>Ga0326727_10023389_pt1 | contig 11794 bp, 16 predicted proteins | sample MB2enrmetagenome_FD_207643 | JGI IMG/M metagenome (GOLD analysis project Ga0326727, IMG submission 207643) | Lab enriched peat soil microbial communities from McLean, Ithaca, NY, United States - MB29MY | ecosystem: Environmental > Terrestrial > Soil > Wetlands > Peat | place: USA: New York... | reverse complement strand
TCTTTTCCCATTGCGATTTTTTCTCGTTAACTGGCTGCCAATCTTCCGTTACTCAGACACACTCCTAGCAATTGTCGATTTGTGATTCCTTTGACATAATAATTGCTTAAAGCCTTCTAATAAATCTCATTTCATAAGATATAGCCCAAAAGTACTGGCTTAAAGCGTACTAATAGGCAATTTGCCCTAGAAACTGTAAGTGGTATATTCAAATATGTTTACACGTACTAGCAGTATGGGGGAGGATTCAAAGTGTCTTTAAGCCTTAATGGTCGAACATTTTATAGTGTCGGTGAAGCTTGTGAACAAGCCGGTATTAGTCGTGACACTTTCCTTCGCTGGGTAAGACAGGGAAAGTTTAGTGATGTCGAATACCGTGACAGAAATGGCTGGCGTCTGTTTACCGAAAGTGACCTAAACACGTTAAAGACTCGGGTAAATCATGTTGATAAAATCGCAAAAAAGTCAGCTGAGAAACACGCAGCCCCATAAACGCCATTGGGATATTTCAAACATGGCGGCATCATATTTGTTTAAAGCATCTTTAAAATAAGTTGAATGCGGAGTATGCAGAATGCAGATTGAACAAGATTATTACAATGTCTTGGGAATCACAACGGAAGCAGATGAACAAGAGATAAATCATGCCTACCGTAAACTAGCCTTTCAATATCATCCGGACCGGAATCAGAATGATCCTGAAGCTAATAAAAAAATGCAAGAAATCAACGAAGCTTATTCTACCCTAATTGACCCTAAAAAACGGCAATTCTATGATTTGCCACTTGGATACAACGCTAGAATACCGAAGTTTGGGACTGGCACTAGGGTGACGGTCAATTACCATTCCACCTCACCATATAAAGACCATATTGGAATGGTGGATCGGGAGCCAGTCAAAGATACTTTTCGTTTCTGGTATATGGTAAAATTCGAGATGAATGGATACTCAACAGTCCTACGCTTTGCAGAGGAAGAGCTTAGCCAAATATAAGATGAGCGCTTAAAATATACTTTTTCTGAACTAATTTTTCTCATAATTTTACAAAACTTATTATTATTCAAATCTTTCTTTTGCTTATCGTTTAATAAACAATAATGGTCACAATAACATGGAATCATCTTTGTAACTATTGTCAACATCCGATAATCCGCGGTAAGCCCACGATTATGTTTGCCACAGATAAACCTTTGTTATTGGGACTTTCTCATACTACCTGTTCTCCAACCAAATATAATTTGGGTCGTCATCAAATGATTCCGCCAGATTACCTTTCGCGGGAACAAATAGCCTTTCTTATCCAATTTTACCCGATGCTTTATGCATTACCAAATGCCTTAACTCCTAATGTAGCTCTTCGACAATGCATGGCAGATTTACTTTACTATTACCCGTTATCAATGATTGATCCGATGAAGTGTTTACATGATTACAAAGAGATGCACTTAGATGAACCGTTTACATATGTAGGTGATTTGGAAGCTGATTATATTGGATTCTTAGCTAAGGTGCAGAAAGCGGCTCAGATTAACCCTGTGGATGTCGAGTTCAATTTTCCTTAGCCTCGAATTAGACGAAAGAATAGCTTTGGTTTACTACTTTTTCCCCACGATGTATTCGCCAATCCCGCAATTGCTATATAATAAAGTCAGTTACATTTTCTTTAGAGTCACCAACATGAGTCCAGAGGACACTAATAAATACCAGAAAGAACGGGAGTATTCTGCTCTTTTAGATTCTCTCCAAGAACTATTCCAAGAACAATCTGATGTTACAGCCACCGACGTTGCGAAACGAATGGAACAAAAACTCCACAGGCACGTCTCCAGATATGTCGCGGGATATCTATATACAACATTGGGGTTTGTTGCCAGGGCTAAGGCAGGGCAGACCCCCAGCCAATTTTTTATTGTTCCGAATCCCGAACTTCTTGCAGAAAGACGAGCACTAAACTATCATTATTTGGTTTGACCTTATCTTTGACCAATGCGCCGATGGTCTCTCGCAAACGCAATTTGCCGCCGACGTACCAGCGAAATTCAAGATAATCGGTCACCAATAAGTTTTGGAAGGATTTCAGATAACGTTTTAGCTGTTCGGTTTCCAGAACTTCATCGAGGTTTTTACCAATATCCTTACATTCAACATAACCAATGGGCATTTTTGGATGATACGGAAATCCGGCGCGCCGACCGCGGTGATATGTTGGGGTTCATTGGTGGCAGTAATTGCGGGATTGAGAGATTGAAATAATGCTTTGAGAGCAGGACGATGGGTGTGTTCGGTGGTATTACCGGCGGCGAGTTCTTTATCCAGAGACTGGATATATTCATGAATTACGGTGGCAGTCATTTCATACACCTCGATGACGCATTTGAGTGGAAATACTTTGGGGAACAAGCCCTTCAGGGGAAGGGTTCAACTAATCGAATTACGCTAATTCTAGCACGAGTGAATAATTATGACAAGTCGAGAATTAAGGATTACGGACACTAACCCTTAATCGTGTATGATGGCGCAAGTTTTGATTTGTTGATTGACAGTCCTAATGAGTGGATAATAAAATCAATTTATGTCCAAGATTATCTGAATTTGCATGAGTGTTTTATCCCTAAAATGAATTAAATTTACTATCCCATAAAATTGCGGCAAGATACTGTCAAAAGAAATATTGGAGATTTATGCGTGAGTTGGCTTGATATAGTGTTGCTTATACTTCTGGTTCCCCCAGTGCTAATAGGCTGGAAGTTTGGATTGATTCGGTCATTATTTGGTTTGATTACTTTAATTGTTAGCACTGTTCTCGCAGGTCGCTTTTGCAATCCTCTTGCTAATGACGTATTAGGTCGCGTCTTTCAGCCGAGCATATCCTTAGTTCTTAGCTTCATTTTGATTTTTATATTTGCAATCGTTGCCTTTGGGATAGTTATTGTCCGATTGGATAAGTTAGTGACAGCCTCAATTCTCAACTGGGTAAATAAGTTTGGTGGCGCCGTTTTCGGTCTGCTTGTCGGTGCAATTATCTTGGGAGCATTGTTGGCCTTTATTCTGAAATTCTTTGGTGATCAGACAGTGATTAGTGAATCCGCTGTTGCATCGCTTTTGGTAAATAAATTTCCTTTGGTTTTGGCATTGTTGCCGGGAGATTTTAATGTTATCCGTTCATTTTTTAATTAAACCCGCGAATTAAACCCATGATTTTGCACTCTAAAATTAGCCTACTGAGTTCACGAAATAAACGTACACACGAACCATTGTGCCTTTATTTCCTCTAAAGGCACAAACCGCAAATCATCTCGGTGTTGGGCGGTCGCACATGCGACGGTCAAACCACAGGAAAGGATACCGTTATTGAGCATTCCTTTTTATACTGCAACGAGATCACAACCACTCCCGATAAAGTGAAATCTATTATATTGGTGGGTAACAATTCAATTAGTAGTGTAACCGATTACAATAATCGAGGACCAAATTGAACAGATCATTTTCGAGGTATATGCTTCTTGTGTTAGCTATTAAGTACAACGATTTCCGCACACACTAAAAAGAGCGTTCAACTCCTTGCCAGTTTCAGGAGATCCGAGGCTGTATACGACGCAAGAAAATAGCTATGCTGCGCGGCTTTGGCCGAGGCCGACTCAATACCACTGGCTTGCATCGGCTCGAATTCTTGAGCGAGTGCAATAAAAAGGAACAAGAGTTATTCCTTTGCCAGACTGGCGCATCGATGGGATCGCTGGCGGCTCACTTATTAGATAATTGCGGTTATTTCGTGCCTAGTCCTTGGGAAACATTTCTTGAGAAATATTTGGCTTGTTACGCTTGGGTTGGTCTAACCACGGGTTAAGCACCTGGGGCAGACCCGTGGGCGTTTATCGACACTTTTCGGAATCCACTGCCGGCAGCCTCTGGCATGTAAACCCTGGTTTGTGAATATGCCAAATGTTTACAACCTTCTTAACCCCCTTTTGAAGCTAATGTTTACAACGTCATGCGTGGCTGTGAGTGCCAGACCTTTCCTGAAATTCTTTGGACTTACCAAGGGGGGGCTTGACATACGGTATATAATAGCCTTCTGGTGGGATATATTAAGGTATCGTTTTTGAAGGGGGCTTCGTACGGCGGTTATTCGGAGATGATTCGGAAAACCAAGATATGGGAATCATCAAGCCAGTATCTTCCGTCTATCATTAAAAAAACCATAAGATAGTAAATATGTTGACGAATAATGCTAGTATAATTCATTTGACAACATATTAGTTATCAAGTAAAATCAGTTATGTTTTATATATTATATGTCACAATAATAACGCTCTTTAAGAAAACGACACATCATGAGGAAACCGCTCTTTTTAGGAAGGAATTGTTAATATCTTCTTCGCATTCGATGGGGTTTGGAGTCTCAACGATGAATTTGAGCAAAACTAAGCTTAGCGAAAATGTTTCGTTCGGATTTGCATAAAGTTGAGATTTCAAATAGACCTATCATCCTAATCTATCATATTGGGTATTTCATCAAAATAGAAATTAACTTAATGACGAGTTGAAGAGATGGTGGCAAAGAACTCAATTAATTAGATTTCCCGGTGTTGCAATTGAAACTTTGTGTGATCTAGCAAAGTAAGATTGCCTACGTGGGAGACAAAATGGAAACATCGTTAGTAGCCACCAAATTTTATGTGCCACCAGCGAGAGCCAACTTGGTAGATCGGCCGCGCTTATTAAGTAAGCTCAAGACGACTTTAGAATACAGTCTGGTCGTTATTTCTGCTCCGGCTGGTTTCGGCAAAACTACTCTGATTAGTGAATGGGTCAGGAAGGTCCAGCCGGAGATCTGTGCTGCTTGCAAAAGACTTCTTTTGCAAACCGCCAACCTGGTCCATATTTTCAGGTGTCAGCAACTTCTTCTTTTACCCATTACTTTTGCAAAGCCCTTTAGCTGCCATCCGTTTATCCGGCTGGCAACAAACCATCATGGGGGAAATATTCCTCACGGCTGGTCTCAAAGTGGACAGAACGGTTGGAACCATGGCTCGTCTAGTGGCAATTCCGGTTCCGGATCGAATGGCGATTAGGTATTCAAGCTAATAGTATGAAAATGAAAAATTTAACACCTTGGTAAACTTCTTGGGGAATCGAGATGTTTATCACTGCAGTTGATGTAGTGCAAGATGCTGATGATCATCATCAACTGGTAAATATGTTGGAACAGTCTGAGGAAATGACGGGGGAAAAGGCTGATATCACGCTAACCATGACTTCGAGGTTCCAAAGTAAGTTGAAGTGGAAAATGAATTTCAAACAATCCATTGTGTTTTCTTTAGATCCTTCAAGATTTAATGTGACATTGCAGGAGTTACCAGCGTTAGACTGACTGTTGGGCTGGTTACTCCATCCATGGACGCGGTAATATTTGTGGTTCCGGCAGCTAGTCCGGTTACCATACCACCTAAACCTATGGTAATTAATCCGGGGTTAATGCTACTCCAAGTTACCTTAGAACTAATGTTCGCCATTGAGCCATCTGAATAGGTCGCGGTAGCTATAAATTGCTGCATGGCACCTACGACCAAGTTAACCGGAGAGTTCGGTGTAACTGTAATAGATGATAACACTATCACCGTTAAAGTTACCGGCGGGCTGATAATGTTGTTCATAGTAGCTGTAATGTTTGTAATACCCGCCGATATGCCGATTACCTTTCCTGAAGAGTCTGTAACGCCGATGACAGGAGAGGAACTGGTCCATGTTACTTGAGAAGTAATGTCTGCAGTCGATTTGTCAGAATATGTCCCAAGCGCTGTAAATGGCTCAACCTGGTTCACAACTAAATGAGCCGGAGAGTTAGGGGTTACGGCAATTGAAGATAATGTTCGCGTTGCCGTTTTCTTGGAACATGCAGGTGTCAATAAAATCTGAGCAGCAATTAGGCAGATAATCAGACAATAACCGGTAATTCGTAATTTTCTTTTCACAGTAATTTATCTTTTTTAGATAGAAAATATTTATTTCAAAGAAATGGCTGTTTTTCTACCAGGGCGCATGCATTTAAATAAGAGATAACGCAAATTTTAGTCATTGGATTTGGCTATCACACTGTTTTGTGACGACGATAAACGGAAAACATTCCCTCTGGCGACTTAATAACTCTAGTATGAAACCCATGCTTTCGATATTTCCTAGCTTCGTGGCCCGCTTTACTCTCGTTAACAGTGACCAATCTTAACTCAAATTCATGACCATTGATCAGAACCATTTTTTGTCGATTATTCCGATCACTCGCTTCTGTATATTTCTCGTTATTTGTTTTTTGCCTATCTAGCATCGATTTATTTTCCCTCCAAGTCTGTAAATAGCTATTGACTGAATTATAAACCTTTGACTATAAAAATCCACATTCATTTTATTGGTCGAGTGAGAATTATTTACGAATTTGGTGTTTCCAATATTAGAAGAGTCTGAAACCGACGATGCGTTTAGTCAATCTTGACATGAAATTTAAAATTATGTTAAAGTAGTTCTAATTTAATATTTGAGGTTACTCTTCGAGTTTGTATACCTAAAGCCAAAAGGTAAGGTATACGGACCTATGTGCTTCCGAAAGAAGCTCAAAGGGCATCGCCAGAAATGGAGATGCCTCCCGTGTTTGGAAAGGAGAGATAGTTCATATGGCTATTGCTTATGGGCATCTCTTTTGGAGGTGCCCTTTTTATTGTACAGAAAATAAGTAATCCCGAAACAAGAAACTTAAGTTTGTGATTATTATTAATGGAGGAAGAAAATGAGGAAAAAGGTTACTTGGTTAGGTTTTAGTTTATTGCTAGTGGCAGCGATGCTGATTGCATCGTGCACAAAATCAACGACTACTACCACCATTGCAACTTCGACCACCGCGGCAGGGCCAACAGTGCTTACCGTCACCGAAGGGACTCAAACAATGACTTACTCGCTGGCACAGTTGCAAGCATTAACTGCGGTGACGGGAAATGGTGGATTCATGGGTAAGGGTGGGTCAATGACGGGCCCATATTCTTATCAAGGTGTCGCACTAACTACTTTACTCAATGCAGTGGGGGGTATTGCCGAAGGACAGAGCGCAACAATTACAGGCTCTGATAATTATTCCCAGACACTAACCTATGATCAGATAATGAATACCAGTAATAATTTTAGTTTCTATAATACCAGTGGCAACTCGGTTACTCCGCAGACAAACCCGACACTGGCCATTGTTTACTCGCAAGGCGGGAATCCTCTGAGCAGTTCGGTCGGTCCGTTGGAACTTGGTATGTTGTCTTCACAAAGTTATCTTACCAACGGTTCATTGTGGGTAGGCTCGGTACAATCAATTAGTGTTGCTGCCGCTGCAACTACAACGTCAGCAGCTGCTGCAGGCCCAACGGTGCTGATTGTCACAGAAGGGAGTCAAACAATGACTTACTCGCTGGCACAGTTGCAAGCATTAACTCCTGTAACGGGAAATGGTGGATTCATGGGTAAGGGCGGTTCTATAACGGGCCCATATTCTTATCAAGGTGTCGCACTAACTACGTTACTCAATGCAGTGGGCGGTATTGCCGAAGGACAGAGCGCAAAAATAACGGGCTCCGGCAATTACTCCCAGACGCTAACCTATGATCAGATAATGAATACCAGTAGTAATTTTAGTTTCTATGATACTAACGGAAATTCAATTACTCCGCAGACAAATCCGACACTCGCCATAGTCTACTCGCAAGGTGGAAATGCCTTGAGCAGTTCGGTAGGTCCGTTGGAACTTGGTATGTTGTCTTCACAAAGTTATCTTACCAACGGTTCATTGTGGGTAGGCTCGGTACAATCAATTAGTGTCGCTGCAAACACAACTACGACGCCATAGATACGACCGTTGATGTATCATTAATGTACCTAGGAAATGTTTACGACCGTCTGACATGGATTAACTTAATAAGGAGAATATGCTGATGCAATTAAAAACCTCGGCATATTCTCCTTGATTTACTAATTGGAGCGCATTGTGACACTAACGTAAAGGAGCTGTTGGCCATGAAAAGACTGTTTAAAAAATTATATTTATTTGCTGGTGCTGCGCTTATTTTGACATTACTTGCCTCTGGGATAACAGGTTGTAAGTCACAACCTGCCGCATTGACAATTGTTAACGGTACTGTGACTAAAACATTCACTATGTCACAGATAGAGGCATTGACTCCAATCTCTGGTAGCACGGGTGATATAACCAGCAGCGGGGGGATAGAGGGTCCCTATAATTACAAAGGAGCTGCCCTAAGTGACATCTTAAAGACGGTGGGAGGCATAACCGCGAACGACGCAGTAAAGTTCTTGGCTAAAGATGGGTACTCCATGACGATGTCCTACAATCAAATTACGAATGGTACCGAATTTCCCACCTATAATACCACGACAGGGGCAGAAGTTACGCCGGATAACAATATAACTGTATTTCTAGCATATGACATGAACGGAAAATCATTAGGGGATGATGTTGGTCCATTAAGATTAGGCATCATGGCGCCGAATCAACTTACTGAAGGGGAATGGTGGGTAAAATGGGTAGAAAAGATTCAAGTCGTCCCTTTACAACAAACCTGGAATTTGAATTTGCAGGGAGTGATAACGGCGAGTATAGACCAATCAACCTTTGAAGCGGGGGCTGCCCCCGGCTGTCATGGCCAATCATGGACTGACGCCCAGGGGCATGTCTGGACAGGCATTCCCCTTTGGTATCTTGCCGGCTATGTCGATGATACCACTGCCATGACAATGAATAATGCGTTGTGGGCACAAGGTTTCCAGGTGCAGGTAGTTTCTTCCGGTGGCTCAAAGATAGAGTACAACTCAGCAGATATTTTAAATAACAATAACATAATTGTGGCTTATGAGGAAGATGGACAACCTTTATCGAGCACGCAATTTCCTCTTGCACTGGTTGGGAGCGGCGTTGATTCACAACATCAAATCAGCATGATAAGCAGTATTAATCTGATCTTACCTTCTACAAGCACAACGACAACACCGTAAATCACTGCGCAGTAAAACAAAAATAGAACGTTGGGAATGATAACCCCCGATTAAAAGGCCCATTCTAGTCGGTTATAGTGGATGGCGGAACATATGAAGAAGATAATGCTAGTTTGCTTGACCATATGTACGTTGATCGGTATCCTAGGCGGGTTTGTGGGGTGCTCAGCTTCAAATTCTTCCACTCTGTTAGTAATCGAGGCGGAAAGTTTAATGGTTCCTTTTGCTCAGATACAGAAGGAATTTGAGCAAGCCAACCCTGGCATCAACGTAGAATTGCAGGCTCATGGCAGCATCCAGGTTATTCGGCAGGTTACCGAATTAGGTCAGAATGCAGATGTTGTGGCGGTAGCCGACGATTCTCTGATACCAATGTTAATGTATCAGACAAAGATGCCGGACGGCAAACCTTATGCCAATTGGGATATCGAGTCCAATACTAACCAATTGGTACTTGCTTATACACCAAACAGTAAATATGCTGATGAAATTAATTTAAGTAATTGGTATCAGATAATATCGCGCCCAGACGTGACACTCGGGTTTACGGACCCGAGAATGGACGCAGTTGGGTACCGCACCCTCATGGCATTAGAACTTGCCGAGTCGTATTATGGGGATCCGAATATCATGCAGGATACAGTCGGTAATTATTTCTCGATGCCGATAACTGCTGATAATATTGACGGTGTATCCACTGTCACGGTGCCCGAGTTACTGGAACCAACGGATAATCATATCGTGTTGCGTGACGGAGATATGGACCTTTTGGCACTGTTGCAATCTGGCAATATCGATTATACCATCGACTATAAGAGCGTCGTGATGCAGGACCACCTTAATTATCTGGAGCTCCCACCGGAAATTGACTTGGGTAATAGTAGCTTTGCACAAAATTACGATAAGGTTGTCGTAACGCTTAACTATCAACGATTTGCAAATATAAACCCGGTATTCGAAGGTTTACCCATTATCTATGGTATGACCATCCCCAACAATTCTCAAAATAAGGCAGAAGCTTCCAAATTCATCCAATTTATACTCAGTCCGCAGGGTCAAAGCATATTCCAGGAATATGATCAACCCGAATTAATGCCCCCTGTATGTGACAATGCTAATGCGTTACCTGATTCGTTGAAACCCTTGTTCCATTAGGAGAAATAGGGATTGGTAACTGCTGATAGCCGGAAGAACTACCATGAAAAACACTATTAACAAACTGGTACGGCTCTCCTTAATTTTAATTTCAGTATTTTCGCTTATTGGCTGTAGTAAGAATTTGTCAGACCCAGTTGCGCTTGTGGTTATTAATGGCAGCCAAACAAAAACATACACAATTTCCCAATTGAAAAAATTACCGCTTTTTTCTGGATATGGTGGTCAGATCGATACCAACAACGCAATAATAGGACCAAACCAATACGCAGGCGTAGCATTGAGCGACTTACTCAATGCAGTCGGGGGCATAACCGCCCAAGACAGTGTTAAAATAACGGCCTCGGATAATTATAGCGTGACTGTATCCTATGATCAGGCTACAGCGGGTAATTTTACTATTTTTGATAGTAGCAGCGGCCAAGAAGCTACTGCCCCGTCCATGATACCACAAGCGTTTATCGCTTATTCAGAAGGCGGAGTTCCGCTCGCTACCGGTGTTGGTCCCTTGGAATTTGGTATCATGACGTGTCAATTCCGGGTTACTCAAGCGTCATTATGGGTTAAACAGGTGGATAAAATTGAAGTAGTGGCAGCACAATAAGCAGGGCTATCAATATTGGATTCATATGCGGGATATAAAGCACATCTTATCTACGTTGTCAGCTATTAATGTAACTAATCTATTTTCCTAAAATAAATATTGGGTTGGAAGAAGGGGAAATTATGGTACCAAGAAAACATATGCAAATTATTGGTTGTTATCTAACTTTGATACTAATTGTTGCCCTAAGTCTAGTAGCAGCGAGTTGTTCATCAACATCGACGCCCACCCTAACGTCTCCACCTCCTCCAACGTTATCCTCTATTTTGGTAACACCCGCCTCGGCTGATTTAGCGGTGGGTGCTACCAGACAGTTTACCGCCACCGGAACCTATTCGGACGACTCAATTGCTGATATCACCTCTCAGGTAACTTGGGCGAGTTCCAATAATATGATTGCCGCTATTACTTCAGCGGGTTTAGCCACTGGCATAGCCGTTGGGAATACCAATATTACAGCTACATTATCCGGCACAACGAGTCCTTCTGTAAATTTATCAATCGTAACTACACCGACGTTATCTTCCATTGAGATACAACCAGAATCACCGGCGAATCTAACAGTGGGTTCTACCGGGCAGCTTACTGCAATTGGGACCTATTCGGACGGCTCAACTGAAGATATTACTTCGCAGGTAACTTGGACTATCTACGATACTGCTATCGCTACTGTATCTTCAGCTGGTTTAGCTACCGGAGTAATGGCTGGAAACGCTTACATTACGGCGGCGTTATCGATAGTTACCAGTCGGTCTGTGAGTTTAACTGTAGTAAACACCCCAACATCTCCTTAATACTTTAATTACCTTGGGATTAGTGTAAATATGGTAGTTCTTCACCCTCAGCGCTGGAAACGCTGTTCCATTAGGAGAAAAGGTTGGAAGTTTGGCGGAAATTCGCCCGCACGGCAGGCAGTTATTTCAAACGGCATCGTCTGTTGATTGTCTTCAGTGTCTTCAGTCTGGTGATTCTGCTCTTTATTCTCATTCCAT
>Ga0326727_10023388_pt1 | contig 11794 bp, 13 predicted proteins | sample MB2enrmetagenome_FD_207643 | JGI IMG/M metagenome (GOLD analysis project Ga0326727, IMG submission 207643) | Lab enriched peat soil microbial communities from McLean, Ithaca, NY, United States - MB29MY | ecosystem: Environmental > Terrestrial > Soil > Wetlands > Peat | place: USA: New York... | reverse complement strand
GAGATTGCCAATTCGCGACATCTTAGTTTATGGCGGAGCCAAATTCCTTTGCCCAATGGCCGGAACAATTACCTTGATGCCTGGTACAAGTTCTGACCCTGGCTTTAGAAGAGTTGACGTTGATACCAAAACCGGTAAAGTCAGCGGCTTGTTCTAGAATCGATTTCAGCGGGGACAATTGATCAATTGTCCCCGCTGTGAGTTATTAGACAAAAAATTGTAAGGTCCTGAGGAATCAGGGCCTTTTCTGTTTTATCCGACGCAAAAGTCAGGACAATTCTCTGAATTGCTTTCAAGGGCGTCAAATAATTTAAATTTAGTTGGCTCAGTGGGTATAAAACATTATTATTAGTGGGAGTTATAGACATTTTCTATAAGTATGCCATTGTGTTTAAACGGAGAGAATGTTAATGTTGTAAATGTACAATAAGTACCGAGTTATTCTGAAACGTAATGGAGGTAGAATGAATGTTGATAGAACTTACTGTTGCTTTCATCGCTACGCTCGCCTTTGCCGTGGTTTTTAATGTTCCGGTTCGTTACTTATTGCCCGGCGCTCTGGTTGGAACTATTGGATGGCTGATTTTTAGGTCTCTTGGTGGTGCGAATACGGCTGTCTTTTTTGCTTCTGTCGGAATCGGTCTTTTAGCGGAAGGGGGAGCCCGCATGTTTCGAGTTCCTGTTTTGATTATCGCAGTACCTGGGATTCTTCCTTTGGTACCGGGGGCGGGCGCTTATTCCACGATGCTGGCCCTGGTTAAAGGGGATTTTATTGGGGCTTTAACCAAAGGGACGGAGACTTTATTTGCCGCAGGCGCGATTGCGGTTGGGGTTGCTTTAGCGACAGTACCCTTGCGTTTGGTGCGGAAAGGGGGCGAAAGACATGTACGAAGAACTTCGTACCCACATCTTACCCCAATTGATTCCCCCAAACGCTAAAGTCCTGGTCGCAGTATCCGGGGGGCCGGACTCTATGGCTTTAAGTCATATACTCTGGCGGTATGTACAAGAGGAACGATTACAGAGGATCACTTTGGTGCTGACGCATGTGCATCATGGGGTACGAAAAGAGTCGGACGATGAAGTGCATTTGGTGCAGAGTATGGCAGAGCAGTGGGGGCTTCCCTATATTGTTCATCGTTTCGATGCCAAAGAATATGCCAAAACCAGAGGTCAGTCGTTTCAAGAAGCGTCCAGAGAATGGCGCTACGCTCGTTGGAAAGAGGATATGCGTGAGGAAGGATGCACCCTTCTGGCAACGGCCCATCACCTCGGTGACCAAGCAGAAACCATCCTGTATCGGCTTCTGAGAGGGAGCGGGACAGCAGGCTTAGCCGGAATCTATCCCACTAAGGACTCGATCATTCGCCCTCTGCTGGCGTTTGCGAAAGCGGATATTTTGAATTACTGTGCCCGAGCAGCTCTGCCCTATGCCCTTGATCGTTCAAATGAAGAGCCTGTTTATATCCGTAACCGAATTCGCCTGGAATTGTTGCCTCAATTAGAGAACGATTATAATCCTCGAATTCAGGAGGCCCTGGGACGTATGGGAGAACTTTTGCGCTGGGATGAAGACTATCTGGCGCGGCAAGTGGAGGAGGCCTGGAAACACTACCAGCTTAGTGGTCCTCGTGGAATGAGCGGTTTAAGTCGTAAGGTCTTTAGTGAGCCGGCCGCGATTCTTTCCCGTCTGTTGCGCAGAGCAGCAATGCTGACTACCCACGAACCCAGAGGGTTAGGGTTTACCTATGTGGCCCAAATTATGGGCTCTCAAGGAAGGGTTGGCTGGAGGCAGGATTTGCCGGGCATGACGGTTAAAATCTCAGAAGAGGGTATTTGGTTTAACTGTGCCGCTCCCCCTTTCGGACGGCCCGACGACAGCGTAAATAGGCACGACCAGCAATCGTCGGATTTAGACCTTTCAGAAATCGCTTTGAACCTAGGACGATGGTCTGAGATTCCAAGCCTGAACTTGGAGGTTGGATTGCTGGGGGAATGGAATCCTTCTTCGCCCAACGGGACTGTTGACAAACCCGAGAACAAAGTAGGGATTTTTGGCCGTGATCTCTTAGACCGGTTTGCGGACCGGTTGGTATGTCGCACTCGGCGGCGAGGAGATAAAATGTGGTTGCAGGGTGTTGGTCATAAGTCGGTAAAAAAGATTTTTCAGGAAGAACATATTTCTGCTGAAGAAAGAAACGCACTGCCGTTGATCGCCGCCGGTACAGAAGTACTTTGGATTCCCGGGGTTCGCCAGAGTGGTCTGTGTCGACCGGATCAGAACGCCGAAAGGGTTTACTGCGTTCTCAAATCGCGGGCTGCGGGAGCCAATGGGTTCTAATTTGGATTCGTTGTAAAACCCAATACCGCGTGGTATAATATGTGGAATTGCTTCTTAAATGAGGCGTTTTGCCCACTAGAGAGGAGGACCATACTTGAAGGTCTTTAAAAATGCTACAATTTATATACTGATAATTCTCATGGCGATTGTGTTAATTAAATGGTCAACCCCTCCCGCTAATAAAGATACGGAAATGGATTACAACGCTTTTAAAAAAGCTGTCGTTACGGATCAGGTTAAAGAAGTCGCTGCTGTTGTTGAAAATAATACCATTAAGTATACAGTTACGATGAAGGATGATAAAAAGCATGAGGTAACTGGGTTGGCCGCTGATCCGCAGCTTTCTGCCGATTTATATACCCACGTTTCAACTTTAACCATAACACCGCCTCCGGAGTCACCTTGGTGGTTCGGTCTTCTGACCACAATGCTCCCAATTTTGGTCATAGTTGTCTTGTTTTTCTTTATGATGCAGCAGAGCCAGGGCGGCGGAAACCGGGTGATGCAGTTTGGCAAAAGTAAAGCACGTCTTGTTGGGGAAGATAGGAAAAAAGTGACTTTTGCGGATGTGGCCGGTGCGGACGAGGTTAAAGAGGAACTTGAAGAAGTGGTTGAATTCTTGAAGTTCCCGAAAAAGTTTAATGAGTTGGGAGCGAAGATTCCCACCGGGGTTCTGTTATTCGGTCCTCCCGGAACCGGTAAGACCTTACTCGCCCGCGCTGTTTCGGGTGAAGCAGGCGTGCCGTTCTTTAGTATCAGTGGTTCTGATTTTGTGGAAATGTTTGTCGGGGTCGGAGCTTCTCGGGTTCGTGATTTGTTTGAGCAGGCCAAAAAAAGTGCCCCTTGTATTGTATTTATTGATGAGATTGATGCTGTTGGACGGCAACGGGGTGCCGGCCTAGGTGGAGGGCATGATGAGCGTGAACAAACCCTGAACCAACTGCTCGTGGAGATGGATGGCTTCAATGGGAATGATGGAGTCATCATTATAGCAGCTACGAATCGGGCGGATGTCCTTGATCCGGCCTTGTTGCGTCCGGGCCGTTTTGATCGGCAAGTGGTAGTTGATGTTCCGGATGTTAAAGGACGAGAGGAAATACTTAAAGTTCATGCGAAAGGCAAGCCGCTGACTAAGGATGTCGATTTGGAAGTTATTTCTCGACGGACCTCTGGTTTTACTGGGGCAGATCTGGCTAATTTGATTAATGAGGCAGCACTGCTCTCGGCGCGGCGGAGTGAAACCCAAATCAGACAGCAGGCGTTAGAGGATTCGATTGAACGAGTCATCGCAGGGCCGGAGAAAAAGAGCCGAGTTATCAGTCCTTTTGAAAAGAAACTCGTTTCTTATCATGAGGCTGGGCATGCCTTGTTGGGAGAACTTCTTACGCATACCGATCCCTTGCACAAGGTGTCGATTATCCCGCGCGGAAGAGCAGGAGGATATACGCTTTTACTTCCGAAAGAAGATCGTAATTACATGACTAAATCTCAACTGCTTGATCAGGTGACCATGTTGCTGGGCGGACGGGTGTCTGAGGCTTTAGTGCTTAAAGAAATCAGTACCGGTGCTTCAAATGACTTGGAGCGGGCCACTGGGATTGTGCGCAAAATGATTACTGAGTTGGGGATGTCCGAGGAACTCGGCCCACTGACGTTTGGTCACAAAGAAGAACAGGTCTTTTTGGGCAGGGACATTTCCCGTGATCGCAGTTATAGTGATGCCGTGGCCTATGCGATTGATAAAGAAGCTCGGCGCATTATCGATGATTGTTATCAGAAGGCTCAAAACTTAATTCGGCAGAATATTGATAAATTACATGCGATTGCTGAGGCATTGATGGAAAAAGAAACGCTTGATGTCAAGAGCTTTGCCGCCCTAATGGCTCAGTTTGATCTTCCGGCGGATGCTGGGGATCATACCGGAGGTTTAATCAGCCTAGAAAAGACTGTGGAAGATTCGCAAGATACGGTAGAAAATAAAAAGCAGCAGGATACTCCGTTACCTCGTCAATCCCTGGAAGACGAATTGAATAAAATCGATTGAAGCTAATAATAGCCCATGATGAGAGGAGAATATATTCCATGGAGAGAACATTCATTATGCTGAAACCGGATGCCGTTCAGCGGGGGTTGGTTGGAGCAGTAGTCACGCGTTTTGAGGAGAAGGGTTTCAAGCTTGTCGGAATGAAGTTGCTTCAAGTGGATCGGAACTTGGCGGAAGCGCATTATGCTGAACACAAAGGCAAAGGATTCTTTGAACCGACAGTCACCTACATCATGTCTTCTCCGGTGGTCGCGATGGTCTGGGAAGGGAAGAATGTGGTAGCATTGGCCCGGGAATTGATGGGGGCAACAAATCCAGCCAATGCTAATCCGGGATCCATCCGGGGAATGTACGCCATGGATATTAGCCGAAATGTGATTCACGGCTCCGACTCGGTAACAAGCGCTGAACGAGAGATTACGTTGTATTTTAAGCCAGAAGAACTGGTCGACTATAATAAAGCCGGCGGTGAATGGTTGAGTGAATAAGAAAAGGACGCCCTTCCGGGGTGTCCTTTTTCCAAAGTAGATACTCTATGGGGGGTGTTCTAAATGCGGTTGGACAAGAGAGAGCGGTCTTTACTGGGGTTGGCGTCTATTTTGTTGGGGTTTCTTTTTATAATTTTACTTAAAACCCAAGGATTTGCGAGCAGTCAGGCGACGACACGGCAAGAAACGGCTGTGCCTAGTCTGATTCAGACGGAACAGGAGAATCAACAGGTTTCTGTGGACAATGAAAGGATACGACAGGAATTGGCGAAATATGCTCAGGGCCAAAGCGCGTCGACCTTGGCAAAGCAGCAGCTTCAAGAAGCGGAAATGAATGCCGGCTTGGTTGCAGTTACCGGTCCCGGTGTCCAGATTACGTTAGATGATTCCAAGCGTGTAGATATCGGTCAAGAGGACCCGAGCAGCTTTTTAATTCATGAACAATACATTCGCGAGATCTTTAACGCTCTTTGGAATGGCGGTGCGGAAGCAGTTGCGGTCAATGGTCAGCGAGTGACAACCAATACCGAGGTATTCTGTGGAGGATCTTATATTCAGATCAATGGGACCCGTCAGATGCCTCCTTATGTGATAGAAGCCATTGGCGACACGAATAATTTATCCGCTGCGCTTAACTTTTATGGTTGGTTTAAGCTTGGAGATCTCCAACAACAAGCCGGTATTACCCGTAAACTTGAAGTATTGACAGCAGTTATGATTCCTGCAGGCAGATTGCGAGAGTATCATTTTGCTGAACCCGTTAAGGAGGGAACATAATGCACGGCTGGAAAAGAAGCTTAGCATTACCTGTCACCATGGTGGCGATTGCTCTTGGGTTTTTGATCTCTCTACAGGCCCAAACCCAAAAAAATGTCTCGGCAGCTGAGCAAATCAGTGCCGACCGCATGAGTCAGATGAAATTGGTGCTGTTAAATTCTAAAACACAAAATATCAAACTTCAAGAAGATCATCGCAGCTTAACGGAACAATTGGACGCGGCGCGGAAAAAGGTGGGGACCGATCCCCAGCTCCTTGATCAACTGAAACAGTTGCAAATACTTGAAGGAACACAGGCAGTGGAGGGCCCCGGAATTCAAATTAGTATTGACGATCGCAATAAAAACGTTCTCTTTCCTCTTAGCACGGATGACATAGCCAGGATGATCAATACCTTAAAGTTTGCCGGTGCCGAGGTGATCAGCATCAACGATCAACGGATTGTCAGCACAACGGCCGTTGTCTTGAGCGGGAGTTCGACCATCTTGGTGAACCAAGTGCCTATAAATCGAGCGGAGGGGATTCCTTATGAATTGGATGCGATTGGGGATCAAGATACTCTCGTAGATTATTTTTCTAAATTAGAAGCCCCAGGCTTAAAAAAATATGGTCTGACCGTAAGTATTGCCAGAAAGACCTTGCGTATTCCCTCCTACAAGGGGGCGTATACATTTAAGCAGGCTAAGCCGGTTACTCCATAATTTTTTTAAATTAAATTTTTTGTATTTTCAGGCAGGGAATTCTCTTATTCCAGCGAAATCATAAATTCGAATCATAAGCAGGCCCGATAAAATGTTGGGAGTGAGACGATATCTTATATTCAATGGCTCGTGTCAACAAGCTATTAGAGCACGAAGATTATAATTGCTATATGGAAAGAATTAACCAGTTGGAAAAGGAACGTCGGTTTTGTAAGCATGGCTTCGAGCATGGGTTAAATGTTGCCCGGGTCGCCTATGCCTATCTGCTTGAAAAGGGAGCAGTGACTCTACCCAAAGAGTTGGTATACGCGGCAGCTTTTCTGCATGACATTGGACGTTGGGTAGAATATCAAACCGGTGAAGATCACGCTGAGGTAAGTGCACGGCTGGCTCTGCCCTTGCTGGAAGCGTGTCAATTCAGTGCGGAGGATATTCAGGTGATTTTACAAGGGATCCGTGAACACCGCAGCTCTCCGGAGGATAATTTGACCCTTCTGGGAGAGGCGTTGGCCCGAGCGGACGATTGGGCTAGAGATTGTCAACATTGTTCCGCTCAGACCCTATGTTACAAATTCAATGAGGCGATGAAACAGATTATGTATTAAAGGGAGGGGCAAAAGAATGAAAACTTATGGCATGCGCTGGGTTACCCTGGATAACTTGGAAGAAGCCAGAATAGCTTTAAAACAAATTGGTTCGGACCCCGGAGGAATAGCGCATATGTCAGGAAAAGCACTGGGACGTGGGATAAAATTGGAGCAAATTCCTTTACGTGTAGCGCATATTCTTAAGCAGGAGATGTTATCCGTTGGCGGGGATGCGGCAGTCCATCGGAATGTGATTACAAATCAGGTTGAAGCTACCGATGTTATGTTATTGGGTACAGTTCGCCAACTTGAGCAGTTAGCGAATAAGGTGTTAGCCCAACCTTTTGGTCTCAATAAGCTCGGGCATGATCTGAAGCAATTACTTAAAGCCTTAGAACCTTCTAAACCACGTATTCTGAATTGCCGGGGCAGGGAGCTGAAGCTCGGAGAACGTACGCTGGTTATGGGAATCTTAAATGTTACGCCGGACTCTTTTTCTGACGGCGGCAGATACGTCAAGACTGAAGATGCAATTACTCAAGCAGTGCGCATGGTTGAAGAAGGCGTAGACATTCTGGACCTTGGAGCAGAGTCAACGCGACCCAATCATGAAGTAGTGAGTCCTGAGGAAGAATGGCAGCGTTTAGAACCAGTACTTAAGACGCTTCTGGAGCGCGTAATGGTCCCGGTCTCCATTGATACCTATAAAGCCAGTGTCGCCGCCAAGGCACTTGAAGCGGGTGCTCACCTGATTAACGATGTGTGGGGACTGCAAAAGGACCCGGATATGGGCAGGGTTGTTGGAGATTATCAGGCCCCTGTGATTGTAATGCATAATCAAGACGGAACCACCTATCACCATCTTTTGGGGGATGTGTTGACCTTCCTAAAGCAAAGTATTGAGCGGGCAGAAGCTTGTGGATTATCGGGAGATCAAATTATTGTGGACCCCGGAATCGGCTTCGGGAAGACAACGGAGCAGAATCTTGAGGTTATGGCTCGCTTGGCGGAATTCAGATCACTCGGGCATCCGGTACTCCTGGGAACTTCCCGCAAATCTATGATTGGAAAGACACTAAACCAAACGGTGGAGGAGCGCTTAGAGGGGACCCTGGCCACCAGCGTTCTCGGGGTTGTAGCGGGAGTGGATATCATCCGGGTTCATGATGTTCAAGCAAATCGCAGGGCAGTGCAAATGACCGATGCCATTGTGCGAGGACAGAGAGGTGTCCATTATGTTGGGGCATGACACCATCCACCTGCGCGGCCTAGAATTTTATGCTTACCATGGGGTAATGCCTGAAGAGCAAGTTCTGGGGCAGAGATTCCTAATCGATCTGGATATATTTTCTGATCTGCGCCGGGCCGGCTCTTCAGACCAAGTGGCGGATACTGTTCACTATGGTGAGGTTTATCAAGTCATTAAGGCTTGTGTTACCGGAGAGAGGCATCAACTCCTTGAACATTTAGCGCAAGACTTAGCGCAACGCATTTTGGAGCAGTTTGACTGTACAGCCGTGCGGGTTGAGGTGCATAAACCGCAAGCTCCGATTCCAGGGATTTTCAGAGATGTTTCTGTGGAGATTTGGCGTGAAGCAGGGGAGAGAACATGAGGGTATTTATAGGGTTGGGTAGCAATCTTGGCGATCGAGCTGCTTATCTTGAGTCGGCGATCTCTGCGTTGTCAAGCTCTGTGCTAATTGTGGCTGCTTCGCAGATTTATGAGACAGAACCTTGGGGGGTTATGGATCAGCCTCTGTATTGGAATCAAGTCATAGAAGTTGAAACAAGCCTTGAGCCCTTGGATCTGCTTCACGTTTGTCAGGAAATTGAACTTCAGCTGGGACGAGAGCGCAAGGTGCATTGGGGTCCGAGGACAATTGACATTGACCTCCTTCTTTATGATAATAGAGTAAGTGAATCCGAAGAGTTAAGATTACCCCATCCCTATCTGGAAGCTCGGGCCTTTGTTCTTGCTCCTTTGCGGGAGATTGCGCCGAAACTCGTGTTGCCGTCGGGGAGATCCATTGCGGAGGTCTTCGGCGAAGGGATAGTACACCCTCTCACATACTAGGGGCACGCTGGGTATGTGCCCCTACAACGACACCTAATTAGCAGACGATATCGAAAGAGTTGTACTGTTTTAGGTGGGAACTTAAGCAAATTGAAAAATCAAATTACAATTTCAGAAGAAAAGTTAAAACAACGGAGAAATGCCTACTTTAAAGAGAGGCAGAGCTCTTGGAATTTGGATAACGCCGCTTGGATCGCGATTGACCGAGACGGAGGGGAAAATGAAGTACCTTCACGCTTGTGAGGGTGTTTTTTATTCTATGTAAGAAGAGAGGAGGGACGAGATGAAATTTGGGATTATTGGAGCCGGAATCGTAGGCACGGCTTTGGCTGTGCGTTTAAAAGAAGCGGGGCATGAATGCGTAGGGGTACATACCCGAAGTCGTAACTCGTATCAGCGATTTCGCAGTTATTTAATGATTGACCATCTTTCCTTAGAAGAACTGGTTCCCGCAGCGGATAGTTTATTTATTACCACCCAGGATGGTATGATTCGAGCGGTTGCCGAAAACTTGAGTTCTAATGTCCTCGTAAAACCGGGACAAGTGTGGATTCATTGTTCAGGATCACTCCCGTCAGATGTTCTGCGGGTCAAGGAGAACACGCCGGTGCAGTGCTTGTCGTTGCATCCCCTGCAAGCCTTTGCCAGTGTAGAGCAGGCGCTGACCATCCTTTCGGGAACGCATTTCGGGATTGAAGGAGACAACCAGGAATTGGGGGAGAGAATTGTCCAGGATTTAGGTGGAATTCCCCATCCGATCTTGGCAATTCAGAAGTCGCTCTATCATGCAGGGGCGGTGGTTGCTTCGAATTATTTGGTGGTACTTGCTTCTTTAGCTGTCGAGCTTTTTAGTAAAGCGGGAATTCAAGCCGAGGAGGCCCTGGCCTCCCTATTGCCTCTGATGAGAGGGACTCTTTATAATCTGGAACAAGTAGGATTGCCCCAAGCCTTGACCGGACCGATTGCTCGTGGTGATGCTCAAGTGGTGCAAGGCCACTTAGAGCACATGCCCCCGAAACTCGTGGCAGTATATCAGAGCTTGGGATTAAAAGCTCTGGAGTTGGGAGAAAACAAAAAGCGTCAGCAAGGATTAAGTTATTCGGCGGAGGAGTTAAGCCAATTGAAATCATTACTTGGAGAGGAAAGGTAGAGATAGACTTGAAGAGAACTTCGCACATTTCTGAACTGCGTAAAATAATTGCTCAGGAAAGAAGCCGAGGGCGAATAATTGCCCTGATACCAACAATGGGGTACTTGCATCAGGGGCATTTGGCTTTAGTCGAGCAGGCCAAGCAAACCGGAGCCTTCATCGTACTAAGTATTTTTGTTAATCCCCTGCAATTTGGTCCGAATGAAGACTATTCGCGGTACCCCAGAGATTTGGAGCGGGATGCCTATTTGGTGGAAGCCGCAGGGGTGGATGCCCTCTTTCACCCAACCGCAGAGGAAATGTATCCCCGGCCGTTGGTCACCTATGTTGAAGTGGGTGAGCTGGATGCGGTGCTTTGTGGAGCAAAGCGTCCCGGACATTTTCGCGGGGTAGCGACAGTTGTAAGTAAGTTGTTTCATATTGTCCAACCCGATTTAGCCTTTTTTGGCCAGAAAGATTATCAGCAATATTTGATTATCCGGCGCATGGTAAGCGATTTGAATCTTCCGCTTGAGGTTTGCCCTGTCCCCATTGTCCGGGAGCAGGATGGACTGGCCTTAAGCTCGCGCAACGTCTTTTTAACTTCAGACCAACGCCGGGAAGCTGTAGTTTTGTTCCAAAGTCTTAACGAGGCGGAAAGGCTTTGGCGAGCGGGAGAACGCTCGGCTCGGGTGCTTGAAACCCGGATCAGAGAAAAAATTACCGGTGAGAGCCGGGGTCTTATCGACTATGTCGAAGTCCGGGATGCCCAGGATTTATCTGAAGTAAGTAAAATAGAGAACCCGGTGCTTTTAGCGCTGGCAGTTAGATTTGGCCCGACCCGACTAATTGATAATAAAGTGCTGGAGGTTGAACCCTGATGTTTAGAATGATGATGAAATCGAAAATTCATAGAGCAACCGTAACAGAAGCAAATCTTCAATATGTGGGAAGTGTCACGATTGATACTGCGTTGCTCGAAGCAACGGATATTCTGCCGAATGAGAAAGTCCAGATCGTAAATAATAATAATGGAGCAAGATTTGAAACTTACGTTATTCCGGGGGAAAGAAACTCCGGCACGATCTGCTTGAATGGCGCAGCGGCCCGGCAGGTACAAGTTGGAGATCAGGTTATTATTATATCTTATGCAGTACTGACGGATGAGGAAGCCCATCGGTATAGCCCGAAGGTCGTCTTTGTTGATGCTCAGAACCATCAAACTAAAATGGTTAGCGAAGAAGTCCACGGACAAAAATCTTGACAAGATGAGTCGGAATGACCTAGTATTTAGGAAAGATTCAGTCACTTTAGAGAAGGTGGGAAACCTATGAAACATACAATTAGCGAAGAGTTGTTTCAGACTTTAGCCGGGGAGATTGAAGCGCTTAAGAAAGACCGCAAAGCAATAATCTTGGCTCACTATTATCAAAGACCTGAGGTTCAGGATATTGCCGATTTTGTGGGAGATTCCCTGCAATTGAGTCAACTGGCGGCAAAAACGGACTCCGAAGTTATTGTATTTTGCGGTGTTCACTTCATGGCTGAAAGTGCGGCGATTCTTTCGCCGGATAAGATTGTGCTGTTGCCCGAGCTGAACGCAGGTTGCCCGATGGCCGACATGGTTGACGCTGAAGCTCTGCGGGCTTACAA
>Ga0326727_10023387_pt1 | contig 11795 bp, 9 predicted proteins | sample MB2enrmetagenome_FD_207643 | JGI IMG/M metagenome (GOLD analysis project Ga0326727, IMG submission 207643) | Lab enriched peat soil microbial communities from McLean, Ithaca, NY, United States - MB29MY | ecosystem: Environmental > Terrestrial > Soil > Wetlands > Peat | place: USA: New York... | reverse complement strand
CAAGAACGCTATTGACAGCAACACCGTAGCGCCGTAACGCCGCCATGACGTTGGAACAGCCTTACGGAGTTACGACTATGCGACAAAGCCGGGTTGTCTGCCTTGTGAACCAAAAGGGAGGCGTTGGGAAAACCACGCTTGCGGTCAATATGGCCGCCCGGATCTGATTACTCGATGCCTGGAGCAGCCCCGCGCCCGCAACGGTTAATGCCACTTGGTTTCTGTTCTTGGGCGCTTTGGCACTGCAAGAACCCTTTGCAGAATGTCTTCCCCTTGATCCCTGGGGGCGGACTCTGCCGCCTCTTACGGGGCTTGGTTCCTTTCTTGACGCCTACCCCGGGTTCCGCTCCGCTTCGCTTCGCTCCACCCGGGGCTACTTTCTTCCGCGCCTGACGGCGCTGGCTGACTGAGTGCCCGCGTCAACCCCTTCCCATGCAACAACCAGGGCAGGGCGAGGTAAACCAAGTGACATTACCCGCTACCGGTTCCGAGTCTATGGATTCTTGCTGCGGCGTTAGGCGCCAGCTTCCCGCAGTCGCTGGGCCGCGCTTTCGGGGGTGATGTCGCGTTGCGGTGTACCCAGCATTTCGTACCCGACCATGAATTTTCTGATTGTGGCCGAACGCAAGAGCGGCGGATAGAAATGCAGGTGGATGTGCCACTCGGCATCCGCGGGAGCAGCGGCCGGCGCCTGATGAAAACCCATGGAATAGGGGAAGGGGACCCCAAACAGCCCGTCATAGCGCGTGGTTATCTGCTTCAGAATGCCGGCCAGGCCGTCTCGTTCATCGTCGCTCAGGCCGCATAGGGAACTGCGGTGCTCCCGGGCAAGCACAATGGTTTCGTACGGCCAGACCGCCCAGAACGGGACCAGCACGGTGAACTGCCGGTTTTCGCAGACTATTCTTTCGCCCTGCCGGCGTTCCAGGGACAAGTAGTCGCACAGCAGGCATGAACCATGCTGGCTGCGATACTGCCGCTGCGCGCGTTCCTCTTTCGCCGGTTCGTTGGGCAAGTGAGCGCTGGCCCAAATCTGCCCGTGCGGATGGGGATTGCTGGCTCCCATCATGGCGCCGCGGTTCTCGAAGATCTGCACGTACCGGATGAAGGGCAAGGCGCTTAGTTCCCGGTATTGCTCCGTCCACACGTCTACCACGCGCCGAATCTCACTCTGGGTCATCCCCGCCAGTGTCAGATCGTGCCGAGGGGAAAAACATACCACCCGGCAGATGCCGCCTTCGGGCTCCGCCACCAGCAGGCCGTGTTCGTCGAGACGGGATGACGCGGTTTCGGCGACCAGGGCGGGATAGTCGTTGTCGAAGACCAGCGTGCTTTCGTATTGCGGATTGCGGCTCCCCGCCGCCCGGATGTTGCCCGGGCACATGTAGCACTCCGCGTCATACGCCGGCGGAGTGGCCACCGGCGGCTTTTCCACTTGTCCCAGCCAGGGGCGTTGGGTTCGTTGCGGAGAAACGAGGACCCACTCCCCCGTCAGCGGATTGTACCGGCGGTGGGGGTGCTGCTGCCATTCCACCGGGGTCATGCGTGCACCTCGCAGGCGCCTTCGGCCGCGGCCGACACCAGCACTTGCGGGCGCAAACCGGTGGCTTCCTCGTAAGCTGCGGCAATGGTCTGGCAGAATTGGGGAACCATGCCGGAAGCGACCAGATTGACGGTGCAGCCGCCAAAGCCGCCGCCGGTCATGCGCGCGCCGTACACGCCGTCGATTGTCCCCGCCACTTCGACCATGAGATCGAGTTCGGCGCAGCTCACCTCATAAGCGTCGCGCAAGCTGATATGGGATTCCGCCATTAACCGCCCAAACAGCTCCAGGTCGCCGGTTTCCAAGGCTCCGGCGGCCCTGATGGTGCGCTCGTTTTCGCCGATCACATGGCGGCAGCGCCGGTAGATCTTTTCCGGAAGCTCGCCGGCGACCGCCTCGAGTTCTTCGAGGGTGAGGTCGCGCAGGGCGCGGCAGTGCGGAAACCGGCGGGAGAGCAAACGCATCCCTTGTTCGCACTCGGCCCGCCGGGTGTTGTACTCGCCGCTGGCCAGCGCATGTCTCACCATGGTATTGCAGATTACCAGGCTGACGTTTTCCGGAATCGGTACGCTACGGAAAGAGAGCGAACGGCAATCCAGCAGGATCGCCTGGCCGGCGTGGCCGCAACAAGCAACAAACTGGTCCATAATCCCGACCCGTGCGCCCACAAATTCGTTTTCCGCACGCTGGCACAACCGGGCCAGATCGGGGCGCGGCAGCGCGATCCCGGAAACCTCCAGCAGCGCTAGTCCGGCGGCCACTTCGAGGGCGGCGGAAGAACTCAGGCCGGAACCTAGGGGTACGGTGCCGTATATCAGCAGATCGGCTCCGGACAGGCGGTGGCCGGCTTGCTCCAGCATCAGGGCCACGCCGCAGACGTAGTCGCTCCAGTGATTCCGCGGGCGCGCATTGCCGGCTTCCAGGTCAAGTTCGACCGTCTCGGAGAAGTTCTCGGAGTGGACCACTAGGCGGCGCCCGGAGCGAGGTGCGATAGCGCCCCAGACGTAGCGATCGATCGCGGCCGGCATCACGAAACCGTCGTTGTAGTCGGTATGCTCCCCGATAAGATTGACGCGCCCCGGAGCGCGAAACACCCGCGCCGTTCTTCCGAAGCGTTGGCGGAATCGTTCGCCGATCATGGCGCCGGTCGTGTCTGGCATCTGCCTCCTTACCCCACCGCCGGCCGGGGCGAAGCGGGTTCGCAGGCGACACTGATCTCGGCCGGATCGAGTCCCGGCGACGACCCCACGATCTTCAGCTCGCCGGGCTGTTGGGAAGCCTGTATGATCGCCATGCAGAGGCCGTTGAAGGCCCTGCGGGCGCCGCCTTTGTCCGATTCATGACTACTGGGATCTCCGTTGCCCACTCCCAGCAGCTTGCCGCTCCCGCCGACCTGGAACGTAATCTCATTGTCCGCAACGGGCACGGTGCGTCCCTCTCGATCCTGCACCTCGACGGCGACCACGGAAACGTCTTCCCCGTTGGCGGCAATGCGCGTGCGGTCCGGGCGCAGCACAATCTTCGCGGCCGCTCCGGTGGTCTCGCGGCGGGCGGTCAGAACCTGCCGCCCCTCCTTGAGTCCGCGCGCCTCGAGCGTTCCCGGTTCGTACTTCACCTTCCACGAGAGGTGCGTGAATCGGGGTACGCCCTGAGCGCCCAGGCTCTTGCCGTTCAGGAACAACTCCACGCGATCCAGGTTGGAGTGAACCCAAACGTCGATCTCCTCCCCCTCCTTGCCCGCCCAATTCCAGTGCGGAAACAGGTGCAGGACAGGTTTCGCTCCCCACCAAGCCTGGTAGTAGAAGAAATTGTCCTTGGGGAAGCCGCAGGTATCCATGATCCCGAAGTGCGAATTGATGCAAGGCCATTCATAAGGCGTGGGCTCGCCGCGATAGTCGAACCCGGTCCAGGCAAAGCCGCCGGCGAGGAACGGACGCGCCGCATAGACCTTCCACCAGCTCTCGGCGGTGGCCGCCCACATCGGATAATTCTCGTCGTAAGCGCTGACGTAACCCTTGGCCGTGTCGTTGCGGTAGATGCCTCGGGTGCCGACGGTGCTGGCGGTTTCGGTCCCCACGCAAGGTTGCTTGGGGAAGTTGCGGTGAAACTCGTCGATCGCCGGGTTGTTGTAGTTGAATCCCTGCACGTCCACCACCGCCGAAATGCCCTGGCCCCAGCCGCCATTCATGGCGCCGGTCACCGGCCGGGTGGGGTCCAGCCGGCGGACCAGCCTTTTCATGCTGGAGACAATCCGCACGCCGATATCGGTGGTCTGCTCCGGCTCTTCGTTTTCCAGCGACCAAATCACCACCGAGGGATGATTGCGATCGCGGCGCACCATCCGCTCCAATTGGCTCAGCCCTTCGGGAGTCGATAGCATGGTGCGCGTCTCATCCATCACCAGCATGCCCAGCCGGTCGCAGGCCTCGAGCAGTTCGGGGGTGGGCGGGTTGTGCGAGGTGCGATAGCCGTTGGAGCCCATCTCCTTGAGCCGCTCGATGCGGTAGGACTGAATCCGGTCCGGCAGCGCCGAGCCCACGCCGGCGTGGTCCTGATGATTGCAGGTCCCCTTGATCTCGACCCGTTTCCCGTTGAGGAAAAACCCCTGCTCCGCGTCGAAACGAATACTGCGGATGCCAAACAGCGTCTCATACTTGTCCACTGTCACGCCGTCGGCCTCCACCGTGGTCACCAGCCGGTAGAGATAAGGTTGTTCGAGAGACCACAGCGCCGGACGGTCCACGCCGATCTGCTGCTCGAACTGGCTTCCGGACCCCGCCGGCAACGCGGCGGGGGCTGAGGTGGCCGTACCCACGGTCTTGCCTGCGGCGTCCAGGATCGTGGCGATCACCCGGCAGGGTTTGTCGGTATCGCCGTCGTTCTGCACCTCCGTGGTGACGGAAATGGTGGCCAATCCGCCGTGCAGCGCCGATCGCACAAAGGTTCCCCATTGCGGTACGTGGACCGGTCCGGTTTTCACCAGCCAGACATGGCGGTAGATTCCGGCGCCTTCGAAGAACCATCCCTCCGAGAGGGTGGCATCCACCCGCACCGCCAGAACGTTCTTTCCGCCATAGTGGGCGAAATCCGTGATATCGAACCGGAAGGGCGCGTATCCGCTGAAGTTGACGCCCAGATAGAAACCGTTGAACAGCACCATGCAGTTGCGATAGACGCCGTCGAATTCCAGGGAAAGCCGCCGGCCCTTGTCCCCGGCGGGAATTTCGAACTCGCGCCGGTACCAGCCGATGCTGGTCTCCGGGAACGCGCGGCCCAGGGGCTTGTAGCCGCGGGCCGCCAGCGCCCGCCGGTTGGTAAAGGGCAGCTCCACCGCCCAATCGTGGGGCAGGTCCACACGTTGCCAGCCGGTCTCGTCGAAGACGGCTCTGGGCGAGCCGCCGAAAGCCTTTCTCATCTCCTCGGGAGTCGGCCCGGGATGGTTCGGAGTCACCAGGACGGCCGGCGTCCCGGACAGGTCGGGTGCGGGATCGGGCCCCGGAGCCTCGACCCGAATGGGCGCCATGATCCGTCCCGCCTTGGCGAAGGTCCCGGAGGCGTCGCCGAAGCCGAAGTCTTTAGCCGGGTCGTCCGCATTGCCGAGCTTGAACCGCCAGCCGAAATCCAGCAGCAGGCGCTCCCGCAGCGGCTCGTTTTGCGTCGGGAGATCTGCCGGAGGCGTAACGGGAGCTTCCGGCACGGCACTGGCCTGCGCCGAGAAAGCGGCCAGCGAAGGCAGGTTGGAGGCGGCGACGGGCGCCACCGCGGAAACCACTGAAGAACGGATGAAGTCCCTGCGGGTGTAGTCACTCATAGGCAGCTTTCCTTCCCGCTACTCTAGCGACACGGTCAGGCCGCAGTCGCCCGTTTGATCTTCGCCAGCGCGGGCTTGTTGGCAACCTGGCGGATATCGTAGTCCGCCTGGACGGCCATCCAGAACTGCGCGGGCATTCCCAAGTACCGTTCCAGCCGGAGAGCAGTATCGGCGGTCATGGCCCGCCGTTCGTGAATCAAGTCGTTGATGCGCGGAAGCGAAACGTGCAACTCTTTCGCCACTCGGTAGGCGGTCAAGCCCATCGGCTTCATGAACTCCTCGCGCAGCATCTCCCCGGGATGAACGGCCCCGGCTCTCTTTCGCTTCTTCATGGCCCTACCCTTCGTATCTGCATCTTTGAGACTCGCGATCATGAGCGGAAGCTATAGTAACGCCCACCGATAGTATCGTCAAGCGTTACCGGGCCAGGCTCGCGATGTTCGTGAGCCGTTTGCTGGAGCAAACCCACACCCGGCAGCGCCTGCCCCGGTAGTTCGCGACTATCTTGCAGTAGCGTCGGTTCCAGACATCCGGCCCGCTTCGAGAAGGCTGTCAGCCCGATTGGCACATGGGCCTGCGGCCCACGAAAATGGATGGGAAACGAAGGTGGCGTCATCCTGAGCGCAGCGAAGGACCTGCTGTTTTCGTGCACCCTTAGCGACATTTGGGGACGCCGACCCCGTTTTTCGAGGGAGCGAAGCGGTAATCGAAAGCACCTCGGTTTGCGGAGGATCGTGCAAGACGATCCGTGGATTATGGAAAAGCGCGCGATTCTTGGAGCGGGGTGTACAATCGCGGGCGACGCTCGGGGAGAACTCCACCCGGAATAACGCGGTTTTACAAAGCACTACGTTTATGAGGTTAGGACATGCCCGAGCGAGCGTGTCTTGTGAAACTGGGAACCGCTTTTGGACCATAAGTTCCGAAATCCTGGAACCACGAGGAAGCTTCTCATGCTGAAGGTCCGTTGCACGCGCATTGCCGCCAGGATATTAGTGGTAGTGGCCATAACGGGACTGGCGTTGGCCCAGACGGCGGCGCCGGCGAGCCGCCCATTGTCCTTCGAAGTCGCCTCCATCAAGGCTGTGTCACTCTTCGACATGATGAATGCGTCGGGGAAACTCCGCCTTCTGGGGATATCCGTGGACAGCGACAGGGTCGATCTCGTCTGGATGTCCCTAATGGAGTTGATCTGCGTGGCTTATAAGGTCAAACCGGCCGAAGTTGCGGGAAATCCGGCTTGGTTGAACGCCGGGGCGGATGCCGACCACTTCAATATCCTGGCCAAAATGCCGGAAGGAGCGACCAAGGACCAAGTGCCGGAAATGCTGCAAGCGCTGCTGGCGGAGCGGTTCAAATTGGTGGTGCGTCGGGAGAGGAGGGATACCGCTGGCTACGCGCTGATCGTTGGGAAAGGCGGTCCGAAGCTCAAGGAAGCGGTTCCTGATCCCCCGGCTCCGGCGCCGGCAGCGGAAGCCGCTGCGGGGTCTTCCCATGAGGCATCCGGAACCGGCGGCCCCGCGGCCGCGAAGCCGGCAGGCGGCGCCTGGCGCATGACGGCGAGCGAGAACCAGGAATTTCGGATCGAAGGCGACAGCATGACTATGGAGAATGTGGCCACAATGCTGTCTGGCTTTGTGGGCAGCCCCGTGCGGGACATGACGGAACTGAAAGGCAGATACAAACTCTCCTTCGAAGTGAGAATGCAAGACCTGAGCCCCGGCATGAATCCGGGGGCTGCCGCTACCACGGGATTGCCGGCCGATAGCGCCTTGGATCCGTCAGGGTCCTCGATATTTACTGCCGTGCAAAGGCTTGGTCTGAAGCTCGAGCGGCGCAAGATGCCGTTTGACTTTCTGGTGATCGATCACGTGGAAAGGGTGCCGACCGAGAACTAGCCTGGATTCGCACGCGTGAATGTGGAGCTATTTAGCCATCTCTCACGCCTGGAGGGGGCGGGTTACGTTGCCATAACCAAAACCCATCGTGGCAAGGTGCCGCAGACGTTGCTTTGCCTCACCGCCGCCGGCCGCAAAGCGTTTGAACAGTACCGGCGAGACGTCAAACAAGCACTATAACTGGGGCCCGCGGAAGACTGCTCGCGCGTTGCGGGAGGAACTAGCGAAGCACCGTGGCGTTCGGGGCAGGCGGACCGTAGTAGCGGTAGTGCCCAATGATCTTCCAATCCATCAATGCATCATCGATCTTCGGCCCAGCGCCGATATTGTGCAGAATCATGTAGCGCTGGGACCAGCGCTCCTTCCGATCGATCACCATTCCGATGTGGGTCACGCCGCCGCCGAGATCCCAGGCCACGATGTCGCCGGGCAGATACTCCTCTGCCGCACGGGAAGCTGACAGGTTCTCGCCTTTGCGGCGAAAGAAGATCATCAGGTTCGGTACGCGCCGGTGATCGATGCTGGACAGCGCGAGACAAGCTTGCTGACCTTTGGACTGGTGGTTGCCATGTCGCTGGCGGGAACGGCGGTGTTATGGGTAGCAGGCTCGCTTCAAGGTTACAGGTACCCTCCCAAGCAAGCCGTGCTCAATGCCCTCTTGTGCGCGGTACCCAGCGCGGCTGGGATAAGCCTGACTCTGGCCGTGAGCAGCTATACCCTCGACAAGGCCAGAACGGCGCTCATTATGATTCCCGCCAAACTCGCGCTCCCGTTGCTAATGCTGGTGCCGGGGTTGTTGAAATGGCCGGCGCCGTGGATGTGGAACTTCTCGACCTTGGGGAATCCCATAAGCCTGCAAGCCGGACTTCTTTGGCGGCCCTTGGCGACTCTGCTGGTGCTTGCCGTCGGCGGCGCCGCGATTGCCGCCAACCGCTACACTCGAATGGACTATTGAAGCGATCGGCATCGGGAACTTTCAATGGTATTCTTCCGTATATTTGTACCAAGCCAGACTTTGCGCTTTCGCGAGCATGCCGTTCACGTGCGTGGTCCGGCTTGCGGGGTCCCTAATGGCCGGTGGAAATCGCTTTTGCGCCATCAATTCCGAAATTCTGCAGTTGCGAGGAACCTTCTCATGCTGAAAGTCCGTTGCACGCGCATTGCCTCCGGAATGTTAGTGGTAGTAGCCATGACGGGACTGGCGTTGGCCCAGGCAGCGAAGCCGGCGAGCAGCCCATTGTCGTTCGACGTCGCCTCCATCAAAGCGGCGCCACCGCTCGACATAGCGGCGATTGCGTCGGGGAAACTCCCGCATATAGGCATGTCGGTGGACAATGATCGGGTCGATATCGGTGGCCTGCCCTTGCTGACCCTGATCTGCCTGGCTTATAAGGTCAAACCGAACGAAGTTGCGGGGAATCCGGCTTGGATGACCGGCGGGATGAATGCCGATCGATTCGATATCCTGGCCAAAATGCCCGAAGGGGCGAATAAGGACCAGGTGCCGGAAATGCTGCAAGCGCTGCTGGCGGAGCGGTTCAAATTGGCGATCCATCGGGAGAAGAGGGATACTTCGGTCTACGCGCTGATCGTGGGCAAAGGCGGTCTGAAGCTCAAGGAAGCGGTTCCCGATCCCCCGGCTCCGGCGCCGCCCGCGGAAGCCGCCGCGGCGTCCGGAACCGGCGGCGCCGCGGCCGCGAAGCCGGCAGGCGACAAGCGGGAAATGTCCTTTGGCAGTGGAGACGGCCGGGTCACCATGAAGCAATCCGACGATGGGGTGGCCATCGACAGCAAGGCAACCGGGAAGATGCGAATGATGCCCAGCGAAAACGGGATGCGCATGGAATTCGACAGTATGACGATGGAGACTTTTGCCGCAACGCTGGCTCAATTTGCGGGCAGTCCCGTGGTGGACCTGACGGAGCTGAAAGGCAAGTATAAGGGCTCCCTGGAGCTCTCCCGGGACGCTATCCTGGCCGTCGCGAGAAATCAAGGGCTAAATGTGGGCATCAATACCGGGGCGTCCGTCGCCACGGGATTGCCGGGCGATACCGCATTGGATCCATCCGGTGGCTCGATATTTACTTCCGTCCAACAGCTTGGGCTGAAGCTCGAGCAGCGCAAGCTGCCGGCCGACTTTGTGGTGATCGATCACGTGGAAAGAACCCCGACCGAAAACTAGGATAGTGCGTCACACAGATGGGCAGTTATGGCTTGAAAGAGCCGTGGGGGGAGGTCTGTTGGGATGGTTCGTCCCCGTCCGGAGCCCGCGTAGCGGGCGAAATACGGTCGCCCCAGGCGCGAGAAGGTGTGAAAGAATCGGCTTCGCTTTGTCACCCTGAGCGGAGCGGCCGGCTCTGGGCCGCGGAGCGAAGGGTCCCTATTGTGCCGTAAGTTCATGGGCAAAATAGGGATGCTTCGCTCCGCGCTCCCCAAAGCGGGCGCGCTCCACTCAGCATGACAGACGTGTTGTTCACCGTTTGTTTTTTTGATACCTTCGCGAGCCCCGGTGTAGCGGGATAGCCTGGGGCGCAAGAATTATTGGAATGAATGGCAGAAATTCTTGGAATGAATGGTAGAACGCCATGACGCAAGCGCGCATATTGCCTGACGCCTGGGCCGAACGTCACTTCTGGAAGCAGTTCGTTCGCCCGCTCCGCGGGTTTGGGAGTCGCTTTTGCGCCGTGAGACCTGAAAATCCACGATCGCAAGGAACGTCCTCATGCTGAAAATCCCATGCACCCGAATTGCCGCCGGAATGTTAGCCGTAGCGGCCACAGCGGGAATAGCGTTGGCCCAGGCAGCGAAGCCGGCGAGCAGCCCATTATCGTTCGAAGTTGCTTCCATCAAAGCGGCGCCACCCCTCGACATAGCAGCGATTGCGTCGGGCAAACTCCCCCATCTGGGCATGTCGGTGGACAACGATCGGGTGGATATCGGTGGCCTGCCCTTACTGCAACTGATTTGCATGGCTTATAAGGTCAAACCGAACCAAGTCGCGGGAAATCCGGAGTGGTTGAGCGCCGGGATGAATGACAACCGATTCGATATCTTGGCCAAAATACCGGAAGGGGCGAATAAGGACCAAGTGCCGGAGATGCTGCAAGCACTGTTGGCAGAGAGGTTCAAATTGGCGGTTCATCGGGAAAAGAGGGACACGCCCGGATACGCGCTAGTAGTGGGAAAAGGGGGTCCCAAGCTCAAGGAAGCGGATCCCGATCCCCCGGCTCCGGCGCCGGCAGCGGTCTCCGCCGCGTCCTCTTCCGGTGAGGCTTCCGGAACGGGCCGTCCCGGGGCCGCCAAGCCTGCAGGCGCCAACGGGGAAATGAGCTTTGGCAGCGGAAACGATCGGGTCACCGTGAAGCAGTCCAAGGATGGCATGGTACTCGACAGCAAGACTACCGGGAGGATGCGAATTATGCCCCGCGAAGACGGCGCCATCCGGATGGAATTCGAGAGTATGACGATGGCGTCTTTTGCCGCGGCGTTGTCGGACATGGTGGGCAGCCCCGTGGTGGACATGACGGAACTGAAAGGCAAGTATAAAGTCGTGTTTGAACTTCACCTGGACGCTCTCATGGCCCAACAAGGCATGGGCATGGACGGCATGGGCCTGAATATGGGAGCCGAGGGCGCGCCGGGATTGCCGGCCGACAGCGCTACCGATCCATCCGGCAACTCGTTTCTTGCTTCCTTGCAACCGCTTGGGCTGAAGCTGGAGCGGCGCAAGCTGCCTTACGACTTTGTGGTGGTCGAGCACGTGGAAAAAACGCCGACCGAGAACTAGGGTGGTGCGGCAGTTATGGGTTGAGGGAAAGCGCCCGGGGTCTATTGGGATGGTTCGTCCTTATCCGGAGCCCGCGTAGCGGGCGAAATACGGTAGCCCCAGGCGTGAGCCTGGGGTAGCACGATAGCATTGAGGCCCAGCCCCCGCAGGGGGCGGAAGAATTCCAGGAATGAACGGTAGAACGCCATGACGCGAACGCGCAGCTTGCCTAATGCCCGGCCTGAACGTCACTTCCGGAAGCGGTTCTTGCGCCCGCTGCGCGGGCTCTGGTTCCATTCCTATGGCGTTCCCCAGGCTCACGCCTGGGGCTACCGTCTGCTCACCCGCTGCGCGGGTTCAACCGCTTATATGAGAAGTCTGGCTCGCGGTTTCCCCGCCGGGCTGTTAGCCCTAGCGGCCATAGCGGGATTGGCCTTTGGGCAGGCAGCGGCGCCGGCGAGCACTCCATTGTCGTTCGAAGTCGCCTCCATCAAACCGGCGCCGCCCATCGACATGGCGGCGATTGCGTCGGGGAAACTCCCCCATATAGGCATGTCGGTGGACAACGATAGGGTCGATATCGGCGGCCTGCCCTTGGTGACCCTGATCTGCATGGCTTATAAGGTCAAGCCGCACGAAGTCGCGGGGAATCCGAGTTGGATGAACGCCGGGGTGACCGATGACAGATTCAATATCTTGGCCAAAATGCCGGAAGGGGCGACCAAGGAGCAAGTGCCCGAAATGCTGCAAGCGCTGCTGGCGGAGAGGTTCAAGTTG
>Ga0326727_10023384_pt1 | contig 11795 bp, 11 predicted proteins | sample MB2enrmetagenome_FD_207643 | JGI IMG/M metagenome (GOLD analysis project Ga0326727, IMG submission 207643) | Lab enriched peat soil microbial communities from McLean, Ithaca, NY, United States - MB29MY | ecosystem: Environmental > Terrestrial > Soil > Wetlands > Peat | place: USA: New York... | reverse complement strand
AGATGGTTGTGGCCGTCGCTCCAGTTGGTCAGCACGATCGTGCCGTCGGCCACCCAGACGTCGTAATTGTCGTCGACGAACTTGTCGTCGCTCAATTGCAACACCGGATGCGACTGGCCGGTTTCAGGATCGGCAAGATAGAGGTCCCGATGTTTGTGATCGCGGGTCACCGTCTCGATCCACAATGTATGGTGGTCGGCCCAGCCAAAGCGCGGAATATAGTCCTGGCCGTCCTGAATGGGAAGCTTGACCCACACCGTCTTGCCGCCTCTCGCGCTCACTACGCCCACGTGCACATCGGGGTTGGGGTCGCCGGGCTGCGGATAGCGCTGCATGTCCACCCTGGCATGGGTGGGAATCCAATCCTCGATCGGGTATTGCGGCACCTCGGACTCATTCATCTGCAGATACGCCAGGCGGCTGGAGTCCGGCGACCAGAAGTAATTGCTGCGCGTCTCCAACTCCTCTTCGTAAACCCAGTCCACCTCGCCGTTCAATATCGCCGCGTTGGGCGAGGGAGCCAAAACGGTGGTGGGCGTGCCCGGCTCTTGCGGCCGGATCACGCAGAGTGCATGGTCTCGTATGAAGGAGATCGCTTTGGCGTCGGGCGAAAACCGCGGGTCGTCGCCGGAGCCGGCTCCCGTAAACCCAATCTCGATCCCTGTGCCGTTGCGAAGATCGTAGATCCACAGCCGGCCATTGGAATCGAACATCATGTGCGTCGAGTCCGGCGCCCAGATGTAGCTGGCCATCTTGTAGCGTTCGCGATGGTCGCGGTCCTTCTCCGATGCGCTCTCCCCGGTGAGCATAGCCATCTTGGCGCGGCTCACCAACACATGCGGCTTACCGCTGCCGGGGTCCAAATCGATCAGCTCACCCCCATCCATATACGTCAGGTGCATTCCGTCCGGCGACCACGTCAGCTCTTCGGGCGGGTTCCCGATCAGCGGTCCATGCGCAAAAATCGTCTCCACGGTCAGAGGCTTCTGAGGCGCCTGGGCGGCAACTGAAAGAGCGGCGAGCGGGACAGCAACAACGGCTAAAACCAGGCGAGTAGCGGCATGGGACAAGGGGCATTCCTCCCGAAGCGGAGCCCGGCTTGATTTTTTAGGATGGCGACGGCTAGCAGCGAGGCTTCCAGCAAAAAGTGTAAATCACACGCTCTGCCGTATTGCGCGCCGCGACCTCAGAGTGTATGTTCCGGCTATGCAATGGACAACTCCCGAACAACGGCGCTCTCTGGGCCAGGCGCGGCGCAAGCAGGTGGGCCGCCAGCAACACGATGAACTGAAGCCCAAGGCGAGGTCATCGCCTGCGCTCGTGCTTATTGCCCGGTCGATGCACGGCCGCCTGCCTGCGCTCATCAAGCTGAAGTACGAGTTGATGGCGCAGTCGCCCTTCGGCTACTTTCGCGGCGCGGTGCACGTCATGGCCGCGGATTTGGCCGTGCTGCCCTCCACCGGCATTGTCTCGCAACTCTGCGGCGACGCTCACGTGCGCAACCTGGGCGCCTTTGCCGCCCCCGACGGCCGCCTGGTCTTCGACATCAACGACTTCGACGAGACCATCCGCGGGCCTTTTGAATGGGACCTGAAGCGCATGGCTGCTTCGCTGGTGCTGGCGGGGCGGGGGTCGGGCCACAAGGCCTCCTCCGCGCAACAAGCGGCCGTCCAGTGCATCGAACGCTACTGCGCCCAGATTCGCGCCTTTGCCAGAATGCCCGGCCTCGAAGTAAACCGATTTCAGGTGCACCGGCTGGGCGGGGTTGAGCCGGTTCACGCGGCTCTTGTGAAGGCTGAGAGGGCCACGCCTCAACACTCCTTGGAACTCCTCACTGAGCCGGCGAAAGGTTCAGCGTCCGCCAAGCACGGGGCGCCCCGCCGCTTCAAGGAAATAAAACCCACTCTGACCCGCGTCACTGGCGCCCTGGCTAGGGCCGTCCTGGCCTCGCTGGGGCCTTACCGGGAGATGCTGGAGCCGCAGCGGCAACATCTGCTGTCGTTCTACCGCCCCGTGGACGTGGCCTTCAAAGTGGTGGGCATGGGCTCGGTCGGCCTGCGCGACTATTGCATCTACTTCGAAGGCAATGGCCCCGGCGACCCGCTTTTTTTGCAGATCAAGGAGGAGCCAGCCTCGGCCTACACGCCCTATCTGCCCGATGCCCACATGGCCCACCACAATGGCCAGCGCGTCGCAGACGGGCAGCGGGCCATGCAGATGCAATCCGACCCGTTCCTCGGCTGGACGCACATCGGCGGGCGTCAATATTTGGTGCGCCAGCTCAACGATCACAAGGGTTCCATCGAGCTCGCTGACCTCGAAGGCACCGGCCTGGGAGCCTACGCGGAAGTCTGCGGCGAGTTGCTGGCCCGCGGCCACGCCCGCTCTGGTGATCCGCTGGTGATCGCCGGCTACCTTGGCTCCGGCGGTGGATTTGCCGAAGCGTTGGCCAAGTTCGGCTCCCTCTACGCCGACCAGACAGAGAAGGATTGGGAAGAGTTGCGCCGGTCGCTAAAGGCCGGGAAGAAACCTTGAACCTATCGGCGCCGGTACACATCGTACCCATGCAGCCGCGCCGACAGGGTGAAATCCTGGAGCAGCGCCTTCAGCGTAGCCTCGCGCTGCGGGGCCGGATCTTCCTTAATCTGCAGTTCGCGTTTCACGATCAGCCAGCGAATCCGATGCAGCCGCGCCTCTTCCACTACTTGAGCAGGCGAATATGGGTCGGTAGTAGGATCGAAAAGCAGCACGGGAAACTCGGGGACGCGCCCGGTAACGAAGTAGAAAGGGTCTTCGCCGGGCATAAGAATCAGGCCGTCGGAAAAGGGAATATTCGCCTCGGCAAACCGCAGCAGCTCGTCAAAATCCGGCAGGTACTCACCCGGCACAGCCATTCCCGCCAACTGCGGAAATGTCGAATGCTCCACCGGGCCCTCCGGCAACTGCACATACGACAGCCGCTCTTCGCTGGCCGTATAGAAACCGCCGCAGACCAGCAGCGTTGCCGAAATCACCGCAGCCATCACCGGCGCCATGCCTAAACAGGCTGCGGAAAGACCCAATACGGAGGGAGGCGGGGGTTTCAACCCCCGCATAAAGCCGGCAAAATCAACGCAGGCTTTAGCCACGGAGGAACGCTTTTCGCCCTCTTTCGCAGTCCGCAAAGGCGTCCCGCCGGGCGAAGCACCAGACGATGTAAGCCACGCCAGAAAGCCGATCATCTCCACGATAAGCAGGATAAGCAGCGGCCAGATGGCGTAAGTCGACCCCCAAAGCTGTTGCGACATCAGGGTTCCGTTGATGGCGACCAGCAGGACGATAGGCAGCAGCGGACGAAGGCTTAAATCGCGGCGAAGCCTGAACAAATTGAAGAGAGCCAGTACAGCCGCCAGGATAAGCAGCAAAGGCCACAGAGCCAGAAGACTGTCGCCGCGTTCGTCGGCGTCGTCATAGAGTAGCAATGAGCAAAGCGTGAATAGAAAGGGTGCGGCCAGAAGAACGAGGCCTGTCACTTGCCCCCATCGCATCTTCCTGAGCGGGCTGCGCAACAGAAATAGGCCAGCCACGACCGAAGGCAGCTTCCACAGCAGGCTCGGATCGAGGTAGACGCCGAGCATTTCATGGAAACCCGGGAGGCGGCGCTGGGCTGCGAACCGGATGGTCCAGTGAAAGTAGTTGCCGAGGCCCACGGTGAAATGAAGCAGTAGCGCAGCTACCAGAAGAGCCGTGACCGCGCCTGCAAGAACGGCAATCAGGGTAGGCGCTTCGGGAGTGGGAGATGTCGCCTCGCCGCGGCGAATGAACCTCGTACCAAGCAACACCAAAATGGCAGCGAGGGAGACAGCCAGAAACGGGAGGCCGATGTTCTGCTTGAAGAAGAGCGGCGCGCAAAGAGCTGCTCCGGCCGCAAAGCTGCGTAGCAATTCTCCGGCCTTGCCCGGTGAAAAAGCGTCTCCAGCGTCCGGCGTAAGGCGCTGCAACAGCCGAATGGCCACAAGAATCGAGAAGGCGCAATCGCAGTCGTAGGAGGGAAGCGGCAGAATGCAGTAGATTCCCAGCACCGTGAGCGGCGCGGCCAGCAGCAAGGCAACGGCCCACGCCGCCGCCACCCGCTCCCGCTGCGTATGCAAAGCAATCCGCCAGGCCAGCACCGTGCTCAGCCCGCCCACCGCCGCCGCATAGAGCACGTGGTGGAAGAAGACCCGCCCGGTGAGCCGAATAATAGCTGCCTGAATCAGAAATGTGAGCGGCGCATGGGCCAACGGGAAATCGCGATAAGGCAATTGCCCAATTGCAATGCGCGCCGCGCTGTCCAGCACGTAGCTCAGATCCCACAGAACCGCCAGGTGCGCATTCTGCCACAGAATCACCGCCGCCGTGGCCGTGAACAACCCGGCAGCGGCGAACGAATCGCGCCGGCTCCAACTCTGTCTGGACGGTGTTCCATTCTCGACGATCCGATCGCGAAGGGCGGGAGCATGCGCGGCATCCGGTCCGCAATTCCTGGCCTTTGCCCTCACCATTCGCGATGGTAAACGTACCAGGGGGCGGAGCAGATCGCCATCACCAGCGCGACGAACCATCCGATAAGCGTCCAGCCGAGAAAGATGTTCAGCAGTAGGATGGCGGTTGCGTTGTGGGTGTGCCGAGCCGCCGCGATGATCGCCGGAAGGAAATAAAGAGCGATTGCAACCAACAAAAAATGCATAAAGACTCCCACTTTGCTCGGAAAGTTCTACGCAGAGTCTACTCCAGCGGTTCCCCTTTTTAGCAGGCTTTTTGAGAATCGGCAGCTGAAGGGGTTGGACGATTGCCGGATCCCATCGAAGCAGCACCTTTACAATCGTTGCGTATGCCCACAGCGGTCCGTTCGCACGCAAAGATCAACCTTGGCCTCGGCATCGGAGCGCCGCGCCCCGATGGTTTCCATGGGCTGGCCACCGTCTACCAGACCCTTGAGTTGTACGACGTTGTAACGGTCACGGCTCGCCCGGCGAGTGCAACTGCGATACGCCTGACTTCAAACGACAGCCGCGTGCCCACCGACAGCCGCAACACCGCTTGGAAGATGACAGAGTTGGCCCTGAAGGGGCATTCGGCCGAGGTTGAAATCCACATCGAGAAGCGGTTGCCGGTACAGGGCGGACTGGGCGCCGGCTCGGCCAACGCGGTGGCGGCGCTGGTTGGTCTGGAGGCGGAACTGGGTGTTCCCCTGCTGGGCTCCATGACCAGCCGACTCCAGATAGCCGCCCAGGTGGGCTCCGATGTGCCCCTCTTCCTGGTCGGCGGCACGGTTCTCGGCCTCGACCGCGGCCAGGAAGTTTCTCCCCTGCCTGACATCGAACCTGTCTGGTGCGTCGTGGCCGCTCCCGAGATCGGCGTCTCCACGCCCCAGGCCTTTCGCGACTGGGATGCGCTCTGCGCAGCCGAGGGTTTGACCGCCGAGGCCGGTACAGTTAAACTTGAAGAGTTGAGCCGTGCCTATGCCAGCGCCTTTTCGGGAAGAATCCCAAGAGGTCGGCCGGGAACAGGCTCCTCCGGTGTCTTCTCAGATGGAGAAGACCTGGCCGGACCCGCAGAGTCCGCGCTTGTCCGCACCGGGATCAGTAGCTGGATCCAGAACGACTTTGAACGCGTCGTATTCCCCCAGCATCCTTCCCTTGCAGAGATCAAGTGTATCCTTGCGGCTTCGGGCACTCCGGAGGCAGCCCTCCATGCCTCGCTGTCCGGGTCCGGTTCGGCGCTCTACGGGTTGTACCTGACCCGCGGAGATGCGGAAGCAGCCCAGGTCCGGTTAACGGAGCAGTTCCATGGGGTAGAGGTGCGAAGTACCTTGACCCGTACCCTGCCTCGCCCGGCCTACTGGAGCGAAATGCTTTTGCATTGACAGCCGTCCGTTCTGCGGGAGAAACTCGCCAACGGCTGATCGTGGTGGGCGATCGTCTAATGGTAGGACAGTGCCCTTTGGAGGCACTTGTCCAGGTTCGAATCCTGGTCGCCCAGCCAAGTTTTCAATGCGGGGCCCGAAGAACAGCCAAAGCCAACCAGCTTGGAGGTAGTCGGACAATGGAAGCGGGAACATTGACGGTGACAGCGGAAGACAGACAGCCTGAAGGTAGACCAAACGCTCAGCGAGACGGCGCGGGCAAGGAATCCGCGCCCAAGGCGCCCCAGCAGGGCGCTGCCCAGGATGCCGCCTCCAAGGCAAAGGAGGCCAAGCCGGCTGCCGAGCGCAAGCGGACCCGCAACCTGAGCGAGGACAAGCGCTTCAAGCTCTTCAGCGGCACCGCCAACCGCCCCCTGGCCGAGGAGATTGGCCGCCACATCGGGGTTCCGGTGGGCGAGGTCAAGATTCAGCGCTTTGCCGACGGCGAGGTTTACTTCCAACTCCTCGAGAATGTGCGCGGAGTGGATGTCTTTGTAGTGCAGCCCACCTGCTATCCGGTGGACCAGCACCTGGTGGAACTTTTGGTGATGATTGACGCGCTCAAGCGGGCCTCTGCGGCCAGAATCACGGTGGTGGTGCCCTACTACGGCTACGCCCGCCAGGATCGCAAGGATCGCCCCCGTGTCGCCATCAGTGCCAAGCTGATCGCCGATTTGCTCACCACCGCGGGCGCCAATCGCGCACTTTTCGTAGACCTGCACGCCGCCCAGATTCAGGGCTTCTTCAACATTCCCGTCGATCATCTCTTCGCCAGCCCGGTGCTGGTGAGTTACTTCCGCGAGCTCAACCTGCCCAACCTGACGGTGGTTTCACCCGATGCCGGCGGCGTGGAGCGGGCGCGGTTCTTCGCGCAGAAGGTGGGCGCGCCCCTGGCCATCGTGGACAAGCGCCGCACCGACCTCAACGTAGCCGAGGTCATGAACGTCGTTGGCGACGTGAAAGGAAAGACCTGCCTCATCATCGACGACATCATCGATACGGCCGGCACTCTCGTTAAGACCGTGGATGCCCTTTACGCCTCCGGCGCGGCTTCGGTTTACGCCTGCGCCAGCCACGCCGTGCTTTCCGGCCCGGCCATTGACCGCATCGCCGCCTCGCGCCTGGAACAGTTGGTCGTCACCGACACCATTCCGCTGCGCGAAGCAGCGCAGAAGTTGCCCAAGATCAAAGTGCTCTCCATCGCCGGCCTGCTGGGCGCGGCCATCGAGAGCATCCACATGGAGACCAGCGTAAGTTCGCTGTTTAACTAGAAGCAGCTTTTAGCTTTTAGCCTCTAGCTTTTAGCTAGTTCAATGGAAGAATCGGCTCTCGGCGTTGAATTAGGAGCCGGAAAGATCGGAACGAATCGAAGCAGATGCCGATTCAGCAAATACCAGCAACAAGCAGCTAACAGCTAAAAGCTAGAAGCTAGAAGCTGCTTTTCAGAAACGAGAGACAGAATGCCAGAAGTAGTCGTAGCCAGGCCCCGTGAGGGCAAGTTCAACAAGAACGCCGCGCGCCGCGTACGTGCCGCCGGCAAGATTCCCGCAGTGCTCTATGGCCCCGGGCATAACCCGGTTGCCATCGAAGTCGAGCCCAAGCAGATTTCCCGTATTCTCTTTTCCGAGACCGGTCATAACACCATCTTCGACGTTGAGATTCCCGGCCAACCCGCGGCCAAGGCCATGATCGTCGACTGGCAGCGCGAGCCGATCAAGGACCAGTTGATCCACATCGACCTGAAGCGCATTGCTCTGGACAAGGTCCTGCGTGTCAAAGTCCGCGTCAAGCTGCTGGGCATTCCGGTGGGCGTAAAGACCGCCGGCGGCATTCTGGACCAGGTGATGCGCCAGGTGGAAATCGAGTGTTTGCCGGCTGACATTCCCAGCCACATCGATCTCGACGTAAGCGGGCTGGAGATGCATGGGGTACTTCGCGTCAGCGACCTGCCGCACTTGGAAAACATTAAGATTCTCAGCGCCGAGGATGCGACCGTGGCCCACGTGGTCTCGATCCGCGAAGAAGCGCCGACAGCCGCCGAGGCCGAGGCTGCAGCAGCAGCCGAAGCAGCTGCCGCTACGGCTGCGGTCGAGCCCGAGGTTGCCAAGAAGGGCAAGCCCGAAGCGGATGCTGGAGCCGGAGCTGGAGCCGGAGCCAAAAAGCCCGACGCCGGCGCTGGGGCGAAGAAGTAAGCCTTGGCCGGAGAAAGTGAGTTCGTTCACCCCAGCGAGCAGAAGTCGCTCGCCGTGCCCAGAGGGCACCCACCCGAGTTCCGAGACCGGCGCCGCCCTTTCCTGATCGTAGGTCTGGGCAATTCCGGTCCGGAGTATCTGTGGACCCCGCACAACGCCGGGTTCATGGCCATCGACCGCATCGCCCAGCAACAAGGCGTTGTGGTCCAGAACCGGCGCTGCCGGGCCGTTACCGCAACCTGCCGCATGGCGGGGTGCGAGGTGGTTCTGGCCAAGCCGGAGACTTTTATGAACCTGAGCGGGCTTGCAGTCGCCGCTCTGGTTCAGGAGTTTGAGGCGGACCCGGCCCGGGACCTGCTCGTCATTCACGACGAGTTGGACCTGACGCTGGGGACCTTCAGGATCAGGGAGCGCGGTTCGCCGGCAGGCCACAACGGAGCCCGCAGCGTTACCGGCGCCCTGGGCAGTCAGGAGTGGTTGCGCCTCCGCATCGGCGTGGGGCCCGATCTACCGCCTGAAGCCATAGCCGCAGGTGGCGGAAGGCGTCCGGGCAGGGATTACCTGCTTTCGCCCATGCGCAAGGCGGACTTGACGGTTCTTGACGAGGTGCTGGACCGGGTGGCAACCGCCGCGCGGCGCATCCTCGAACTGGGGCCGGCAGCCGCGATGAACGAGTTCAACCGCCGGAACGAAACTCCCCCGGCGGAGGAGTGAGAGGCAGCGAACAGGGATCGGTGACCATGGAATGGGAACTGCGAACTGTTAGCTGGAGCCATGGCTCCAGCGGAAAAGGAATGCTGATGTCCCGTGTGTATGAGGTTATGTTTATCGTTCGGCCCGATGTGGCCGAAGAGGATACCGACAAGCTGATTGCCGGCTTCACTGCTACCGTCACGGCTGGCGGCGGCGTGGTCAAGACTGTAGAGAAGATGGGTCGGCGCAAGCTCGCCTACATGGTGCGCAAGTTCAGCGACGGCAACTACGTTCTGCTCACCATTGAGGCGGATGGCGCCGGAGTGCTGGAGCTGGAGCGCCGTCTGCGCGTTACCGAGCCGGTGATCAAGTTCATCACCGTCCGCATCGACGAGGAGGAGAAGCGCCTGGCCAAGGTGAAGGCTCTTCGCGGGACCCGCCGCAAGGTGAGCGCGGAATCCAGTATCGCCCCCGCATCCACGCCCGTTGCCGCTTCTGCCCCGGCAGAAGTTGCCGAGCCTGTGCAGGCCGCCATTTAGCAGGGTTTGTGGCCAATCGCCGTTGCCGGCCTATTCCCATGTTGAGTGACCGGCCATGGCCAATCCAATGCTCCGCGACACCTTTCGGGCGTCCGCCGGGGTCACAGAGAATAAAGAGGAAACACTATGTCTGAAGAGAATCAAGGAAAGGCGCCCGAAGCGGGCGCAGCAGCACCCCAGACCAGCTCGGATTCCGGCCCTGGTCCAGGTTCGAGTTCAGGTTCGAGTTCGGGTTCAGGCCCAGGTCCCCGCTCCGGCAGCCGTTCCGCTGGCGGCCCTGGCGGCCGTCCCTCCGGTGGACCCGGTGGACGCGGCAAGTTCTTCCGCCGCAAGAAGGTCTGCAAGTTCTGCACCGAAAAGATCGATGCAATCCCTTACCGCGACGTCCGGCTGTTGCAGGGGTTTGTGGCCGAGCGCGGCAAGATCGTGCCCCGGCGGCTCACCGGCGTTTGCACCACGCACCAGCGCCGCCTGACCCGCGCTATCAAGCAGGCCCGGAACATCGCCCTGCTGCCGTTTGCCACGCGCCACTAGAACCGTCCCGTTCCGCTCGCGGCATGGTACTGCGCCGGTTGTCGATGTTCAGCAACAGAGCCGATTGGCCGCGGTTTTGCGGGGTACGGGCTTTACTGGTTGCGGAACAACGCTGTTTTGTATCAGGGCATGACTTCAGTCATGCCGTAAAGGCGGCAGAACAAGCGTGGGCTTGAGCCCTTGCGGGATTGCTCGCAGCCAGATTTAAGATGCACGCGGCACCCGCCCCCGGCGGGATCCGCCAGAGAAATTGGAGAGTTTCACATGGAAGTTATTCTGAAGGAAGATGTAGACAATCTCGGCCACCGCGGAGACCTCGTGAAAGTCGCGGAAGGCTACGGCCGCAACTTTCTGCTGCCCCGCAAGCTGGCCATGCAGGCGACCTCGGCCAACAAGGCCGTCATCGAGCAGATGAAGGCCTCCGCTGCCCGCCGCTCAGCCACTGAGAAGACTCAGGCCGAGGCGCTGGTTGCCAAGCTGGAACCTGTCGTGCTCAGCTTCACCCGCAAGTCAGGCGAAGCCGGCCATCTATTCGGCTCGGTCACTTCGGCCGACATCGCCGCTGAGTTGGCGGCCAACGGCTTTGAAGTTGATCGCCGCAAGATCCAGCTGCCTGAGCCGCTCAAAATTGTGGGCGAATCCAGTGTAGCCATCAAGCTGCACCGCGAAGTAACCGCGCATGTGAAGGTGAAAGTTCTGGCCGAAGCCGCTGAGGGAGAGGTTGCCGGGGAAGTTGCCGAGACGACCGCCGAGCCCGCCGCGGAAGAAGCCCCGGCCGAGTAGCTTTCAGTTGTTCTGACCACACCGCCTCCCGGTTTGCCGAGGGGCGGCGAATGTCTCTGGCTGGTTGGTCCTCGCCCTGGGGTAGGCTGGCGGAGGCTCTCGGTCCTGCTGACTGTCCCTAAAAGATGTCTTTCTCCGGGGCGCCTCCACTCAGCACGATCAGTCTCTTGACAGCCTTGGTCATCTTCTTTTGGAAGTCGGGCCACTGATCCGCCTTGGTCTCGTTGAACAGCAGCCGGATGCGGTTGGCGGGAATACTTGCATCGACTTGGTTGGCTTTGTCGTAGCAGGTTCTCGCCGTCTTGCCGCTCACTGAAACCAGGGTGAGGCGCAAAAGCTTATCGCGCGCATGGGAATTGTCGCTCGGATCGTACTCGTCCCAGACAGCGTTGTTGACGTTAAGCGCATTCAGAAACTGATCGCAATGGCCGGTCGGCTGCTTGACGGCAAGCACGCCGGTGGCCGGATCGAACGTGACCTCCTGGTTGTCGTCGACCCCGTCATCGGGACTCAGCAAGAGAAGCGCACTGCGGATGTATTCAAATAACTCCGGCGCAGTCGCATCGGGCTTGGGTTCGGGCCTTCTCTTGTGGTTCGCGGTTTGCGCGCAGCACGCGGGCAGAATTGCGATGAGTACCGTGGCTGAGATGCGTGCCAGTTGCCTCATGAGTTGCCTTCTCCTTGTTCTTCCTTGCTCCACTCCGGCCGGCTCATTCCATTCGTGCCGGGAATATCGCGTTTCCTTGAATCAACCCCATCGCGGTCCGGAGCAATAGCGGCGGCGAATTCACTCTGCGTGCGGAGAGTATAACCCCGTTGCCGTCTGGGAACCACCCACCATCGCCAGCGGCCGGCTCCTGTCGGTCCTGAGCGTAGGCACCGCCGCCAACAGCCTGCGCGTGTAATCGTGCTCCGGCGCAGTCAGCAATCGCGCGCAAGGCCCCGTTTCCACCACCTGCCCCTCCCGCATTACCGCGACCCGGCTGGCCACCAGTCCCACCACCGCCAGATCGTGCGAGATGAACAGCATGGCCAGCCCATACTGTTGTTGCAGGCCGCGCAGCAGTTCCAGCACCTGCGCCTGCACGGTCACGTCGAGCGCAGTCGTCGGCTCGTCGGCAATCAGCA
>Ga0326727_10023383_pt1 | contig 11795 bp, 8 predicted proteins | sample MB2enrmetagenome_FD_207643 | JGI IMG/M metagenome (GOLD analysis project Ga0326727, IMG submission 207643) | Lab enriched peat soil microbial communities from McLean, Ithaca, NY, United States - MB29MY | ecosystem: Environmental > Terrestrial > Soil > Wetlands > Peat | place: USA: New York... | reverse complement strand
CGGTGAACATCCGCTTCCAAAACGGCGGGCCGCCATTGTCCGGCATCCGGCCCAGACGTTCGGGCGCTCCGCTGAAAAACGTCAGCCAGCTCGAACGGTCGGAGCCGTTGAGGTTGATGACCACGTCAAATTTTTCCCGGCGCAGGCGCGCGACCATCTGCCAGTTATCCTTGAGCGTGGCGTGGCGCGGATAGCGCATGTAGCCCCAGACGCGGTTGACCCACGGCGCGCAGTCCATGAGCGAGGTGATGTGCGACGCGACGGTGACGTGCAACTCCGCCTGCGGATACGCCTGCCGCACCATCCACAGCGCCGGCAGCAGATGCACCGTGTCGCCAAGAAAGCCGAGGTCGAGCACCATGACTTTTCGGGCATTCCGGGTGCGTTCCAAAAATGTTTCCGGTTTTCTCATCAGGTTGCCTTAAACATCGGTCAGTCGGAATCTACCAGCCCGCGGCGCTGATGTTGTGCGGGTGATATCTTTTGACCAGTGTCCAGCGGCCGAAGCAGCGCGTGATAAAGTGAAACTTTCCTTTTCTTTGGGCGACCGGCGTGATTTTCTGCGAGAAGATTTTTTCAAAGAAATCCAGGATCCTCTGCCGGTTGAAATACAGGTTCGGCGTGTCGTTGTAAAAATAGGGCTGGTGCAGGTATTTCAGGTATTTTTCATCGTCGTTATCCAGTTCGATGATCTTTTCAATGAGCGCCTCGTCGCTGGGAAAGTCGGCCCGGTTCAGGAAACTGCGCGGGTTGAACTGCTCATTGATGATCGGGTCGCCCCAGTAAATGGGCAGGCAGCGCGCCATCATCGGCTCGAATATTTTTTCGGTGGTGTAGCCGGGCAGGGCGCGATTTTCAAACGCGATGTTGAACTTGTATTGGCGAAGGAATTCCACTTTTCCGCGTGACCCGCCGGGAATGGGGCCGCCGATGTTGTTGAACTTTCGCCCGCCACTGTCCACCTTTTTGTATTGGGACAGCTTGCGAAAGAATTCCACGCGATTGCCATTCTTGCGCGGGTGATAGCCGCTGATGATGAAGCTGCAAAATTTGGTTTTGGCCGCCAGAATTTTCTCCGGGTCGTCGTTCTGCTTGATGATTTCCGCCGGGTCGCCGTAGGTGACATACAGGGGCAGGTGCAGGTTTCGCGGATCGCCGGTTTGAACGCACGCGACAGAATAGTCGCACTCGCGGTAATTCGGCGTGTCCGACTCGCCTGAAAAGAAAATCCTGACGCCCGAGTGGAGGCGATGCGAATAGCCGCCGCAGGAATAGATCAGGAAGTCAGGCTGGTCGCACAATTCAACATCAAACCGCTCCCGCAAGACTTTGTATAAGAAAAAATCCGTTTTGCTCCAGTTGAAACCGAGGTCGCAAAAATCAATCCGGATTGGTTTTTTCATATCGTGTCGACCACATCCTAATATCAAGCCCGCCAGTTTGGAATCAAATATAACCGTGTGCGGCTCCACAGGGCTCCACAGCGCCCTCGGTTTCAAATACCCTGTGGACTTTGAAGAACAACTCAACTAAAACATTCCCTATCATATGCGCCCCCCAGTAGCCCACAGGCCAAACGCACGGCGGCAATGAAAATCCTTTACGATGGCCATGTATATCGGATGCAGCCTGTCGGTGGCATTAGTCGGTATCTGGCGAATATAGTTGGTGGGTTGCCTGCTGACTGGATTCCGACGATTTCGGTGGGCAACACAAAGTGGTCGGAACTCGAGCGGTTGAAACTTCCAAGCCACCGAAATTTGGAAATAAAGCATTTCCCCGCTCCCTGGCTACGGCCAAAAATATTTCGCAACTGGGCGTCAAACTGTTTTTTTTCCAAGCTCGAATCGCAAAAAGATTTCAATTTACTGCATGCAGTTCATCATGGCTCACTAGCCCCACGCCGCCCAGATCGTCGTCACGCTCCATTTGTAGTGACCATTCATGACATGATCCCACAGATATACAGTAATGATCTGGATGCGAAAGGCAATGACTTAAAACTCAAACGGCAGGCAGTAGAATCGGCAGATGCGGTCATCTGCATTTCAGAAAGCACCCGCAAGGATTTATTGGAGCGAATATCCATACCTGAAGATCGTATCCGGGTGATTTATCTCGCCTCGTCGTTGAACCGGGAATTGGCTGCTGGTGATAAAGAAGCGGTTCCCGAACGCCCTTATTTTATCTTTGTCGGTGCGCGCAAAGCTGCCTACAAAAATTTTACCAGCGTGCTGCGAGCTTTCGCCCGAACGGTGGAAAAATGGAATGACTTGGAACTTTGCGTTGTCGGCCCGCCGTTTGATAAATTTGAACTCCAACTGCTCCACCAGCTTAAAATCCAGAGCCGGGTAAAGAATTTGCAGACGGTTGATGATCCGCATCTGAACAAGCTGTATCAGCACTCGTTGGCGTTGATTTACCCTTCCTGGTATGAAGGCTTTGGTATCCCCCCGTTGGAGGCGATGGCCTGCGGTTCGCTGGCAATCGTGTCAAATACTTCAAGTTTGCCGGAAGTGGCGGGCGAAGCGGCAATTATGATTGATCCGCATTCCATTGATGCTTTGGTTGATGGAATGTTGAAAGTGTGCAACTTGGCTGACGATCAAAGATTGATATTGATCAACCGTGGCATGGCTTGGGCTTCCCGGTTCAAATGGAGCAAAACCATAAGTAATACAATTGAGCTTTACAAATCCCTCATTCGCTAACTAGACGAACAAAAACACCCAAAATTATTTGGTGATATCGGCCAGATTGTCCGTGTGAACCTGTTTGCATATCCATTGCATCAACCCGTTGATATGTAATTTTAGTTGATTTCGCTGGGTGCGGGTCCTCCATGCCGTTGGATTAAGAACCCACGGCCACTTTCCCTTCCGAAAGGCATTATATCGGCGGCGCAGTTCTTCATGCTTGATGGAAAGCGACAATAACGACCTGATATGTGCACAAACTTCGGTTGAAACATAATCCGTATTTGCTTCCAGCCAATCAGCCGCGATTTTTTTTGCCAATTGCGCAAACTGGTTTGCCGTTTCGCCAACCTTAATTTCCGTGGCCGAAGCTGTTGGCGGATGCCTTCGAAAAGTCGTAACTTTTTCCGGGGTTGCCGCCCAAATCACACGACCGGCATTCTGCAAGCTCCACCCGCCATCGCCAGCCGTGCCAAAATCCAATGGAAAAGGATATTTTTGTAGAATGGCTGTGCGGAACAAATCACTTGCACAACTGCCGGTGATAGCACCACCGGTATGCAAAAAGGCCGTTGCCACCATGATGGTTGAAGGCAATCGCACCGGCTCCTGAACTCCCAAACGCCGCATCACATCCAACATGGGCCATTCCGGGCCTTCGCAAGGCTGACCGGCTTTGTTCACAAAATCGGGATGGCTGACCAGCACATCGCAATGTAATCGGGATGCAGTGTTGGCAAGATGCTCAATTCCCTCACGGGTGATGGAATCTCCCACCGTGGAAATATAACAAAACTCGCTGGCGATTTGACTGATGCCGAAATTCCAAGATGCATACAGACCCGGAGGATGCTCCACAAACCTGATTTGAGGATGCGGCAAATTCTTTTTAAGGTAATCCACTGTGCCATCCGTGGAAAAACTGTCCACCGCCACCACCTGTTCCGCCAAGTCAATCCATGTGGAAAGATTGTCCAGATGCCCTGGCAAATACTTCATTGAATTTTTAGTTGGAATGACAACCCCAATTGGAAGCATAAAAAAAGAATAACGTTCGTTTCTTTCGAAGCAATATATCTTTCGAAAACGGCGGCGAGTGGTGGCTGTTTTTCCTGCGGTCAAGAAAACCCTCCGGCGGGTTGAACGCCGGAGGGCGTGTTTCAAGCGTGATTTTTCAACCGGCAAACGTCACGGTGACGATGTCGCTGCCCTGGCCGATCTGTTCGTCGTTCAGCACGCCGAAGGCCTGGTATTCCCGCACCTCGGACTGGCTGGCCACGGCCAGCGGCGTGTGCCCATGTTCTCGTGGGTGCATCCGGCCAGGGCGGCGCACTTGGTGATGCTCATTTCGCGCCCGTCGGCGAGCAGTTTGAGGATGGGCCAGCGCACGCCGCTGCCAAGGGCAGAGAACACGGCAACCGGATCGAGTTAAGGCAAACCATCTCCGGGCCTCAAAAACAAAAAGGTTTCGTTCCAACTCGCTTTTGGTTTATGACAACTTGAAAGTCCTTTGCGACAACTCGAAAGGCTTTTGGCTCAAAAACAATGGCATTTCTGGCGGCGGGAAAGGCTTTTGTCACAAAAGACAATGACTTTGCCTCAACTCGAAAGGCTTTTGTTCCAGTTTGCAAGGCCTGTCTGACAACTCGAAAAGGCCGCCACCCCGGACACAATGTCCTGCTCCACCTTGAAAGGCTTTTGGATCAACTTGAAAGGCCTTTGCGACAACTTGAAAGTCCTTTTCATCAACTCGAAAGGCTTTTTCAACAAAACAAAAGCGAATTGGCGGTTAAAGGGGTGTTTTGGCCCGTCATGTCCCGGAATTTGACAGAACGTGTCTCGAAATGGAACAACGCGACGGATTATCCGGCAAAGGGGGAGCGCGAATTTCTGACCACTGATAAAACACCGATGGAACGCAGATTTTTTCAAGCCCGTGGGGCTGGCGTCTGTGTAGATTAAGACCACAAAACCAATCAAGCTCCGTTCAGGAGTGACATTATGCATTTGGTGGGGCGAGCGTCCTCGCGAGCCGTTCGTCCGCCGCTGTCAACCCGCTCTCCTTGACCTCGCCCAGAACCGTCCACGCCTGCTGACCCGTATGAAAATAAACAAAACTCTCGCTTTTCGACGGCATCCGCCAAAAAATATGCTGAATGATTGAATTTCTCAACAGGCTCTGGCAATTCGCCCGGCCCTACCGGGTGCGGCTGTTCCTCGGCGTGTTGACGGGCATTCTCGCCGGCCTCATGGCGCCGCTGCTCATCGCCGCCATCACGCTGGTGTCCACCCTCGTGTTCCAGCCGGCCGACGGCGCGGCCAAACCCATCACCGGCGTCCCGGCCTTTGCCCAACCCTGGCTCGACAGCGCCCGCGCCGGCATGGGCAGCGGACTGCGCGATCATTTCCTCGCCGTGATCCTGCTGGTGGCAACCATCCCGCTGGCCATGCTCCTTGCCCGCGTCGTCGGCTACCTGAACACCTACTTCCTCCAATGGACGGCCATCCGCACCGTCACCGATTTGCGGACGAAACTGTTCAGCCATCTGCTGGGCCTGTCCGCCGGCTTTTTCAACCAAAGCCGCAGCGGCGAGCTCATTTCGCGCATCATGAACGACACCGGCACGCTGCAAAATGTCGTCAGCAACGCCACCTCGGTCATCGTCCGCGACCCCGTTGTTCTCATCGGCATTCTCGGCTATCTGCTCTGGCGGCAGCCGATGATGACGCTCATTTCGCTGATCGTCCTGCCGATCTGCATGATTCCGCTGGCCATTTACAGCCGCAAAATCCGCCGCGCCAGCCGCGAGATGCAGAACCAAAGCGCCGACCTCATGCAGGTGATGAGCGAGTCCTTCTCCGGCCACCGCGTCGTCAAGGCCTACAACCTCGAAAACGTCGTCACCGACGAATTCCGCCGGACCGCCCGCAAATCCATCGGTCAGTATATGCGCATCGTCCGCGCCAGCGAACTGTCCAGCCCCATCATTGACTTTCTCGCCGCCATCGGCGTGGCGCTCGCGCTGCTTTACATGATTTACCTGGCGCACGCGCATCCCAACCCCGGCGATTTCATCCAGCTCGCCGGCAGCATTTTTTACATGTATACGCCGATGAAAAACCTGACGCGGCTGCACAACCAGCTCACCCAGGCCCGCGCCGCCAGCGAGCGCGTCTTCGAGCTGCTCGCCACGAAAAATTCCGTGCCCGAACCCGCCGCGCCCAAAATGCTCCACGCCGACAAGGCGGACATCGTTTTTGAAAATCTGGATTTCAATTACGGCGAAAAGGCCGTTCTCCGCAACATCAATCTCACCGTCAAAACCGGCCAGCTCGTCGCGCTCGTCGGCGCCAGCGGCTCCGGCAAGACCACGCTCGCCAACCTCCTCCTGCGCTTTTTCGACCCCACGCGCGGCGACGTCAAAATCGGCGGCGTCAACCTGCGCGACGTTTCCACGCGCGACCTGCGCAACCAAATCGCCATCGTCACGCAGGAAACCATCCTGTTCAACGAAACCATCCGCCGGAACATCGAGCTGGGCCGGCCCGGCGCGACGAACGACGAGATCACCGCCGCCGCGCGCAACGCCTACGCCTACGATTTCATCATGGAAAAGCCAAACGGCTTTGAAACCCTCGTCGGCGAGAAGGGCGTGGCGCTCTCCGGCGGCCAGCGCCAGCGGCTGGCCATCGCCCGCGCCGTCCTCCGCAACGCGCCCATCCTCGTGCTGGACGAGGCCACCAGCGCGCTCGACACCGAATCCGAGCGGGCGGTGCAGTCCGCGCTCGACGAACTGATGAAAGGCCGCACGACCCTGTGCATCGCGCACCGGCTCTCGACCATTTTCAACGCGGACATGATTGTCGTGCTGGACAAGGGCCGCATCGTGGAAACGGGCCGGCACGACGAGCTGGTCCGGCGCGGCGGCATCTACCAGAAACTTTACGAACTGCAATTCGCCTCGTGAATGCGTCGCCGAAAGTTAGTGGGACAGGCTTCCAGCCCGTCCAATCCAGCTTCTGGAAGAAGCATTCGCTGGACAGGCAAGATGCCCGTCCCACTGCATGAAAATCCTCGCCATCCAGTTCAAATACTTCGGCGACGCGGTTCTGTTGACACCAGCGCTCCGCGCGCTCCGCGAACAGCTTCCCGATTGCGAACTGCACCTGCTCGTGCCTGAGGAACTCGCGCCGTTATTCCAGCACCTGCCGTGGCTCAATCGCGTCTGGCCCATGCCGCGCCGGCGCGGCAGCGCCAGCCTGCGCGAAACCTGGCCGGTCATCCGCGCCCTGCGACGCGAGCATTTCGACCGCTCGGTGGATTTCGCCAGCAACGACCGCGGCGCGATTTTGAGCCGGCTCATCGGCGCCAGGAAACGGCTCGGCTGGGCGGAGCGCGGCGGATTTTTTGGCCGCCGGTTTTGCTACAACCAGCGCGTGACGCCGGAAGCCAAAGCGCAACACGAGTCGGCGCGGCTGGCGCATCTGCTCTCCGCTTGGAATATCGAGCCTGCCTCGCTGGAAGCTGAAATCCATTCCGATCCGGCCCTGGCTCCGGCGGCGGAATCGTTGCTGCCGCCGGGAACAATCCTCTGCCACGTCGCTTCCAGCCAGTCGAAAAAAGAATGGCCGCTCCGGCACTGGACCGAATTTTACCGGCTCGCCGCCGCCGCGGGATTGCGCGTCGCGTTCACCACGGCCGTCGGCACGCGCGAACAGCAGTTGCTGGCAGAGCTGAAAAAAATTCTGCCGGACGCGCCGGTGCTGCCGGCGATTCCCGGACTGCCGCTGTTTCTGGCCGTGCTGGACCGCGCGGAGGTTTTCATTTCCGGCGACACCGGCCCGCTGCATTTTGCCGCCGGCCTCGGCGTGCCGACGATTTCGCTTTTCGGCCCCACTTCCGCGGCGCAATGGGCGCCGTTCGGCCCGCGCCACCAGTTTCTCACCGGCTCGCCGTGCACGTGCGACGGCAACTGGGCCGTCTGCCAAAGCGCCAATCATTGTCTGGCGGCAATTGCGCCCGGACAGGTTCTGGCTTCCCTGCAAGCCGTTTTGAAATCCGCGCGCGGGCGGCAGGCGCCGTGAAATGCGGGATTGTTTCAGGAGGCGCTAATGGGTTATTTTAATCCGCACAATGGCCGACAAAGTTCCCTATCTTGATTTGCCCGCGCAAATCCGCGGCGTCCGCAAGGAAATTGACGCCGCGCTCGCCCGCGCGCTGGACCACTGCACGTTTTGCCTCGGACCGGACGTGGCGCAGTTTGAAAAAGATTTCGCCGGCTTCTGCGGCACGGCGCATTGCATCGCCATGAACAGCGGCACCTCCGCGCTTCATGTCGCCATGCGGTTGCTCGATGTCGGCCCCGGCGACGAGGTCATTACCACGCCCTACACCTTCATCGCGACGAGCTGGGCGATTTCCTACACCGGCGCGAAGCCGGTTTACGTGGACATTGACGACGACACGCTTTGCCTCGATCCGAAGTTGATTGAGGCGAAAATCACGCCGCGAACGAAGGCGGTTTTGCCCGTGCATCTTTACGGCCATCCGTTCGACGCCGGCGCGATCTCGGCAATCTGCCGCAAGCACAAATTGCCGCTGGTCGAGGACGCCTGCCAGGCGCACGGCGCGAAGTTCAACGGCCAAACCACCGGCATGCTCGGCGACATGGCGTGCTTCAGTTTTTATCCGGCGAAAAATCTCGGCGCGTGCGGCGAGGGCGGCGCGCTCGTCACGAACAATCCCGGTTTTGCCGCGCGCGCGAAATCGTTGCGCGAGCACGGCTCGACGCAGCGGTATCACCATGACGAGGTTGGCTACAATTACCGGATGGAAGGTTTCCAGGGCGCGGTGCTGGGCGTGAAGCTGAAGCACTTTGACGCGTGGGCCGCCGGGCGCCGCCGCGTGGCGAAGCGTTACGCCGAGCTGCTGGCGGACACGCCGCTGCAACTCCCGCGCGAGACCGGCAATGCTGAAAGCGCGTGGCATCTTTACACCGTGCGCCACCCGCGCCGCGACGAGCTGAAAAAATTTCTGGACGAAAACGGCATCGGCAACGCCGTGCATTATCCGATTCCGCTGCATCTGCAAAAGGTTTATGCGCATCTCGGCCACAAGCCCGGCGATTTTCCCGTGGCCGAAAAGGCCGCGCGCGAGGTCTTGAGCCTGCCGATGTTTCCCGAGCTGACCGACGCGCAAATCCGGCGCGTGACGGAAGTCGTCCGCCAATTTTTCAAATCATAACCCAAGCCAGATCACTTATGAAAAACACCAAGCCCAAAGACTCCGCCACCAGCCGCTGGATCTCCTTCCGCCCGGAAATCAAGGTTGTGGACTGCACCATCCGCGACGGCGGCCTGATGAACAACCACCATTTCGAGGACGCGACCGTGAAGCTGGTCTACGAGACCTGCCTCGCCGCCGGCGTGGATTACATGGAGCTGGGCTACAAGGCGTCGCGCAAAGGCATCAAGCAGGGCGAATACGGCTGCTGGAAATACTGCGTCGAGGACGATCTGCGCCGCATCGTCGGCGACAACAAAACAGATTTGAAGCTGTGCGTCATGGCCGACGCCGAGCGCTGCGATTATCACGAGGACATCCTGCCGAAAAAGGATTCCGTCCTGGACATGATCCGCATGGCGACCTACATCCACCAGATTCCGACCGCGCTGGACATGGTCAAGGACGCGCACGACAAGGGCTACGAAACGACGGTGAACCTCATGGCGGCCTCGGCCATTCCCGACCGGGAATTGAACGAGGGCCTGGAAATGCTCGCGAAATCCGAGGCCCGCGCGATTTACGTCGTGGACAGCTTCGGCGCATTTTACAGCGAGCGGGTTCACGCGTTGGTGAAGAAATATCTCGGCTACTGCAAGGCCTCCGGCAAGGACGTGGGCGTTCACATGCACAACAACATGCAACTCGCCTTCGCCAACACCATCGAGGGCATCATCGAGGGCGCGAACTTCCTCGACGCCACGATGGCCGGGCTGGGGCGCGGCGCGGGCAACTGCCCGATGGAACTGCTCCTCGCCTTCCTGCACAACCCGAAATACGAGCTGCGCCCCGTGCTCGACTGCGTGGCGAACCACATCGAACCGATGCGCGCGAAATTGCTCTGGGGCTACGACTTGCCGTATCTGCTGACCGGAATGCTGAACCAGCATCCGCGCACCGCCATCAAGTTCAAGGAAGCCGAGCTGAAGGGCGAGAAGGGCGACATCCTGAAATTTCACGACACCGTCACGGACCAGGAATAGAGATTTTGCCCAAAACTTTGCGGCTTGGTGTCTTCGTGGTGAGAAGTTAAAATGCCGCCATGTCGCACGCCGATTTTGTCCATTTGCATCTGCACACCGAGTATTCGCTGCTCGATGGCGCGTGCCGCGTGGACCGGCTCATCGAGAAGGCGCATGAGCTGCAATTCCCCGCGATGGCCATCACCGACCACGGCGCGATGTATGGCGCGGTGGATTTTTACAAGGCGGCGCGCGAAAAGGGCATCAAACCCATCATCGGCTGCGAGGTGTATGTCGCGCCGGGCAGCCGGCTGGAAAGGAAAACCGGCAGCACCGGCGGCGGACGCGACGTTTATCATCACCTCGGCCTGCTGGCCAAGGACGAGGCCGGCTACAAAAATCTCATCAAGCTCACCACCGCCGCGCATCTGGAGGGCTATTATTACAAGCCGCGCATTGACAAGGAAATCCTGGCGAAATACCGCGAAGGACTGATCGCGCTGTCCGGCTGTCTCGCGGGCGAGATTCCCGATTTGATCGCGAAGGACCAGTTGGACAAGGCGCGCGAAACGGTGGACTGGTTCAAGCAGACGCTCGGCGCGGAGAATTTTTACCTCGAGCTGCAAAACCACGGCATCGCGGAGCAGGCGAAGGTGAACCGCCACCTGATCCAGTGGGCGAAGGAGTTCGGCCTGAAGCTCGTCGCGACGAACGACGTCCATTACATCGAGAAAAGCCATTCGCACGCGCACGACTGCCTGATTTGCATCGGCACACAGACGCAGCTCGCCGACACCAAACGGATGCGCTACGAGCCGGAGCAGTTTTACCTGCGCAGCGCGGAGGAGATGAAGGCGCGGTTCGCCGACACGCCGGAGGCGATCCAGAACACGCTGGAGGTCGCGGAGAAATGCAACCTGGAAATCCAGTTTGGCGGGAACAAATACCCGGTGTTCAGTCCGCCGGAACATTTCACGCGCGAAGGCTGTCTGCGCCGGCAGGTGGCGGAAGGCCTGTTCCGCCGCTACACCATCCACGCGACGGCGGAGGGAAAGGAATTTGTCGTCACGGGCATTGACGATCCAAAGCGGCTGCCGACGTTCAAGGCGGCGGAGGGGAAAAACTTTTCGTTCGGCGATCCCGAAGTTGCCGCCGCGGTCAAGGCGGTCATTGACCGGTTGCAGCTCGAACTGAAGGTCATCGAGAAGACAGGGTTCATCTCCTATTTTCTCATCGTGGCGGATTTCATCCGGCACGGGCGCGAAAAGGGAATTTCCTGCGTGGCGCGCGGCAGCGCCGCCGGTTCCATCGTCACCTATCTGTTGGAAATCGCGAACGTGGACCCGATCCGCTACGGCCTGCTGTTCGAGCGCTTCCTGAATCCCGAGCGCGTCAATCCGCCGGATATTGACATTGATTTCGCCGACGACCGCCGCGCGGACGTCATCGAATATGTCCGCGAAAAATACGGGCGCGACGCCGTGGCGCAAATCATCACCTTTGGCACGATGGGCGCGAAAAGCGTGGTGCGCGACGTGGGCCGCGTGATGGGTTTGAGCTACGGCGAGGGCGACCGGCTGGCCAAATTGATCCCCGCCGAATTAAAAATGGATTTGACGAAGGCGCTCAAGCAGGTGCCGGAGTTGAAAGAGGCCTACGACAACGAGGAGGTCACGCGCGAGCTGATTGACACGGCACTGATCCTCGAAGACCTCACGCGCAACGCCAGCGTCCACGCCGCCGGTGTCGTCATCGGCCCGGAGCCGCTGGTGAATTTGCTGCCGCTGAAACTGGACGACAGCGGCACGCTCGTCACGCAATACGCGATGGGCCCGGTCGGCGAACTCGGCCTGC
>Ga0326727_10023381_pt1 | contig 11797 bp, 9 predicted proteins | sample MB2enrmetagenome_FD_207643 | JGI IMG/M metagenome (GOLD analysis project Ga0326727, IMG submission 207643) | Lab enriched peat soil microbial communities from McLean, Ithaca, NY, United States - MB29MY | ecosystem: Environmental > Terrestrial > Soil > Wetlands > Peat | place: USA: New York... | reverse complement strand
ATGCCTGCAACTTGTCGTATCCGCTTCCGAAGACGACCCAGCCGGTTTTGGAGGACTCGCGATACTTCGATTCGTTCCAACCGACGGAGATGGTGCCGCGGGAGCCATAGATGTTGATGTAGCTGGCATCTTTGTTGATGGTCCACGAGAGATCAACGCTGCCGGTGACGCCGGTGGTGGTGCGAACCACCATGTGCACGGTCTCTTCGACGGGCAGACCTTGAATGCGCTTGCCATCGACGACATAGACTTCAGCAATTGGCCCGAGGAAGTAGCGCATGATGTCCACGGAGTGGGTACCGTTGTCGATCAGAACGCCGCCGCCACTGATGGCGGAATTGGCATTCCAACGGTTGCCCATGTCGACGTGAGCGGCAAAGGTATTCTCGAAGTGAATGACGTCGCCGATCAGTCCCGAAGCAACCACGCTGCGTGCGCGCACCACGTCATCGACGTAACGGAACTTCGAGGCCATGGTCAGAATGACGCCGTTCTCGCGCGCTGTGGAAAGCATCAGCCGCGCACTTGTGCTGTCAATGCTGAGCGGCTTTTCGCAAAGCACGTTGACCTTGCGCTGCAGGAAATAGCAGCCGATGGCGGCATGTGTCGCCGGAGGAGTGCAGACGACGACGGCATCGAGCGCGGCTTCGGCAGCCATCTCTTCGTATCGCTCAAAGCTGCGGCAGTTCATTCCGCTGGCCATGGCCTCGGCCGCGTCTTTCCGGCTATCGGCCACGGCGACCAGCTGTGCGTGCTGGGTTCCGGCAAAGGCCTGCGCGTAAGTTTGCGCAATGCGTCCGGCGCCCACCATTCCAAATTTCAGCTTCTCCGTGCTCACGAGATTCTGGCCTCCTGAACAGCAGTGATTACCGAGTCAGCGATGTAATCCACGTGCTCGGCGGTATAGTTTTCGTTCCAGGGCAGCACCAGTACTTGGTCAAGAGCGGCAAATGTCTGAGGGAAGCGCTCGGGAAGATAAGGCACAACCTCGGGACGGGCAAGGGTAAAAGGCCAGTGGCTATTGCCCAGTGTTCGCTGCTCACGGAAGACCTGGCACATGAAGGCAGGCTTCTGGATATAACGAGGAGCGCATGAAATGTTGCGCGTCTTGAGCTTTGCAGCAAGACCGACGGCGCCGCCGTCGATACGTTTCTTGTCCACGTTCAGTGCGTACTTCCAATAGGTGTGGACTGCTCCAGGAAAGGTGTGAGGCGTTTCGATGCCATCAAGACCGGCGAGCTTCGTGGTGAGCGACTGGGCCGTGGCGATACGGTTGTTCACCGATGCGTCGAGCTTGTCCATCTGCGCCAGCGCCACTGCGCCCTGCAGTTCGCTCATGCGGTAGTTGAGCGCGAGGAAGTAGTGGTCGGGATTGGGGTCGCCATATCCCCAGGCCTTGTTGATGTACAGGAACATATGGCGCGCCAGGGCGTCATCGTTGGTTGTGACGATGCCGCCTTCGCCGGTGGTGATGTGCTTGCCCTGCTGCAGGCTGAAGCAGCCGATGGCACCGATGCTGCCTGCCGGGCGACCATCGACACTGGCCGAAAAAGCTTGCGCGCAATCTTCAATTACGGGAATGCCACGCGAGCTTGCGAACTCCATGATTGGCCGCATTTCACACGGATTGCCGAAGAGGTGGGTGACGATGATGGCGCGCGTGCGTTCGCTGACACACGCGCCGATAGCATCGGCGGTAATGTTGCAGGTGCGAGGATCGACCTCGGCGAAGACAGGAATGGCGCCCTGGTAGAGAATCGGCGCCAGCGCTCCCATGTCGGTAATCGAGGTCGTAATGATCTCATCGCCGGGGTTTGGATTGATGGCCGCGACCGCAAGATGGACCGCGGCTGTTCCCGAGGCGCAGGCGAAGGCATGCTTCACGCCGTACTTCTGCGCAAACCGCGTCTCTAGCGAGCGGACGAAGCTTCCCTTGGTGCTGGTGAGCGTTCCGCTGCGAATCGCCTCGCTGACGGCGGCAATCTCCTCGTCCCCGAGCGTGCGCCCGGTCGAGTCCTGGTCGGAAGGTAAAGTCAACAGCCCGCGTTCAATTGTCTGTGGCATGGTCGTGTCCTTGTTTGATCGTTAGAATTTCTGCGTTCGTCAGTTGGTTTGCATTTGCGGGCTGAAAGTTGCCTGAATTCGAAACTGCGGCAACAGGTTCTGTGGCGGGTGTTACCGCAGGTCGAGTCCAGCGAAGCCAGGTGAGGCGTAGCAGCACGGAAAGTTGCGCGATGATGGTGCGAAAGAGCTTCATCTTCGATCGGCCCAAACGCCTCACCCGAAGCGTGGCTGGATACTCGACAATCTTTGCGCCCTGCAAATCGAGCCGGCCGAGAATCTCGGCAACTCCCGAAAAGCGGTTATCGGAGATTCGAAGCTCTGCCATGCAACTGCGGCGATAGACACGGAAACAGCTAGTGTACGTTGACAGCTTTTGCCGCAACACGCAGCGATAGAGCGCGGATGCGGTCTTGGAAAGCCGCAGCCGCCAGAGAGGAACATCCAGGACCTTTCCCGCCGGATGGTAAGGCGATGCGGTGACAACCTGCACATCCGCAGGATCATTCGTGCCAGTTCGCATGGGTCATAGGTGCAGTCCGAATCGATGGTGCAGACGATCTCGGCGTTGGAGCGACGTATGCCGGCGAGAAGCGCAGCGGCGATTCCCTGGTTCGCCTCCAATCGAATCATCTGGCAATCTGCGTTGTCTCCAAAGAGACTCTGCAGAAGCTGTGGAGTGCGATCGACGCTGCCATCGTCGACGAAGATAAAGGTTGGAACATATTCTCCCCGGAGCATCGCTCGAAGCTGATCAAGCGCCTCGGCAAGGTGTGGCAGTCCCTCCTCTTCGTTAAAGCAGGGAATTACAACCGACACCGGGACTACACGCGGAATTTCAGTAGAGTTAGGGAAGTCAGACCTCATGGATTGGCGCTTTCCGGCTACTGTGCGATCGATGTAAGGAACTGCGGGCGATGTAACTCGGCCAGGATCGAGGCAATGCGAGGGCCGGCATCGCCTTTGCCGAACGGATTGATGGCATGCTTTACCTGTTCCTGCCAGCTCTGATCTCCATATGTTTGCTGCAACAGCAGAGCAAGCCGCTCGGGATCTCCGCCGGAGAGCCGTGCTACCTGGCATTCGACAGCCTCGGGGCGCTCGGTGTTTTCGCGCAAGACAAGCAGGGGCTTTCCCAGAGTCGCCACCTCTTCCTGCACTCCTCCGGAATCGGAGACGATCAGCCAGCTTTGGGATAGAAGATAGATGAACTCTTCATATCCCAGCGGTTCGAGCAGATAGGTGCGATCGCAGCCGCGGAAGCTCCGCCGCGCAGCCTCGACCACCGCGGGATTGGGATGCACAGGGAAGAGAAGAGCGACATCCGCCTTGTCACGAACAAAGTCAGCAAGAACGTTGAGGTTTCTGCTCATCACCTCACCGAACGACTCGCGGCGATGGGTGGTCAGGACGATTCTCTTTAGCCCCGCGGTTTGCTGCAGTGTCTGATGAAGCGCGGAACTGATGGGCGTATGGTCGAGGACGGAGTGAAGAGCGTCGACAACCGGGTTGCCAGTAACAAAGATCCGCTCCTGCGCGACGCCTTCGGCAAGCAATGTATTCCGATTGCGCTCTGTGGCCGCGAAGTGCCAGGTGGCAAGCTGGGTAATGACCCGGCGATTCATCTCCTCCGGGAATGGGCTGAAAAGATTCCCTGAACGCAACCCGGCCTCGACGTGCGCAACCGGAACCCCGCGATAAAACGCTGCCAGGGCGGCAGCGAGAGCGGTTGTGGTGTCTCCCTGCACCATCAGCACGTCAGGCTGTTCACGGGTAAGGATGGGATCGAGCAGCGCGATGACTCGTGCACAGACTCCGCTGGGAGTCTGATTCGGCACCATGACCTTCAGGTCGTGATCGATGCGGATTCCGAAGCGCGAGATCAATGGCACCAGCAAATCCGTATGCTGCGACGAGCAGACATTCACGGTGCGGAATTGCCCGCCATTCTCCAGCGCGCGAATCACGGGCGCAAGCTTGATGACCTCCGGACGTGTACCGAAGACCGTCACAACGCCAGCAGCCGCCCATTGCGGAGGGCGTGAAGTCCGCCGCGCGACTTGGCCGCGTGCCCGTCCGGGGAATCGTTCAACCGTTGCCATAAGCTATCTATTCCTTTTGCTCAAGAAAGATTGCGGTTCAACCGACAGGTGAAAGCACCTATACGCCATGAGCTTCGCGAGTGGCGGAGTCCACTAGGTAATTCGCCCCATCATGCGCCACGCATGTTTGCGGAGGCGCCTAAGAAACTCCGTCTTCTAGGTCAACGAACCCAACTGAAATAGGACTTCCGCTGAGTCGATCAACAGCTCTTCGTCCCGTACCCTGTGACCACGTTGCAAGAATTGCTTACTTCGTCAAAGTCAGTCGCAGAAGAGTTATGGAGGAAAGAGTGAAGGATATTTCTGTTATCAAGTCCGGTTTGCTCGCAAACGCCGCAAAGGCGCTAACAATGTCGGTTCTGCTTGCTGGGTGCGTTGCTATGGCCTCAGCCACCGATTACTACGTGTCAACCGCCGGCAGCGATTCAAATCCCGGAACCGCAGCGGCACCTTTCAAGACCATTCAGAAGGCAGCCGCTGTGGCCACGGCGGGATCGACCGTGCACGTTTTGCCGGGAACCTATAACACCACCACCACTATCGCGACCAGGAACAGCGGTACGTCGGCTGCGCATATCCGCTTCGTCTCCACTGTGCAGTGGGGCGCGAAGATCGTCTCCAAGATGGGTATGCCGTCCACCACATGGCAGAATAACGGCAATTATGTCGACATCGTTGGCTTCGATATTACCGGGGATGGCAATGAGGGCATCCTGAACGAGGCCTCTTACGACACGTTCGTCGGCAACCATGTACACAACTATCCGGCGACATTCTGCAATCTCCCATCTCCTACCGGCGCCGGTATCAACTCGGGCGCAAACTACACGGCTCACGACAACGACGTGATCGGTAACGTAGTGCATGACATTGGTATCCCCGGCAAGTGCTCCGTTGGACAGGGCATCTACCACGCAAATCTGCGCGGACATATCTACAATAACGTTTCGTACAACAATGGTGCCTATGGCATTTGTCTGTGGCATGCAGCGACTGAAAACACGATTGCGAACAACGTTCTCTTCTCGAACGGCCTCGGCGGAATCTGGCTTGGCGCAAGCTACGGTAGCGTCTCCAACAATCTCTCGGTTGTCTCGAACAATATCATTTACAACAACAAGGGATATGCGATCCGCGAAGAAGGCGCTGTGGGATCCAGCAACCAGTACCTGAATAACATCATCTACGGGAACCCCCGCGGAGTGGTGCTGATCAATGGAAAGGCAGTGGGAACAATCAGCACGGATCCGCAGTTCGTCAACCCGACTGGCAACTTTATGACCGGTAATTACCATGTGAAGTCGACGAGCCCGGCGATCAATAAGGGTACGCATATCGGTGCTCCGACGATCGACTTTGATGGCGGCCTGCGCCCTTCAGGCGGTGGCTGGGACGTCGGGGCCTATCAGAACAGCTCGACTCCGGCTGCATGGCCCTACGAAATGTAACGGATAAGACCTTCATTCCACGGGCCAGGAGCGTGCTCCTGGCCTATGTCATTTTGTGAGTGATTCGATAAAAGCGGGTCGTAAAGTCATTCCATGCCGCCAATGGCAACCGTCTGATACTGAGAAGGTCGTCTAGATCGCGATAGTCAAAGCCAAAATGGGTTCCCCATCCGGGCCGCGCGTCCCGAAATACCGAGATCCGCTTGCCAGTCGCAAGGCTATGAACATAGTGCTGGAACAATTGCGGTGCCTGCGGCAACTCAGCCAGCCGATATCCCCAGGCGAGCTTGGCCGCGAACTTCAGCATGCCGCGAGCGCCAATTTCAATGGGTACGCTGAGAACGAGGGTTCCATCGATTCGGGTAATCCGCAGGAGATTGTTGAGGGCAACCTCAAGATTGCCGACATGCTCCAGAGTTTCAAAGCAAGTGACGATATCGGCGCTGGGAACCTCGTCCTCGAAGGGCTGCGAAATATTGGCGAGGCGAAATGAGATCCCGGGATGCAGCATGCGGGCACGTTCCAGGTTTTGCAGGTTATGATCCAGCCCACATGAACGCGCAGGTTGAAAGCGGCGAGTTACAAGCGAAGTAATATAGCCGTTACTGCAACCGACGTCGATATAGCTTTTGCCCGTGAAGTCAACGCGCTCCAGCAGAGAAATCAGGCTGCGCAGTCGCAGTCGGTGCGGGAGATTGCGCAGACGGCGATCGCGATACGTTGCCGAGTGATCGTACGGCACGCTCGGGACGACGTCGGACTGAGAAGGCGAGGACATATTCATCGGCCTGCGACCGTGGCGGCGGCAGAGTGCTGGCGAGCAAAGGGACCGAGGTCCGGATCGGAACGTTCAACGCCGTAAAAGTCATGCGTTGGCATATCCGGCCGCGACCCGCGGCCAAGGGCTGGACTGTCCGCTGCAAGATGGTAATCGCCGGTTCCATCTGGCAAGAAGTGAACAAAGCGAGGATCGGCATGGATGGTACCGATATCGCTGTTTACGATCAGCATAGGCTTATCGCCGTGTCCATTGCCGTAAATCAGGTTGTTCACATAACGGTTCTGACCTACATTGCCTTCCTCGCGCAGCGACCAGTCGCCGTTTCTAATAATAATGTTATTCGCGATCACGGAATTCTGGTTACGCGCAGCGTTCTCGGCTCCGATCCATATTCCCCCAAGGCCGTTATCGAAGATGAGGTTGTTGGCCACAGTATTGGCAGTGGCGGCGTGCCACAGGCAGATGCCATAGGCGCCGTTGCGAAAAGAGATGTTGTTATAGATGTGCCCGCCGCGGTTGGCATGGTAGATTCCCTGGCCTACGGTACAGGCTCGAGGTATGCCGATGTCATGTACGACGTTTCCTATCACATCGTCATCTTCAGCCTCATAGTTGGCGCCGGAGTTAATCCCTGCTCCCGTGGGCGAACGTAACCTACAGAAGGTGGCAGGCAGATCGTGGACATGGTTGCCGATGATACGCACATGCGACGCACGGTTAAGAATGCCTTCGTTGCCGTCGCCGGTGATATCGAAGCCAACGATATCGACGTAATTGCCCGTGTTTTCCCACGCAGCAGAAGGCATTCCGGCGGAGGAGACGATTCTTGCGCCCCATTGCAGATCAGAGACATACCTGATCCGCTTCTCAGGCTTTCCGTGGGCGCTCGTGAGCAGAGTCTCTGGAAGCTGGTAAGTACCCGGAAGCACATGAACTACGTCCCCTGCGCGCACGTGGCTTACAGCGACACCAAGACTGGCCCACGGATGAGCTGCCGAACCATCAGCACGGTTGTCGCCGGCAGGTGAAACATAATAGTCCTTGGCAAACGCCGCCAAAGACAAAGCGAATGACACAGCAAGAAGAATGGTGAAGCGGCGACAGCGCAAAGCCTCAGCTCTCATAGCGTAACCCCGCGGGGACGATCGGCGTCGCGGCTCGGCGAGGCGCCGTGAAGGCCGGTGTTCGTGGCAGACAGCGCTCCTGAGCGACAACTCGCAAGCGCGACCTCGTACATTTCCGATGTGGCGCGTGCGTTCGCCCTCCAGGTGAGGCTCTGGCTCGCCATCTGTTGGGCTCGGTCCAGAATTGGATCGCGCTGCTCAGGAGACATCGATATAGCCGAGCGTATTGCGGTTGTAAGGGCGGCGATGTCTGACGGCGGAACCAGGAGACCCGTTTCTCCATCGCTGACGATCTCCGGAGTTCCACCAACCGATGTAGCGATGACGAAGGTGCGGCAGAGCATCGCCTCAGGCAAGAGTGTGGGAAAGCCCTCGGAAAGGCTTGGAAGCGCGAGACAATCCGCGGCATTAAGCCAAAGCGCGATTTCGTCATGAGGGCGCCAACCGGCGAAATGAGTGTCGACTCGATCCCGCAACGACTGGCGCTGCAGTTCCGGACGAAGTGGCCCATCGCCCACGATAACCAGCAGGGCGTCGACAGCTTTCATTGCCTGCATCAGCAGATTCGGTCCTTTGACCTCGACGAGATTTCCGACAAAGAGAACGATCTTGCGATGTGCCGGTAATCGGAGTTGCATGCGCGCCGCATCCCGCGGGCATGAGGAGAACGACCGCCCGTCGGCTCCGTTGTGTATGACGGCAGGCGCGTGAGTCGCTCCGAGCGTGTCGGCAGTGCGTCCCACATCGTGGCTGACAGCGATCAGGTGATCGATGCGGCGAAGGGCCCAGCGGGTTGCGGCAGCAGTGGCCATGCTCTGCTTCGGATAGAGCTTAACGTCCGAGCCGTGCAGTGTGCACACAAGCGGGAGGTCAAACTTGCGCGCCAGAAGAAGAGCACCAAAGCCGTCGGGAAGAATCGTATGCGCGTGCAGCAAATCGATCGGACCTCGCTGCAATAGTTCCCGGATGGCGCGCCGGCAAGCGAGATAGTAGAGAATTCCTGAAATTGAAAAGAACGCGGCGCGAGGGAACCATAACATCCGAACGAAGCGCACCCGTACTCCTGAGTCTGTTCGTGATGCAGGAATATCGAGGTACTTCCGCGCCGTCGGCATCCCGCGTAAGATGCGTGGCACCCATGGAACGGGCGCAAGCACTGTGCAGTTGACTCCCAGTTCCCGTAATGCTCGCACCTGCTCACGGACAAAAATTCCGTTCGAGGATCGCGCAGCAGCAGGGTACATGTGCGAGAGCACCAGGACATTCATCGTGCGCACTCCCGCGACTGGCGTCGCCCGATACGGATGGAGATGGCCAAGAGAGCAAAGCTGAACCAAAATGCCTTCAGCCAGAGTACGCCCAGCGAGAAGCCCATGATGAGCATGCCCCAGCATGCGGCTTCGCAAGCCACAGCGGGAGCAAAGAGCAACGCGCGCGGAGGCCCCTCCGCATAAAGTTGTGATGCCGCCCTTAATTGAATCCGCGCGGCGTTTGCGAAGAGGAACAGACCCACCACACCCAACTCAACGCCAATCAGCAGGTACACGTTGTGCGGCTCCATGTTGTAGCCCCGAAAGACCGGAGCGACACCGGAGTACTTCTGATAAACAGTCGTGAAGTTTTCCAGTCCAGCTCCCTGCAGTCCCCATTCGCGAAAGGCAGCAAGCCCCACCATCCAGATATCAAAGCGCCCCTCGCCGCGGCTGCTGATCCCGTGTTGCAGGCGCTGGAAGAACATGCTTGGAAGAAGCAACCCGAGGAGCGGTAACACCGCCATCGCCGCGATGACTCGCGGACTCACGCGGTATCGCCGGAGAAAAACAAACAGCATTGCGGCTACCGCTACAATGGCGCCGCGCGACATCGAGAGCAGCACCGATATCAGGATCAGGGCAAATGCGAAGAAGCTTGCAACTTTGTAGACCTGCCGGCGGCTGCCGAAGAAAGCTCCAGCGGCGAGCGAGAGCGGCAACAGGACACACGCGGCAAAGACGTTCGGATCGGTTGCGCGTCCTCCGATCATCAAAGATGCCCGACCAAAATAGGTAACGCCATTCACGAACTGCGAACAAGCCAGCAGCGCCGCAATCACGCCGCCGAAGATAGTGCAGCCCATGATCCAGTTGAGCTGCTTCTCACTGATCTCCAGGGACACGGAAAGCGCATAGAGCAGCAGGAGCGCGAGCGCCGTGGGAATCCGCTCCCGGGACGATCCAGGGTCAACTGCCCAAATCATCGTGCAGATGCTCCAGAAAATCAGCCCTCCCCACCAGTAAGCTGCTCGTGGCGACGCCCGCAGCGATCCCGTGGCCAGCCCGGTAGCCAGCAGCGTAACACCGGCCGCGAGACCGACGTAGTAGTTCAAAGTCGTTCCAGCGCCGGTGCTGCTCTGGCCGCCAAGAGTCGCCACGCGTTCGAAGGGCAATAGAACAGCAAACAATCCAAGCGCAATCTCTATTGGCCTGAGCAACAGAAGCGGACTTATCGCAAGCGGCACGGCGATGTACCAGTATTCGCCGCCGATCGCAAAGCCGACGAGGGCAGCTCCGGCCAGAATCACGGGCAGTGTCCACGAAGAGTTCGCGTCAACGCGGATTGGAAACTGTGCGGTGCTGTTCAAGGTAGATTCCTGCCGCTGCTCAAGCTGCGGTCAGCTCCTGGTAGAGATCGAGCAACTTCCTCTTCTCGGAATCCCAGCAGTACTCGTTGAGGAAGGCTTCTCTTCCTCGCGCCCCCATCCGCGCAGCGTCCTCCGGATGGGTCAACAGAAACGTAATCGCCTTGGCGATTGCGCCGGGGTCGCGAGGTTGGACCGCGAGCCCGCACTGCAGTCGATCCATAGCGGCCCTCCACTGCGGGAAGTCGGAAACGATCACCGGCACGCCGGCGGCAAGAGCCTCGTAAAATCGGTTCGAGCCGATGCCGTAGTGATTTGGTGCGGGGCTGAAAAGCACGATTGCGACCGCCGCGTCGCGTAGTTCCTGCATGAGTCGCTGCCGGGGCTGGCTTCCAACAAACTTGACGCGCCGCCAGCCCGGCAAAGACGTTACCTCGTTGGCGTAAGACTGTAGAGTTGCCGATCCCCCGAGCAGCATCTCTGCGTTCAATTCATCCGGCAACATGCCTAGAGCCTGTACGACTTCCTTTGTGCAGGCGCGGGAGCTGATTCCGGCAAAGTTCACAATTCTGCCTGAATAGAAGCGCGAAGGGTCGGCGGCAAAATCGCGGAATTCGACAGCTTCCGGATAATTACCCAGCAACACCACGCGTCGGTTCATCTCGTTCGCGTGGCGCGAAATCTCGCTATTCGCGGTCACTATCGCCGAAAAACCCGGCGCAGCGGCCCGCTCGAAGACGGCGAATATCCGCGAGACCGGCTTCCGAAGAGATTGCGGAATCCATCCCTTATCCGAACCGCCCGCAATCTGTGCCGGCACGTTTTCGTGCATGTCGTAGATCACAGTTTTGCCATGCAGTCGCAACAGGCTCCCCACCGGGATCAATTCGGGATCATGGAAGTGATAAACATCTGCGTTCTGGCGCAGAGCTTCGCGGTACACCCTCCATAGCGTGGTGGTCATTCGCGCGAAGCGGTTGCGAGGACGGGGAACTGCTCTAACTGCGACTCCATCCCGAACCTCGCTCTCCTCATGTGGCGCGATCAGCGTCACTGCGTAGCCGTTGCCTGCCAGCGTGCGGCACTCGCGCTGGAAAATGCGCTGGTCCGTGGGGCGGTGAACCGAGGTCAGGTGCACCACCGAAGCTCGACGCGCATTTTCCTGCGACTTGTCCGGAATTTCTATCGTTGGTTGTTGCGAGGGCATCTTAAGCTGCGATTCTGACTGGAATCGGTATGGGCTCAGCCGCGACCTTATCGCGGGTTAGCTCGGTGCATACGCCCGCATCGAGGAAGTAGCGGCGGCCGCACTCGGCGCAGCCGATCTCGCCGCTGGAACCATCCAGGCGCACGCCGCAGTAACACATCCATCCCACCTGCTCGGCCGGTACTCCGACCATGATGGCGTAGTCGGCGACATCGTGAGTGACGACCGCGCCGGCGCCGATAAAGCAATAGCGCCCCAGCGTTGCGCCGCAGACGACAGTGGCATTGGCGCCGATGCTTGCACCCTCCTTTACCAGCGTGCGACGGTACTCATGCTTGCGCGAAACATGGCTGCGCGGATTGTTGACGTTGGTAAAGACCATCGAAGGCCCGCAAAAGACGTTGTCCTCCAGCTCAACGCCGGTGTAAATGGAGACGTTATTCTGCACCTTGACGTT
>Ga0326727_10023380_pt1 | contig 11797 bp, 13 predicted proteins | sample MB2enrmetagenome_FD_207643 | JGI IMG/M metagenome (GOLD analysis project Ga0326727, IMG submission 207643) | Lab enriched peat soil microbial communities from McLean, Ithaca, NY, United States - MB29MY | ecosystem: Environmental > Terrestrial > Soil > Wetlands > Peat | place: USA: New York... | reverse complement strand
GTCCTCGACAAACTCGAGCGCCTGGCTGGGGCAGAACTGCACGCATGCCGGATCGCCGTTGCAGAGGTCGCACTTGAGGATCGACTCGGTGACGCCGTCGTAAACCGCATTGCCGAAGGGGCATGCAATCGTACACATGCGGCATCCGATGCAATCGGTGCGCTTATAGGCAACCAGAGTCGTTCCTTTGGCGCGGTGGAGTGCGCCGGTCGGGCAGACTTTCACGCACGACGCGGTGTCGCACTGTTGGCACATCATGGGCACGGAAAATCCTTTCCGTTCCCAGGCGTAAACGTGGACACGGGTAGCGGTGGGCCGGAATTGCCCCTCATGCCGGAAGCCACAGGCCAGGGTACAATTGCGGCAACCCGTACACCGGTCGGGATGGATCATCAAGACTCTTGCCATAATCACCCCGTTCGCAATCTGTTGGTTAGGTCAGCTTGAGCGCACAACTGTAAACTTGTCGTTCCAGCCCCGAATTAGGAGTGAATTGTACCTCCGAACACCCGTTTTGCAAGCGGAACCATTGGGCAAAGCAAAAACTTTGGAGCTTGGGGTGCAGGCGGCCGGAGCTTCACGCCGCCGAGGGTATAGTAACCCCGTGTCCATCCAGTGCAGCTAGGACTTGCGCCTTAGTCCTGATGGAGATAGCCGGCGAAACGGGCTAACCCAGGGAAGAATACGGGGTGCCTTGAACACCTGCAACAGAGCCACAGAGCCACAGAGGAAATCCGGAACTTGGGATTCGGGATTTTGCACTTCAGCCGATCTGTCCAGCGCGCCAGGGCGTGAAGCAAGACCGCGAAAATCCTGAAGCCTCGAATCCATGCTTAGTTCTCTGTGGCTCTGTGTCTCTGTGGTGGGTGTTCTAGGGCTTCGGCCAAACTCAGCTGAGTTCAAGCCGCAAGGTTACGCGCAGCCTGAAGAGGCCGAGCTGCATCGCAGCAGCAGCAAATCCAAACGCTTGAGGTTCTCCCATGCGATCCGACATGGTTCCAGGGGCGGTCTTCCCCGACTATGAGCTTTCTGAGCACACCGCAAAACGCCGGAAGCTTTCCGAACTGCAGGGACAACATCCCATGGTTCTGGTCCTCAGCCGCGGCGGTTACTGTCCCAAGGACCGGCGCCAGGCGGAAGGCCTGGTGGCGCTCCACCGTGAGCTCGAGGTTGGCTATTGCCGCCTGGTCACCATCAGCACGGACAATATCACCGAGACGAATGAATATCGCACCGGAGTCGGCGCCCACTGGCCCTTCCTCTCCGACGCCGGACGTATCGTCCAGAAAGATCTCGATATCGCGGAATACACGGACCCAGTCCACAATCCCATGATTCCCCACGTGATCGTCCTGGAGCCCGGTCTGGTCATTTACAAGATCTACAACGGATATTGGTTCTTCGGTCGGCCCACGATGGAAGATCTTCGCCAGGACCTGCGCGCCGTTACCAGGAAATGCCGGCCGGACTGGGACATCAGCGCGCCTGAACTCCGGGCGGCATGGCAGCAAGGCCGTAAGGAACTCTTCTATCCCTACGGGAAAACGTACGTGCAAACCCTCGGGGAACAGGATTAGGAGCCGTATCGTGGCTGCTTCGCAATCGCTATGTGCAATTTCCAGGTGCCGTTAGCCTTCGCTGCGCTGCCAGTCGTGGGGGCGGGGCTCTTCGCCTTCGCGACTGTCCAGCAAGTGACAGTACTTAGCCTCGTCGCGCAACGAGCTGAGCGCCACGGTGATTTCGGCAGTGTAATAACCGGTGCCGGCCAGCATGCTTACAATCGATACCACAAAGATTAGGACGGCAACCGCACGCGCGAGTTCCCAATAGAGCGCCAGCCCAAGCAGAAGGCAGCAGACGATGGTTCCCGCCAACCCTACCAGGACTAGCGGCATGGACTTGCGGATCAATTCCGCGCGTGCATCGATAGACTGGATTTGCGCAGAGAAGCCTTCTGCCTCCTGCACGTGTCCGTCCCGTATGGCGTGATGTCTGCGATGCTGGAAATCCCGCAGACGGGCGACGATCCCCAGCAAGCGCACGTTCAGCGAAAGGAGCAGCAACACGGCGGCGGACACGAAGATGGCGGGTGCGACGAAGGCTTGAAAAAGGCGGCCGATGTCGAGCATGGCTGTTCCTCCCCCGCCCGATTTTGGTCGATTCTACCCGCCGCATCCCGGAAGGAACAGGGAAAAGGCAATTTTCGCAGCCAGTGCGAAATCAACCCGCGGCCAGTCTCCGCAGAACTTAACACGGATGGTATGCCGCCGGGGATGCTCCGGAGAAAAAGTCTCTTTAAAACATGTCGCGCTCAGGCCAGATGTGCATACAATAGTGCCGTTTCTGTCACAAAAAGGACATTGCGGCCAAAGTAAATGAAGACTCTGGTAAGCGAGGGATCCTAGATCCCACCAGGGGCAAGTGTGTATCCCTACAAGGACTCACCTGCCGCGGCGCCGTACTGTTCTTCCGATTATTCATTCCAAATACGCATCCGGAGGGATTGCGCATGATTCTCCTCGGCATCGCCGTCGTTTTGGCCACCATCTACCTGCTGATCAAACGGTGCGAGACGAGAATGGTTTTGTTCACTTCCGGGTTGGTAATGGCCGTTTTGGGCGGCAAGCCTCTGGCCGCATTTGACGTTTTTGCCAAGAGTATGACCACCGCCGGCCTGATTGAGGCAATTTGCTCGGTCATGGGCTTTGCCTTCGTCATGAAGTACACCGAATGCGACAAGCACCTGATTCATCTGGTGGCCAATGGCCTCACTAGAATCAGGCCGCTGCTGATCCCTGGCGCAACCCTGGGCACCTTTGCCATCAACATTGCTCTGCCCAGCGCCGCTGGCGCTTCGGCCGCCGTAGGGACTATTTTTATCCCGATCCTGATAGCCGCTGGCGTTCATCCAGCCACTGCCGCCGCCGCCGTTTATGCCGGCACCTTTGGCAGCATGCTGAGCCCCGGCCTGGCACACAATCCTTTCGTGGCCAAGATTGCCGGAGTGAACGTCATGGACGTCATCCGGGTGCACGCCAAAGCCGATATCGTCGCCGGCGTGATCGGCGCCATCTCTATAACGGTGGTGGCTTATTTGCTGAAAGAAAGCAAAGGGTATGTGGCCGGTTCTGGCGCCGCTGACGGCGGGGAGCGGTTTAAGCCCAAGTTGCTTTTCGCGGTCATACCGACATTACCGGTGCTGATTCTGGTGCTGGGAGCAATGCACATAAGCCCGGCGTTGCAAAAGATAGGTGTGCCTCATGCGATGCTGATCGGGGTGCTCATTGGCATTGCGGCCACCCGCAAAAGCCCTACCCAGGTTAGCAAGGCCTTCTTCCAGGGTATGGGGGATGCCTATGGCAACATTCTCGGCATCATTATCGCTGCTGGGGTTTTCGTCGGCGGCATGGAGGCGATCGGCCTGGTGAAAGCATTCATCACTACGCTGGTAAGTTCCACCTCGATTGTAAAGATTGCCGCTGCCTTTGGCCCCTTTCTGCTTGCGGTCATTGCCGGTACGGGTGATGCCGTAGCCCTGGCTTTCAATCAGGCGGTCACGCCCCACGCCGCCCAGTTCGGCCTGACCGTGATCAATATGGGCAGTGTGGCCACACTTAGCGGGGCCTTGGGGCGGACCATGTCGCCTATCTCCGGGTCGGCCATTATTTGCGCTTCTATCGCCGGAGTCAGCTCCATGGACGTGGCCAAACGCAATGCCCCAGGCATGATAATCGCCGTTGTCGTCATCATGTTCATGTTGCTGTAAAAATCATTCGCGAATCTCTCGTTACCTGTTACCCGTTTCCCGATCACAACAACCACGGGGAACGGAGAACGGGAAACGGTGGTCAACTACGGCAGGCAATATGTCCTATCGCTATGACTTATTACTGAAAGACGGGCTGGTGGTGGACCCGGCCACCCAGCGGGAAGGAATCATGGATCTGGCCATAAGCGGCGGCCAGATCGTAGAAGTAGCTCCAGAGCTGGATCCCGGTCAGGCGAAAGAACTGATCGATACAAAAGGTCTTTATGTCGTGCCGGGAATCATCGATCTTCATGTCCACGCATCCAGTTGGCTCGGCGGCAGATTTGCCCACAAGATGCTGGCGCTGGCGGGGGTTACCACGGCGCTGGATATGTCAGGTCCTATGGACAGCGTTTTGGACGTTGCCAGGGACTATGGCGTGGGTCTCAACCTTGCAAGCATTAGTTACATTCGTCCCGGTCACACCGTAACTGCCGAAAACCCGGGCGAGAGTGAGTTGCAGAACCTTCTGGAAAAGTGTCTTGCCCAGGGAGCTATTGGCCTCAAGATTCTGGGCGGACATTATCCGCTGACTCCGGATGCCACCGCCCTGGCCATCGCGGTAGCCAACCGCTCGAAAGCGTACATTGCCTTTCACGCCGGCAGCAAGAAAACCGGCTCCAATATCGAGGGCTTTCTGGAAGCCGTGGCCCTGGCGCAGGACCATGCGCTGCATATCGCTCATATCAACAGCTACTGTCGCGGTTTGATCCGACCTTGTATCGCCGAGACCGAGGAAGCGGTTGCCGCCCTGATTGCCCGTCCCAAGATTCGCAGCGAGTCCTACCTGTCGCCGATGAACGGCACCAGCGCCAAGTGCAGCGGCGGAACGCCCGAAAGCCTGGTGACGCAGAAGTGTCTGGCAATCGGCGGCTTTCCCTCCACCGAAGCCGGCATGGAGCAGGCCATCCTCGCTGGCTGGGCTCAGATCAACGTTGAAGCCGGCGGCCGCATGGTCCTGGCCACCGGACCGGAGGCCGTAGCCTACTGGCGGGAAAAACAAACCGATGCCACGGTCGGGTTCAGGGTCAATCCTCCCGAACCGCGGCTCCGGCTGGTCACGGCGAAGCGTCCTTCCGGTGGATTTGTGGTGGATTGCATCAGCACCGATGGCGGCGGCATCCCCCGCAACGTTATCGCCGAGATGGGTCTGGCGTTGGTCAAGCTTCAGGCGCTTACCATGCCGGAGTTTGTGCTCAAAGCCAGCTATAACCCCGCCCGGATACTCGGCGTGGCCAACAAGGGGCATTTCCGGGAAGGAGCCGACGCTGATGTGACCGTCCTTGACTTAGCAACTCAGCAACCGGTCACGGCCATCGCCAACGGCCAGGTCATCATGCACCATGGCTTTGTCTGCGGTACAGGCGGATGTATTGTGACCACTGCCGCCGGGGCCGGCTATGTCCGCCAAAAAGGACTGACTCCGCTGGTGGTTGATCTGGCCCACAGCGGGTTTTACCAGTGGTGATGCCGGGCGTGAGCCCAAAGGGAGCAAGCCATTCACCACCAACGACACGCAGGACACAACGGCGGGCAGGGCCGAGGAAAATGTCTTTGTTTGTTCCCTTCGTGTACTTTGTGTCCTTTGTGGTAAAGGCGAGTTGCCGTTTACCTTCCCGGGACCTCGGAGATGCCGCCGTGCTGTGCCGACCAGGCGATCGGATTGTGGAGAAATTTCTCCACTTCATCCAAAGCGGAAGGCGGCAGGTAGTTTCCGCTTTTGGCCACGCGCAGGATATCCCACCAGGTCGCGAGTTCATGGAGACTAACGCCTATCTCCGCCATGGTTTTCGAACTGTTGGGGTAGATGCCATAGTGGAAGACTACGAAAGCATGCTCCACCACCGCGCCTGCGTCCCGCAAGGCTCTACAGAAAATGACCTTGCTTCGTGCATCCGTGGTTAAGTCCTCCACCAGCAACGTGCGCGCGCCCTCGGGCAGATCGCCTTCGATTTGCGCGTTGCGCCCGAAACCCTGAGGTTTCTTCCGGATGTATTGCATAGGCAAGGCCAGCCGATCCGCGATCCATGCGGCAAACGGAATCCCTGCGGTCTCACCCCCGGCCACGCCGTCCAGACGCTCGACGCCAATCTCGCGGCCGATGGTCGCCGTCGCAAAATCAATCACCGTATGCCTCAGCGAGGGATACGAGATAAGTTTGCGGCAATCGATATAAACCGGACTGGCCCACCCGGAGGTGAAGAAGAAAGGATTCGCTACGCTGAATTGGACGGCATGCACCTCAAGCAGCACTTTCGCCGTGCGCTCGGCGATTACTTCCCGGTCGAGAGAAACGCTGGAAGCCGGCATTCGTGAATCTCCTTATAACCCTTTCTCTAAAAGTGCGTGGTAGAGCAGCTCCGTGCCTTTCATGAAATCGTCCAGGTCCATCGCTTCCCGGGGATTGTGCGATCCGTTTTCGTTGCGGATAAAAATCATCGCCGAGGGAATCCCCACATTGGCGAAGATGGAGGCGTCGTGGCCGGCGCCGCTCGGAATCGTCTCCGTCGGCAGCCCCAATTTTTGCGACAAGGTCCGGAGGCGCTCCACCAGCGTTGCGTCCATGCGCGCCGGGGCGGAATCGATCCGGCGGTCGAAAACAAACTCGACCTTGCGCGCCACGCTCAGATTGCGGCATTCGGTTCGCATGAGGTGGTAAAAAGCTTCCAGCGTCTCCAGGCTCTGGCTGCGGACCTCGAAGCTGAACTCGACCTCGCCGGGGATGCGCGACATGGCGTGCTCGGCCGCATTGGTGGCGATAATCCCTGTGGTAACTACCAAATCCAGACCGCGCTCCAGCAGTACCCGCCAGTGCTCGTCTAAGCGGGAGATCAAATCGGCCGCGGCAAACACCGCGTCGCGCCGCAGCCAACGCGGTACGGCGCCGGAATGGCCGGCCTCGCCTATACAGTGCACCGACCGGTGGCGAATGTTGCCGCGGATGCCGGTAACCACGGCCACCGGAAACTCACGCGCCACCAGTACCGGGCCCTGTTCGATGTGCAGCTCAAAATACGCCGCTATGGACGCTGGTTCGACCAGCCTCTCGCGCCGTGAAATCCGGTCAACATCGGCGCCATGCTCTCGCATGCAATCGGCCAGAGTGCCGCCGTTGGCCTGGCTTTTCAAGGCCAAGTCCTCTTCCGTAAGCTGGCCGAAAAGTGCACTCGACCCCAGATTGGGTTTGCCGAACCAGGCGCTTTCCTCGGCGCGCAGGGCCATCACTTTGAGGGGGCGCGGTGGAACTACCCCTTCGGCTCGTATACGCGCCAGGCAAAGGACGCCGGCAATGACGCCCGCCGCGCCATCATAATTTCCTCCCTGTGGCACGGCATCCAGGTGGGAGCCACAAACGAGGTACGGAATATCCGGCTGAGAGCCGTCCAAGGTGATTACGAGGTTGGCGCCCTCGTCCCAGGCGGTGGCCAGACCATGCTGTTCGGCAATGCCCTTGACCATCTCCAGAGCCTTCTGCTCGCCCGGTCCGTAGCCCTGACGCAGAATACCGGCCCCATCCTTAGTAGCTTGGCGCAAATCCGCGAACGCTCGGGCCGCCAGCCCGCGTGCATCGAAGCTCCCGGCAAGTGCTGGGGCTCCGTTGGCTGCGCCCATGGTATTTCTGAGCAAGAAATATATCCCCCAAGATTGTGCCGCTTCGGCAGCCGGGTTTGTAGGCAGCGTAATCTGAAACTGCTCCCTGTGCAAGACATTGATCAGGAGCATTGATCAGGTGCAAGAAATCCGTAGCCTCAATGTCTGTGTCATTCTGAAGGCACGCGACCGCAACGCCCTGAACAATTGCAATCCTGCCCGGGCGCGTGCCGAAGAATCCATGGGTTTTCAGGTCCCCTCCGGGATGCTGGCCTGGAGGATGGGAATTCTTGAGGATGGGAATTCTTAAGGTTCTATGCCTGTGATCGCTATTGACCCGTGGCTCGGCGATCGCGGCCGGCTTCTCCTCGGTCTGCCGGTACCTACTCGCATGCCGCGGTGCTGATCTGATGCTAGGATGCATCAGCGACAAACGTTGCTAGTTTCTCGACATCAGTCATAAAGGACAGGTGGAAAGCGCATTGCAGAACACGAAAGGACTGCCGGCAGGTAATATCCAGGTTGATGTGACTCGCCACGCCGTCATATTCAAGGGCTCGGTGCCAACGGAACAAGATAAGATTGCCGCGCTGCATGCGGCCGAGCAAAACTCCGGAGGACGTATAATGGAGGACGATCAGCTTGCTGTGAGATAGGAGTGGGTCCCGAGGAAATTTATCGTCTAATCGAAGCTGTTCGAGATTGTTCCCTGGTAGCCGCCTTCGCAGGCGGCTATTTTGTTTGAACGGAACCGCACCCGCACCGGATTTCTCTTGGGGCGTCGCTAAGGACTTGGCTTGTGCCAACAACATGGGCAGAATCAATAGGGGGGCAAACTCAGTCGCGCGTCAAAGTTCACGAGATACTAATTAGGTGCTCCCATACTGAGCCGCGATGCGCGACATTATTCTTGGAGACGATGGAGACGCGCCGTCACTTCATTTCGTGCAGCGCGGGCAGGTACTGCGTGCCGCGGTGTCGGCCTTCCTGAATGTGATCCCATACCAACTGATCTGCCAGCCATGCTGCCTGCCGGGTGGCGAGTGTCGGATCCTGAGAGGCCATCGCATGGCCGATTTCAAAGCGTGCGCCGCACTGATCGCAAACCACGGTCTCCATCACTACTCTATCCTGTGACACCTTGCCGGTATGCTGTGCCCGCTTTGCTGTCGCACGTTGTCGGTTTTTGTCCCTATTTTCGAATTCGGACATGTTGGACTCCTGGGGCAATCTTCTCGTTGGGCGAATCGCCGGCCTGTGGTTGACCGGCAGGCCGCGACAAACACCATGAGCGCGACTATCCCTTCTTCACTTTTACGACAAGGCGTTTCGTGTTCCGATGTCCGGTATGCTTGCTCTTGCGAGCGGTAGTGGAGGTGTTCTTGCTTTTTGGCATTGTGCTTAGTCCTCAGAGGTAGCAGGCTGGTGGAAGCAGTGCGTCCGGTTCCGCCGGGGTTCCGGCCCCAGTAATGTCTTCGGGAAGAGCCGGCGGAATATCAAGGACGGTCGCGGAGCGGATGAACCCGCGATTGTCGGGTAGATGCCCTGGATATTCACTCCGGTTCTGCTGGGAAACAGCCTGCACACCAACTGAGTGTGTCATGGGTGGTCAGGCGAAGACTGAGCAAAAGAGCACACCCTGGTGGCATGTCCTGTGTTCTTACCCGTCTTCCCGGCCGGTTCCGGCTATCCCGAGGCAGAAGACGGCGGCATAACTCATCGTGGAGGGGAATGGCCGGAGGCGAGCGCGGAGACGTGCTGTCCGTCTTCCTCGCGCCACTGCCTTTGCGCCCCCAAGTCCTGCGTTGTGTTGGCGGACGAGCGATCCTGCCGTTGCTGAAACTCCCTTCGGCAGGGTTCCGAACACACCGCGTCGCGGTCGTTACCCGGGTGCAGACCCGTGCCCCCGTCTACCGCCACCTGCATTTCCCGGCCGCACATGCGGCAATACTGGATGAAATCGCTATAAAACCCCATTGATATCTGAGTCCTCCCGCTTTCCCTATGCTATTTTTACCCGCGATCCGCCGATCTACTGATCACTATTGACCAGCCAGGAGGGGATTTGTGCGCTGATGCTCAGTCGTGGACGACGACGCTGACGAGTGAGCTATTGACCTGCATTCCGCCGCCGTTATAGTCGATGAAGCCCAGTTTCCTGAACCGGTTCATGAAGAAACTTACGCGCAAACGCGTGGTACCGATCATCTCCGCCAGAGTCTCCTGGCTGATCTTTGCGACGACCGGTATCGGCTTAGATTCCTGGCCAAAGTTCGCCAGCAGCAGAAGAAGCCGGGCCAGCCGTTTTTCGCTGGAATTGAAGAGCTGATCGACGAGATCCTCTTCCATGCGGATGTTGCGCGACAGCAAATAGGTAACAAAGTGCTCGGCAAACTCCGGTTCCTGACGCAACCGCCTGACCATCACCGCCTTGGTCACTCGAGTCACCATGGTCCGTTGCCCGGCGGTGGCGGTCGCCATACGACGGGGCTGACCCGCCACGATGCGACGGTAGTATACCGCAACCGGCGGATCTTGGATGGCGGATCGTGAAGGACCCGTAGTGAACGGAGCCAATTCCTGGCGGGCTAGGGCTGCTCGTGGCGGGCTGCGACAAACTTGTAACCGACGCCGCGCACGGTGAGCAAGTGGCGCGGTTTCGCGGGAACCGGTTCGATGTAACGGCGCAAACGCACGATGAAGTTGTCGATCGCCCGCGTGTCCGTATCTTCGTGCAGGTTCCAGACATCCTCCAGAATTTGCTTGCGGGAGACGGGCCGCCCGCGATTCCGGATCAGGTAGCGGAGCAGCTCCGATTCCATCAAGGTCATCTGAAACACGCGCTCGCCCGACCGCAATTGCAGTTTCCGAAAATCGGCAGTGTGGTCTTCGAAGGTAAAAATGTCTAGAGCCTCGGCGTCGAGCCAGGCGGGTTCCTCTGCCGGAGGAGTGGACATCCCCAGCCAGTTCTTCCGGCGGAGCAAACTTCCGACGCGTGCGATCAGAATGGGGAGATCGAACGGCTTAGGCAGATAATCGTCCGCCCCGGATTCAAAACCCCGGAGTACGTCTTCCGGCCGACCCCGGGCGGTCAACATGAGGATGGGAACATAATTGTGCGCGCTGCGCACTTCGCGGGCGACCGTAAACCCGTCTTTACCGGGGAGCATGACGTCGAGCAGCACCGCGTCAAATAGCTCCCGCTCGTGCAGCAGACGGCGGAGCGCCTCTTCGCCCCGTTCGGCCCACTCAACGGCATATCCTTCCGCTTCCAGGTTGAAGCGCAGCCCCTGCGCCAGGTGCATTTCGTCTTCCACCACCAGGATCCGGTTCATACGCGATAGGCCCTGGGGAGCCGGATCGTGAAAGTGCTGCCGCAGCCCTCCCCGCTGCTTTCCGCATAGGCGTCTCCCCCGTGGCTGCGGGCGACTGACCGCACGATAAAGAGGCCCAGGCCGGTTCCCTTGACGGGGCTCAGCGCCGTCGCGCGCGTGCGGTAGAAGCGCCGGAAAATTCGTTTCAGATCGGTGGGCGCAACGCCCACCCCGCGGTCCCGCACCTGGAGAAGTACGCTATCGATGCCGGGAGTCAACAGGTTGACCGTAATGTCCTTGACCGGCCCGGAATACTTCACCGCGTTGTCGAACAGGTTTCCCACGGCTGTGCGGAGCTCCTCGGCGCAGCCCAAAACGGCGAACTCGCCCGCCGGTTCGGCGCCAAAGCGGAGGGCTTCCGGCTGGAGATGATGCCGCACCCGCGCCAGTTCGACGCACTCCCGGACTACCCCGGAGAAATCCACCTCGCACCAGCCCTGGCGATTGCTGCCGTGGCGGGTTTCGCCGGCCTTCAACACCTGTTCCACCGTGCCCAGCAGGCGATCCGCATCTTCAATCATGATGCGATAGAACTGGCGCCGCTGGCCCTCGTCCAGGTCTCGCCGCTCAAGGGTCTGCAGGTAGAGGCGAAGCGAGGCGATCGGCGTCTTCAGTTCGTGAGTCATCGCATTCAGAAAGCCGTCTTGCTGTTCATTGCGCCGGATCTCGCGCACCAGGTAGATGGTATTCAGCACCAGGCCGACAATAATAAAAGAGAGAAAAACCACGCCCACCAGCATGAGCGCGGCCCGCCGCCAATTCAGCATGATCCAGGTAACGTTCAGCGCGATCGCCAGGGCCACCATGCAAGCCCCCAGCGTGATGAAGACGACCGTCTTGGTGCGGCTGGCGATTCTTGGCATGGTAGAACCCGCTCCTATTGTATTCGTAGCGGGCGGATGGGAAGATCCCACGGCGGGCTGGCGGGAAGAACCAACAACCGCATTGCCGGCCAACTTACCGCGAGGCGCTGGCGTGCACGTTTGCGACGGCGGCTTCGCCTTGAAAACGGGTTGCCGCAATC
>Ga0326727_10023378_pt1 | contig 11798 bp, 9 predicted proteins | sample MB2enrmetagenome_FD_207643 | JGI IMG/M metagenome (GOLD analysis project Ga0326727, IMG submission 207643) | Lab enriched peat soil microbial communities from McLean, Ithaca, NY, United States - MB29MY | ecosystem: Environmental > Terrestrial > Soil > Wetlands > Peat | place: USA: New York... | reverse complement strand
CACCGGCGCCCCGTGAATGGCCGCGGCGGCGTTGCCAATGAGGATCGCCTCCAAACGGGCATGCGCCATCTCCGCGGCAATTGAGTTTAATATAGGTCCTGCGTTCATTGCGCCGCTGATGATACTAACCAAGTCCGCCTTGAATTGCCACTGCCAAACATCTGGTTTTTAACGTTTTTTTAACGATTTGCCGCGGCATTTTGATTTCTCCCCCGCCAGGGACGATGGCATTGTGCCCCAACTGAGCGGCGCCACATCCGCGCCGGAAACTCAAAACTATATGCATGACGTGGTCTATATCGCCGTAATGATCGCTTTCTTTATGCTCGCCGCGCTTTATGTGCGCGCCTGCGAAAAACTCTAGGACTTTAAATCTATGTGGGACCTCATTGTTGGAATCGTATCGCTGCTGCTCTTTGTCTATCTGCTCGTGGCCATGCTTCGGCCCGAAAAATTTTAAGGCCCTGCCATGAATAATCCACTTGATTGGGCGCAATTGGCCTGTTTTGTCGCTTTGGTGGCGTTGGTCACCAAACCAATGGGACTCTATCTGTGCCAGGTGCTGGAGGCCGGAGGGAAGACCTGGCTGGATCCAATCGTCGGGCCGTTGGAGCGTCTGACTTATCGGTTGATGGGGGTCGAGCCGAATCGGGAACAGCCCTGGACCCAATACGCTTTGGCGATGCTCCTGTTCAGCCTGGTGAGCTGTTTGTTCACCTATGCCATTTTGCGCTGCCAGCAATGGCACGGGATGCTTCTCAATCCCCAGGGTTTTGGCCCCCTCAGCCCAGATTTGTCCTTCAACACCGCCACCAGCTTCACCACCAACACCAATTGGCAAAGCTATTCCGGCGAGTCCACGATGTCTTACCTGTCGCAGATGGTGGCGCTGGTCATTCATAATTTCGGCTCGGCCGCCACGGGCATCGCGCTGGCCGCCGCGTTGGTGCGGGCAATCGCTCGCAGTTCGGCCAAGACCATCGGCAACTTCTGGGTCGATCTGGTCCGCATCACCTATTACCTGCTCATTCCAATCTGTGTCGTCTTCGCGGTCTTTCTGGTCTCTCAGGGGATGATCCAGAACTTCAAGCCTTACACCAAGGCGTCCCTGCTCGAACCGCTCAAGATCCAGGTCGAGAAGAAAAACGACAAAGGCGAGACAATCAAAGGACCCGACGGCAAAGCCGTGATGGAGGAGCAGACCATCACCGACCAATCCATTCCCCAAGGGCCGATGGCGTCGCAAGTCGCCATCAAGATGCTGGGCACCAACGGCGGCGGTTACACCAACGCCAACGCCGCCTATCCGTTCGAGAATCCAACCCCTCTCTCCAATCTGATCCAGATGCTCTCCATTTTCGCCATCGGCAGCGGCCTGACTTACTATCTGGGCAGGCAGACCAAAAACCAGGCCCACGGTTGGTCGGTCTGGACCGCCATGATGGTGTTGTTTTTTGCCGGCTGCTTTCTTTGCTGGTGGGCTGAGGCCCGCGGCAATCCCATTCATCAGCACTTGGGCGTCGCGATGGCCGGCGGGAATATGGAAGGCAAGGAAGTCCGCTTTGGAATCTTTAATTCCGCCCTCTTTGCCACCGTCACAACCGACGCTTCCTGCGGCGCGGTCAACTCGATGCACGATTCCTTCACCGCCCTCGGTGGATTTGTCCCTCTGTTTAACATCCAACTGGGCGAAATAATCATTGGCGGAGTCGGCGCGGGGCTTTACGGCATGTTGGTCTTCGTTGTCCTGGCCGTGTTCATCGCCGGCCTGATGGTCGGACGCACCCCGGAGTACCTGGGCAAAAAAATCCAGTCCTATGATGTGAAAATGTCCATGCTCGCCCTGCTGGTGCTGGCATTGTCCATTTTGGGTTTCGCCGCTTGGGCCTCGGTCGCCAAATGGGGGTTGGACGGCTTGAACAACAGCGGGCCGCACGGGTTGAGCGAAATCCTCTACGCCTTCAGTTCGGCCAACGGCAACAACGGCAGCGCCTTTGCCGGACTGAACGCCAACACGCCCTGGTACAACACTACCATTGGCCTGGCCATGCTCATCGGGCGGTTTCTGATGATTGTGCCCATCATGGGTCTGGCCGGATCGTTGGCCGCCAAGAAGATTTCGCCCCCCAGCGCCGGCACCTTCCCGGTTTCCGGCGCCACATTCGTCGTGTTGCTGCTGGGGACGGTCCTGCTGGTCGGAGCGCTGAACTTCCTGCCGGCGCTGACCCTGGGGCCGATCGTCGAGCATTTCCTGACGCTCAAGGGAACGTTGTATTGATTTTATGAAGCACAAAGCTCCATCTCTTTTTGACTGGGACATTGTCGGGCCGGCCCTGATCAACGCCTGCAAGAAACTCGACCCGCGGCTCATGCTCAAAAACCCCGTCATGTTTGTGACCATGGTGGGCGCGGCGCTCACCACCGTCGGCATTTTCACCGGAAAACCCTCCGACCGCGGTTTCATCTTCCAACTGGCCCTCTGGCTCTGGTTCACCGTCCTGTTCGCCAATTTTGCCGAGGCGGTGGCCGAAGGCCGCGGCAAGGCCCAAGCCGAAAGCCTCCGCAGAAGCCGAAAGGAAACCATCGCCCGCCGCCTGCGCAATAAGCGCGAGGAAAAAGTCCCCGCCGCCGATTTGCAGAAGGGCGACCTCGTGGTCTGCGAGGCCGGAGACGTCATTCCCGGCGACGGCGACATCATTGAAGGCATCGCCAGCGTCGATGAAGCCGCTATCACCGGCGAATCGGCGCCGGTCATTCGCGAGAGCGGCGGCGACCGGTGCGCGGTCACGGGCGGCACCCGCGTGTTGAGCGACCGCATCGTCATCCGGATTACTTCCGAAAAAGGCAACACTTTCCTGGATCGCATGATCGCCATGGTCGAGGGTGCCCGGCGGCAGAAAACACCCAATGAAATCGCCCTCACGATCCTCCTCTCGGCCTTGACCCTGATCTTCCTTTTGGTCTGCGTGACGTTGAAACCGTTTGGAATTTATTCAGCGGCGGACTTTTCGGTTCCAGTGCTGGTCGCCCTGCTGGTCTGCCTGATCCCCACGACCATCGGCGGCTTGCTGAGCGCCATCGGCATCAGCGGCATCGACCGGCTGGTCCGCCGCAACGTTTTGGCCATGAGCGGCCGCGCCGTTGAAGCCGCCGGCGACGTCGATGTTTTGCTGTTGGACAAAACCGGCACCATCACCCTGGGCAACCGCATGGCCACAGAGTTCCTTCCCGCCCCCGGCGTCAAGCCCGAGCGATTGGCCGACGCCGCCCAATTGGCCTCGCTGGCCGATGAAACGCCGGAGGGACGCTCCATCGTCGTGCTGGCCAAGGAAAAATTCAACCTCCGTGGCCGCGAGATGGCACAGACCCAGGCCCGCTTTGTTCCCTTCACTGCCCAGACTCGCATGAGCGGGGTGGACTTTCCGACGGTGGACGGCCAGCCGGCCCGCAGCATTCGCAAGGGCGCCTCCGAGGCCATTTCCGTCTATGTGGACCAAGCCGGCGGCAAGTTTCCCCAGCCCGTTTCCGCCGCCGTCGAGAGTATTTCCCGCTCCGGCGGCACGCCCTTGGTTGTCGCCGAAGGCCGTGACGTCCTGGGCGTCGTGCAACTTAAGGACGTCGTCAAGGGCGGCATCAAGGAACGCTTCTCCCAACTGCGCAAAATGGGCATTCGCACGGTAATGATTACCGGCGACAACCAACTGACCGCCGCCGCCATCGCCGCGGAGGCCGGGGTGGACGATTTCATGGCCCAAGCCACGCCGGAACAGAAACTCAAACGCATCCGCGAAGAACAAGCCGCCGGCCACCTGGTCGCCATGACCGGCGACGGCACCAACGACGCCCCCGCCCTGGCTCAGGCGGACGTCGGCGTGGCCATGAACACCGGCACCCAAGCGGCCCGCGAGGCGGGCAACATGGTCGATCTGGACAGCAACCCGACCAAGCTCATCGAGATCGTGGAAATCGGCAAACAACTGCTCATTACCCGCGGCTCGCTCACCACTTTCAGCATCGCCAACGATGTCGCCAAGTATTTCGCCATCATTCCCGCCATGCTCATGGGGACCTTCCCCGCCATCGCCCCGCTCAACGTCATGTCTCTGCACAGCCCCACCAGCGCGATCTTGAGCGCCGTCATCTTCAACGCGCTCATCATTATCGCGCTCATCCCGCTGGCCCTGCGCGGGGTCGTTTACAAGCCCATTGGCGCGCTGGCCATCTTGCAGCGCAACCTGCTCATTTACGGATTGGGCGGTGTGATCATCCCCTTCGTTGGCATCAAAGCCATCGACCTGCTCATCACCGCCATGAACCTGGTCTAATGTTATGAAGGACTTCTTTGCCGAAATACGCGGAGCCGTGATGGCCACTCTCATCCTGGCTGTGGTCTGTTGCGGGATTTATCCGCTGGTCGTCTATGGACTTGCCCGTGCTTTTTTTGCCGACAAGGCCAATGGCAGTCTTATTGTTGACGCAAAGGGCGCCGTGCGCGGCTCCGCGCTCATCGGCCAGCCGTTCAGCGCGGACAAGTATTTCCATCCTCGCCCCTCGACCGCCGGCAACGGCTATGATCCCACCAGCTCCGGCGGCAGTAACCTCGGCCCCACTTCCAAAAAGCTCGCCGACTCCATCGCGCAGAACATCGCCGATTACCGCTCGCAAAACGGCCTGGACACCAACGCACCGGTTCCGGCCGACGCCGTCACAGCTTCCGCCAGCGGGTTGGACCCCCACATCAGCGTCGCCAACGCCGCTTTGCAGGCGCCGCGGGTTGCCAAGGCCCGCGGACTGCCGGTGGACCAGGTGCGCGCCCTCGTCGCCCAATATACCGATAAGCCAGACCTCGGTTTTCTGGGCGACGCGGGCGTCAACGTCCTGCGCCTGAATCTGGCCCTGGATGAAACACCGGCTGCGGGCAATGCCTCCAAGTGATCATTTGGGCACGTAGAACCTGGCCTCAAAATCCGGTTTATAGTTTGACAGCACGTAGTTGTAGATTTCCGGCGCAAAACGCCGTACGTCCGGGTCGGGGAAGATCAATACCACGGCCGGCGGGTCGCGCTGGGCTTCCTGAATAAAGACAAGGCGCTCTTCCTCCGTCTGGTCTCCCGGCCATAAGTAGTTCCAGCGGGTTGGGTCGCGCCGCTCGCACAAAAAGTAGTACATAGGCTCGTACGGCAGGCAGAGGATCGAACGGTCGGGCGGCGCTTTCTTCTGTATGTTTCGGACAAATCTCATCAACTTTGCCGCCTCCGGACAATTGATGCCGCCCCGCTCTAGAGCAACTTTGTCTTGCCGCGAAAAATCCCGCATCAGCACCGGTTTGGTCACCCAGAGGAAACACGCCAAAAAGGCCGCCGCCAGGACGGACAACGCAGTTTTGGCGGATCGTTGCCAGGACATGCCGTCCAACAGCGCGCCCCACCCCCAGGCGCACAGGATGAAAAACGGCGGCAACACGGTCAAAAGATGGTAATAATCCGAGCGCGTCAGCCCCTGGCAATAAAAAAGGGCCGACCATGTCAAGATGAACAAGAGGCGGGCCTCGCCCCATTGGCAGCCATTCCGCCGGATTTGTTTCCAGAGCCACAGCGCCACCAGCACGCCAATCAGAGGCAGAACAGAGTAGGGGGCCACACTCGCGTTTACCGCCAATGGCATCCCTGACCGGATCAGCGGGAAGGGCAGGGCGCTGGTTTTGGAGTACGTCGTGAGCGGGAAGACAACCAGTTGCCGGAACATCTCCGGCCACGCCCCCGCAACCCCCCACCAAACCACCAACGGCAACAGTCCGCCCGCCATTCCGCCCAGCCACATTCCAAAAACGCGGCCCAACGCCCCCCGCGAAACCAGCCCGGCCTTCGCCCACCGCGCCACCGCCGTGTAAAGCAAAATGGACAGTGCCAGATACAGCCCCTGGTCATGCCGCAGCAGAATGGACACCGCTGTCATCACTCCCGCCACCAACGCCAGCCGGGGCCGTGTCGTTTCTCCTAGCGCCCGCAGATACAGGAGCACCGCCACCGCCGTCGCCGAAATCCCCTGCCAGATCGCCAGAGGGACAAAACGGACATAAGGCAGACCCAAAAACAGGGACGGGATCGCCGCCGCCAGCGACAAAATCGGCCCAGCCATCTGGCGCGTGATTCCATAAATCAGCAGAGGAAGAGCCATGTAAATGCCCAATCCGAGTATCCGCAGCGACGCCAGCGACGTCCCGAACAATTTGAACATCGCCGCCGCGGTGTAAAAGGACAATGGCGGCTGCAGTGTGACGAAGTCGCGATTGGGCATTTGCCCCTCCATTACGCGGCCGGTCCCGTAAGCCAGGCAACCTTCATCCGAGTAATCAATGCCGAAACGATAGCGATGCAATCCGATCCCCAGGCATAAGGCCAGCAATAGTGACAGGCACACCAAGTCGTCCATCGTTCGACTTCTGGCGCTTGGCATGTCGGCCATCATACACAGGTTCGCGCAACGGTCAAACCGATCACTTCGGCAGATAGACAGACGGCCATCCGTCTTTGGCGTCCTTCCGATATCCGGCTTTCACGTAGTCAAGTATTTCCGGCGCGAAGCGGCCAATGTCCGGCTCGGCGAACATCAACACCACCGCAGGCGGATCGCGCCGGGCCTGCTCGATGAACGCGCGGCGCTCCTCCGCCGTCTGGTCCCCCGGCCACAAGTAATTCCAGCGGGTCGGATTGCGCCGCTCGCACAGAAAGTAGTACATGGGCTGATACGGCAGGCACAGTATCGAACGGTCGGCGGGCGCGTTGCCCTGCACGTACCGCACAAACTCCGCCAACGCGCCCGCGCCCCGCATACGGACGCCGGCCCGATGCAAGTCCACCATGTCCTGCGGCGTCTGTTCTTCCATAAACACCGGCTTGGTCACCCATAGAAAACAGACCGCAATGGCCGCCGCCAGGACGGACAGCGCGGTTTTGCCCGCTTGAGCGTCACCGAGCATTTCCATGACCGCGTTCCACCCGCAGGCGCATAAAATGAAAAACGGAACCAGCGCGATCAAAAGGTGGTGCAAATCCGAGCGCGTCAGCGCCTGGCAATAAAAAAAAGCCGACCATGTCAAGATGAACACAATGCGGGCCTCGCGCCATTGGCAGCCGTTCCGCCGGATTTGTTTCCAGAGCCACAGCGCCACCAGAATGCCAACCAGTGGCGGAAGATAGCAGAGGGCCGCGCTGGCATTTTGCGCCAATGGCATCCGCGACCGAAACGCGGGGAAGGGGAGCGCGCTGGTCCTGGGGTAGGTGGTCAGCGGGAACACAACCAGTTGTCGGAACATCTCCGGCCACGCCCCCGCAACCCCCCACCAAACAGCGAAGGGCAATAGTCCGGCCGCCAGTCCTGCCAGCCACAATCCAAAAGCGCGCCCCAACGCCGCCCGCGATACAAGCCCGGCCTTGGTCCGCCACAACACTGCCGTGTAAAGCAAAATGGAGAATGCCAGATACAATCCTTGGTCTTGCCGCAACAACATGGACGCCGCCGTCATCACCCCCGCCGCCAACGCCAGCCAGGGCCGCCTCGCCCCCTCCACCGCCCGCATATAGAGGAGCACAGCCACCGCCGTCGCCGCAATCCCTTGCCAGATCGCGTAAGGGACAAAGTTGAAGTACGCCAGGCCAAGAAAGAGCGACGGAATGGCGGCTGCCAGCGACCAAACTGGCCCGGCCATCTTGCGCGTGATCCCATAAACCAGCAAAGGAAGAGCGACGTAAATGCCCAATCCCAGAATCCGTAGCGACGCCAGCGAGGTCCCGAACAATTTGAACATGGCCGCTGCGGTGTAAAAGGACAATGGCGGCTGCAGTGTGACGAAGTCGCGATTAGGCATTTGGCCCTCCATCACGCGCACCGCTCCGTAAGCCAGGCAACCCTCATCCGAGTAATCAATTCCGAATCGGTGGCGCGGCAATCCCACTCCCAGGCCAAGTGCGATCAAAAGCACGATGCAGACCACATCGTCCACCATTCGACTGCTGGCGCTCCGCACGCCCGCCATCTTATGCGGCGCAAACGGCCAGTCAAGCCGCGCCCCCCCCACGGAGGTGAATTGGGTTTGGCAGGCCCTTGCAAAATGGTTAAAAGTGTGGGATTAACCCACTATGAAGTTAGTCGCTGATGAAAGAGGCAGGCTGACCAGCGCGGAATTGTTCCACCCTGGCACGGCATTCAACGCCCAAAAACTCCCCGATGGCAGCATCCGGATTGTGGAGTTGGTCGAAAAAGATGTTGCGGTCGTTGCGCCGGTCCGCACTAAGGAGGGCTTTCTTATGTTGCCGGTGAAGTTGAGTCGAAAAGCCGTGGCGGCGGCTATTCGCGCGGATCGCGATTCCCGATGAAGGCCTATTGGGATTCATCCGCGTTGGTACAGGCATCCGCCGATCTTGCTCTCAGGAGGAGGTTGCACGCCGAGCGGGGCTTCACGCGCAGTCACACTCTGGCGGAAATCTTCTCCGCTTTGACTGCCGGAAACTTGGCCATCCGCTTGGACGCCGATGGCGCTGCGCAGGCGGTGGAAAGCCTTGGGCAAGACTTGGACTTCGTGGACTTGACGCCGCAAGAGATGCTTGCCGCCCTGAAACAAGCCCGCAAGCGCGGCGTGCGCGGCGGCCGTGTGCATGATTTTATGCATGCAATTGCCGCTGAAAAATCCAGGGCTTCCCACTTGCTGACGGCCGACGAGAACGATTTTGAATCACTCACGGATTCGGTGAAAATTGAGCAAATCTGATCGCAACCGGTGAGCGATTCCAAAGCACGACGCTAACCACATCGTCCACCATTCGACTGCTGGCACTCCGCGCGCCGGCTGTCTTCCCACCAGCGGGAGCCTATTGGCCGCATCTTGACACTGCCACCGTTCCTCGTTTTGGGTAGCTCGACCAGCAGCGCGAGCGGTGCATCTCGTATCTGTTCTGACTTCCCGGTCGCCGTGGATGGCGTCGCGCCAGCCACATTCTCGGCCTCATGTACGTGTGTGCCTACGGTAGCCGTCTCAAGATGCGCCCGGGTTTATCTCCAGCCCCCGCGCACAAAAGCATGCCGTCCGTTGCGATATTCGTAATGGTGGGCCACCCAATGCGCCCCTGGATGAGGCGGTTGCGCCCAACGGCCCCTTTCCCATTGCCACCTTCCTCCGCCCCAAACCCAAGACCCTCCGATCCAGATAAAGTCCGGCCCCGGCGCAATAGGGACCGGTTCGTAAACCGGCGCCGGCGGCGCGGTGTCCGCATAAACCACCCCGGGTTCGGCGGCCACGACCGCTGTGCCGCCCGGCCCCCGGTAGCCAACCTCGCATCCTGCCGCCAAAACGGCACACGCCGAAAGAACAGTTCCAATTCTAACCAGGTTCGATCTCTTCATAAAACCTCCAAGCAACGTTCCGCCACGCAGCGGCCACGGTCAAGGTGTCAAACAGTCGGGAAAACCCCGATGCGCGGCTGCTGTTTTGCCCTCGCAGACTCTGTCACGACGTAGTACCCATTGGGTGTGATATCAAACACCATCACCATACGACTCCGCCGGCTCAAATCGGAAATCCAGGCCAAGGCCAGGCCAAACGTCAACGCCTGGTTCAACCATCTTATTGAACAGGCCTTATGCCCGCGCCACACCGACTGGCACGAGCATTTTACCCGCCCGTCCTCCGGCAGGAAGTTCCGTTGCAGCGACAAGGTCGAACGCCGCGAGCGATGAAGAATGCCTTCGCCTCCGAGTTGCGCGGGCTGATGCGCGAGGCCGCAGCCTCCGATGCCGCCCTGCCCGACGATCAATTCCAGCGTCTGGCGCTCGCCCTGTTCACGCTCCAGTGGGAGGCCGTGCCTATTTACCGCGAATTCTGCCAGGCCCGCAACATCGCGCCGGCCACCGTCCAGAATTGGAGCCGCATTCCAGCGCTGCCCACTGCCGCTTTCAAGGAGTTCGAGGTTTCCAGCATCCCCCACGCCGCCAGAACGCGCGTCTTCCACTCCAGCACAACAACCGGACAAACCCCAAGCCGCCATTTTCACCACGCCGAGTCGCTCGCCGTCTATGAGGCCTCTCTGCTCCCATGGTTCGAGCGGAATTTTTTTGGCGCGCACAATCCGCCCATGAAATTGATCTTCTTGACGCCGGAGGACGCGCCGCATTCCTCTCTCGTTCAGATGTTCAAAACCCTCCGCCGCCATTGCGGAAGTCCCGACTCCGCCTTCACCGGCACCCTCGCGCCCGACGGTTCGTGGAGCCTTGACCTGGAGCGGACGGTCGCCCCGCTGCGCGAGGCGGCGGGCGAAAACCATCCGCTCGGTCTGCTCGGAACCGCTTTTTCCTTCGTTCATCTGCTCGATCACCTTAACGCCGCCGGAAAAAGGTTCCTTCTGCCCAAAGGCTCGCGCGTGATGGAAACCGGCGGCTACAAAGGCCGCTCCCGCGAACTTCCCAAATCCAAACTGCGCCAGCTACTTACACGCCTTCTCAACGTGCCCGCCTCTGCCATCGTCACCGAATACGGCATGTGCGAACTCAGTTCCCAAGCCTACGAGCGCGACGGTGTCTTCCACTTTCCGCCCTGGGCGCGGGCCCAAGTCATTTCCCCGGAGAGCGGCGCCGAAGCCGCCGTCGGTGAAACAGGATTGCTTCGTGTATTCGATCTGGCGAATATCTGGTCCGTCATGGCGTTGCAAACGGAAGACTTGGCGGTGCGGCGCGTGGATGGTTTCGAGTTAGTCGGACGGACGACCGGAGCGCAACCCCGCGGCTGCTCCCTGCTGCCCGGTGCCTGAACAATGAATATGCCCAACTACTTCCTGGCGGATTTGCCGCCTGAAGCCGAACTGACCGCCGGGCTGATCACCGACGCCTGCCAGACGCTTAAACGCAACCGCGAGCGCTATCTGGAAAACCGCACCACCGACAGCCTCGTCGGTGTCCTCGACGCCGTCGGGCGGGATTGGCTCTCGGACGATTTCCCATTTCGGAAAAGGGCGCTGGAAGCAGGCCCCTCATGCGCCGGCTTTTCGCGCGAGGTGCTCGCCGCCGGTTTGGACCAGTTTTTCAAACAGTTGACAGCGCCCAATCTCGACGCCCTCCTCCGCCAGGAATTGGGGCATCCCGGTCGCCTCGACAATTTTTTCGCCGACGAGGAGGGCGGAAGCCGCCGCGCGGCGCTGGCGCTCGGCCCGCAATTGCTCGCGCACGTCGCCCCCGGCAACGTCCCCAATCCGGTGCTCATGAACATGGTGCTCGGATTGCTGGTGCGTTCGGCCCAGTTCGTCAAATGCGCTTCCGGCCAGACCCTCCTGCCCCAACTCTTCGCCCATTCGCTCTATGACGCCGACCATAAGCTGGGCGCTTGCCTGGAAATCGCCACGTGGAAAGGCGGCCTGGACGCATTGGACGCCGCCCTCTTTGCCGAAGCCGACGGCGTGGTCGTCGTCGGCAGCGACGAAACCGTCGCCGCCATCCGCGGAAAGGTCCCGCGCACGGCGCGCTTCCTCGGCTACGGCACCCGCGTGAGCTTCGGCTACGTCACGCGCGAGGCCCTCGAGCACCAGGCTCACGCCGTGGTCAGACGGGCTGCCGCCGATGTTTCCGCCTGGAACCAACTCGGTTGCCTCTCTCCCCATGTCATCTACGTCGAGGAAGGCACGCGCGTCAGCGCCGACGCCTTCGCCAGCCTGCTGGCCGCCGAATTGGACGCGCTGGAGAAGACTCATCCGCGCGGACCGCTGCCCGTCGAAGAGGCGGCAGCCATTGCCCGCCGGCGCGCCTTTTACGAAGTG
>Ga0326727_10023376_pt1 | contig 11798 bp, 10 predicted proteins | sample MB2enrmetagenome_FD_207643 | JGI IMG/M metagenome (GOLD analysis project Ga0326727, IMG submission 207643) | Lab enriched peat soil microbial communities from McLean, Ithaca, NY, United States - MB29MY | ecosystem: Environmental > Terrestrial > Soil > Wetlands > Peat | place: USA: New York... | reverse complement strand
ACGTGGCCGGCGAGTTCGCCGAGCGCCTGCGGCCACAGCGGCAGATGGTCGGTGACGATGAAGCCTTCGATCTTGATCCGCCGCACCAGAAACAACGCCATGTTCGGCAGCGCGGTCGGCGGCCCCCCGTCATAGGAGGCGATGAGGCCGCAGATCGCGATGCGCGCGAAATCGTTGAGGCGCTTCAGGCATTGCGCGAAGGGCTCGCCGCCGACGTTCTCGAACAGGCCGTCGAGCCCGTTGGGCAGCGCCGCCTTCATCTCCTCGGCGAAACGCGGCGACTTGTGATCGACGCAGACGTCGTAGCCCAGTTCGCTGGTGGCATAGGCGCATTTGTCGGCGCCCCCCGCGACGCCGACGGTCCGCGCGCCGGCCATTTTCGCCAGCTGGCCGACCACCGAGCCGACCGCGCCGGTCGCGGCGGAGACGACGACCGTCTCGCCCTTCTTCGGCGCGATGATCTTATCGAGGCCGTACCAGGCGGTCACGCCGGGCGCGCCGACCGGGCCGAGGTAGGCCTGAGGAGGAATCGTCTCGGCGTCGACGACATGAAGATCGCGCCCGTCGCTCAACGCGTAGAGCCGCCAGCCGCCCTCGCCGGCGACGAAATCGCCTGGCCTGAAGCGCGCATTGTTCGAGGCGACGACTTCGCCGACGGTCCTCGCGCCCATCGTCGCGCCCAGCTTCTGTGGCTTGGCGTAGGATCTGACGTCGTCGAGCCGACCGCGCATGTAGGGATCGAGCGAGAGATAATGGTGGCGCACCAGAACTTCGCCGGGGCCGGGCGCGGGCAGCGGCGCTTCGACGAGGCGGAAATTGGCCGGCGAAACCTTGTCGGTCGGCCGGGAGTCGAGAACGATTTGCTTGTTGAGAGGCACGGCGAGCTCCTGAAGCCGGGACGAGGCGAAGCCGCGATCCTACGGGAAGTTGCGCGTTCGTCGACCTTTTGCGCCGAGGCCGCCGATCGGGAACGCTTCGTTAACCGCCATTCTTCATTCTTCGGCTTCGACGGATCGTCGACTCCTACGGGGAATCGACGAGGGCATGACGCCCCTGCGTCGCCTCGGCGCCGAATCCGGCATGTCCCCTCTTCGATCGTTTCGCATCCGCAGCGGCGGCGCCGCGCCCGGCCGATCGCCGGCCCGGCGGCAAGCCAAGGCGGAAAACGCGCCCCGACGTCCCGATTGGGCGCCAGAACAATAGGAACAACCGTGATGTTTCATCCTGAATTTGGCGGCGACGCCAAACGCGTTCTCGAGGCTCTCGGCCGGACTCTGGCCATCATCGAGTTCGAACCGAACGGAAAAATCATCACCGCCAACGAGACTTTCTGCCGCCTTTTTGGCTACGAACCGCCGGAACTCAAAGGCAAGCGCCACAGCCTGTTCGTCGATCCGGACACTGTCGAAAGCCCGGACTACACGGAATTCTGGGCCAAGCTCGGTCGTGGGGAATTCGACGCCGGCGAATACAAGCGGTTCGGCAAGGGCGGCAAGGAAGTGTGGATTTGGGCGTCGTATAATCCTGTCGTCAGCAAGTCTGGGAAGGTTCTCAAGGTGGTCGAGGTCGTCACGGACATCACCGCCGCCAAAATGCGGGCCGCGGAGAACCGCGGCAAGCTCGAAGCCATCTCGCGCGCGCAAGCTGTCGTCGAGTACTCCGCCGAGGGAAAGGTTCTCGCGGCGAACGAGAATTTCCTGAAGTTGACGGGCTTTCCGCTGGAGAAAATTCTGGGCCAACATCATTGCATGTTCGTCGACCCCGCCTACGCCCAGTCCGCTGAATATGAGGAGTTTTGGCGGAGACTGAATCGCGGCGAACGTATCGACGAGGAAATCAGGCGCGACGTCGAGGGCGCTAAGGAAGTCTGGGTCGAGATGTCCTACAATCCGATTCTCGATCTCGACGGCCGCGTCGTGAAGGTCGTCAATTTCATCACTGACGTCACCGGCCGCGTCGGCGCCGTCAAGCAGATCGGGGCGGGGCTCAGCCGATTGGCCGAAGGCGATCTCTCGCAGCGCATCGAGGAGCCATTCATTCCGGGGCTCGAACCGCTCCGGGCCGACTTCAACGCGTCGCTGGAGGCCCTGGAAAACTCGCTGTCGGCGATCGCCGCCAACGCAGAGGCGATCCGCACAGGAACCGGCGAAATATCCACCGCCGCCGACGATTTGTCGCGGCGCACCGAGCAACAGGCCTCGAGTCTCGAAGAAACCGCCGCCGCGCTGGAGCAGATCACTGCGACGGTGAAGAAGACCGCCGAGGGCGCCAAACACGCGCGCGACGTGGTTTCGGCCGCCAAGGTCGACGCCGACAAGAGCGGCGAGGTGGTGCGCAAGGCGATGGAGGCGATGACCGGCATTGACCAGTCCTCCAAGCAAATCAGTCAGATCATCGGGGTCATCGACGAAATCGCATTCCAGACCAATCTTCTCGCGCTGAACGCGGGGGTCGAGGCGGCGCGAGCGGGAGACGCCGGCCGCGGCTTCGCGGTGGTGGCCTCCGAGGTGCGTGCGCTCGCGCAACGTTCGGCCCAGGCCGCCAAGGAGATCAAGGGCCTGATTTCCACCTCGACCGCGCAGGTCGATCAGGGCGTGCTGCTGGTCACCCAGACCGGCGAGGCGCTCGCGCGGATCGTCGCGCAGGTCGTGGAGATCAACCGCGTCATCGCCGACATCGCCGCCAGCGCCCAGGAACAGGCGACCGGCCTGCAGCAGGTCAACACCGCCGTCAATGGGATGGATCAAGTGACGCAGAAGAACGCGGCGATGGTCGAGGAAACGACGGCGGCGGCCCACGCCCTGGCCGGCGAGACCGAAGAGCTCGGCCGACTGGTCGGACGTTACAAGATCGTGAGCAAGGCGGAAGATCCCTTCCGGACGGAATTGAAAAAGGCGGCGCCGCACGCATTCCGCGAAGCGCCGAAGAAGGCTGCGCCGGCCGAGGGACCGGCGACGGCCCACGTCAGGCCCGAATTGGTCCAGCGGCCGGCGGCGAGAGCCGTCGCCAATGGTTCGGACGAGGGCTGGCAGGAATTTTGACGTGGGGCGCGCGGCGGATCGGCTCGGCCCGCTTCGCCGCGCCCCCGATCTTCTCCGAATTCAATAACACACGGGTGCGCAAATGAGCGAAAGCGCAAAAGTCGGGACCGGAAAGGGAAGCGAACTGATCGCCTTCAATATCGGCTCCCAGGAATTCTGCGTCGGCACCACCTCGGTGCGGGAGATCAGGGGCTGGACGCCGGCGACGGCGCTTCCGCACGCCCCCGTCTTCGTCCTCGGCGTCGTCAATTTGCGCGGCGTCGTGCTGCCGATCGTCGATCTGGCGGTGCGGCTCGGCTTTCCGCCGACCCGACCGACCGCGCGCCACGCCATCATCGTCGTCGAGTTCGGCCGTCAGGTCGCGGGCCTGCTGGTGGACGGCGTTTCCGATATCTTCACCGCCGGCGAGGACCAGATCCAGCCGACCCCCGACATCGCCGCCGAGACCGCCAAGCTGTTCCTGCGCGGCGTCATCGCCATGGACGGCCGTCTGATCGGCGTCATCGACATCGCCAACCTGCTGCCGTCGCCCGAATCGCTCGCGGCGTGAACGGGTGCGGCGCGCGTCGCTGCGCCAGCCGCGAAGACGCGCGACGATCGCGGCGGGCGGTCCGGACGCGACAGTCGACTCGTGCGCCGAGAATGGGTGGACTCGAGCCGCCGCAGCTTGGCTTCCCGAGCTCCAGGAGAGCGCTACCCCTCGCTGAGTTCGCCCTTTTCCAGCCGGCAGCGGCGCGACGTGGTGCGGGCGAGAAAATCCTCGTCGTGCGAAATCACCACGATCGCCTGCGGCAAATGTCCGAGAATGCCGATCAGACGTTCGACGGTCTCGGCGTCGAGGCCGCTGCTCGGTTCGTCCAGCAGCAGCGCCTCGGGCTCCATCGCCAGGACGGTGGCCAGCGCGACGAGGCGGCGTTGACCTCCCGAAAGCTTGTGCGTGACCCGATCGGCGAAGCCGTCGAGGCCGAGCAACGACAGCGTGAGCTCGGCGGTCGCGCGCGCCTGGCGCGGCGTGCGGCCGAAATTGAGCGGGCCGAAAGCGACGTCCTCCAGCACCGTCGGGCTGAACAGCTGATCGTCGGAATCCTGAAACAACAGACCGACGCGCGCCCGCACCTCGACGAAATCCCGCTCGTGCAGGCGCGTCGCGCCGAAGGCTTCGATCGTTCCCGCCTGAGGACGAACGAGCCCCATCATCAGATGAAAGAGCGTGGTCTTTCCCGAGCCGTTCGGCCCGACGAGCGCCACGCGCTCGCCGCGGCGCAAGACGAGGCCGGCGCCCTTCAGCACGGGCCGGTTCGGCGCGTAGGCGAAGCTCACGCCCGCGAGGCGGAAGATCGGCGTCTCGCGCGCGCGGTCAGGCGAGTTCAAGAGAGCCGACCACGACAGCCGCCAAGACGGCGATGACGGCGAAGACGGCGTCGCGCCGCGCCAACGCCATATTGGACAGGGTGGGAAAGCGGCCGGTGAAGCCGCGGCAGCGCATCGCGGCGGCGATGCGCTCGGCCCGTTCGAAGCTGCGGACGAACAGCATGCCGAAGAGATAGCCCATGGTGCGCCAAGTGTGGACGTCGCAGCGCATCTGAAAGCCCCTGACCGTCATCGCTACGCGCAGCCGGCGATATTCGCGGCCGAGCACGTCGATATAGCGCACCGTCATCAACAGCAACTGCACGAGCTTCGGCGGCACGCGCAATTTCTCCAGCGCGTGGCCGATGTCGACCAGTTCCGTCGAACCCAAAAGCGCGAGCATCATCAGCACGACGGCGTTCGATTTGAGCGTGATCTGCGCCGCGCGCCAGAGTCCTTCCGACGACGCCGGATAGCCGAAAATCGAAACGAGCGGCTCTCCCGGCATGGTGAAGGGCAGCAGCGCGATGACGAGGATCATCGAGCCGTCGAGCGCCGCCACGGCGCACAACGTCGATCGAATTTCGAGTCGCGCCATTGCGATTGCCGCGACGGCGATCGAAAGGGCGGCGATCAGCGCCAGCGGCCGGGTCAGCGACACCGCCATAAGCGCGAAGCCGAAGCACGCGACGACGCGCAGTCTGGGATCGATGCGTCGAAAGGCGGCGTTTCTATCGTCGCCGATCGCATGTGCGCGCAGGATATCGCCGCCCTCGACGGCGTGGCCGTGCGCGACGGCGCTGGCAATCTCGTCCTGCGTCAGGGCGTTCACGCCGTCGACCGTCCCGCCTTCGCCGCCGATGTCTTGGCTTGCGGCGCCCTGCGCTTGCGGTTGGCGAAACCATAGGCGACGCCGCAAAGGCCGAAGATATAGCCGATGCCGCCAAGGACGTCGTGCCAGGTGACCGCCTCTTGGAACGCGTCGAGTTGTTCGCGCAGCGGATTGACTTCGTGCGCGACGCTTTGCTGGATCATCGCGCGCAGCGCCGCCGGATCGATCGCGGTCGCCGCTGCGTCGGTGGGGGCTGCGTCGGCCGGGGTCTCCCCGGCCGCCGGCGGCGCTTCGGCCGCGATCGGGATCGGCGCGTCGAGCGGGAGAAGCTTGCCTCCCTCCGGCGCCGGCAGAGTTTCGGGCAGGTCGGCGGCGTGGATGACGTAATTGGCGATGTGAGCGTCGCCGCCGTCGACGGTGATGGTGTAATCCACCCGCTGCTTGGCGACAAAATGGAAATTGCCCTGCGCATCGACGCCGGTCTTCAACACTTCGACGCCGCCGGGCCCCGTGATGGTCACGTCGGCTTGCTGCGCCCGCCCGCCCGGGGTGAAATAGGCGTAGCCGCTGATCGTTGTCCCTTCGACGGTGGCGAACGCCTTCAGCTTGTGCGCTTCGGCCGGCGCAGACGCCGCTAGCCAAGCGATGGCGGCCGCGAAGAGCCAGAGCGACGCGCGCTCAATCATGGACTTACCTCCTCTTCCATCGCCTCGGAAGAACCCCGGAACGTCTCGGGAAAGCCAAGGCTCTCGGGCCTCGATCGCAGGAAAACGGCGACCGCGGCGGCGCTGAAGACCGCCTCGATCGCCGCCACGGGCAGGTGGGCGAAAACCAGCAGCTTGGCGGCCGGCGCGAATTCCTTGCCGCTCAGCATCAGATCGAAAGCGACGAACAGCGCCGTCAGGATCACGCCGAGCCCGCCAAGGACGGCCGCCGCGCCGATCGCGAGCCTGGGGTTGCCGCGCGCAGCGATCCAGCGAAACGCCGCGCCGCAGATCACCGCCGGCGCGGCCATGTTCATCACGTTGACGCCGAGCGAGACGAGGCCGCCGAAGCCAAACAGAATCGCCTGCAGGAACAGCGCCACGAGAACCGCGGGGAAGGCCGCCCAACCCAAGAAGATGCCAATCAGGCCGCTGAGCAGAAGATGAACGCTCGACGGCCCGACGGTGAAGTGAACCAGCGACGCGACGAAGAACGCCGCCGAGAGAACCGCGACTTGCGGAATGCGATCGACATCGAGCTTGCGCAACCCTTGCGCGCAGCCGGCGATCGCCACCGCCGCCCCGAGCGCGAGCACCGGCGCGGTGAGCACGCCATCGGGAATGTGCGCCATGCTGGTCTCCCGCCTGAAGTCGCCGCGTCAGTTCACTTGGCCGTCACTTGGCCGCCGGCGCCGGATACATGTCGACGGTCCTGACCCACAGCGTGCCGCCGATCTCCGTGCCCACCGTCTTGCCGTCGGGCGATTTGCGCTCCGGACCTTCGGACAGCGCATTGAACGCCCACCAGGCGGCCTTCGGCATGGCGTAAGCGAACACCCCGCTCGCGTCGGCCTTGATCACCTGGGTGTTGAAGGCGTCCGCCGGCGGTTTGACCGACCCGTCATTGGTCCACTCCACCTCGATGTCGGCGAACGGCAGCGGTTTGCCGTTCTTCAGCACGCGGCCGCGGAACAGGTTGCCCGTCCACAGGCCGTAGGGCCGGGTCAGGGGCTCGATCTCCATCGGCAGACCGACCAGCTTGTCCCAGCCGTCGCCGGAACCGAAATCAACGACGACCTTGGCGAAATGCTGGATGTAGTGGTTTTCCGCCGGCTCCCAGTAGGGCGCTGGCTCGAGAAAGAAGACGTAGTCCGCCGGCTTGTCGACCTTGTAATCCGCGGTATAGGCGGTCTTGCCGTCGAACGGCTTGACCTTCAGGGACGATTTCAGATCGGTCTTTTTTCCGTCGACAAGGACGCCGAACTGAACGGGCTCGCCCATGTTCATCGTCGGCCCGCCCTCCACGGGATGAGTGAAGACGATCGCGAGCGAAATTGTGCGACTGCCCTCGTCCGGCACGATGTCGGTCGAGGGCAGGATCTCTTGAAAATGGGCGCTCGCCAGAGACGGAATCACAACCAGCATCGCCGCGACGGCGACAAGCGACGTTCGCTTCATCATTACCCCCTTGAATATGAAGTTTTCAAAATATTTCATACCCAGTCGACGGAGTCAACGACGCGATGTCGATTCGGCGCGTCACGATGACGCGGCGCTCGCGGAATCGCGTATACTGTAATGAAAAGGCGCGAGGGAGCGGACGATGGAACGATTCACCGTATCGATCGACGAGCAATTGATGTCGGCTTTCGACGCCTTCATCGTACGCAAGGGCTACGGCAATCGATCCGAGGCGGTGCGCGACCTCATTCGCGACCGGCTGAACGCCGAACGGTCGAGCAAGCCGCCGACGGGCGACTGCGTCGCGTGCCTGAGCTACGTCTACGATCACGACGAACGGCGCCTGGCGAGCCGGCTCGTCGACGCGCAGCACCGCCATCACCAGCTTTCGCGAGCGACGATGCACGTCCATCTCGACCACCACGACTGCATGGAAGTGACGATCCTCGAAGGCCCGACCGTGGCGGTGACCGAATTCGCCGAAAGCGTGTTGGCCGAAAAGGGCGTGCGTCATGGCCGGCTCGACATCGTGCAGTTGAGCGCCACCGGCGAGCGCCACCGACACGACGCGCACGACCGGCCGCACGTGCATCGCAGCCCGGCAACGTAAGATTTTCGCCTCTAGGTCGCCCCGAACAATTTGTCGAGCAGGCTCTTGTCGCGCGGCGGCGGCGCGACGGGCGCGTCGGTGCCGACGTTGGGGATCGGCGCGGGCGGCACGGGGGCGTCGGAAACGGCGGGGGCCGCGCGCCCGCTCGGCGCGGCGGGCGCCGCCGACGCCGCCACGCCGCCTCTGCCGATCGCCAGCGGCGCGCCGACTGGTTCGGGCGGCGGGGCGGGCGGCGCGGGTTCGGAGGCCGGCGCGTCGGCGTTGCGCCACACGCCCGACGGCAGCGCGGCGACCGGCACGCCCTGATGGGCCGCCTTCATGAAGCGGCTCCAGATATCGACCGGCAGATTGCCGCCCGAGACCTTCTTGGTCGGCGAATTGTCGTCGTTGCCGAGCCAGACGCCGGCGACGAGGTAACTGGTGTAGCCGACGAACCAGGCGTCGCGCCATTCCTGGCTGGTGCCCGTCTTGCCCGCGGCCTGCCAGCCCGGCAATTCGGCCTTGTGCGCGGTGCCGGTCAGCAGCGTCTCCTGCATCATGTCGTTCATCATCGCGACGTATTGCGGATCGATCACCCGGCCGAAGCTGGCGTTCTTGCGGGTGTAGATGAGCTTGCCGTTGGCGGTGCGCACGCGCGCGATCACATGCGGTTGGACGCCGATGCCGCCGTTGGCGAAGGCGGCGTAGGCGGCTGTGAGTTCGAGCGGCGTGACCTCGGAGGTTCCCAACGCGATCGAAGCGTTGGGCTCGAGGTCCGAGGCGACGCCGAGGCGATGGGCGACGCGCACCACCGTCTTCGGGCCGACTTCCAGGCCGAGCCGCACCGCGACCGTGTTGAGCGACAGCGACAGCGCCTTGGTCAGCGTCACCGGGCCGAAATATTCGCGCGAATAGTTTTCCGGGTTCCAGCCCTTGACCGAGATCGGCGCGTCCTCGCGCACCGTGTCGGGGGTCAGGCCCTTCTCCAGCGCGGCGAGATAGACGAAGGGCTTGAAGGCGGAGCCGGGCTGGCGCTTGGCCGCCACCGCGCGGTTGAACTGGCTGTCGGCGTAATTGCGTCCGCCGACCAGCGCCTTGACCGCGCCGTCGGGATCGAGCGCCACCAAGGCGCCCTGACTGACGCCGAACTTGTCGCCCTTGGCGTTGAGCTCCTCGGTCAAAGCCCGCTCGGCGCCCGCCTGCATCGCCGGATCGAGCGTCGTGCTGACGACGATGTCCTCGTCGATGGCGCCGACGGTGTCGTCGAGCATGTCCATCGCGTAGTCGGCGGCGTAATTGACCGACCCCACGCCTTTCTCGCGCGCGACCTGCGCGGGAGCGGCGAGCGCGAGCTGGGCCATCGCCTCGGTGATGTGGCCCTGTTCGGCCATCGCGGTGATGACCTCTGCGGCGCGTTCGTTGGCCGCCGCCAGATTGTGGTTGGGCGCGAGCCGGGTCGGCGATTTCATCAGGCCGGCCAGAACCGCGGCTTCCGAGAGGGTCACCAGTCTCGCGCTCTTGGCGAAATATTTCTGCGCCGCCGCCTCGACGCCGAAGGCGCCCGAGCCGAAGTAGACGCGGTTGAGATAGAGTTCGAGAATCTGGTCCTTGGAATACTTACGCTCGAGCCACAGCGCCAGAATCGCCTCCTGGATCTTGCGCGAGAGGGTGCGCTCCTGGGTGAGGAAGAGGTTCTTGGCGAGCTGTTGGGTCAACGTCGAACCGCCCTCCATGCCGCCGCGTCCCGTGACGTCGCGGATGACGGCGCGCACGATCCCGACCGGGTCGATGCCGAAATGCTGGTAGAAGCGCCGGTCCTCGATCGCCACGAAGGCCTTGGGCAGATAGGGCGGCAGCTCGCTCAAATGCACCGCCGCGCCGCCGGTGTCGCCGCGATTGGCGATGAGCGAACCGTCGTCGGCGAGAATGGCGATGTTGGGCGGCCGCTTGGGCACCGCGAGCTGGTCGATCGGCGGCAGTTGGCTGGCGTAATAGGCGAACAGGCCGGCGGCGCCGACGAAGCCCCAGACGGCGAGCACGAACGCCCAATAGACCAGTCGGCTGGCGAAGGAGCGCCTGGGCTTCGCGCCCCAGCCGCGGCTCGCCTTCTTGGACCGCCGCAGCGGGCGATCGGCCGGATCGGCGCGCAAGTCGTCGCGGCGGCGGCCTCGCGGCCAATCGTCGAGCCGCGGTTCGATCCGCTCCGCGTTTCGCCTGCCGCCCCTGCCGAACATCACGCGATCCCGCGCCGGGCGCTTCGAGGGCTACACCCCCTCAAACCTCGCCGCCCGACCGCATCGAAGCTAAAGGCGGCGATTTAAGGGCCGGTTAAGGTTGCCGGGGCGTTGAACGCGATCGGGCGAAATTCGGTCGATTCCATGGGGACCGCGGCCCCGTGGCTCTTGCGCATCCCGCGTCTCCTTGGCAAAGTCCGGCCCCCGCGCGTTTAAGGCGGACCCATCTCGCCGGGACGACGCGAGCGATCAAGAGGGGCCGCGCGCGTTCCCATCGTTTTATGGCAGCGCCGCCGCAGGCGAGATTTAGGATGATGCGATGAAGGTCACCATCGAGCGAACAGCCCTGCTCAAGGCGCTGGGCCACGTGCATCGCATCGTCGAACGGCGCAACACCATCCCGATCCTCTCCAACGTGCTGATCGAGGCGCGCCAGCGCGAGCTGACGCTCAAGAGCACCGACCTCGATCTCGAAGCGACCGAGTCGGCGCCCGCCGACGTCGACCAAGTCGGCGCGACGACCGTGCCTGCCCATGTCATCTACGACATCGTGCGCAAATTGCCGGAGGGCGCGCAGGTCAGTCTGGAAATGACCGGCGAGGCGGGCCAACTGCTGTTGCGCTCGGGGCGTTCGCGTTTTTTCCTGCAGAGCCTGCCGGCGTCCGATTTCCCCGATCTCACCGCCGGCGAATTCACCCATCGCTTCACCCTCGCCGCCGCCGATCTCAAGCGCCTGATCGACAACACCCAGTTCGCCATTTCGACCGAGGAGACGCGCTACTATCTCAACGGCATCTTCTTCCATACGGTCGACGTCGGCGGCGCGAGCCTGTTGCGCGCCGTCGCCACCGACGGCCATCGCCTCGCCCGGGTCGAGATTCCCGCGCCCAAGGGCGCGGTCGGCATGCCAGGCGTCATCGCGCCGCGCAAGGCGGTCAGCGAAGTGCAGAAGCTGCTCGAGGACCTGACGCAGGAAGTGGCGGTCGAGATTTCGACCACCAAGGCGCGCTTCCAGTTCGGCGACGTGGTGCTGACGACCAAGCTGATCGACGGCACGTTCCCCGATTACTCCAGGGTCATTCCCACCCACAACGACAAGCGCTTGGTCGTCGACAAGAAGCCCTTCGAGAGCGCGGTCGATCGCGTCTCGACGATTTCCTCGGAGCGCGGCCGCGCGATCAAGCTGGCGATCGCCGACAACAAGATGACGCTGTCGGTCAACAATCCCGATTCGGGTTCGGCGAGCGAGGAAATCGAAGTCGACTACGATGCGGCGCCGATCGAAATCGGCTTCAACGCGCGCTACCTGCTCGACATCGCCGAACAGCTCGCGGGCGACACGGCGCTGATCAAGCTCTCCGATCCCGGCTCGCCGACGATCATCCAGGATCGCGACGGCTCGGCGGCGCTCTACGTGCTGATGCCGCTGAGGGTGTGAGAGGCGATTCCACAGACGCTCTCCCCGCGCGCGGCTACAGTATTCACACATCTCGGTTTGCTCGTGATCGGGGGTGTGATTCCTTCTGCCGAGTGATTCGGGAGAGGCGCGATGTCGATGATTTCGCTGGGGCGGTTTGGCGACCGCCG
>Ga0326727_10023375_pt1 | contig 11799 bp, 9 predicted proteins | sample MB2enrmetagenome_FD_207643 | JGI IMG/M metagenome (GOLD analysis project Ga0326727, IMG submission 207643) | Lab enriched peat soil microbial communities from McLean, Ithaca, NY, United States - MB29MY | ecosystem: Environmental > Terrestrial > Soil > Wetlands > Peat | place: USA: New York... | reverse complement strand
CAGGAATGCCGATCGCCAATCGTTCTGACTCACTTTTCGGGAAATAGTCTTCGCCCAGGATCATCTCGACACCGAAATCATGGCTGTGAACATCGGCATCCTGGCTCGCATAAAAGCCGCCTTTTTCCGTGTCGGCGAGGAACCGCATCACATACGATTTGATTCCCGCGGCTGTCTCGGCGTACTTGTCGTTTCCGGTAACCTGGTATGCTTCCAGATAGTTGTTCATGAGATTCGCCTGAACGTACAGCAGCTTCTCATAATGCGGCTGTGACCAATCCGCCTTGATCGAATATCGATAGAACCCACCCCAGACCGGATCGTATATCCCCAACTGTGCGTCCAGGGTCTTGAGCGCCATGCTCAGAAGTTCTTTGTCGCCGGTACTTCGATAGCGAAGGAAGAGGAGTTCGACGGCCTCGGGATACGGGAACTTTGGTTCGTAGCTAAACCCGCCATATTCCTGATCGAACGCGCCCTTGAGGGTTGCCACGAGCGCGCGCATGACCTCGCCGTCCAGGCTGCCGACGGGAACCTCTGCCTGGTTGCGGTCATATTCGGCTTCCGCAGCCATGCTGGTGACATGTTTGGTGATCGTCGGTTTCTGCTCGTGCCACAGACCGTCAACCTCACGAAGCTTGAGGATCATCGCTTCGGTGGGGATGAACGTGGAACCGGTGAGGATGCGCCCGTCAGGGACAAGAAAGACGGTGGTTGGCCAGCCGCCGAGGAGGTACTTGTCCTGGATATCCGGACGCCTGTCCGCATCGACCTTCACTGGAAGGAAGTGCTCATTCGCGAGCTCGATGACCTCCGGGTTGGAGTATGTGGTGCGATCCATAACATGGCACCAGTGGCACCACTTCGCGCCGATGCTCAGGAGAATCAGTTTGTCCTCCTTCCCAGCTTGTTCGAGTATATCGTCGGTCCATTCGCGCCAATGGATTCCTGGTGAGATTTCGGTTGTCATTGAGGAGGCCTCCATAGGGGGTCAGGCGTTTGCTCTTCAAGAAACTATTAACTAATGCCTAACGCCTAACACCTAACGCCTGATCTTGTATTTCCCACTAACCGTGAGGGATCAAACGCGGGGATCAAAGCTCTACCACAACTCGAACAGCTCCGTCTCTACGGAATCGGGCCACGTCGAAGGCTTCGACCACCCTTTCGAGCGGAAAACGGTGAGTTGCATATGAGCTGACATCTATCTTGCCGGATTCAATCAACTTGATCGAGCGCTCCAGCGTGCCGTTGCTCCTGCGCAGCATGCGAATGGTTAGACCTTTGCGCCTCGCCATTGCCGCCGGGAAGGAAACCACGTCTTCATAAGGAATTCCGCCGATAACCACCTGGCCGCCGGGTCGGACCATATCGATTGCCTGAATCACAGCTTCGTTCTCGCCCGCAGCCTCGAAAACAACGTCGGGGCGGAGATCGTGGGTAGCTGCCTTGATCGAGGCGACCAATCCTGGATCGGAGGCATCGAAAACCTGGTCGGCGCCGAGTTTTTGCGCAAGTTCCAGGCGCTCGGGGATGAGATCGGTGATAAAGGCCTGCTCGCATCCCGCGGCTTTGGCAGCCTGGAGAATGGATAGCCCAATCGCTCCTGCGCCGAGAATCGCGACCGTGCATCCGAGGATCGGCTCGACCAGCGAGACGGCGTAAACGCCGACTGCGAGCGGCTCAAGCATGGCAGCCTCGTCCACGCTCATCGAATCCGGTATCGGCGCCAGGAGGGATTCCGGCCATGCAATGAACTCACGAAGCGCACCATCCGTAGGCGCGGTTCCGCAGAACTTAACGTGGCGGCAAATGTTGTATTCACCGACGGCACATCGATCGCATTTGTAGCATGGAATCGCCGGCTCAACGGCAACGCGATCGCCCGGTTTAACGCATGTGACACCCGGTCCGACTTCCGCAACCACCCCGGCGAACTCATGGCCGAGGATCAACGGATCGGTCATAACGGCGTCACCGATGCGCCCGTCGAGGTACCAATGGACGTCGGAGGCGCAGATGCCGACTGCCTTGACCTGGACGAGTGCCTCGCCCTCGCCGGGAACAGGCTTCTCGACATCGACCACTCTCATGTCGCCCGGTTTGAATAGAATTGCTGCTTTCACGAGGATTCCCTTCAGAATGGTTTTCGGGTTATAAGGTTCTATGGCATGAGCGGATTTCGGATATATCCTGATTCCGATCCGCCCCTCAGAACTCTAAAACCTTAGAACCTTCCCGTAAAAGAAAGGCCCCCCGGCACAAGACTGGGGGGCTTTTCAGAACTTGGTCGAGTCCTCAAGGACTACAGCGGCTCGACTTCTGTGGCTTGAGGGCCCTTCGGACCGGAAGCAACTTCAAACTGAACTTCCTGTCCCTCGAACAGATCACGTCTCCCTGTTCCGCGGATGGCTGAGTAGTGTACGAACAGATCCTTGCCATCCTCAGCGGCAATGAATCCATAACCTTTGGACTCATTAAACCACTTTACCTTTCCTGTGGGCATCCCGAACCTCCTATTCCGTCAAAGCGCTAAGCGGTAACTCGAAGGGTTCGGTCACATCACGGGCGCGGACACTCGAAGTTCATGCTTAAACACTTGCGGTACTGTCGGCTTCATTGTCGAAGAAGCCAACAACCGCAGTATATCACAGGTTGCCAATTTTGTAAATGGTTTTTATCATTTAATCTATTCTGTCAGGTTGCGCATTCTATCTTCCATCTCGGTTCGCATTCTATCCATCTCTTCTTCCATCTCGGAGCGAAGGCTTTCCATCTTCTCCAGCAGGCCAAGAATGACCTCTACGCCGGCGAGATTTACGCCGAGTTCGTGGGTCAGCCGGTGAATCTGCCGAACGCGATCGATATCTTCATCGGAATACATCCGGTTCTTGCTGCTGACACGCTGGGGCTTGATTAAACCAAGCCGTTCGTATAGCCGCAGCGTCTGAGGATGCATGTCACAGAGACGCGCGGCGATGCTTATCATGTAAAGTGGTTCCGATTTGTCGTGTGCCACTGTTATCACTTCCATTCGACAGAAGGAGCTTATGCTTCTCCTACCTTCGCCAATTCCTCAATCAACTCCCGCTGCCTGGGAGTCAGATTCCTCGGTACTCCGATCCTGGTCTTCGCATACAAATCGCCGCTGCCCGATTGATTGAGCCTGGGCATTCCCTTACCGGACAGCCGAAATGTCTGACCGCCCTGAGTTCCGGCGGGTATCTTCATTGAGACATTACCCTTCATGGTCGGGACTTGTATCTCGCCTCCAAGGGCCGCGGTCGCGAACGGCACCGGTACCTCCCGGTACAGGTCATCGCCTTTGATCTCAAACGGCGTGTTGTTGACCAGTGTCACGTTCAGATAAAGATCGCCCCTGGGACCGCCGTTCGGGCTAGGATCGCCTTTGCCCGCCAGACGAATCCGGGAGCCCTCTCGAACACCGACAGGGATCTTCACTTCCACTCGGCTTGTGCCGGTGTCCGTACCGTCCGAGAGCGTGAACGCTTTTGTTGCGCCGTTGAAAGCCTCTTCGAGGGTCACTTCAACCTGCGCCTCTATGTTTCTTCCCTTGCTCGGCGCTCTGGTCTGCGTTCGAGTCTGGCCGCCCATGCCGCCGCCCATACCGTGCGGTCCGAAAAGCATCTCAAAAAAGTCGCTGAAGCCGCCGGTATCGCTGACATCGAATCCCTGGAATCCGCCCGGTCCGCCGCCGTAGGTCTGGTACGTGTAGCCGCCCGGGCCGCCGGGACCACCCGCGCCTGCGCCGGGGCCATACTGCGCCCATTGGGACTGGTTGCCGATGCTGTCATACCGGGCGCGCTTATCCTTATCGCTCAGCACCTCGTAGGCTTCGCTGACGTCCTTAAACTTCTCCTCCGACTCTTTGTTGCCGGGATTGACGTCGGGATGATATTTACGAGCCAGCCTTCGGTATGCCTGCTTGATCTCTTTTTCGGTGGCTTCTTTTTTTACGCCAAGAGTGGCGTAGTAATCTTTATAGTCCATGGGCGAATAACGGTAATGAGACGAATGGGACCGATAGGACTCATAGGACAATCAGGATACCTATAGCCTGTCCGTTTTCTCTTGAAAAAATGGGGGCGCTGGTTTTCACGCCCCCACTAAGGTTTATCTTGACCGTGCTACTCTACGGTGACTTCCACTTTCTTCGGTTTGATCTCATCAGCCTTGGGGATGGTGATCTCAAGGATTCCTTCCTTGTAAGAAGCCTTGATCTGATCTGCCTTGACCGGCACGCCCAGCGTAAACGACCTCTGGAATGCCCCGTAAACGCTCTCGATGCGGACGTATTTGTCTTTGTTGGCCTCATCCTCGAACTTTCGCTCGCCTCTTACGGTAAGCGTGTCCCCAGTGAGGTCGATGTCGATATCCGCTTTCTTCATGCCGGGAAGCTCTACGTTCACGACAATCTGATCATCATCGGACTTGACATCCACATTAGGCGTCCACGATCTCACTGAGACGGGTTCTTTGCGGCCTTTTCCGGTGGACATAGTGTCCTGGAAGAGTCGGTTGACGTTCTCCTGGAGCATCTCCAGGTCTCTGAATGGATCCCATCTGATTAAGCTCATAGTTACACCTCCGTGCTTAGTCTGTTTCTCTCCGCAATTTCGCGGAAACTCGGGGAAGGGTTCTAGGTTGTTAAGGTTATAAGGTTTTAAGAGAATGATCTAAATCTCACGATTATACCGACAAGCCCGATTTGGAAACCCAGGCGTCTCTCCAGGTTATGAAATATAAATCGCTCCCCTAGAACCCCAAAAACCTAAGACCCTAGAACCTAACGAACCTACTGCTCTTTGAATTCGGCGTCGATCACGCCCTCCTCGGGAGCCGATTTCTCGGCCTCAGGCTGAGGCCCGGCTTCCGGGCCGGGTGCGCCGGTCTGCTGCGCGCCCGCCTGCTGGTACATGATCTCGGACAGCTTGTACGATGACTGCTTGAGATTCTCCGTGGCGGATCGAATGGCATCCAGGTCCTGACCGTTCAATGCTGTCCTGACCTCAGTGATCGATGACTCGATCGTGCCCTTCTGATCGGCAGGGACTTTGTCTCCGAGGTCCTTCATCAGCTTCTCGGTCTGATAGATCAAACTGTCCGCGTTGTTCCGAACCTCGGCGGTTTCCTTCATCTTGTGGTCTTCCTCGGCGTTGCGCTGAGCGTCCGCGACCATCTGCTCGATGTCTTTCTTATCGAGCCGGGTCGAGCCGGTGATCGTGATGCTCTGCTCCTTGCCGGTTGCCCGGTCCTTCGCCGAGACGTTCACGATTCCGTTGGCATCGATGTCGAACGTGACCTCGACCTGGGGAATCCCTCTCGGCGCGGGCGGAATGCCGACGAGATGGAACTTGCCGAGCGTTTTGTTCGCGCTTGCCATCTCTCGCTCGCCCTGGAGTACATGGACTTCAACGTCAGTTTGGCCATCGACCGCCGTGGTGAAGACCTCACTCTTGCGGGTCGGGATCGTTGTGTTCCGCTCGATCAGCTTGGTGAACACACCGCCGAGGGTCTCGATTCCGAGCGAAAGCGGGGTGACGTCCAGCAGAACCACGTCTTTGACCGTGCCGCTGAGAACACCGGCCTGAATCGCCGCGCCAACTGCAACCACTTCGTCCGGGTTGACGCCCTTGTGAGGCTCTTTTCCGCCGCCGAGTCGCTTGACCAATTCCACGATGTGCGGCATCCTGGTCGAACCACCGACGAGGATGATTTCATCGAGATCCTTATCCTCAATTCCGGCATCCGATAGCGCCCGCTTGAATGAATTCACGGTGCGCTCTGCCAGATCGTGGGTCAATTCTTCGAACTTCGCACGGGTGAGCGTCACGTCCAGGTGCTTGGGGCCTTCCTGGGTCGCCGTCACGAACGGCAGGCTGATGCTCGTCTGCACCACGCTCGAAAGCTCGATCTTCGCCTTCTCTGCCGCCTCTCTGAGCCTCTGGAGCGCCTGTCGGTCGGATCGAAGATCGATGCCGTCGGATTTCTTGAACTCGTCCGCAACATAATCGACGATTCGCTGATCCCAGTCGTCGCCACCGAGCTGAGTATCGCCAGAGGTGGACTTCACCTCGAAGACGCCCTCACCGACCTCCAGCACGGAGACGTCGAAAGTCCCGCCTCCCAGGTCATAGACAAGGATTGTTTCGTTTGCCTTTTTGTCGAGGCCGTATGCCAGGGATGCCGCCGTCGGTTCGTTGATGATTCGAAGGACGTTCAATCCCGCGATCTCGCCCGCGGTTTTGGTCGCCGTTCTCTGCGCATCATTGAAATACGCGGGAACAGTGATGACCGCCTCGGTTACTTTATCGCCCAGGTAAGCTTCCGCATCCACCTTCAGCTTCTGAAGGATCATGGATGAAAGCTCTTCAGGGCTATAGGACTTGTCGTCGATCTTGACCTTGAAGTCCGTTCCCATCTTTCTCTTGATCGACGCAATCGTTCTGTCCGGGTTGAGGATCGCCTGGCGCTTAGCGGTTGCGCCGACCAGCCTCTCACCGGTTTTCGTAAACCCTACTACGGAAGGGGTAATCCTGCTGCCCTCCGCGTTTGGAATGACTACCGGTTCCCCGGCTTCCATAACGGCGACAACAGAGTTTGTTGTTCCTAAATCGATGCCTACTGTCCTACCCATATCCGTCCACCTCCTGAGATTGTTTCTACCCTTTGAGTTACCGAAACTAAACCGAATTTATCTGTGTGAGTGTTTGGTTTCCTGCGCTCGGATGTAGTATACTACTTGAGTGTATCGTTGTCAAGTGAATTGCAAAAAAAGTTCGGTAAATTTTTGTGAGGGCTGTTCAGGGATTAAGTCCCGGGACAGATCCTACGGATTGGACGGAACTGACATGGCTTCCTACGATGCCGTCTTCCGTCGAGATCCCGAGGCTGGGCTCTCTGGAGACCAGTGGGAAACCTGGAACTTGTTTGCTCAATGACTAATGCTACAGGATTTCACCGGTTCGCCGTTTCCAGGAATCGCGGTATGACCAAGAGCATTTGAATGTAGGCGGGGACGGAAAACGTGGCAAGGGTAAGCGACTGCTGAACATTGCCTCCGATGATGTAGTAAACGATCCCAGCAGTGGTAAGGGCAAGGGTGAAAGCATGGAGAACTGCTATACCCGCGAAGGCCTGGCCGGGGCGTCCGGCGGAATGCATAGCACGACAAAGACTTTGAACAGAATAGGAGCCTCACGGACATTCTGGATTCCGCAGAATCCAGCGCCCGGATTACAAATCCAGGCGAGTCATCCGGTTGACATCGCAAATCCCTCGGGATCGATCATAGTGCTTGGCGGGAGAGTGGCAGCCCTTCGTCTTCCTGTCTTCGGGTCATCCCGTCATCTTGTCTTACCCTCAGATGCTCTGCGTGAGGATGACCGCCTCCGCGACCTCTTTCATCGTCTTGCGGGCGTTCATGCTCTGGGTCTGAATCCATCGGAAGGCTTCCTGCTCCGTCATCCCGCGCTTGATCATCAGAATTCCCTTTGCGCGATCGACGAGCTTGCGGGTTTCGAGCTTGTCCTGGAGATTCTCGACTTCCTTGTCGAGCGCTTCCATCTCGCGATAGCGGGAGATCGCGATCTCGATGGCGGGAAGGAGGTCGGCCTCTTTGAACGGTTTAACCAGGTAGCCGAAAACCCCCGCTTCTTTCGCCCGGTCGATCAGGTCTCGCTGGCTGTAGGCGGTGAGAAGGAGAACGGGGCAAATCTTCTCGTCGGTGATCAGCTTCGCGGCATCCAGGCCGTCCATTTCGGGCATCTTGATGTCGAGGATCGCCAGGTCGAGCTTGTTGGCGCGCGCCAATTCTATGGCAGCCCGGCCGTCGCTCGCCTCAGCGACCACCAAATGCCCCATGCTTTCAAGAATATTCTTGAGATCAAGCCGAATGATCGACTCGTCGTCAGCTATCAGTATGTGCAGAAAATCCATAGTACCCCCAAGGAGAAATGATGAATGCTAAATGATGAATGATGAATCGGGGAAAAGTCGTAAGGTAGTGGGGTGCAACAGCGTCACTCTCATTGCGGCGCCTAAGGCTCACGAACTCTACCTGACCCCTCCGGTATTCATCATTCATCATTCATACTTCATCATTTTCCGCTCTGCCGTTGTTCCATGATTGTACCTTATGGTATAATCTTTGTCAAAGTGGTGATAACCGGGGTAAGGGCAATATGCGCTTTCGACGGGCCGGTTTGAGTGTTGCGATTGCCGGCGTTTACGCAATCCTCAACGTATTCTTTATCCTTGTCAGGCATGGACATCCGACCCATCGCCTGGCGGTTTTTTTTATCGGTATTGGATTGTTATCCCTCGCCGTGAATATGCTCGTCCAATTGGCGTATGTGGTGAGCCTGGCCCGCATCCGCATGAACCTGCTCTCGTCGCTGATGCTGACTCTGGCAAGCGCGGTGGTTCTTGCGGCGACTTATTCGCCGATCAAGATAGCGTCGTTTGCGGCCGCCATCGCCTTTGTTTTGCTCAGAGAACTCTCCCTTGTCACGCTTGCGGCGGGAGCCGGCTACGCGGTGAGTTTCGTTATCAGGGAACCGAACCTGCTGCTGCCCGTTGGGATTTGCGCCGCGATCGTCGATTTCTGGGGCGTCAACTGGGGATTCGTGCATCGTACCCTGGTGACCGCTCCACAGGTGGTAAGGACAGTCTCGGTGCCCGTCCGCTCCGTGCTTCCGTCTATCCCATTGACGACGATCGGTTCCGGGGATTTCGTTTTCCTGGCGCTCTTTTTTGGGGTGCTTTACAGATTTGATATGAACGTGAAGTGGGCGTTCTGGGTCGGCTATGCGCTCCTGCTGGTATCGATGCTCGCGGTAATGCTGGTTGGGCCGATCCCGGCGCTTGTTCCAATGGCGATTGCGGTACTCGTCACCAACTGGAATCGGTTCAAGCTGAGCAGGCAGGAAAAGGCATCGACGGCAATCGTCGCCGGTGTCCTGATAACTTTGCTGACTCTGGCGACTTTGAAAAGAATATAGGGTCGTTGCTGTCCAAGATAACTGCCGGTTTCGATTTCCGGACTGCCCTCACCACTCCCTCTCCCGCCAGGGAGCAGGAGAGGGGGATCAGATCGTCGCCCTAAGATCGAGTCTGGATTCATCACGGTAGCGGCTCTGAATGGCCCCTCGTTGTTAACGCGCGCTTAGGTTGAGCGTGGGATCAACACTATTTTGGACAAGCACGATCTAGAACGCAGACTCCAGAAATCGTAAGGCGAAGCGGGGTCCGCTTATTCTGACTTCTGACTTCTGTCTTCTGTATTCTAGATTCTTCTGGAGGATAACCTTGGCACAAGAAAAATACGATTTTCAGGCGATTGAGAAAAAGTGGCGGGAGCGCTGGGAAGCGGCTGATCTTTATAGAACCAAGTCGGATCCCGACAAGCCCAAATACTACTATCTGGACATGTTCCCTTATCCCTCCGGCGATCTGCACATGGGCCACATGCGGAACTATATCATCGGCGATGTGGTCTCCCGATACCGTGTGATGAACGGGTACAACGTGCTGCATCCGATGGGATTCGACTCTTTCGGCCTTCCCGCTGAAAATGCCGCCATCGATAAAGGGATTCATCCGGCTAAATGGACGCTCGATTGCATCGCCAGGATGAAACTGCAGTTCGCCAAGCTCGGAATCTCCTTCGATTGGGATCGTGAGGTCATCACCTGCCTTCCTGAGTATTACAAGTGGAACCAGTGGCTTTTCCTGCGATTTCTCGAAAAGGGCCTGGCGTTTAAGAAGCTTGCCCCTGCAAACTGGTGCCCGAAATGCGAGACCACCCTTGCAAACGAAGAGGCCGAGGGCGGCGAGTGCTGGCGCTGCGGAAGCCAGGTTACTAGAAAAGACATCGATCAATGGTTCTTCCGCATAACGGATTACGCCGATCGCCTGCTCGACGACATCGATTTGCTCGACAACTGGCCGGACCGCGTTCGCACGATGCAGCGCAACTGGATCGGGCGAAGCACCGGCGTGATCGTCAATTTCAAAGTCGCCGAAACCGGTGAGGACCTGCCGGTCTTTACTACCAGGCAGGACACCATCTACGGCGTGACCTTTATGGTGATGGCTCCCGAGCACCCGATGGTTGCCAAACTGACCGCCGGCACGGAATACGAGGCTCCGGTCGCGGAGTTCATGGAGCAGGTGCGGAAGCTGACCGACATCGACCGCCTTTCCACCGCGCTGGAGAAGGTCGGGCTGTTCATCGGAGCCCACGCTATCAATCCCGTGAACGGCGACAAGATTCCTATTCTCATCACCAACTACGTCCTCTTGGATTATGGGACAGGCGCTGTCATGGGCGTTCCGGCGCATGATCAGCGTGACTTCGATTTTGCGAAGAAGTATGGGCTTGGGATCAAAGAGGTCATCGTCCCGCCAGGCGAAGGTCCCCAGGGAGCTGACATGATGGTGTCGGCGTATGTCGAACCGGGTGTACAGATCAACTCAGGCCCGTTCGATGGCATGACGACCGATCAGGCAAAGCCCGCGATTGCGGATTACATGGAAGAGAAGGGGATCGGTAAGCGCCGGATCAACTATCGCCTACGCGATTGGTTGATTTCTCGACAGCGATACTGGGGCACCCCAATTCCGATTGTCTATTGTGACACTTGCGGCATGGTCCCCGTGCCCGACGATCAGCTTCCGGTGGTTCTGCCCACTGACGTAAAGTTCACCGGCAAGGGCGAATCACCGCTGACGACCTCCGAGTCGTTCGTCAACACTACCTGCCCCAAGTGCGGCGGCCCGGCAAGGCGCGAGACGGACACCATGGCGACGTGGATCGATTCCTCCTGGTACTTTATGAGGTACGCCAGCCCGCATGAAATCAAACTGCCCTTCGACATCGCCGAAGCCGAGCGATGGCTGCCGGTCGATCAGTACGTTGGCGGTGTCGAGCATGCGGTCTTGCACCTGCTCTATTCCCGCTTCTTCACCAAGGTCATTCAGGATTTGGGCCTGATCAAGTTTTCGGAGCCGTTCTCCCGGTTGTTCACTCAGGGCATGATCTACAAAGACGGGTTCAAGATGAGCAAGTCGAGGGGTAACGTGGTTTCGCCGGATTACATCAGTGGCAAGTACGGCGCGGACACGGGCAGGATGTTCATTCTGTTTATCGGCCCTCCCGACCAGGACGCCGAGTGGAGCGACCAGGGGATCGAGGGGATCTTCCGATTCCTTAACCGTGTTTGGCGATTCTTCGAGGCGAATCTCAGTAACTTTGATAGGGACTGGGCGAAAAGCTTTGCCGGAGCCGACCTCACAGCCGCCGAGCGGAAGATGCGCCGCATGACGCATCACACCATCCAGCGCATCACCTTTGACATCGAGCGCTTCCACTTCAACACGGCAGTGAGCGCGCTTATGGAGATGATGAACGAGATGACCGACTTTCGCGAGAACGGTTTCTCAGCGAAAAGCAAGGTTTCTGAAGCCGTGATGAGCGAGGCGCTGGAGAATCTCGCGCTTCTGCTGGGCGCGTTCGTTCCGCACGTCGCCGACGAGTTGTGGGAACGACTTGGCAAATCCGGAACCACATACCAGCATTCCTGGCCGAAATTTGATCCTGAAATCGCGAAGGCGGAAGAGGTGACGATCGTCTTGCAGGTGAACGGCAAGCTAAGGGATCGAATCCAGGTTCCAGCGGAGACGAGCGCTAAGGACATCGAGGCGATGGCCCTGGATCACCCGAAGATGCGGGATTTCCTTTCCGGCAAACCGGTGAAGAAGGTGATAGTAGTCCCC
>Ga0326727_10023374_pt1 | contig 11799 bp, 12 predicted proteins | sample MB2enrmetagenome_FD_207643 | JGI IMG/M metagenome (GOLD analysis project Ga0326727, IMG submission 207643) | Lab enriched peat soil microbial communities from McLean, Ithaca, NY, United States - MB29MY | ecosystem: Environmental > Terrestrial > Soil > Wetlands > Peat | place: USA: New York... | reverse complement strand
ACCACACGCTGGGTCGTCTTGCCCTTCAGCAGCTTTTTGCTGTTGAGGATCTGTACCAGGTGCCAGGAAATGGCTTCGCCTTCGCGGTCCGGGTCAGTTGCCAGATAGATGTGTTCGGCTTCTTCGACCGCTTTGACGATGGCATCGACATGTTTTGCGTTCTTGGGGATCAGTTGATACTTCATCGCGAAGTTCTTGGCCGGATCCACCGCGCCGTTTTTAGGGACCAGGTCGCGCACATGGCCGTACGAGGCCAGGACTTCGAAGTCCGGACCCAGGTATTTCTTCAGCGTCTTCGCCTTGGACGGCGATTCAACGATCAAGAGGCTCGAAGGCATTTTCGTATTCTTAAATGAGTCGGCGTTGTCGCCTGGGAGACAGATTCAGTATCTGTCCATCCACAATAAAAACAAGAGCGCTGTTGGCGCTCTTTTCCTGACGGGCTGGCAGCGGACTTGCGAAAGCCGGCGATGGTATGCCGCAATCGCCCCGCCTGACAAGTCATTGCATGGTGGGCTCGCCATGCACGGCATCAAGAAGTTCTTCGCCTAGCAAGATCGGTAACTCCGCTTTTTGCACCCACAGTACCATTAACGCCACCAGTTTTGCCGCCGGTACCGTGATTTCATCATCCGGCAAGGCCAGCAGGCGGTCGATGACCCGTTCCCGCTGCGCGCCGGAGAGTGCGCCGTGATCTTCCAGAAACTGCAACAGCCCGCGCACTTCGACTGAAAGACGCTTTTGTTCTGAGTCACTATAGACCCGAATTCCGCGTCCTTCATCGGCCCCTGAAAATACGCTCTCGGAGACGCCGCACAGGCTTTCGAGCCAGTCGAGCGCATCCTGGATTTCATCGTCGTCGAATCCTGCGGCTTCCAGCTGGTGTGTCAACTGATTGCGGTCGTCGAAAGATTCAGGATCGCGATATTGTTCAAAGAGATAAGCGAGAACGTCAAACATGGCCCAACTTCATTGTGTGCAAGCAGACCCGGCCCCGAAAGAACCGAGCCACTGGAAACGACCGCCCGGCAGGCTTGCCACCCGGCCTTCCAGTTCAAGCTGCAAGAGCATCGCGTAAAGATCCGCCGCAGTCAACCCAAGCCGGGTACTCATTTCGTCTATCGTGAGCGCTTCATGCCCTAAAACCCTTGCCACAGGGTGGTCGGACACGGGTGAAGAAATCGTATGCATTATCTCGGGCGCCGCAGGAAGCCGGCCGACTTCGTCGAGAATGTCGTCAACGGTTTCGACCAGTTTCGCCCCTTGTTTGATCAGCCGGTGACAGCCGCGCGCCTGCGGATTGTGGATCGAACCCGGAATGGCCATGACTTCGCGCCCGGCCTCGAGGGCCATGCGTGCGGTGATGAGGGAGCCGGACTCGACACTGGCTTCCACCACCAGGCAGGCGCGGCACAGGCCTGCGATGATGCGGTTGCGGCGCGGAAAATGGTGCGCCAGGGGTTTTGCGCCCAGTGGAAATTCGGAAAGGATCAACCCGTCCCGGGCGATCTGCCGGGCCAGTGCGTGGTTGCTCGCGGGATAGACGCGGTCGATGCCGTTGCCGATCACGGCGATGGTCGACGCCGCGTGTTGCAGCGCGCCCTTGTGAGCGGCACTGTCGATGCCGCTCGCCATTCCGCTGACGACGGTATAGCCATGAGCCGAAAGACTGGCGGCAAATTCTTGTGCGGTGGCGCATGCCGGCTCGAAGGCATTGCGGCTGCCGACGACCGCCAGCATCGGCCGGACGAGCAGGTCCCTGCGCCCGCGTCCGAACAACAGGGGGGGCGGGGTATCCGCCTCGGCCAGTTGTGGCGGGTAGTCGTCATCCAGCAAGGTCAGCAGAAAACCATCCGGCCGCAGGGACCAGTCCATGGCGGCGTCGCGGGCATCCGTCGCGGCGCCTTGTTTCAGGGCATCGGCGGGTCCCGCGCCAACGACGGCGGCCAGGCTGGCGCGGCTGGCATCCAGTGCAGCGCTGATGGACCCGAACGCACGAACGAGTTCCAGCAGCGCCGCCGGACCGATGCCGGGCGTCAGTGCGGCCAATACCCAGTCTTCCAGTTGACGGTTCATGTAGGGCGGCCTTCCCGGAGGGGGTGCGAACAAGTCTTGAGCATCCGTGTCAAATTCGCCTGTCGAGATATAATGTCGATAAGTAACCAACGCAAAACCATTCAGTGGCCATGTCCGACCGAGCGACATGGTTGCGCTAACCGGAGACAGAAAGCCAGATGGCGTTGCTCAATATATTGCATTACCCGGACGAACGTCTTCACAAAGTGGCCAAACCCATTGGCACGGTAGACGATACCGTTCGCCAGCTGATCGACGATATGGCGGAAACCATGTACGCGTCGAAAGGGGTGGGGCTGGCCGCGACCCAGGTCAACATGCATGTCCGCCTGGTGGTGATTGACGTGTCCGAAGACAAAACCGGCATCACGGCCTACATCAACCCCCAGATCATCGAGCGTGACGGTGAGACCGAATATGAAGAAGGTTGCCTGTCGGTGCCCGGTATTTACGAGACCGTGAAACGCGCCGAACGCGTCAGGGTGCGCGCGCTCGACCGCGACGGCAAGCCGTTCGAAGTCGAAGCCGATGGTTTGCTGGCCATCTGTCTGCAGCACGAGATCGATCACCTCGACGGCAAGATCTTTGTCGAGTACCTGTCGCAGCTCAAGCAGAGTCGCATCAAGGCCAAAATGAAGAAACTCGAAAAAAGCACGCTGTAAGGCGTGTGACAACAGGATAGCCATGAAACTGATTTTTGCGGGCACACCGGATTTTGCCGCCAGCGCCCTTTCCGCGCTGATTGCCGCCGGACATACGATACCCCTCGTTCTGACCCAGCCCGACCGCCCCGCCGGGCGCGGCATGAAACTGAAACCCAGCCCGGTCAAAGTGATGGCGCTGGAGCACGGTCTGCGCGTCGAACAGCCCAAAACGCTCAGAACGCCCGAGGCGCAGGACATGTTGCGCGAGATCGGTGCCGATATCATGATCGTGGCCGCCTATGGTCTGATCCTGCCGCAGGCGGTACTGGATCTGCCCGCGCGCGGTTGCCTGAACATCCATGCTTCGCTGCTGCCCCGCTGGCGGGGCGCGGCGCCGATCCAGCGCGCGATTCAGGCGGGGGACGCGGCTTCCGGCATCACGATCATGCAGATGGATGCCGGCCTCGATACCGGTGCCATGCTATCCGTTCATCCGGTCGAACTGGATGCGCGCGAAACCGGAGCCACCCTGCATGACAAGCTGGCGGCGATCGGTGCGCACGCTATCGTAGAAGCGCTCGGCGCGCTGGATCGATTGCCGGCGGTGGCCCAGCCCGAAGAGGGGGTGTGCTACGCGCACAAGCTGAGCAAGGAAGAAGCGGCGATCGACTGGAGCCGCCCGGCCGAAGAGATCGCGCGCATGATCCGTGCCTTCAATCCGGTACCCGGTGCGTATACCGTCCTGAACGGCGAGTCGATGAAGCTCTGGATGGCGGAGGCATGCGGCGGCGAGGCCCGCCCCGGGGTCATCGTGCACGCCGATGCGGATGGCGTGCTGGTCGGCGCCGGCCAGGGTCTGGTCCGTCTGACGGAGTTGCAGGCGGCGGGCGGCAAGCGTCTGGCCGCAAGGGATTTTGTCGCCGGACGACCGGGGCTTGCGGGAACCAGTCTGGGCTGAGGCGACTCGAACCCGGATTTACACCGGAGGATGCGTACGCAATGAACAATGGAGTGAAAACCGCCCTTTTGATGGCCGCCGCCGTGGCCCTGTTCGGCGTGGTGGGGGCGGCGATCGGCGGCCGGGGCGGAATGGTGATGGCGCTGCTGTTCGGCGGGGTGATGAACCTGTTTGCCTACTGGAATTCGGACAAGATGGTGTTGCGTATGTACAACGCGCAACAGGTGGATGCCAACACCGCGCCCGAGTTCTACGGACTGGTGGCGGATCTGGCGCGGCGCGCCGGCCTGCCGATGCCCCGTGTCTTCGTCATTCACGAGGATCAGCCCAATGCGTTCGCCACCGGGCGCAATCCGCAGCATGCGGCGGTTGCCGCCACCACCGGCATCATCCGCATGCTGGATGTCCGTGAGCTGCGGGGGGTGATGGCGCACGAGCTGGCGCACGTACAGCATCGCGACACCCTGACGTCCACCCTCACCGCGACGCTTGCCGGCGCGATCTCCGCACTGGCCAATTTCGCCCTGTTTTTCGGTGGGCGGGACGAGAACGGCCGTCCGGTCAATCCGCTGGCCGGGATTCTGGTCGCCATTCTTGCACCACTGGCCGCGGCCGTGATCCAGATGGCGATTTCACGTGCGCGCGAGTTCGAAGCCGACCGTGGCGGGGCGCGTATTTCGGGCGATCCTCTGGCACTCGCCTCAGCCTTGCAAAAAATAGAGTATTATGCGCAAGGTCGCCCCTTCGTGGCGGCCGAAGCGCATCCGGAAACGGCGCAGATGATGATTATCAATCCCTTATCCGGGGGCGGCGGTGTCGGCGATCTGTTTCGCACCCACCCTCGCACAGAGGAGCGCATTGCGCGGTTGAATCAGATGGCGCGAGGCCTCGGGTAGCCGCTTTACCCAGGTCTTGAGCCCGGGCCACAGCCGGTTGTAATGGCTGTGGCCTATATTTTTTGAAAACAGGATTCTTGAAACAGGGTTTTTGAAAACAGAACTATGCATCGCATTCAGGAACTCGCCGCCCAGGTGATCGAACAGGTGGCGGAAGGTAGAACATTGACCGAGGTGCTGTCCGAGCAGTTCGCGCGCAGCCCCGGCCTGACCGCACAGGAGCGAGGCGCCGTTCAGGACATCAGCTACGGCGTGATGCGTCACTGGGCCGAATTGAAAACCGTGCTGCGCAGGCTGGTCCCCAATCCGCTGGCCTTGCCCCTGCTTGAGCATGTGCTGGTGGTCTCGATCTATCAGCTGTACTACAGCCGTGCCGCGCAATACGCCGTGGTCAACGAGGCGGTCAAGCTTGCCAGCTCGATACAGCGCGGCCGTTTCAAAGGTCTGGTCAATGGCGTGCTGCGCAATGCCTTGCGTCAGCGCGGCGAGCTGGAGCGGGCGGTTCATGCCAGCGAAGAGGCGCGGTTCAACCATCCGCAGTGGTGGATTAACGACTTGCGCCGCGTCTATCCTGATGATTGGCAGTCTATCGTCGAGGCCGACAACGGACATCCTCCCATGACCCTGCGCGTCAATACGCGCAAGACCGATATCGGGCACTATCTGACGATGCTGGCCGACGCGGAAATGGCCTGCGAGCGTCTGGACGATCAGGCCCTGATGCTGAAGCAGCCCGTCCCGGTCAGGGATTTGCCCGGTTTTGCCGACGGACTGGTTTCTGTTCAGGACTGGGGGGCACAGCAGGCGGCTGGCCGTCTTGAGCTTGCCGACGGGATGCGCGTGCTGGATGCCTGTGCAGCCCCGGGCGGTAAAACCTGCCATATGCTCGAACGGGCGGATCTGCAACTGACGGCACTGGATGTCGATGCAAAACGGCTGGTGCGTGTCCGGGAAAATCTCGACCGGCTCGGCCTGGATGCCAGGCTGGTGGCCGCCGATGCCGGCACCCCCGACACGTGGTGGGATGGCAAGCCGTTTGACCGGATTCTTGCCGATGTTCCCTGCAGCGCGACGGGCGTCGTACGGCGCCATCCGGATATCCGCTGGCTGCGCCGTCCGAATGATTTCAAAACGCTGGCCCGGCAACAGGCGGCGATGCTCGATTCTCTTTGGCCGCTGCTCGCTTCCGGCGGCAAAATGCTTTACGCTACGTGCTCGATTTACCCTGAAGAAAACCAACAGCAATTGGCGTCGTTTCTGGAAAAACGAAATGATGCGCGTTGTCTGAACCAGGAACAATTATTGCCTTCAGAACGTCATGACGGCTTTTATTACGCGCTGCTTGAGAAACGTTAGCCTGCTGTTGTGGCTGCTGTTCTGTGCCGTTCATACCGCATGGGCGGATACGGTATCGGCCCGGCGGGCCGAGGCCGAACTGGTCGATGGCCAGCTGGCGATCAGCACGCGTTTCGGTCTTAAGCTCCCCAGTGGCCTCAATGAGGCCCTGGTTCAGGGTATTCCGCTGACTTTCCGGCTCGAATTCGAGCTGACCAGGCCGCGGTGGACCGCCTACGTCCTGAATGTCCGCGACTGGTTTTCGCCTCATGCCAGTATTTCGTTCAAGCTGTCCTATCAGTCGCTGACCAACCGGTATCGCGTTTCGATCGGCTCTTTCTCGACGTATTACTCCTCGCTTAACGAAGCGCTGCGTGCGATTGGCGCGATCCAGAGCTGGCGTGTCCTCAACGAGGGGGCCTTGTCCGGCGACTCGCCCGATCAGATCGCCGGGCAGGTCAGGCTGGTGCTGGACATCAGTGAACTGCCCAAGCCATTCCAGCTCAACGCGCTCGGTTCCCCGGACTGGACCCTGTCCTCCAACTGGACCAGTCTGGATGTCAAGGGGGGCAACTGATGCCCTATGCCGTGATTTCGGTCGCATCGGTCGCGGCAATCCTGTTATACCTCCTGGCCATCGCCACCGGTAACGCCTCCAAGCTGGAAGACTATTACTGGTGGGTATTCGGTCTCAATTCCCTGTTGTTGGCGTCCTTGCTCTTCGTTGTGGGCCGGCAGTTGCTGCGCTTGCATCAGCGGGTCAAAAATCGTGTGTTTGGCGCCAAGCTTGCCCAGAAGCTGGTCCTGATGTTTGCGCTGGTGGCCGTGGTCCCGGGCATGCTGGTTTTTACCATTTCGGCCCAGTTCCTCACGAACAGCATCGAGAGCTGGTTCGATGTCCGTGTCGAGTCCGCGCTGGATCAGGGGCTGGAACTGGGGCGTAATGCCCTGGGTTACGTACTGCAGGACGTCAGTCGCAAAAGCCGTGTCGTGCAGGAGGATATCGTCGGGGTCGCCGATGCGGCGCTGCCTGCGCATCTGGGGCATCTGCGCGAGCAACTGGGACTGAAGGAAATCGCCGTATTCGATCGCAATGGCAGGCTGATCGCTTTTTCCGGCGGTGTCGCAGACCGCCCGCCGGCCGCCCCCGCGCGTGATGTGCTGGCCAGCATGGCGCCGATGCAGTCGACCGACAGTATCGAAAACGACAATCAGAGCGGATTGTCGCTCAAGGTTTTGCTGGGATATCACAGCGGAAACCAATCAATGCGGGTGCTTCAGGTATTGCAATCCGCTCCCGACAGCATTGCCCGCGATGCCGACCTGATCGAAAGCGCCCGCGCGGATTACCGGGGCTTGCTGTTCAATCGGCATGGTCTGAAAACCTTCTACATGCTGACGCTGGCGCTGGCCTTCCTGCTGGCACTGACGCTGGCGCTGGCTTTTGCCCTGTTTCTTTCCGAACGACTGTCTGCGCCGTTGCTTGAGCTGGCGGTCGCGACACGTGCGGTCGCCCAGGGGGATTTTTCGCGGCGTAACCCGGTTTACCGGCGCGATGAGCTGGGCATGCTGACGTCGATGTTCAACCGCATGACGCAGCAACTGGACGATGCGCGGCAGCTTGCGGACGAAAATCACCGGCAGCTTGAGTCGGGGAAACTGTACATCGAAAGTATTCTGGCCAATCTGTCGGCGGGTGTGATTGCCTTTGATGCCGCCTGGCAGTTACGTGCCTCGAATATCAGCGCCTCCCGCATCCTGTGTGCGAATTTCGACGATCTTTCGAATTTGCCGTTTGGCGAATGGGGGGAGCGCGTACCGGCTTTTCAGCCGCTGGTGGATGCCGTCATGCTCAAGGCCCATGACGAAGAACGCCGTGACTGGCAATCGCAATTGAATTATTCGACCACGAAGGGCGAGCGCAATCTTCTGGTGCGCGGTGCGCCGCTCTCCGAGCGCTCGAATAGCGGTTACGTGGTGATCTTCGATGATATTACCGATCTTGCCCGGGCCCAGCGTGATGCGGCCTGGGGTGAAGTGGCAAAGCGTCTGGCGCATGAAATCCGCAATCCGCTGACACCCATCCAGTTATCGGCCGAACGACTGGCGATGAAACTGGCCGATAAACTTGCGCCCGCCGATGCGGAAATCCTGCGCCGTGCAACCGATACCATCATCAATCAGGTATCGGCATTGAAAGGAATGGTCGACGCATTTCGCGATTATGCGCGTTCGCCGCAAACCAAATTGCAATTGATTGATGTAAATGCGGTGATTCGTGAGGTGATGACACTGTACGAATCGAATCCTGCTGTTAAGATTGACCTTTACGACGGACCGTTAATGATCATGGGGGATGGGGCGCTCTTGAGGCAGGTTTTGCATAATTTACTGCAAAATGCCCAGGATGCAGTTCTTGACGTGGTTCCTCCTATGATTCAAATTAGCAGCCGATTAGAAGGAAGAAGCGTGCATGTCTGTGTGCAGGATAATGGTGCGGGTTTCGCACCGGATATTCTCCCGCGGGCGTTCGAGCCTTATGTGACCAACAAGTCCAAGGGAACGGGTCTTGGGCTTGCTGTGGTGAAGAAGATCATTGAGGAACACCATGGACAAATCACATTGGGAAATGCCGAAGGGCAGGGTGCGCGTATTCTTCTCACCATGCCATTGCTGGAGGCCTAAGAGTGCGTAGCAGCGACATTTTGATTGTGGATGACGAGATCGGCATTCGTGAACTGCTCTCGGAGATCTTGCAGGACGAAGGGTATACCGTGGCATTGGCGGAAAACGCCGAGGTCGCCCGACAGCTTCGTAATCAGACGCGTCCGGCTTTGGTGTTACTGGATATCTGGATGCCGGATTGCGATGGTGTGACTCTGCTCAAGGAGTGGGCAAAGTCGGGGCAGCTGAATATGCCGGTGGTGATGATGTCTGGCCATGCCAGCATCGATACCGCGGTCGAAGCCACGCGTATCGGCGCATTCGATTTCCTTGAGAAGCCGATTGCTTTACAAAAGCTGCTGACGACGGTGCAACGCGCGCTGAAGTATGGCGACATGCAGGCGAATACTTCGCTCAACCTCGATAAGCTCGGAAAGAGTGAACCGATTCACGAATTGAAACGGCAGCTCGAACGGGTCGCAAAGGTACGCTCCCCCGTACTGTTGACCGGTGAATCGGGTTCCGGATTCGAACTGGTGGCGCGTTTCTTCCATCAGGGCAATACCCCCTGGGTGACGCCTGCAAAGCCCGAGCAATTGGCGGATGCGCCGCTCGAACTTTTGCAGAAGGCCAACAACGGGGTCCTGTTCCTTCCGGAAATCGGCCAGTTCAACCGGCGTGTTCAGCAGGGCCTGCTGTTCCTGCTCTCCAAGCTGGACCGATTCAATGTACGGCTGATCTGCTCCTGCAGCCGTCCGCTGCAGGAACTGCTGGTTGATCCCGAGTGCGATAACCGTCTGCTGACGGCGCTGTCCAGCGTAATCGTCCCGATTCCGCCGCTGCGCGAGCACTCGGAAGATATCATCTTCATCGCAGAGCAGATCCTGACCGAACTGATCGAGTCGAAACAGGTGCCGGCGCGCAAGCTTACAACGGCCGCGTTGAATGCACTGCGCCAGTATGACTGGCCCGGTAACCTCGAGCAGCTGCGCAGCATCATCAAGAGTCTGGCGTTGACCGCAGAATCCGATGATGTCGATGCGCCGGCTGTCAACAAGGTGCTGGCTCAGTTCCGTCACGATAAGCCGGTCGAAGAAACGGGATTCGACTTCAATCTGCCATTGCGCGAATTGCGCGAGCAGCTTGAACGCCGTTATTTCGAGCATCATATTTCGCTGGAAAACGGCAATATGAGTCGCGTTGCCCAGAAAGTGGGCCTGGAGCGCACCCACCTGTATCGCAAGCTGAAACAGCTGGGTATCAAGTTCTCGCGCCGTACGCTGGAAGAGTAATCCCTCTTGTCGGGGGGCGCCCTGCGCGTTCCCCGATAGCCTGCCTTACCCCCGATATCCGAGCTCATGGACGAACTGAACGACGCTGCGCTGTTGCGCTATAGCCGCCATCTCCTGCTTCCCCAGATTGACGTTGAGGGCCAGCGCCGGCTGTCCTGTGCCCGCGCCCTGATTGTTGGCGCAGGGGGGCTGGGTTCACCCGTTGCCCTGTATCTGGCGAGTGCCGGTGTGGGGCGGATCACCATTGCGGATGATGACACGGTCGAACTCAGCAACCTGCAGCGCCAGGTCGTGCATGATATGCACAGTCTGGGACGAAACAAGGCCGAGTCGGCCGCTGCCCGCATGACAGGCATGAATCCCGGGATTGAAGTCCACGCTTTGCCGCAGCGGCTGTCGCAGGAACAGTTGTGCGAGCTGGTGACCCTGCATGATGTGGTGCTTGATTGCTCGGACAATTTTGCCACCCGTCACGCGGTCAACCGCGCGGCCGTGGTCGGCAAAATTCCTCTGGTCAGTGGCGCGGCGGTCCGTTTTGACGGGCAGCTTGCGGTGTTCGATGCCGCGAATGAAACCTCACCCTGCTACCACTGCCTGTTTCCGGAGGAGGGCGAGGCGACGGATGGCCCGTGTGCGACCTTTGGTGTCCTGGCGCCGCTGGTTGGCGTGATTGGCAGCCTGCAAGCGGTTGAAGCGATCAAACTACTGGCGGGTATTCCGCCAGCGATCGGAATGCTGACCCTGTATGACGCACTGGCCGGCAGTTTCAGGCAGATCCGCGTGCCGCGCGATCCGGATTGCCCGGTATGCGGACATGGCGTAGGCGGCACGGCAGCGGCGGGAGCCTCGCTTAACCCTGTGTGCTCTTCCCGATGAGCTTCTTGATCTCCTGAAAGTCCATCACGCCCACGTAACGTTTGACGATCTTGCCCTGCTTGTCGATCAAATAGCTCGTCGGCGTCAGCTGAATGCCGCCGAAGGCTTCGGCAATACCGCCCTGCGTGTCGAGCGTGACCATGAAGGGCAGCTTGTATTGCTCGGTGAAAGCTTTGACGTAGTTGGGCGCATCGTAGCTCATCGCGACCGCCACGACTTCAAAGCCGTCTTTGGCATATTGGCGATACATCTCCCGAATCTGCGGCATTTCTTCGACGCACCCCGAGCAACTGGTCGCCCAGAAGTTCACCAGCACGACGTGCCCATGAAGCGCAGCCAGACTCTGCCGCTGGCCCGTCAGCGTGGTGAAGTTGAAATTGGGGGCCGGCAGCGTGTCGTCCCAAAGCAGATAGCCTGCCAGCCCCGCGATCACCACCGCGATCAGCGTGATCAGGTGTTTCTTCATTCAGACCGACTCCGGTTCGGAATCCCGCATCGTTTCAAGCAAGGTGCGCAGCTCTCCGCTGATCTGGACCGCCTTGTTCTGCTTGCTGTCGAAGGCCACAAACGTGACATCCGCTTCTGCAACCACCTTGTCCGTCCCTGCGAGCATGACGCGCTGGTGGATGACGGCGCTGCGGTTGCTGATCGACTTGACCGTCGATTCGATGCCAAGCTCGTCGCCCATGGTGGCTGGGTAACGATAGTCGATGTTGATATTGACCACAATCAGCGCCAGGCCCGACGTCAGAAATCGTGGCAGGTCGCCTCTGTCCTCGAAGAAAGACCAGCGGGCTTCTTCGAGAAACTCGAGATAGCGGGCGTTGTTGACATGGCTGTAGAGATCGAGGTGATACCCGCGTACTTTGATATGCGTCGTGTGCGTCATCAGGGCGCCTTTCTTAATCCAGGTCCATATCGAACGGAACGAATGCCTCGCGTTCCAGCGGGTCATCCACCAGATCCGTCAGTACCGAATGAATCTGAACATCGAACCACGCCTGGAAATGCTCGGGTGTGATCTGTTCTGGCCAATAGCTCGGTTCGTCGCACCAGTC
>Ga0326727_10023373_pt1 | contig 11799 bp, 8 predicted proteins | sample MB2enrmetagenome_FD_207643 | JGI IMG/M metagenome (GOLD analysis project Ga0326727, IMG submission 207643) | Lab enriched peat soil microbial communities from McLean, Ithaca, NY, United States - MB29MY | ecosystem: Environmental > Terrestrial > Soil > Wetlands > Peat | place: USA: New York... | reverse complement strand
TCTTAATGTGGAACATAGATGTCTTGAAATACGGCAAGGCAGGCCTCAAGTCATCTGCTCCGCACACCGTTTCAATTCAGCGGCCTGCCAATCGTGTCGCTGTGCCGCAGAACGCCCGCCGATTTCACGGCACCGTTTTTCGGGACGAGCAGGACTGGGAACAGTTCTGTAGCGCCGACGCGCGGATTTTCGGTGCGCCTTGAGTCGCCCGGGAACAATCTGAAAGTTCTTGCGGTAACATGGGTCGGCTGTTGATCAGTAGTCGGTCCATGATGCGCGGACTATCTTGTAAAATTTCGGCGTGAGCGGGGGCAGTTTGTTGGGATTGGTAAAATTCAGGTCAAACGCCCATTTGCGGGTCGGGGGGTTGTAGACGCTTCCGGTGCCCGGCCAGAAACTGGTTGCGTATTGGCTGGCGAACATCACCACAATCGAGCCGTTATATTGGAGTGTCACACCGCTCCCATGGCCCCAGTCTTCTTCCATGCGCAGGAAATTCTCGACGCCGCCGCTGTAATTCGAATTGGTGGATTGCACGATGCCTTCCAGCGTGGCGGCATTGACGGTGGTGGTAGATGGCACACGCGTGGCGAGGTTGGTGCTGGTGTTGTTGCCATCATTCCAATTGCCGGAAAGGATCGTAATGGCATCGCCCATGAGTGAGGCTGGATAGGTGTAGGCGGTATTGGTGGTGCCTGCGGAGGCTCCGGCAGCACTGTTGGTCGTTTGCACGTTGTAATTGCCCTCGACATAGATCGGTTGCGGTGTGACGACCGTCAGTCCGCTTGTGGTGCGGTTGGAGCCGTTGGGGTCGCCGGTGGAGGGCAGTTGCTGGCCATGGATCATGCGCACGGCTGGCAGTGTGCCGGGCGATCCGTTGGCAGGCTGGACATTATTATAGATGTAAAGGGAGTAGATGCCGTGGCCCTTGTCGGTATAGCTGGTCCCATTAACCGTGTTGCCACCAGTCGTTGCCGTGTTGGTGATCCATTTGTTCAACAGGCCCACATCAACTTGAACGGCCTGGACTGTGTCAGATTCACGGTAGTCGTAGTATGAAACATTGGTCACAAAGGAATAAGCGGCGTAGAGGACGTTCGTGGCGGAGTCAAACCCATTGGTATTGGCAATGACATTGGTGTTGCTGATGGGGCCGGCTTTGAGCGCATAAAAATCATTCGTGAGCGGGGTCAGGGCGTTGGCCTGGTATTGATCCTGAAACCAAATGGTGATGTTGGTGCCCTTGGTGCCGGCGAGTCCGCTGGCAGAATTGGAGATGATGAGGTCGCATTGGTTGAACAGATATTGCTGGCCGTTGGTGGTGTAGGCCTGGGAGTTGGGCGCGCCCATGCCGTTCGTGACCAAATTGATGATGCCTTCCACGGATGCCGCAGAATTGCTGCTGCCGATCGGCAGGTTCAACGTGTCCTCCCTTGCCACTGGAGGGGTCACAAAATTTGCGTTGGGCGTGCCGGAGTCGGTTTTGCCGGAACACCAAGGATCGGTGCTGATGCCGTTGGTTGGCAGATAGTAGATGTTTCCAGCCGCCTGAACCGATGAGTTGTAGGTGATGTTGCCCGTGCCCGACCAGATGCCGCCATTGGAAAACACCGGGCCGTTGAGGGTCATCGCAGCACCGGGATCAACCTCCAGATTCATGTTGTAGAAGATGCCGAATTGGAACAGCGGGACGATGTCGGCATTCACCACTTCTTGAATTGTGGCCGTGACGTTGTAAAGCTGGCCGAGGGGGGTTGCGGCGGCTGTGATGGTGCAGGGCTGAAAATTACCCGCCATGCCGGCAAACGTGGAACCCAGTTGGTTGGTGTAGCGTATGTCGCCGATGGTGACACCGAGGATGTTATTGTGGCCCGATCCGTCGCTAAACTGGATGTGCATGGGCCAATTGCCCCATGAGTTTGTCTGCACGGGAACCAGGGCGGCGTAAACGCTCGCAGCTTGCAGTGTCTGGCCATAAGTCCAGTCGCGATCGAGCGTGGCCACCACTTCCTCGGTGGCGGCTTCAGCGGCGGCCTCGGCCGTGGTGAAGAGTTCATTTTGCCGTGTCACCTTGCCGCTGGAAGACGACCACCACATGATGCTGGCCAGCGTCAACAGGGTGACGGTCAGAAACACCAGGGTTATCATCAGCGCATATCCGCGATGAACACGAGGGTCAGATGAATGTGTCAAGCGCATGATGGTGTCGGTGTTTAATAGGTTGGCAGGCGCATGGACGCCCGGGTTTGCAACTGGTAGTAGTCATACATGGCGTTCGCGCCCACCACCCCGGCCAGCGGAAATTCCCACTGGCTGAACTGGAGCTTGATGTGGATGACACGGTTGGCCGTATAGCTCGTCAAGACGTTGGTCTTGGAATCCTCGGCGTCAAAAACATAATAATTGGTGATCCAGACGATGACGTTGGTGGCCAGCGTTGACGTCCACTCGAATCCATTGGAGATGGTCACGGTGCAAAGGTTGCTGGCCGTCGGGTTCATAAAATAGACGGTGCCAAAGTTTGTGTAATTGTTGCCGACGTTGTTGGTGGGAATGTTGGGGTAAATAGCCAGCGCGTTGCCAACGAGTGGCGAACCGTTGGGAATAAGCGAGAACTGGTTGGCAACAGGATCGTAAATTCCCACCTGCAGGCCGGTGGCCGACCTGATTGCATCCCGCATGTCGTTCATGGCCTTGCGGGCGGCTGCGGTGGCGGTCAGCTTGGTCGCCGCGAGGGTGTAAACCCGCGCCGCAAAAAACTGGGTCGCCACCATCGCCACCACCAGCAGGCCGAACAGCGCGGAGACGGTGTATATTTCCACCAAAGTGAATCCGGCAACGCGCGGGCGGGATTGGTTCAAAAGGAGTTTCATGGAATGCTGGGCGGCGGTTGATTCATTGCCGGTCCGGTCCGCGATAGGTGATCACGGTGTTGGTGAATTTTTGGTTGGTGGGCGGAAAAGTCCAGACGCATTGCGACCACACTTCGCGCAATTGCGGCGAGGTCGAGAGTTGCATCAGACTGATGTAATTGGTGACATAGAATGGAGCGCCAGTCACCGGGACATCCATGATGTCTGTCTGGGGGGGCAGATTGGTGATCCCGCCCGCTGGAACCGGCCAGTCATCCGTTATGGGGTTGTGCTGAAGATCCCACTTCGCCGCACGCACCTGTTCCAAACCCTGCAAGGCATACGATTGCGCCGCAAGCGACATGGAACTCCACTCCGCAAACCGGTTCGCCGCGGCATAGCCATAAATGACCCCTGTCATGACCATCGCCAGGATGACAACGGACATCAGAACCTCGATCAGCGTGAACGCCGCACGCAAAACACGCGGACGCCGTTCAATCGTCTGTCTGCCATGTGCCATCATATTCAATTTCTCCAAAGCTTAATGGATATCTCCCAAAAACCCAGTAAATCATAGCACTTTATATGCCAGCCTGGCAAGCTGCAATTGGCGGCCACCTGTCATTCTGATCTGTTCTGATTACTGACAGATGTTAGAAATACAGACACTCGCCCCGGCTTTTTTGTGCTGTGCAATAGCTGCCTCCATTATGAAAACCGGCGGGCGCGCGATTGCAATTCTTCCAGAAACGCCCCGAGCAGCGGCGTCTTGCGCCCGCGCCATAGCGCGCCGATGGCCACCGGCGGAAATCCATCCAGCGGCAGCACCCGCACCTTCGGCGAAAATATCCTGTCCGGGATCGCCGCCGACACGCCAATGCCCAGGCCGCTGGCCACATAGGTTTCAATCAGGTCTGCCGAGCCGGCTTCGATGCTCGGAAACCAGTCCACGCCGAGCCGGTTGAGTTGCGTTTGAAAATTTTTGCTCAACGGCTCGTCCGGCGGAAAACAAATCAGCGGCTCGTCAACCGTGTCGCGCCGCCACAAATCGTCCGCCGATTTCACGGCGCTGTTTTTTGGGACGAGCAGCACCGGCGGCAGTTCCAGCAGCGTCAGCGCGTGGATGCCCGGCGCGGTTTTCCCTTCCAGCACCGTGACGGCCAGGTCAATTCCGTCGCCTTGCAGCAGCGCCTCCAGCTCTCCCGGCGAACCCTCGCGCAGCGACAGCTTCAACCCGGAGAATTTCTTCCGCACGCTCTGAAACAATTCCGGCAGATGCTCGCGCAGCACAATCGTCGCCGCGCCGATGCGGATGCGCCGCGCCTGCCCGCCCTGAAGTTCGCTCGCCACTTTTTCGAGGTTTGAAAAAAACGGCCGGACGAACTGGTAAAGTTTTTCGCCTTCCGCCGTCAGCGCGAAGGGCCGCCGGTGAAACAATTTGACGCCGAGGAATTCCTCCAGTTGCGCGATTTGCGAGCTGACCGCCGGCTGCTGGATGCCGTAGGGGATGCTGCGCACCGCCGGCATGATCCCGCCATGCTTCGCGACGAAATAAAAAAGTTCAAGATGATGGATGTTCATAACTCTGGCTCAAGCCGTGGCGCTGCAATTTTCAAGCATCCGCCGCCTGGAAGCAAGCCGGAGAAACTGTCCGGATTGGGTTCGTTTTCGTTTTGGCATGATGGAACCGGCACGGCGATACCTTGAATTGACAGGGTGGCGGGCGTTTTCTGATTTGGGTTCGTTTCGCAATTTTCATGGTTCAGCCCTTGGTGGAAACTTCCATCGTCAACGGCGCGGGGATGTTTTCGCCCTGCCGCCGGCGTTGCAGGCGTTCAAGCTCCTCTCCACGAGAGCATGGCACCGTTCGTCCGCCAGCCGGGTTTTCATTTGGTTTGATTCGGCCAGATTGGAGCGGATTTGACAGAAGGCAGCTTTTCCAGCATCGCCCGCCAGCGCAACGCTGAAACTTTTCCCGCGCGTTATGCGAATCCAACCGAACATACGCGAATTTATGCGAACAATTTTGCATTCAATTCCCTTTGTTGGATTTGTCCTGTCCATTCACGTTCGCTTTTGAATGATCCCAACCAAAAAGAATCGCTTTGACCCGTTCGATCTTCTCTTCATGATTCAGGTTCACATCATCGCCAACTACTTTCAAATAAGCTCTTAATTGTGGTAATTCCGTCAAAGATGCTGTCGTCGCCTCATAATCAAAGTATTTTTCCGCCAGCTTCAGCCGCGACCGCCGGAGGTCGTTGTCCTCGCTTTCCAACAGCAGCTTAGTGAAGGACACCAACTGCTCCAATTCCTCCGGCCTTTCGCCAGCCAGTTTCAGGACGGCTTTACCCACCAGTTTTACCGCCGCCTCTCGCAAGCTGGCCACGCTTACCGGCAGGTCATTTAATTCACTGGCCGCTGCCTGTGCCTCCACCAGTTCTTCCACCTGCCGTTCCCGCACTCGGCGACGGTAAAACCGGCCCAAACTTGCCATCGTCGCTTCCATTCCAAATTCCTTTTGGACGCGTTCCAGCGTTTTCGCGTAACCCAGGTTCTCGTCAAACAACCAGCCCTCCAGCGTCTCTCGTTGTTCGGGCGTGAGCCGATTCCAAGTCGAATCATCGCGCATTTTTCTCATCCGGCAATTTTCCGGTAGGAATACCGGCCTTTGATATGGTCATGGAAATACTTCCCGTGCGAGTCCGCCCGCATCAAGCCGGCATATTCCGAATACGGCACATGGTAATACTCGTAAACGCCGCCGCTGTGGAAGGCGATGGTGAGCGTGCCGCTCCAATAGTCAATCGCCGCCAAATTGGATGATTGAATTGCAACCATGCCGGAACGCTAAACCGGCAGTGGAGGCAAAGCTTCCTAGTGGATGCAACTTTTTATTAAGAAGATTCCGCTGCCTTTGGGCACAACTTCAAGGCCACTTCCCAACCGCGTGGTTTTCCTTCGGGACTGCTGTGGCCTGCGGAGCCGGATTTGCGCAAGCCCAAGACGTTCAGGCAATAAGTGGACAACTCCTGTTCGGTTTCGAGCGGATAGCGGTGCGGCGCGGGTAAAATCATCCGCACCACCGCCAGCAAATCCCGGTAAGTCCAGTTATTCAGTTTCAGCAACGGCCAGATGGAGATGATAACGATATCCAAATAAGGATAATTCCAAATCCGTTCGTTTTCAGAAGCCATTGCCTTGCCCAGTGTTGGCCATTTGGACGATTTCTTGAAACGTTCGGCAGCCTCACCATGATGCCATTGCCACCAAGTTTTGCCGAAATCATCCATGTCCGCAAAATTCCGCTGATTGACGCCCAAGGTCGCCAGTTCTCGTTTCTCTGGATCGGGATCAAAGCGGGCGGGCTGCAAATGAAAGCCAGCATGAGTTTGAAAATGAATCACGGCGTCAATCCAATCGCACCAGCGCTCAACACTCCGCCGCGCCAATCTCACCGCTTCCGCCGGACGTTTCAACACATCCACGGTCTTAGGCCCAATATAATCACTGAAACATTCGTGCTCGTAAGAAAGTGGAGTAATTGACCGCAGCAGGATATCCGCTTGAACATCGTCATACTCGGTGAACCGATAGAGGCTTTGCAAAACATGATGAAACTCCTTGTCTTTGACATGGCCAAACACTTGGAGGAAACCGCGCCATGCCTGCCCCGTTTGCAATGCGCGGTTTTTGGCGCTCTTATTATCTGCATATTCGGCGGCGGCTTCCAAAGCAATGTGCCCCAGCCATGCCTCGATCAGGAAGGCGTCAAAATAGAAATTGTCCTGATCCTTCTCGCAAAGCGCCTTCGCATCCTCGATGGACTTCATAAACGGCAATGGGCCTCGCGTTGCCATTGTTTGATTCAGACCTCCCCTGGTTTGATGCAATCTTCCGTCACCAGTTTTTTGGGGTCGGGATAAAATGAAGGCAAACCCGGCGGGGTGATGGATTTGCCATCAGCTTCCTTGGCCGCGAGTTCCAGATTCAATTTCAGGAGGAAGGCGAGAATGTCCTCGTCCGGTTTCATGCCGTAGGCGGCGCGGACGGCGGCATCGAGCGCGGCGTGGGCGGTGCGCAGGCGGTTTTCGCCGGGCGTTTCGAGCGATTTGTAAAGTTCGCGCAGCGACCAGTTGTTGGCGTCCATGATTTCACGGCGCAAGGCGCGCAACGCGCGGGCGGCTTCGGCCACAGCCTCAATCTTCGTAATCGTCGCAGCGGACGTGAGTCCGCTCTGACTTTTCGGGAAACGGCTTGGGATGGAATCGCCGGAGGAAGTTTGAGCCGACTCACGTCGGCTGCTACTGGTAAACTGCGGCCACGCGAACGTGTCGAACACCGATTCGGTGTTATAGCTGAATCGCTCTTCAAGCGTCGTGCATTTATTGACGAACCAAAGCCAATGCGCCGACGAACTGATTATTCCAAACGAATAATCATCCGCCAACGCCATGACTTGCAATTTGTCGTTTGGATGAATTGACGAACTGACGAACTCAAAGATTTGTCGTTTGGTCACTCCAGAGCAGGCGATGTAGCGGGGAATTTTCTGGATTTGCGCAAGCATTTCTTGGCGGGAATAACCCAACTGCCACCACTTGTTTAGAAAATTCTTGTGGTGAACATTCACTTTGGCTTTCGGATTGACCGCAAGGGCTTCCTTGTTTCGTTCTTCTTCTTCCTTGGCTGCTTTTACGCGGGCAGGCAAAACCGTTTTTTCGACAATCGAAAACAACTCTGGAAAACGCTTGGCCGCGAAAATGTCGCGTGGAGCAAAATCAATGACATAGCGTTCCGGCTGCGCGCCAACATTTCCTACCAATTCACGGCCAATCAAAAATGGAAAAAGAACATCCTTCAGCGCCGGATTCTTTTTGAGAAGTTTTCGAGCCTCGTCTGCCGGAAGCAAAAATCCTTCGTGGCCGTGTGTCTGGCCGTGATATGAAACACAGCTTTCGATATTAGCTCGTAGGCGCTTTGCAGAAGAAACATCAGTTGTGGAAGACAATGAAGAATTGATGAAATTCAATTCCAGTCGTTCAATCGGTGAATCTCCGGCATCACTAACCCGACGTTCCAAAAAGCACTTCTGTTTAGCTTGTCCTTTCAGCCAATTCACAATGGAAACGTGAACCGCCGCCTCGCCTGACCACGGCTGTGACGAGACGGCTTCAAGAATTGTCCCGCCTTCGTTGACGATGTGATCCAGACCGCCTTCGCGCGAATAATTTTGCCGGATGGTGTTCGTGCCGACGAGTCCGGCGCGCTGGCCGGGTTTGAGATGGTCGTGCACGCGGCGAAACCAATACACGCAAAAATCCGCGCGGCCCGGAATGGCCGGATACGCGGCGCGAAGTTTCTGGACATAAGCCGGCCCGAATTCCTGCTGCATCTTGTTCTTCGACTGGAACGGCGGATTGCCGATGATGGCGTCCGCTTCCGGCCAGGGCGTGAACAGCGCGTCGGCGCAGCGGATGTTGTCGTCCAGATTGTCGAGCGGCAAATCTTTCTCGAATTGCAGGGCATGGGTGTCGCCGCCGGGCAGCACGTCGGCGTGCGCGTCCCAAAATTCATGCGCGGAGCGCGCGGCCAGCCGGCGCGCGAGCATGAGCGTGACCTTGGCGGTCTCCACGGCGTTGTCATTCACGTCGAGTCCGAAGAATTGTTTGGGCGAAATGCCGCTGGCCGTGCCGACCTTTTCAAACTGCCGCTTGTCCTGGACGAACAGCTTCACCAAAAGATTCTGTTCCAGTTCCCGCAATGCGCGGTAGGCGACGAACAGGAAGTTGCCGCTGCCGCACGCGGGATCGAGCACACGGAAGGCGCGCAACTGGCGAAGGAGTTCGAGCATCTCGGCGGCGTTCTTCGCGGCGGCGATGCGTTCCTCCCACGGGCGCACGATGGTGGGGCGGACGATTTTCTGGATGTCGGCCTCATAGGTGAAATGCGCGCCGAGCGCGTGGCGTTCGTCCGTGCCGAGACTGCCTTCAAAGAGCGTGCCGAAGATGACGGGCTGAACCTTGGACCAGTTTTCCTTGGCGGCTTCAAACAGCAGGCCGATGTCGCCGGGCTGGAGTTCCAGCGGCTCGACCATGGCAAAGAGGCCGCCGTTGAAATAATCCACGCCGGCGTAACGGCCGCCGCGCGCGGGCTTGGAATCGTTCATCTGGCGGAACAGGCCGCCGATCAAATCGTAGCTTGTCGCCGTGGGGTTTTCGGCCTTGCGGCATTCATCCAGCAGGCTGGTGAACATGTTTTCCGGCAGCAACCCGATGTCCTCGGCGAACATGGCGACGACGGTTTGCAGGGCGAAGCGCCGGGCGCTTTCGCGGGATTCGCCGCGCGCGACCAGTGAATTGAAAACGCTGGCGACATTTTTCGCGGCCTCGCGGGTGACTTCCACCCAGTTGTTGCCGAAAATGGGCGTGAACTTTTGCGGGTAGAGGAAATTGAGCGCGGAATGGCGGGCAACGAGGTCCTTTACCGGCACGCGGTCGAGCGGCTCCTGCAACTGCGTGTTGAAATCGTAGATCCAAAACTCATCGAAGTCGCACAGCACGACGTAAGGCGGGCGGTGGGGAACGAGATTGAGCCAGTAATCGAAGGTCTGCTGGTAGTGCCGGGAAAGCTTTTCTCCGCGCGACTTCATTTCAACCAGCACCCGGCCCGGCCAGACAAAGTCGGCAAACTTGGTGCGGTCGCCGGGAAAGCGGACGCGATACTCGAAAGTGGAATTTTCCGGCAGGGTGTTGGGATCGTGATTGAAGGCTTCGAGCAGATGGAAAAGAAACGTCTGGGCCTCGCTTTTTTCATCGCCCTTGAGTCCGGCGGCGAAATCGGCGAAGTCTTGAAATCCCCGTTCCTGTGAGGTCATCGGTGCGCGTAGTGTGTGCCGGAAATCGAGCAGCGTCAATTCTGACGTGGTGACGGCAAACACACCTGCCGCCCAATTCAATGAGCGGCTGGATTTTACAGGCAGGGTTTGCTTCGAGGATGCTTATTGCAAATCCGGCGCGGCGCGTCAAGGCATCGGGTTCAGCCCCTCGCATCGCACCTTCCAGCTCTTTGGAAATCCCGGGGCATGGTCCGCATTTCCATCCCAGCCTGCCGCCATCATCGCGGTCGCGGCGAGCCAGCCGCCGTTGGCGGGCATATACATCGGCGTCTGCTCCGGCCGGCGGATGGTGTAGCCCGACGCCCGGAAAGGATTTGTTTCAAACGCGGGGACGAGCAGTTGAATTGCCAGTTCCGGTTCGCCCATTCGCGCCGCGCACATCGCGACCATGGCAACGCCCCAGGTGACGGTTGACTGCGTGCCGCGCGTTCGCGAGGCCGACACCGCTTCCAGCGTCTGGCGCATGGCGTCCCGATCAATGCCGGTTCCCGGCAAAACACCGCAAAGCCAGGTTGCCATGATTGCCGGCCGATGGTCTTCGGGAAGTTCAACCGCCACATAAACGCCGTCGCGGATGGGCGGCTGCGCGAGGTCTTTCAAGACCTTGTCCCATTGCGGCTCGCGTTTCATGCCAAGCCGTTCGCGCCATGTCTGGGCGGTTTCCAGCGCCCAGCGCCAGTAGCCGAGTTCCATGCCGGGGTTGAGATTGTGGGCGTAGTCGGTGTGACCCTCGTCTGCGGAGGCCACGCCCGGTCCCAGCACGAACTGTTTTCGTTCCGGGTCATAATCCACAAACGTCGCCATGTAGTCGGCGGTCTGAAAAACGATTTCCTTGTAGCGTTCGAGGGTGGCGCGATTTTTCCAGGCGCGATAGACCAGCTCGGCGAGATAAACCGGATGCGGCTGCTGCCAGACCAAAACCGGTCCCACGCCCGAAGGACTTTCAACGCCGTCCGGCCCGGTCATCTTCGACCATTTCACGCCTGTGCAATTTTCGCGCCGGGCCATCGCCTGACCGGCGGGCATGAGCCGGGTGAGATTGATCAAACTTTTTTCCAGCAGTTCCGGCCGGCCCCACAGCGCCCAATGCGCCGCGTGCCACCAATACATCTCCATGTGGAATTTGCCGAACCAGGAATTGACGGCCAGCCCCGTTTCCTGCGGCGGCAGCGAACCGGCGTCATGCACCGCCATCACATATTGCGACAGCACGATGCGCCGCTCCAGTTCCGCCGCGCGCGAATCATCGTTTCCCGACAGGTCAATCACCCCGCCGCGGCTCCAATAATTTTTCCAGTGCTCGCGGCTGGCGGCTTCAACCTCGGCGAAACTGTCCGGCTCGCCTTGCATGGGCTTGGGCGAGAACCAGGCGGTCAACTCGATCCGGTCGGATGAACCGCTCAACAGATATTGATGCCTCCCGGTTTCGGTGAGCATCACGCCGGCGGACCATTTTGCGCGCACGAAATAATGCGTTTCGTCCAGCGTCCGCGCGAAATCCGCGCCGTCATCGGTTCGCTGGGCGAGCATCGTCTGGTGCGCGTCCGGTTTGGTCCAGTCCTGATAATCCGGCCCGAACGTTCCCAACGCATACGGAAATGCGATGCGGACTTTCAGTCGGCCCGACGCGATCAGCGCGGATTCAATCCGCACACCCACTTCGTCGCGCTGCGGATGCACCGCCGTTGTGACGCGCACCGGCACGCCGTCAATTTCAAACGAGCTGGTCAAAATGCCGCCCCACAAATCCAGTTTCTGTTCCGGATTTTTCACGTCCACGATGGCTGCGTTCGAGCCGTCGGCTTTGGTCAATTCCAGCCCGATTCGGCCCAGCCCGAAACGGTGCGGATTGGCGCGCAGGTAGGCTGCATCAGGAGGCGGATTGCTGGTGCTGGCAGCCGGAAAAACAAACTCCCGGGCGTGCTTCTTGATTGTCTTGAACTCGAATTTGTCCAGGCTGTATCCGTCTGGATTCGGAAAACTGTGCCAGCCCCAGTCGCTCAAAATGCCGACGGGCATCGTCTTTTCGTAATGTTCCGGAAAGCT
>Ga0326727_10023372_pt1 | contig 11799 bp, 7 predicted proteins | sample MB2enrmetagenome_FD_207643 | JGI IMG/M metagenome (GOLD analysis project Ga0326727, IMG submission 207643) | Lab enriched peat soil microbial communities from McLean, Ithaca, NY, United States - MB29MY | ecosystem: Environmental > Terrestrial > Soil > Wetlands > Peat | place: USA: New York... | reverse complement strand
TGTGGTGATCCACGATCCGGAAGCGCGATCGCGTTTCCGTGGTACGATTATACCACGAGCAACGGATTTTCATCAAGTCAAGTTTCCGATCCAGTATCGACCGATCAGACTCAGGATCCGCAGGGTGTCGGTCCACCACAGCACTGGTTTGTTCAGGGTGGTACTAGTAATCCATTCAATTTCCAGTTCGGAATGTCAGGTCTGTATGGGGCTCCTAGAGATCTCGACGGTCACGTCCCTCAAGTTTATTCGACTTGGATTAACGGGTTAACCCCTGGTACGTATTATGTACGGGCTTGGGTTTTCAGATATGTTCAAGCAGCGGTTGATGGAGCAACTTTCCAAGAGTTCTCGTTTAACGTAACGCCAGACGAGTGGGCTGGTGATGTGTCTGTCCCGATTGACTTACGTCTCAGTAGTTGGGTCAACACGACAGTCTACTTCCATAACATAGCAGGAACCATATCCACGAGCACGATAAACACTGGAGCAGGATACGTGTACGGCGCGCTTCTAGATCCAGTTGGCCATGTCGTTTCCTTCAATGTTACTTCAGTTGGATTAACCAACAGCTCTGGAACGTATCGACATAATGGTTACGACACTATACTAACAAAACAAGCCACGACGAGTGATCCTAACGATCCATCAGGTGCAAACAGCAATGCGATCCAAACTGGAATTGCATCTATCGAGTTTTGGGGTATCAACGACACTTGGAATGGAGAAAACTACGGAATCCCTGCAGGAACATATGCGCCAAACCTTTGGGCAGCAGGCTATCTGCAAAATGAAATTGACCCAGTATCAGTAACGCTTAGTGGAACAGGGATCAGCATCAGCGAGCACCTCAATCGTGGCGCTGGCTTCCTTTGGACCGTTACGAGCAACGATTGGGAACAGCCAAGTGTCGCTAGAAATTGGGTTTGGAACGGACAGGAAATAGACATTGGAATTTACCAGAACAGCACCTACGTAGATAACTTCGGCGAAGAACCATCGTTCATGGCGAACGTCGCACCCTTCGGCTCCAATCTTTTTCAAAACAGCGCGGTAACATCACTGAGCGTAAATGGAGGTGGTCAAAACATTCAACCGGGAGATGGCGCGCAATCAGCCTTTTTCGGCGAAGAAGGCGAATACCAAAACGTCGGGGGCTACACATCATATGCGTTAACAATTTTCAACGAGAGGTTTCGACCATCCTATGGTTACTTACCGACAGCGTTTCCTTCCGGGATTTACGAGTTTAGAGCTTGGACCTACGGGTACATTCAAAGTGAAAGCTCAGTCGTCTCTGCTGAGCAGGGTCAAGTTGCTGATATTAGTATCAATCTTATAATTGGAATAAACGTTAACATCCAAATTGGTTTCACGAAAGAAAACATAATCACCCCAACTGATACAATTCTCTCAGCTCGTCTCCGCTTATTCGATGAGAATGGCAGACTCGTTGGAGAATGGATGTCAAGTGAAGGTGTCTACTCGGCAGGGATTGGAGTAGCGAAAGCGGCAGATGGAACAAATGGTTTTGATTTCGGAGCAGGCAACGGCAGCGAATCGAGCACCCAAACAACTAACTACCTGCCGTCTGGCACGACTCAACTCAACGTCTTGATGGCGGGGTTACCGCAATTGCCTCCGCGAGGCAGGCTTACACCAGATAATACACTTCTCTACTATGGTGATCCAATTTTTACAGGGGGCGCTAAATCAGAAACGAAAATTGGTGGGAACGATTTTGAGGTCGATGAACTTGCATTTCCATACTTCCTAAGTACGGGTATAGCGGGAGCGCCATACTATGCCGGAGGTTGGAGCGCCGAATTGGACACAGTGAATTGGTATGCATCGACCTCTAGCAACACTCCAAATTATTTCCCACCCGTAGCAGGTATCCTGCTTGGAGAATCGTATCACGTCATTCCAGGAACTACTGCTGTTTCAGGAGTAAGTTTCACAGAGGATGGCGCGTTGAGTGGTCTTTTTGTCGGTCACACGATGTCGATAAATCATTTCGGTCCGTACTCCCAGCTAGGTGCTTGGCTTTTGAATGGCGGACAAAGTAGCGGTGAAGTGAGCGGAATTTTCCAAGTAAACCTGAATGGTTTACTTTCAGGAACGGTCTTAGGTTTCACGTGGACTAGTGAATTTCGGCCTCTGAGCTGGTCTCCGGTCTCAGTTTCGAGCACCGGAAGCTTAGGATGGACTTATTACACATATGACGGAATTTATGAAATGTTTCTGCCACCTGGTAACTACGCTATTTCCGTGACTAGCCCCGGTTTCCTTCCTGACAACTTCAACGCATCTATCACAAGTGGAACAACGTCATCCGTCCAAGAGGTTGATCTTAATCAGAGTAACATACCCGTTCCAGAGTTCAGCGGAATATCCGTAATTTTCTTCACGGTCGCCGGGTTGTCGACGCTTCTGGTATGCAGACGAAATCGTCGCAAGTGAACTTCATGGAATTAAGACTATCTTACCGTAGGCTCCAGGCTCCATTATTTCCCGGTGTGCTCGCGATGCGTCCTCAAGGGACATCTCCTTACCGACAACTGGTCTTAACGAACCATTTTCTAATCCGGCAAATAGTGCTGCATGGATTCCGGCAGCTTGACGATCTGAAACATTGAATAGAAGCATACCTAAGATCGTTGCATCCCGCAGCATAGCCTCGCGAGGATCAATTTCGATTTTACCTCTGCTGCCTATTATTACTACGCGTCCGCCCATCGCCAGAATCTTCAGATCTTTCGCAAGATTCACGTTTGCGAGCATTTCAAGCACAACATCCACGCCTCGCCCGTTGGTTAAAGCAAGTAATTGGTCAAGATAGTTTGACTTCGAATGATCCAATATTTGATGGGCTCCCTCCTTCAGCACCAGCTCTCTGCCTTTCGTAGTACTCGCTGTTCCTATCACTATCATGCCATTTGATCTTGCAATTTGGACAGCCGCTATTCCCACGCCACCCGACGCACCATGTACTAAAACCACTTCTCCGGCAATTGCGTTTGCGCGTTGGAACAGAGCACGGTAAGCAGTAGCGTAAGGTATGTTGATCGCTGCACCCTGTGCGTAAGAAACGTTGGCAGGTAGTGGATGAAGTTGTGATTCCGTACAAAGAACCCGCTCCGCATATGCGCCAGTAATTGTACCTGACGTGTAAACCCGTGCGCCTACAGCTAGGTCAGCTACGGATTCTCCAATCGATTCAACAAGGCCTGCAGCATCAATTCCAGGCGTATACGGTAAGGATACTTTTTTGGCGCCAGCTCCTGACCGGGTGTATGCATCAGTAGGGTTCACTCCAATGGCTTTTATTTTGATTAGAATCTGACCTGGACCCGGTATGGGATCAGGGATTTCTTCGACATGCATAACATCAGGAGGCCCAAATTCATGGACTCGAATTGCTTTCATAGTTACTCACACATTTTGAGTAGAGCACTGTTCATCTATCTAGAAAGATTATCCGCTCTACCACTTTAATTCATTTTTTTGGTAGGATTCAGAATTTTTGAAGGGAATTATAAATCGTGGCGCGGTTGCTTCGCTCATACTCTCTAGAACGATCTACGGTATTAACTGGTTTAATATGGCGGCCATTTTCGTGTTGGTCGCCCCTGACTTTAACCAGAACATTTCAGGACTAGGTCTGGTTACGGGTAGTTTCTACTTGGGTCTAGGAATATTTCAAATTCCTGGAGGTGTGCTGGCAGCCAAGTTTGGCCCGAAGAAGACCGCGGTTTACGGAACCGTGATCGCTTCCCTTGCTGCCTTTCTCTGTGCTTTCAGTACAGAGTTCTTCCAAATTATCCTGCTGAGGTTTCTTGTAGGTTTAGGAATGGCGCTTTTCTTCGCTCCAGGTGTAACGTTGATCGCTAAGTATTTCCGGAGAGAGGCCGAAGGATTGAGCGTCGGATGGTTCAACGCTGTCTTCTACCTAGGAGGGGCAATAGGGTTCTTCGTATGGTCCGTTCTGGCTGAAGTTGTAGGTTGGCGTCTGAGCGTTGTTATCAGTGGAGGGTTAGGTCTTCTTTCCGCACTTTCATTGATAATTCTCGTACCGAAGGATAGTGTTTCAGAACATTTTACGGTTAGAGTCTCTGACCTTCGCAGAATCCTATCAGACAGATGGCTGCTGCTTCTTAACTTGGAACTTTTCGGTGTTGTAAGCGGATCGAGTCTCGTAACGACCTTTATGGCATATTATCTCACAGATGCACTAAAAGTGGGAACTGCTCTAGCAGGATTGATAGGAAGCCTAGCTCCGCTTTCAGCGATCCTTGCATCGCCAATATTCGGATTGCTGCACGACAAGACAAGAAATGCAAGGAAATTGCTTTTCATTTCCGGAGCGACTTTGGCCTTAGGATTATCAATAGCTTCACTCGGGACTATTTATTTCGCAGCCATCTCATCGATAATGGTCGGGTTTTGTCTTTCGGCGGCTCTGACAATAGGATTCGCTGCTGCGAGAGAAGTTCGTCCCGCGGGACCTGAATATGAGACTTTGGCAGTAAGTTGGGTTAACAATATTCAGATGTTCGCTGGTTTCTGGTCTCCAATAGCTTTCTCAATCTTAGTCGTTTCGTTTGGATATCCTCACTCGTGGTTGATCGCAGCATCGTATACCTTCCTTCTGATATCGATAATTCTTCTCAGAACGGGCAAACGTTCGGTTAGTGTTTGATTCCGGACGATTCAAATTAGCATTCTTAAATTGATGTGAACGGTTTACGCAGCTGTTGGTTCTTGGCCGACACAAAAATTGAAGATATTCAGGTTGCCCGAGCACAAGATGGCAAGCTAGGAACAGAGAAATTCATCTATCTAACAACCACAGGCCGAAAAACAGGCAAGCCTCATCGGGTGGAACTATGGTTTGCAGCTGCAGGCGGCATCATATATCTGAGCCATGAAGGTCGAGAGACCGATTGGATGAGAAACATCAAGAACAACCCTGAAGTCAATTTTGAGATCAGCGGAAACAAGTTCGTCGGAAAAGCACGGTACTTACAATGCGATGAGAGCGAAGCCACAAAGGCAAAGCTTGCACTCTATCTGAAATATTATGGTAAAGCAGAAGAACGAATCATCGAGGACTGGTTTTCTCTTTCAACCTTAATCCTAATAAAACCTAACTTTCTCTAGTCCCGGTTTTGCCATCCCAGGCCCAACTACATACACATCCCTTCTCCAAGCAACGCTTTCTTATCGGGGAATTTTCAGCGAAATGATTACGTGCAGCGTGACCGCAATTTTGACAGTTGACATGAACCTGTACCGTCTCCTGATTAAGCGATGGAATGTTCATAGATATGGCGTTGTCAGAGATTTTTTCGATTTCTCTTGATGGCGAGTTAATGTGACCCGGAGATTGCATGAGAACCTACACGTCATCTTTAGCTTGATAATCCTACGGGACAAAGCCATCGCAATTACTTCAGCAACAAATACCTCTCTTTACATGAGGTTGTGTTCTTTTACCTCAACTTCATGTGGAGAATACGCGCTACAATTGTGAGAACGACATTTACTCTATCCTCATGTAATCCGGTACATTTACCTAGAAATGTCAAATCCTACGGAGACTTGAATCAGCATGCATACCAGCTCATCGCTTCGACTATCTCTCGATCTTGGTGAAAACGAGAAAGATCCAGGTGAATTTCGCGATTGCGTTGCCTTGGCTGACAGTCTTGGATTCGATACTGCGTGGTTGGGGGATCACTTCATGCCTTGGTTTCACAGCAGCAATCGTTCAGCATATGTATGGTCACTCATAGGAGCATCTCTTGAACGAACAAACAAAATTCGAGTCGGACCTTACGTTACCACACCAATTGGAGCACGATACCATCCTGCTATCGTAGCGCAAGCATGCGGAACACTTGACAACATGTATCCGGGAAGATTCCGGGTTGGCGTTGGTACTGGTGAAGCGATGAATGAGACACACTTCTTAACCTCCTGGCCAAACTGGCAGGAACGTATGGATAGGCTAGTCGAAGGCGTCACACTAATGAGAAAACTCTGGTCGACTAACTCTTATTTCGATTTCAATGGTAAATATTTCAAAATGAAACAGATCTATCTGTACACCAAACCAAAAACCGAACTTAAAGTATACTTTTCGGGAGTGGGAGCAAAATCAGCATTCTATGCAGGCAGAAGTGGTGACGGTCTCATAACCCTGAGCGCTAATAACTCGTATGAGAGATGCAAGAACATGATCTTTCCAAACTTCGAACGAGGAGCACGAGAAGCCGGCAAAAACCCCGACACTATGGAGAAAATAGTGTCACTTAGTTTCACTTTAGAGGACAAAAATTCTTTTCTGAAATCCGCACGACAATCTGCAGGAATCATCGCCAAAGGATCATGGAATGAACCGGACCCACGAAGACTCGAATCCATGGGAGAGACCGTGACAGAGGATGAGTTGCTAAGAAGCACGTACTTCTGCGCAAATTGGACTGACCTTATCGACCTCATTTCAAAGTTCCGCGAAATCGGAACCACTGAAGTATCACTCTATTCCGGTCCAGATCAAGAGACCATTAGGATGTACGCAAAGAAATTGCTGCCCCATTTCGAAACAAAAAACAATTCCTGAAAAATTATTCGGACGATTAAATCAAAAACTGAATTAGCTTCTATCCATATATTCCGAACATGAACGATTTTGAATCGATAGGCATAGGTTTCGGGGGCGATGTTGGATGCCAGAGACTTGTGCGATTGGCCGCCCTTGCTGAAAAGTTGAAGTTTAGCAGTCTATGGGTTCAGGAAGGCGATGATAGGAGTTCCATGCAGCTCTCAGCTGCAGCCTTGCATGCAACTCAGCAAATAGTAGTCGGAACAGCAATTACGAGTCCATTCCGAAGGCATCCTCACACTCTAGCCGTCGAGACTGCAACCTTGAATGAAATGTCAAATAACAGATTCATCTTGGGCCTCGGTGCAGCAGAACGATTGATCAAATCTTTTAGCCTTAAGGCAAAACCAATCGAAGCCATAAGAGATACCTTTGCAATCATACGCGGAATGTCCGCTTCTGACAACTTTACTTACAATGGTGAAGCGTTCTCTCTAACTACTTCTCAACCTCAACTGAAGCCCTATTCACGAGTATTCTTGGGCGCCATAGGACCTCGAATGCTAGATCTTGTGGGTGAGTTAGCGGATGGACTACTAATAACACGCAGAGGAGCTTTTTCGTTAAAGTACACGAAATATGCGATTTCCAAGGTCGTAGAGAAAGCTAAACTTGTCGGACGCGACCCGTCAAAGATTAACTCTTTAGGTTTTTTCGAAACCTCAATATCAGAAGATGGAAATGAAGCGAAACAATTCGCGAAGAAAATCCTCGGTACGTATACAATCCCACGAACACCAAAGATGGTTCTTAGCTTGGCTGGTATTCCAGAGGATGCGGTGGAGAAGGTTAGAAGAAATTACTTTCAGGGCGACATACAGGCAGCTGTAAATTGTGTTACAGATGAATTAGTGGATCAATTTGCTCTTGCCGGCACTCCAGATCAATGCCTCGAGAAGCTCCATCGATTCGCTGAAACAGGACTAAAGTGTCCCGTGCTTTACATTCATGGACCGAATCATGAAGTGGCTGCGGAACTTGCAGCTGAAAAAATGGTTCCAAATCTCATTTAGCGGCAAGATACTTACGAATAATTGGTTGGTGTAAATTGTCAGAGAAGATCAAGAAATTCTTTCATCTATTCGAAATAATAAGTACGGAGTTCTAACTATCAAAGATCAGCCGATTATTGGTAGAATTATCTGGGAAACGTTGTCGCGGTCATGGTAAATTGTCTGCGTTGCCTCAGCTAGCTCAGTGTCTTCACCGAACTTGTGGCCAGTATTCGGATTTCTATCATATTTAGGAAATGAACTGCTGGAAATATCAATTCGTATCTTATGATCCTTTAGGAAGCAGTTGCTGATTACCCATAGATCCACGGGGAATTCGTAGACTGTCCCCGGCTCGAGGAATTGAGGAATCTCCAGAGAGTTCCGATATCTTCCGCGTAGTATCCCTTCGGTCAGATGCATCGAATAGCCATCGGGGTAGACGTCAGTCAATTGAACCCAAAAATCTGTGTCAATAGCCGACGTTGATGCGGATAGTTTCATGCGGACTCGTCCTGTTACCTCAACAGGTTTTTTCAGAATTGGCGTTGTGTAAACGAGAACATCGTCTCTAGACTCAATAGGTCTTTGATCAAATGGGCCTTCGGCCGGCATGTGGTTATCTTCGCAAATGTTTGGGCACGGATCACGAGGGTTGTATGTGTAAGTATCTGGGTGTTCTTCGAGCGTGGGAGCGTTTGTGTCAAGTGTTCCATCACCGCTTGCTGAATTCGCGTTGCCACTGCTGTGTAGAAAATAGGACGCGTAATTAGTTCTCGCGAGAGGCCATTCCATTTCTTTTCTCCAAACATTTGTTCCGATTACGAAAATCTCTACTGGAGGTTGATTTTCTACGTTATTGTCAATTCCCTTTAACCAATGATCGAACCATTTCAATTCGGTAGCCTGCAAGTCAACAAGGGCTTTTTCACCGAAGTCAATGTCGGCCAGTTTTCTGGAAACGTTAACGTGATGTTGCCAAGGGCCTATGATGAGCTTCTGGTTGCTTCTCGAGTTTGTTGACTGATTTTTTGTTGTCATTCCTACGTAGTTCAAGTGAGTGCCTATGATGTCGTCATCGTACCAACCGGAAATGTGGAGAGTGGGGACGTTTATTGCCGGATACTTGTCTTGATAGAATACTCTTTTCCAGTATGAGTCTGCTGATGGATGGTCAATCCAGTTCTTCCAGATCTGAGATTTACGTCCAAAAGCCTCATCCATAGTCCGCAGAGGTAAGTGCCCGTAAAGTGACTTTGTATCATAAATTGATGGGTCCGTATTTCGCCTTCCCTCAACGATCGCCATCCATTCCGCCATCCATAGCACAAGCGCTCCGTTCTGAAACGGCACGTTCAAAACCGGATCGGGCAATGCAACGATAGAGATCATTGCTTTTAGTTGCGGATGGCTCAGCGTGGCTGTTGCCCACTGATTCCAAGCTTGATAGGATGCACCGAACGTTCCTACAATACCGTCACACCATTCTTGATTTGTGCACCATGTGATTGTGTCATAACCGTCCTCAGCGTCGTTGTGGAATGGTTGGAATATCCCGTCAGAATCATTCTTGCCTCTGCAATCCTGAATAACGTAGGCATATTCGTGGCTCACGAAAAATTTAGCTTCGGTTACAAGCCTTCTTTGGAATCCTTGGACCGTCATATATGGTGTTCTAGTCAAAATCGTAGGATGCTTCTCGCTATCGTCGGGTCGATAAATATCGGATGAGAGGCAGGTCCCATCTCTCATTGTCTGTTTAACGCCTAGTTCAACTCTCATCCTACATGAAGAATTTGTCGTTGTCATTGTTATCAGTGCCACCAATGTCTCCCAGTTCCGTCAAGCGGTGTCAACATTAACCCTTTATGATTTCTATCGCGTACGCCGTTGATGCGCGTGCTTAGGCTAACGCTTAACTTCACTGAAGGCAAATATACCTTCGTTCTAAGATTCCCGGTCTCACTTCAATGGATAAATGAAACTTGCATTTTATTGGATTCGATATAGGAACGACTTCATGTAAAGCCACAATATTCGATAATGTTGGTCGCCAGCTCGGGAGTGCTCGATCCTCATATCTTCTGCACTATGATTCCTCTGCCTGCGAACAGGACCCAAAGATCTGGTGGAACGCGGTATGCGATGCTTCAAAGAATGTTTTGAAAAAGGCGAGACTATCGGGCAGAGATATCGATGCAGTGGCCAGTACCGGCCAGTTTCCTTCACTTATCTGCTTAGATAATAAAATGGAACCGATTAGATCAGCGATCATATATTCTGACGGACGCGCGACGAGAGAGTCTCGAGAGATTATTGCTCAATTAGGTTCCAGGCGAGTCAAGGAACATATCGGCTTACCACTCTGCTTCTTTCCGACTCTCCCACTCATGAAGTTGCTCTGGCTACGCAAAAACGAACCAAAAGTATTTCGAAAAATCCGACTTTGCCTCGGCGCTAAGGACTTCATTAATCTGAAATTAACCGGAGAAGCAAGAACTGATTTTCTAGAGGCCTGGTGGACAGGCGGAGTAGATTTACACACCAAGAATTGGTCAGACAAAATTCTCGCCGATATGAAAATACCGCGAGACTGGTTCCCGACTATTGGCTCGCCATCAGTCACTACTGGGTTCGTTACGATCAAAGCCGCAAAACAAACGGGCTTGTCAGCTGGTATTCCTGTCATGATCAGCTCGATCGACGGCATGTGTGCAATAATGGGCGCAGGCGCTACGTCTCCTGGTACATTCATCGATTTGGGAGGAGCAACTGAAATTATGGGGTCTCTCACTCGAAAGAGAATGCCATCTAGCATTGGAGACACAATTTTTTCCTGGGACTATCCTGAAAACTTCAGGCTCGTCTACACTTCCACCGGAAGTTCCGGACTGGCTCTACAATGGTATCGAGATACGTTTCTGACTGGCACTCTACGAAAATCGTACGATCAATTAGACGCGACGGTCAAGAGAATGACATGCGGCCCAGGAGAAATCCTATTTCTGCCCCATTTGGTAGGTGAGTTTTCACCTTTTTATGATCCTGCAGCGAAAGGTGTGATCTTCGGTTTAACCTTGGCCCACTCATGGATCGACGTTTACCGCTCCATACTTGAGGGTGTAGCTTACAACATTAGGCAGAATATCGAAATGTTCGCGAAATTAGAGCTCTCATCAAAAAAAATCGTTTCTGTCGGCGGAGCTTCGGAGAGCATGCTTTGGAATCAGATTAAGTCAGACGTCACGGGGTTACCTGTAGAGACGCGGGAAGTTTCTGATACAGGTTGTCTCGGTGCGTCTATAATAGCAGCTGTGGGCACTGGCCTCTACACTGATGTCAAAGAAGCGACAGAACATATGGTTAAACCGAAGAGAAGAGTACTGCCTGTTAGTAAGAACGTTAAGAGATACGACAAACTCTTCAAGGTTTACGACTGTATCTATCCTTCTTTGAAGAACCGTTTCAAAGAAATGCAGTCATGCACTCGAAACAATTGAAGTAGTAACTCAGTTTTTATCTTATGATTCGAGCTGATAGAGACCTTTCAACGTACCTCGCTTGAAGCATAAATTTTCCAACCCTCTAATTACATACGTTAAGTCAGATTGTGCCGAAACTACTCTAACCCAGCTAGTGCAAAACACGTGTCAATGCCAAGAGTCACTATTTAAGCTCTGACAAGCCGAGGAATGGAATAATCTCAGACATTGAAAATCATTTTTCCGATCACATTGATCAAAACAGTTGTCATAGGCGCTATCAACTGGGACATTAATCTATTTGTCAAAAAGTTTCCGCGCGAAGGAGAAGAGGTAGTTGTGGGACGCATTTTGCGTGTGCCAGGAGGAAAAGCAGGCAATGTGGCAGTGGCTGCAGCGCGACTCCTCGGACCCGATCAATCAGCGATCTTCGGCGGACTAGGAAGAGACTCTGTCGCGACGGAGCAAGTTAAGATCTTTGAGAAAGAAGGCGTGATCATTTCAGGGCTGAAATTCACAGATCAAGCAGAGTCAGGACAAGCCTACATTGTTATTGATGAACAAGGCGAAAACATGATTCATACTCATCAAGGCGCAAATGGAACTTTTACCCCAGCTGACTTGGACGATTCGCTTCGAAAGAAACTCGTTTCGG
>Ga0326727_10023371_pt1 | contig 11800 bp, 16 predicted proteins | sample MB2enrmetagenome_FD_207643 | JGI IMG/M metagenome (GOLD analysis project Ga0326727, IMG submission 207643) | Lab enriched peat soil microbial communities from McLean, Ithaca, NY, United States - MB29MY | ecosystem: Environmental > Terrestrial > Soil > Wetlands > Peat | place: USA: New York... | reverse complement strand
GCAACTCCAGGCCTAAATCCTTGCCACGCAGCAGGGCAATGATGGCCTGCAACTCATCGCGATCCTTACTTGAGATTCGCACCGAGTCGCCCTGGATGCTGGCTTGCGCCTTCTTTTTCGAATCTTTCACAAGGCGCACGATCTCCTTGGCCTTCTCCACGGGAATGCCCTGCTGCAGGCTGATCTTCTGGCGCACGCTTTGCCCCGCGGCCGGCTCAATCTTGCCGTAGCTGAGGTTCTTGAGCGAGACGCCGCGCTTGACCAGCTTCTGGCAAAGGATGTCCTTCACCGCTTCCAGCTTGTATTCGTTGGCCGAGGCGAGTTGGATGGTGTCGCTACCCTCCAGGGTGACCTCGGAGTGCGAGTCCTTGAGGTCGAAGCGCTGGCGAATCTCCTTGACCGCCTGATCGATGGCGTTACGAGCCTCCTGAATGTCCACTTTGCTGACGATGTCGAATGAATTGTCGTGAGCCATGGTCTTAAACTCCCAACAGCTTTGGTGAAACTCCTGTCTTGAAAGGGCACGGCTTTAAAGCCTGCCCTGAGCGAAGTCGAAGGGTGCCGTAATCGCCTGCAGAAGAAATGGGGCTTTAGCCCCTGAGGGACATTTCTGTCCACTCCCCGTCGCTTGGCCTTTATCAGTGTCCCACGTCCGGGCGAAGCTGAAAAAGCCGGTTGAAGTTTTTCGTGGTCGCGGCGGCTATCTCGGCCTGGGAGACGTTCAGCAGCCCGGCCAGGGTGCGGGCGGTCTGGGCCACAAAAGCGGGTTCGTTGCGCTGGCCCCGCAGGGGTGCAGGCGCGAGCCAGGGCGCGTCCGTTTCAACGAGTACTCCGTCCAGCGGCATGCGCGCGGCCACGTCGCGCAGCGGCTGCGCCTTGGGGTAGGTGAGATTGCCCGCAAATGACACCAGAAACCCCATGTCGAGCGAGCGCCGCGCCTGCTCCCAGCCGGCGCCGAAACAGTGCATGATGCCGCCTAATCCCGTTCTCTGCCAATGCCCCTCCAAAACCAGAAAAAGATCGTCCCACGCATCCGCCGATTCATTCGTCCCGCGGCAGTGAATGAGGATGGGCCGCTGGCGTGCGGCAGCAATTTCAAGCTGGCGGATCAGGCCCTGCCGCTGCACGTCGCGGGGCGCGCCCTCGTGATAGTAGTCGAGGCCGATCTCGCCACAGGCGATGACTTCAGGCTCGGCCAGAAGAGCGCCCAGCTTGGCCAGGGCTTTCTCGTCGGCCCCGGTCGTGCTGTGCGGGTAGATGCCCGCGCTCGCATAAAGGCGCGGCAGATTCGCCCCATTCTTTCGTCGTCCGTTGAACTGGCGGCAGAGATCGAGCGCCTGATGCATTTCCGCCGGGCCCTCGCCGATGCCGATGGAGAGTACCGCGCCCACACCCGCCTCCCATGCGCGGCTGAGCATGGCCTCGCGATCGTCCGCGTAGCGGGGACTGTCCAGATGAGCGTGGGAATCGATCAGCAAATAGGCCTCTGTGAATCTGCAGGCGGCTGTAGATCCTTTCAGCGTTGTCTCAGTTCAATGTACGGAAGCCTTGGGCAGCCGAAACACAGATAAACCGAGATAGGCCTCGAAAGGATTAAAATCCCGATCGGCGTGCAACAACCGATAGCCGTTCTCAATGCAAAATGTCGCGATAATGCAATCGACGGTGTTCCGCACGGTAATCGCCTTCGCCCGCAGAAATCTATAGTTCCGCGCTGCGCGAGACGCGAGTTCAGGGCTGATGGTGTCGAATACCGGCAGTTCCGAAAGAAACCGCTCGGACTTGTGAAACTGCTTTTCGCTGCGAATCCCTTGCAATACCTCGCAGAGGATCAGGGTCGTCAATCCAATTTCCTCGCTGCCAAGCGCTGAGTTTAACCAGACAGTCTTGGAGTTCTCGATTCCCCACAGCATGTCGATCCACACCGAGCTATCGACGATAATCATGTGCTTCCGCTTTCCTCTCCATCAATCCGCCGCCGTTGTCCGGGAGGAGATACGACCAGGAACGCCACGGAAGGAGTGCTCCGTTTTCTCTCGGTCCTCTGGCCGTTTGTGGAAGCCTTCTTCGTCCAGGAATCGGCTTTCTCGCATCGCTGCCAGATCGCCCTCCCACTGTACCTTTCCAAAGAGTTCCCGAATGCGCTCTTGACGCTTCATCTGCACTGCGAGGCGCAGGGCCGCCTCTACCGCGGCCTTCTTGGTGGGCGTTTTGCTGGCTTTCATCGCCCGCCGCAGCAACTCGTCGTCGATTTCAATGTTGGTGCGCATGGAGGGATTCCTCAAGCTTGGTTCCATTCTTTACCAATTCCGCATACCACTCTTCCAGACGGCCTGCACGCATGGCCGCCCGACGCTCCCGCTCCTGGCGCCGCATGGCCCGATCCATTGCCTGCTCATTGGCATGAACGTCAAGCAGCTTGCGCAATGAGGCATCGACCGCCGCGCGCTTGGTGGTGGCTCCGGTGGCCTTCATCGCCTGCATCATGAGCTTGTCGTCTATGTCGATGTTGGTGCGCATAGGTCATCCTCTCGATGTGTAAGTATGACACGTTTTATGTGTATACAGCAACGCCGCTCCAACCTGAGCCTTCCACGCGCGGCACCGCTCGTCTACCATCGGGTTAGCAGATGCCGCAAAAACCCAAGCTCGGACAAAACTTGCTCGTAGACGCGCACGCTGTCGAGCGCATCATAAACGGGCTCGGCGCCGGACTGGGCGATCTCTCCGGGCGCACGGTGGTAGAGATTGGCCCCGGACGCGGCGCAATCACCGGCGCGTTGGCGGCGCGGGCCGGACGCGTGATAGCAATCGAGCTCGACCGTGACTTTGCCGCGGGTCTGCGCGGGCAATTTGACCCCCAGCATGGGCCGCCGGAGCGCGTGACCATCGTCGAGCAGGATGTCTTGCAGTTCGATTTTGCCGCGGCGGCAGCCGAAGCCGGGGAGCGGCTCCGCGTGGTCGGCAATTTGCCGTATTACATCACCTCGCCAATTCTGCTCAAGCTCGCGACCAGCCACGCGGCGCTGGATGTGGCTGTGCTGATGGTGCAGCGTGAAGTCGCGGAGCGCGTGACGGCTGCGCCGGGCTCGCGGGACTATGGGCTGCTCTCGGTGACCGTGCAGATGTACGGACCAGCCGAGCAGCTATTCACGCTGCCGCCATCGGCATTTTCGCCGCCGCCCAACGTACATTCCACGGTTTTTCGTTGGCGGTTCGCGCCGCGCTTCGCAGAGCTTCGCGTAGACGAGGATGGCTTCTTGCGTTTCCTGCGCCAGGCCTTTGCGCAAAAGCGCAAAACGCTCAACAATAATCTGCGCGCTGCAGGCGTTGCGCCTGCGGTTGCGGCAGCTGCGCTCGCGAGCGCGGGCATCGCCGCGCAGGCTCGCGCTGAGGCCGTGCCCGTTGAAGCGCTGGCGGCGTTGTGGCGTGCGTTGGATAGCCGGTAGCCTGTAGGCTGCTAGCTACCGGCTGCACATTTTCCCACCCACATCCCTAAAAGGACGCGGAAAAGGATGGGGCACGGTGGCAGTATTCAGGGGCTGGAGCAATAGGGAGGATGCGATGAAACAAACGATATTTTCTGCAATCGCGCTGCTGGGGATTTTGGTGACCGCTGCCGCCGCGGCGCAGGAGCCCAAGCCCGTGAAGGGCCAGGGCTGCGTGGCCGCTGGCGTAGAGGCCAGTTGCCTCGTGGTGAAGGACGTGAAGACCGGCGTTCTGTACAACCTCTTCTTCAAGGGGACGAAGCCTGCAGTCGGTACAGGCATCGAGTTCACGGGAGTTCCCCGCGACATGATGACCATCTGCATGCAGGGTCAGCCGCTCGAAGTGTCCAATTGGTCGCGCGTGGATTCGCTCAAGTGTCCTTCAAACCCGGTGCCGAAACCGTAGACACGGGCTGGAAATTGGGACGCTGCCAGACCTTGGGCAGCGTGAGCGGGCCGCGACGGGTTTCCTGCTTGCGGCCTTCGGCGTAAGCTATCAAAAGGAGCGGCGCTACGCCGCATTTCGCCAGAATTCCCGAAGCCCAATGGCTCTCCCGCGCATCATGTTGAGAAGGAAGCGATGAATCCGGTCAGCGAACAAACCCGGGAACAAGCCCGACATACCGCGTTCCAAAAGACGCTGTCGAGCGCGCGCCAGACCATGATGCTGAGCGAGATTCTGAAGATTGCCGCGGACAGCTTCCGCGCCAGCAAGACGCGCTTTGCTCTCACCGCTCTGGGCATGGTCATCGGCACGGCTTCGGTGATTCTGGTAGTCACCATCGGACTCACGGGCAGCCAATACGTTCTCGCGCTGCTGCAGAAGATTGGCACCAATCAGGTGGAAGTGGAGTACGCGGGCGGCGGCGCAACCCCGGCGGAGCGCGCCCGCTATACCGACTACCTGACGCAGGACGACGAAAAGGCCGTGGACCAGCAGGTGCCGGGCATCATGTACTCCTCGCCCGTGCTGGATATGCACAACCGCGTCAGCTTTCCCGGCGGCGTGCAAAAGGACACGGTGGTGCTGGGCGTGAATTCTCAGTACCAGTTCATCCGCAACCTGATTGTGACTGACGGCCGCTTCTTCGACGACACCGACGACACCATGCACATCAAGTGCGCCGTGGTGAGCCTGCACTTTGCGCAGGATCGATACGGCAGCTCGGACGCGGCCATCGGCCAGACCTTCCAGATTCTCGGCATTCCCTTCACCATCATCGGCGTCTTCAAGGAGAGCGTCGACGACTTTGGCATGTCCGAGATCACCGATGAAACCCTCCTGGTGCCTTATACGGTGGCGCGCTACTTTACCGGAACCGATCGCGTGAACCAGATCTACTTTTCCATGCAGAGCATGGACGAGGTGAACGACGCCTCAAAAGAGATCATTCGCGTGATCGGCCAGCGCCACCGCAAGAATTCGGTTTATAAACCGTATATGCTCACCGACCTGCTGGTGACGGCGGCCAAGATTATGAATGCGTTGACGGTGATGCTAGTGCTGGTGGCCTCGGTCACGCTGGCCGTGGGCGGCGTGGGCATCATGAACATCATGCTGGCCACCGTGCGCGCGCGCATCCGTGAAATCGGCATCCGCAAAGCGCTGGGGGCCACCTATCGCGAGATCAAACTCCAATTCCTCACTGAAGCTGTGCTCATTTCGCTCGCCGGCGGCGTGGTCGGGAGTATCGTCGGCCTTGCCTTGCCCCTTTCCGTCCGCTTATTCACGGAATACCAATTTCCCATCTCGTGGCTTTCTGTGCTGATTGCCATGACGGCGGCTACCGCGGTGGGCGTCGTCTTCGGCACAGTTCCCGCCACGCGCGCCGCGCAAATGGATCCCGTGGATGCCCTCAAATATGAATGATCCCGACCATGGATAAAATCGAGCGCCCCGAGGCCGGCCCGAAGCATGCGACCGGCGATGAACCCGCGCAGGGTCCCAACCTCATTCTTCTCTACAGCCTGATCGCGCTGGCGCTGGCCGTGGCCATAGGCCTGGCCGCGTTAATTGTGTGGCCGTTTTACATGCATCGATAGCCGCCGGCCGGTTTATCCGCTCTGGAAACTGAGCCATCTCTCTGCAAGTCGCCTTTAACGCCTCTTGACAAAAATGCCTTCCTGGTTTACTTTGCAATGTAAAGTGAGTGCGCCATGAACGACCTGAACAAAGCCATTGGGGACATCAGCAGCATTCGCATGCAGGTGGCGCGCAGCACGGAGTTTCGCGGCTACGGCCCGGCCACGCTTGCCGCAACGGGCCTCTTCGCAGTGGCGGCGGGCGCTGCGCAAGCGCTCTGGCTGCCCGATCCCGCCGGCCACGTGCTCGTCTATCTTGGCCTCTGGATTTCGACCGCCATTGTTTCCGCCGCGTTGATCGGCACACAAATGCGGGCGCGCACCCACCGAGTGCATTCCGGATTGGCCAACGAGATGATCCTCATGGCCGTCGAGCAATTTCTGCCATCGGTCGCCGCCGGCGCGCTGCTCACCTTTGTCCTTGCGCGGTACGTTCCCGGTTCGGTGTGGATGTTGCCTGGGCTGTGGCAACTCATTTTTAGCCTCGGCGTCTTCTCCTCCTGCCGATTCCTGCCGCGCCCTATGCTGGCGGCAGGCGCGTGGTACCTCCTCACAGGCCTTGCCTGCATTGCTTTCGCAGGCAATCGAGCGCTCTCTCCCTGGGCCATGGCCGTTCCTTACGGAGCAGGGCAGTTCCTGGTTGCGGCGATTCTGTTCTTCACCACTCCGGAGGCGGAAGATGAAAAGTAAAGCGCAAGGCGGCCGTCAGGACAAGGGGAATGAGGGCAGCTTTGCCGGCAAATTTGCGTACGAGGGCCTCGATCGCGTGATTCATGAGCGCGCGCGGCTCAGCATTCTCACCTCACTCATCACCAATCCCAAAGGCGTGAGCTTCGGCGACCTGAAGCAACTGTGTTCCCTCACTGACGGCAATCTGAGCCGGCATTTGCGTGTACTCGAAAAGGCGAAAATGGTCGAGATCGCCAAGGGCACTGACCGCAATCGGCCACTCACTATTTGCCGCATCACGCCTGCCGGGCGCAAGCGGTACCTGGAATACCTTGCCACCCTGGAACAGGTGGTGCGCGATGCCGAGAAAGGCAGCAAGGACCTGCCCGCGACGGGCTTGCTCCGGAATTTATCGCCGTCGCGGGCCTGAAAAATTTTTACCTGCTAACTTTGCGCTGCAAAGCTGGCGTTTGACAAGGACGAATCGCAATGCATGATCGGAATCTTAAACGCCTGCACGTGGCCATCATCATGGACGGCAACGGACGATGGGCAGCGCAGCGCGGACTTCCCCGTACCGCCGGCCACCGCGCCGGAATTGCCGCCATGCGCCGCGTTGTGGAGCGCGCGCCCGATGCGGGCATCGGCTGCCTCACGCTTTACGCGTTCTCGTCGGACAACTGGAAACGTCCCGCAGCCGAGGTGGAGTTCATCTTCCGGCTGTTGCGGATTTTTCTGCGCATTGAAACCGCGCGGCTCAGGGCGAATGGCGTGCGGCTTGAGGTCATCGGCCGCCGCGATCGCCTGCCGCCAGCCGCGTTGCATGCCATCGAGAAAGCCGAACACGCCACGGCTGGCGGCGAGCGTCTGCATCTGCGCGTGGCCATCGATTATTCGTCCCGCGAAGCCATCACCCGCGCCGCGGCAAGCGCCATCTCGACGCTTGGACCCGATCAAGTCAGCAGCTTTGACTGGCTGGGACCGAGTCTTGGTCGCGCCTTGACCGCGGAAAGCGGTGAAGTGGATTTGCTCATTCGCACCGGCGGTGAGAAACGCCTCTCGGATTTCCTGCTGTGGGAGTGCGCCTATGCTGAACTCGTTTTCCTGAAACGCATGTGGCCCGATTTTGACGCCGCCGATCTGGACGCGGCGCTCGACGAGTTCACCCACAGGGAGCGCAGATTTGGCGGCGTGCCCGCAGCGGTGCAGGAAAGCAGCCCGCTGCCGGCGAGGGTTTGATTTTAATTGGGAACTGACTTTGCAATGCAAAGTAAGGAACGGAGAAAATGCCATGAGTTTCTATTCAGTGTTACCGCCCGCATTACAATCCAGGTCCAAGTCGCGATCGATGGGCCTGAAGCTGATCGTTGTCTGCGCGCTTGCTTTGTTGATGTCGATCCCTGCCCTGTTCGTTGACGCCCTGGTTGACGACAGAACCAGTCGGGAAGCTGATGTGATCAAAGACATCAGCAATTATGTCGGTGGCCGGCAAACCTTTCTTGGGCCCACGCTTGCCATTCCTTACAACATTCCGCCACAAACGCCTGCGGAGGCCGTTCTCCACGGCACCTACATTGTGTTTCCCGCGCAAGCCACGGCCACGGTAAAAACTACGACCGAGGAGCGTCATCGTTCGCTCTTCCGCGTTCCCGTTTTCCAGGCGGACCTGAAGCTCGACGCGACATTCGATTTGACCGGAGTTCCCGCAGCCGCGCCGCAAGGCGCAGTACTCGACTGGAGCCGCGCAGAGATCGTAGTCGGAGTCAGCGACGCGCGCGGAGCCATGGCTGATGCGCTTCTTTCGGTCGACGGAAAAACCTCAACGATGGTTCCAGCCGTGACTTCGCAGCGCATCTCGATCGGCGGCGATCAGAACTCAGCTGTGAGCCTGACGCTCTTTGGCGCGGATGCGGGCGCAATCGCCAAGCCTGGGGCACACTTCGATACGACGGCGACGCTGCATTTCTCCGGAGCCCAGCGCATCGCCCTTCTGGCATACGGAAAAACCACGCACGTCACCATGCAGGGCGACTGGCCGAATCCCGGTTTCGACGGCGGTTTCCTGCCCGTCAGCCACATCATCACCAAGAGCGGCTTCACCGCGGAATGGTCTGTGCCATTTATCGCGCGCGGCGTGCGAGCGGAAGGACAATCCGACACGCTCACTGGGCTCGACGCCACGGCTCTCGGCGTTTCCTTCGTCGAGGTCGCGGACCCATACCAATCCGTCAACCGGTCGCTCAAATACGTGCCGCTTTTCCTGGGACTCTTGTTTCTTTCTTTCTTCATCTTTGAGGTAACGACGGGCAAGCGAGTTCACCCAGCGCAATACATCCTGGTTGGAGTCGCGCAAATCATCTTTTATCTGCTGCTGCTCTCCCTCGCCGAGAGAATCGGTTTCGATTTTGGGTTCCTGCTGGGCGGCGCAGCGACCGTGCTGCTTCTGGCGGCCAACGCACGCTGGATTTTCGCGAGCCGCACGCAGGGAGTGCGGGCGCTGGTCATTTTCACATTGCTTTACGGCCTGATTTACATGTTGCTGCGGCTCGAGGACAACGCACTGCTGGTGGGCGCCATTGCCAGTTTCCTCGCCGTTGCCGCCGCCATGTACTTCACGCGCGGTATTGACTGGTACGGCTCGATACCGGGGCCCGGAGCAGAACCTGAGAGTGGTTCATCGCCAGTTCCCAAGGATGCAGTTTGATCCTCATGAGGGCAAACATGAACTCGCACGTCGATTCGCACATCGGGCCAGACCGGCGTCTGCGGCACATTCGCATCTGGCTCGGTGTTTTTATCGCGGGCCTGGTGCTGAGCGGCCTCACCGCGTTTCCTCTGCAAACGGAGTTGCGCTGGCTGGCCGCCCTGCTGCACCAAAGCTGGATCGAACCCCTGGCGCGGTCGTCGGGCCTGCTCCAGTGGATCGAGCGCGTCAATGAAGCGCTCGCGGCGACCGGTGCCCGCTTTCCGTTTCTCGCCTACGGTACGGACTGGCTGGCATTCGCCCATCTGGCGATTGCTGTCGCCTTCATCGGACCGTGCGTCGATCCGGTGCGCAACAAATGGGTGGTCACCTTCGGCCTCATCGCCTGCGCCGGCGTGATTCCATTGGCGCTCATTGCCGGCCAGGTGCGCGGCATTCCTTTTGCATGGCGGCTCGTCGATTGCAGCTTTGGAATTCTAGGAAGCGTTCCACTCCTGATTTCGAGGAGATTGATTGCTGCGATGGAACGTGAGGGCCCTGAACGGTCTTGATTGTTCGCTGCGGCAACCCGCACACGGCAGGCCGCATCTATTGTCGAAGTCCTCGCCATTGAGACTCTGCGAGGCAAAAGGAGCCTGCTATGCGCTCGTTGATGCGGTGCCTCACTTCTTTCTTGTTTGCAACGATGATCGCACTTCCCCTGCTCTGCGGAGGCTGCGAGGCGCGGGTGCGCGTTTACGATCCCTATTACAGCGACTATCATGTGTGGGCCGCTGAGGAGCCTTACTACACACAGTGGGAGCACGACACGCACCGCGATCACATGGATTTCAACAAGCGCAGCGATGCGGACAAGAAGGCATATTGGGACTATCGGCACAGCCAGCACTAGGTAGGTGTCAGGGGTCAGGAGTCGTTGGGACGTGGCTCCTTTTGGTGTTGCAGACCGGGGCATCGCTGCTGGCGGCGAGGACGCCGCCAGTACAGCCGGCCGGGAGGCCGGCGCTACCTGGTGCTTTCAGCCCGTTCGACGATGAGCGCCGGTATGCCGTCGACGATGGGGTAGCTGCGACCGCATCCGCCGCAGAGGAGGCGTAAATCCTCCAGGCGCAAGCTCCCATGGCAGGCCGGGCAGGCAAGCTGCGCGATAATCGATGCGTCGAATTCAAGTGGGGTCGCGGGCATGGTGTGTGCCGTTTGAGGTTCCAGGTTTCGGGTTTCAGGTGTCAGCCGTTCTCTATTCCCTACTGGCTACTCCCTACTCCCTGTCCTTACTGAATGATCGCGTCGGGGCTTTTGCCATGATCGAGGCGGGTCCCGGGCCGGCCGGCAAATGCCTGCGCCATGCGCTCGATGGCGCCGGAGCGCGAGAATTCGTGCGCCACGCGGATCCCGTTGTAGATGGCGACGTCGTTCGAGGAACCGTGGCCGATGATGCAGACGCCGCGCACGCCCAGGAGGGGCGCGCCGCCGTATTCGGTGTAGTCGAGGCGGCGGCGAAAGTCGTTGAAGGCGCGGCGCGACAGCAGCGCACCCACCTGCGCCGTGACGGTTTTATTGAGCGAGGCGCGCAAAACATCGCGCACAAAGCGACCGATACCTTCGCTGGTCTTGAGCGCCACGTTGCCCACGAATCCGTCGCAGACGATCACATCCGCATTGCCATTGAAAATGTCGCGGCCCTCCACGTTGCCGATGAAGTGGATGGGCAGGGCCTTGAGCAGCGGCAGCGCCTCACGGGTGAGCTCGTTGCCCTTGGATTCCTCTTCGCCAATGGAGAGCAGGCCCACGCGGGGCTTGGCGATCTTGAAAACGCTGCGGGCGTACATCTCGCCCATCACGGCAAACTGCTCAAGATTTTGCGCTTTGCAATCGACATTAGCGCCCACGTCGAGAAGCACGCATGGGTTGCCTTTTGAGGTTGGCATGGGGGTGGCCAGGGCCGGACGATCGACGCCGGGCAGCGCGCCCAGCACCATTTTGGCCGTGGCCATGGCGGCGCCGGTGTTGCCGGCGGTCACAAAGCCGGCCGCCTTTCCCTCGCGCACCAGCTTCAGGCCGACGCGTATCGAGCTGTCGCGCTTGGTGCGCACCGCGTGGGCGGCCTTCTCGTCCATCCCAATGCGCTCAGAGGCGTGGTGGATGACGATGGGCAGGTCCTCGTCTCCGAGGTACTCGTCCAGCAGGTCGCGGAGCTCCGGCTCGGGTCCGATCAGATGCACGCGGACGGGCAGCGCGCGGCAGGCGAGAATAGCCCCGCGGATCTCCGGCTCGGGAGCCTTATCGGAACCAACTGCGTCGAGCGCGATGTCGGTAAGCATTTGAATTGAAATCTACTTGGCTTCTTTCACATCCAGCACGGCACGGCCCTTGTACGCTCCGCACTTGGTGCAGGCGCGATGGGGCAGCTTCTTTTCGTGGCAGTTGGGGCACTCAGAGAGCCCGACCGCGGTAAGAAAGTCGTGGGAGCGGCGGAGAGCGGTGCGGCGCGTAGAGTGGCGCCTCTTCGGATTCGGCATGATCTAATTCCTTTCGATGGTCGCTTCCGCCGGGCAAGTCCGGTGGAGCGCCCTCCCGACCGAGCCACAAAAGCCTCTCGCGGCCAAGCGGGAAAACCCTGTACAAGGGCTTGATTTTTCAGGACTTGATCCGGCTGCGCAAATCCGTCAACGCCTCCCAGCGGGGGTCTTTCGGTCCCTCATCGCAGGAACAGGGCTGAAGGTTGCGATTGGCTCCGCAGCGCGGGCAAAGTCCCTTGCAGTCGGGCTTGCACAGCGTTCTGACCGGCAGGGACAAAAGCACCTGCTCGCGCAGCACATCTTCAAGCAACAGACTGTCTCCTTGATAATAACCGATT
>Ga0326727_10023369_pt1 | contig 11801 bp, 9 predicted proteins | sample MB2enrmetagenome_FD_207643 | JGI IMG/M metagenome (GOLD analysis project Ga0326727, IMG submission 207643) | Lab enriched peat soil microbial communities from McLean, Ithaca, NY, United States - MB29MY | ecosystem: Environmental > Terrestrial > Soil > Wetlands > Peat | place: USA: New York... | reverse complement strand
GAAGTACTGCGAATGATGGCAGGCTTGCGTTCCCGGGAGCATCAGGGACCAGGGAGACAGCGACCAAGTCGTGCACCGCTACGACACCACGTCCCACTTCTTCTCCCCTCGCTTGCACAACTGGTTGATCACGGCTGAACGGAGCGGTCGGTCGGGTACCGACAGTACCAACGTGGGGACGCTATACGGAGGAAGCTCAGGCTGCCCCCACCGCCGCATGTGCGACAAGACTCGCGTTCATGAACGGTGCAGCGAGGTTGGCCGAGTATGAGGCAATCCTTGCGGCGGTGCGCGAGTGGGCGAGCCAACAACCCGACGTGAAAGGCGTCGCAGTCGTCGGTTCCTGGGCTCGAGGCGTAGCCCGGATGGAGTCCGATGTCGATCTAGTCGTCCTCACCGATCGCAGGCAGCGCTATCTCGAAGGTGGCGATTGGATCGCACAAGCCTGCGGACAGCAAGCCGAGCTCGTCCGTACTCAGGATTGGGGTGCACTCACCGAGCGGAGAGTCCGAATCGCGTCCGGTCTGGAGATCGAGTTCGGCTTTGCGGGCACTTCTTGGGCAGCAACAGTTCCGATCGACCCAGAGACGGTGGAGGTTGTTCGGGCTGGCTGTGCTCCGATTCTTGACGGAAGCGCGCTCTTTGAGCGGCTCATCGACGCTGTCTGATGCGAGAGCGCGGGTGCCTCTAGACGCTGGATAGTTCAGTCACGAGGAGCGAGGAAATATACCGGCTTCAATGGAAGGAGCTGTCGTCCCTCCTCGGGGATTCCGCCGTAGTGCTCGACCCACAGATCGAATAGTCGCTCAAGGTCAATGAGCGAGATGCGGCGATTCTCCTGGCCCCGTACCTCCCGCTCTGCTTCCGACGTAAACCCGCCTGCCGAGATGAAGATCCCCACATCTTGAGCACCGAGGAGCGCCATGAACGCGCGAACACCATCGACGTTGATCTTGTCTGCTCGACGCTTGACCTGAACCTTGATCCGCGGCCCGGCCGCCCCCAGCGGGTCGTTGAACGCAAGGATGTCAAGCCCTCGGTCTGGGCCGGGTGGAGACACCCACGCCGTGTAGTAGCCCATCGCACGCAGGAGCGCCGCGACCATTTCTTGGAACTCATAGGGATTCATGTCCGCTAGAAACCCCGATACCTCCTGCCAAGCCGACTCCTCGGCCTCCTCTAGCGTGCTCGAAGGCGTCTCTACGGTGTCTTCGATGTCCTGGCTGTCGACTTCGGGCTGTTCCTTCTTCCACGCTCGGTAGAGGCGAACCGACTCCAGCATGAACTTCTCAGGGTCGGGAAACGCGTCGATTGCTGCCAGACCGTCAGGAGTAACCGACCAAGTTCCTTTGCTCTTAATCAGCCACCCGGCCTTCACGGCATTGATCGACATGAAGCGGATGATCTTTTCGTACCGCCTGATACCCGGTCGATTCGGGTAGAAGCTCTGCTCAAACGGCGTAGGTGGGACCCGTCGTTCGAGTTCGCCCAGAACATCACGCGCCTGGAGACCGTCGGGATGCTCGGCGAGGATTTGAAGTACGCCGCGGACTAGTTCGCCCGAACGTCGACGAGTGATTTCCGCCACGCCGTCACCTTACTCAAGGCGTACGAGAAGCGCCCCAGATCACCGGATCGTCCCCAGCTCCGCTCACGATGCATGGGGTTTGAAGCGTGAACGTCTTCTCCCAACATGGCCCCCCACCGATCACGGGAAGGCGCCTACGCCCCGATGTCGGGCGCTATCGCGGCAGTTCCGCTGTCTTTGACCACTTCAGGATCGAGTCGAGGTCCCCCGTGTTCGGCGCGTTGTAGTCGGGACGGGCCTCACCTCGACGGTGAGCCGTGAGCGCCCTGCTCATCGCGAGGTTGTGGGCGCGCCAGGCTGCCAGGTATTTGCGCTCGTGCGGTCCGAATTGCTGGGTCCGTGCCAGCTCGTCCCAAATGGTGCCACCGAGGAGCATGTGACCCTCGAGCCGGTTGCGTATTTCGAGGTCGCGCAGCTCGACAGATTCAATCGACAACGCGAAGGCGAAGTCGTTGTACCGCGCCCTGACGTCCTCGGCCTTTGCTGGGTCGGCCATGAGCATGCAGATGGCGCGGTCGAGTGATCCAAGCACTATCAAGAGGTGGCGCGCGGCATCGTCCGATCGTTGCTGTCGCATGGTGTCGCGCTCATGGTGCCATCGGCGCCGCAACACCCACAGCGTGAACAGCCCCGTGATTCCGCCACCCGCCACGGCTGATCCAATGGAGATCAGCGCTGTGCTTAAGTCGGACGGGTTCGACATCTTTGTCTGATCAGTTGCGTCCCCAGTCGGTTGGGGGAAAGCGGGCGGGCGAAAATCTATTGTGCACGATCCGGGACGACCACGCCAAAGGAATCGCCACCGCACGGCTGAACTTCGAGGCACCACGAATGCTTCGTTTATCGGTCTGATGGCGGAACTTGTTTCACCGTCGGGGGTGATCCATTGCGCCTCGCACGAATCCGGCTTGTCGTTGATGTACCCTTGCCGCTCCAGATCGAGACAATAGATCCGAGGCTTTCCCTTGGCTCCTCGCCCGCGTACGAAGCGTAGAACCACATGAGGCGATCTGTCGCCACGAGGCCTCAACCGGCGCCCCGAGAGACGAGACCGCGCTCGCCATCGTGGTCCGCCGCGAGCGCTGAAGATGCGCGCATAATCCCGGCGCCAAGTGCCCCCGATCCGCGCTGGCCCCGCGTCACAGATCACCGCGACCGAGCGGCACTTTGATGGCAAGTCCCAAATCGTCGATCCGGTGTCGTATCGCGGCTTTGCCGCGTGCACCTGCCTAGTGGTCCATCCCACCGCCGGGTCTAGTGAAACTAGCTCACTACCCGCCAGAGCATCCCGCGGACCAGTTCGGTAGCGTTGAGGCCCACCAGCGGAGGGGCCGCCAGAACCAGGGGCGTCACATGGCGATTGCGACCGACTACGTCGACCGGCCAGGGCTGAAGCTCTGCTACTCGGCTGCCCGACTGGCGGCTAAGCGGACTCTTCGGGAAGACGACTCGCTGTTCACCCCCGGCCAACCCATTTGGTCGCTGACCAACATCCGCGATCTCTACGACCGCTTCGTTCGGCATCCCGATGCCTCCGCCGACACATTCGAAGTGAAATTCCGGCGCCAGCTGAACGGCGCGCCAGCGGCGACTATCCAGCTCGCCGGGGAGCTGCTCTACATCCATTTCCTCATCCCCGCGGATATGTCGGGCCAGGCCAAGCGAACCCTCATCAATGAGGTGCTGTCCTGGTCACCGAACCCGGTGACCGTTCCCGACGAGTTGGCGACGACGCTGGACGACGGGTTTGTGACCGTTGGCATGGCCCAGATGCATCGCCCCAGCCAGCTGCGATTCATGCTCGACTTTTACAAGGGCTGGAAGCAGCTCGACGACGCCGAGCGGGCCCGTCTTCTCAAGGACCCCTGGGCCTTCAAGACCTGGGTCTGGGACATACCCGTTGAACGGGCCCAGTCCCAGCGAGAGGCCCTTCTACACATCGTGCATCCCAAGACCTTCGAGGACATCATTTCGCAGAAGTACAAGCGCAAGATCGCCGACGCTTTCTCTGACCGGGTCTCCACTTCCGCCAACGATGTCGACCGACAACTGCTTGAGATCCGACAGAGCCTCACTGCGGAGGCCGGTCACCCGATCAGCTATTACTCGGCGCCACTGCGGGGCCAGTGGCTCGATGACCGACCTCCGACTTCGCCTCCATCCCCGGGTCCGCAGCCCACGCGCCAGCGTGCCTGGCTGGTTCGGGGGGCGAACGCCCAGGGACAAAGCCTCGTCCCAGACTGGCTGAACCAGGGCTACTGCTCGGTGCGCTGGGAGGAGATCGAAGACGTTGCTCGGGGCGCGTCACGATCCCAGAGCACCAGTCTCGTGAACGAGAGTTATCCTGACGACTCTCCTCGCGTCCGACGCCACCATGTTGACAACTTGGACAGCTTTCTCAACCAGATGTCGGTCCGAGACCTAGTTGTCACTGCCGACGGGTCCAAGATCTATGTGGGCACAGTCAAATCCGACCCCGAGTACCTGGGCCTTCAAGGTGGGCTTGCTCCGCTACGCCGCCAGGTGCACTGGGCCAATCCGACCTTACCTATCGGGCGAGATGAACTCTCGCATGCAGCCCTCGCCAAACTGAGGACGCATCTCACGGTCTCGGAGGTGACGGACGACATCGCCGAATACGCCCAACTGGCCGACATCGGAACCGAGGGTCCGACTGAGCCACCACCCGAGCGCATCCATTTGCCGCAGCCCGACGAGGCGTTGACCGAGCAGCTGCTGCTGCCCCAGGAGTGGCTGGCGGAGACCGTCGAGCTTCTCGATGAGAAGCGGCAAGTCATCTTTTATGGGCCACCCGGGACTGGCAAGACTTGGACGGCCATGCAATTGGCCGCTTATCTCATTCAGTCGGGCGGCGAGGTGCTGCCGGTGCAGTTCCACCCCTCCTACGCCTACGAGGACTTCGTCGAAGGTTTCCGGCCACAGTCGGGCGCCGACGGTCCGAGCGTACAGTTCGAGCTGGTCCCAGGTCCGCTTCGCCAGCTCGCAGACCTGGCTCGGGCCGACCGGGCACATCCTTACATCCTCGTCATCGATGAGATAAACCGCGCCAACTTGGCCAAGGTGTTCGGCGAGCTGTATTTCCTGCTGGAATACCGCGACCAATCCATTGCCCTCCAGTATTCGCCGTCGATGACGTTCACCTTGCCCGACAACCTCTTCGTCATCGGAACCATGAACACGGCCGACAGGTCCATCGCTTTGGTCGATGCCGCCATGCGCCGTCGCTTCTACTTCATCCCGTTCCTCCCGAGCGAGGAGCCCATCAAGGGCTTGCTACGCCGCTGGCTCGAACGGCGGGGGCTCGACGACACGCCTGCCGACCTGATCGAGGAGCTCAACCGTCGGATCGACGACCCGGAGGCGGCCATCGGGCCCTCATATCTCATGGCTCAGTCGGCGGTCACCTCGGCCGGCCTCAAGCGGGTCTGGCGCCACGCCATCTTGCCGCTACTTGCCGAGCGGTATTACGGGCACCCTATCAACCTCGAACAGCGATTCGGATACGACTCACTGCTTCGAGCGGTGACCATTCAACCCGACGCTGAGGGCGGCTTAGTGGAGGATTTTGAGCTCGGGTGATTCTTCAGCTTCGGGAATACGGTCCGCCGGCCACCGCGGAACTGACGCCCAGCCAGGCTCAGGCGCTCCAGCGGTCTCGGGCCGTGACCGTCACCCCATCGGCCGAGCAGCCCGGCGCTTGGTCGGTGCGAGCCGCCCAATATGTCGGGGTCATCATCGTCGATGAAGAGCTCGAGGTCCGAATCCGCCCGAAGGTACCCATTGATCGGCTCCTTTTCCTGGTGACTCTTGCCCGGGACGAGCGGGCCTGGCGTACCGAGACCGTGGACCTCATTGTCAAGGACGACCTTGTCGCCTCGATGGGCTGGGCATTCGCCCAACACGCCGAGGCGGCACTCGCTCTAGGTGTGCTCCAGGGCTACGTCCGCCTTGAGGAGGCACTGCAGGGCATCCGGGGCCGGCTTCGGGAAGGCGACCAGCTTCGCCGCCACTTTGGGATGCTTCTGCCGGTCGAAGTGGCCTACGACGATTACACCGTCGACATCGTCGAGAACCGCCTGCTGCTGGCGGCGTGCCGGCGTTTGCTCATGTTGCCCGACTTGCCGGCAATCGTGAGGGCCCGGCTTCGCCACCTCACCGGGCGGCTGGTCGGCGTTGGTGAGGTCGAGCGTCACCAAGTCCTCCAGGGCGTCCAATTCACAAGGCTCAACGAGCGCTACCGGCCGGCGGTGCGGCTCGCTCAAGCGATCCTCGCGGGGACCTCTCTTGAGCAGGCTACGGGGGCGTACCAGGGCGTGGCCTTTCTATTCGACATGAACCGGGTCTTCGAGGACTTCGTGACGAAGTCCCTTGGCCGGAGGCTTGAGCGCATCGGCGGGCAGACCGACGCTCAGTACCCGGGCTTCCTCGACGAACGGCAAGCCATTGACATCAAGCCCGACCTCGTCTGGTGGCAGGGGGGCAAGTGCAGGGCGGTAATCGACGCCAAATACAAAGCAACGCGAATTGACGAAATACCGAACGCCGACGTCTACCAGGCGATGGCCTACAGTCTGGCCCTAGACGTCCGGCCCGCCTTCTTGGTTTATGCCGCCGGCAACGAGAAACCGGGGGAACACGTCGTCGTCCACAGCGATCTGAGTGTCGTAGTGGCGGCTCTGGACATCTCGGGGTCGCCAGACGAGATCCTCACCTCAGTGGACGTTGTGGCCAGCGAGATTGCAGATCGGACTCGAGCCGGCCCGCTCGTCGGCGTTGCCTCCCACTAATCCGATCCTCGCGAGAAAGCAGCATGATCACTCACAACCGGTGATCTGCCCCAGGTTTTGCGGCTCTACGCAACCAACCGGGGTGAGCGCCCCCGCATTGTCGTGGAAGGATGAGCGTCCCATTTGATCCCACCGCAGTGCAAGAGGACACGCAACCGGTAGTTGTCGAAGTTCTTGAAGCCGTGCCCGCAACGCTTGATCTTCTTCACCAAGAGGTTCATCGCCTCGGTCGGCCCGTTCGAGGCGCCGGTGGCGTGGTGGGCGAGGATCTGGGTGCGCCAGCGCCGCAGTGTGTGACCGAGCGAGACGATCTCGGCCACCTCGTCCTCGCCACAGCCGGCGATCACCCGGTCGAGGAGCACGGCCGCCTCGTCGGCGTCCTCGGTGAGATAGACGTCACGCAGGTACTCCTTGGCGAGCCACGCCCCGAGAACCTCGTCGTTCGGATCGCCGAGGCGCAGCCCGAGCGCCATCCGGTCGACCCCGCGCGGGTTCAGCCGTTCCGCCCCGGTGAGGAGTACCCGGCGGATCCGGTAGAGGGGGTCGTCTCTGCGCCCGCGATGGCCGAGGAGCTCGTTCTGCACCCGGCGGCGCACGGCGTCGACGCAGCGGTTGGCGGCCGCGACGACGTGGAAGGGATCGGCCACCTGGCGGGCTGAGTCGAGATAGGGATGGAGCCCAGCCCGATAGCCCTCGTGCAGGTCACACGCCACGGTGCGCACGGCTGCGAGGAAGGCGTCGTCCTGTCGCGCCAGCCAGCGGTTGACGTCGATCGCCCGGTTCCCCTCGACCATGTCAACGAGAATCGGTCGCTCGAGGTCGACGAAGCCGGTGACGTAGTTCGTCGCATGCTCGGCGTTGGCACGCAGGAAGGCCGTCTCGTCGATCCCTAACGAGGTGACCACCCCGACGCGGTCGGGATCCTCGACGCGGGGCGTGCCGTGGTGGCGGACCGCTGCCATCACCGTTCCCCAGGCGACACCGAGCCAGCGGGCGAGCGACGCCACCGAGCGGGCCTCCTCGCCGACGGCCCGGGTGCACTCCCGTCCGGCCCGGGCGCTCAGCACCTGGCGGCTGGGGAGCTCGTCACTGCGTTCGCACCAGGTCTTCTCCGGGCAGTCCGGCTCGGGACAGGAGAAACGGCGCTTGGACCAGACGAGCTTCACCCGCCGGTCGAAGACCGGCAGGTCACGGATCACCACCCGCTGCCGGTCCTTCGTCCGCGCGATCACCCCGCAGGTGGGGCAGCCCGCCGCGGCGCGGATCGTCTCAATGCCAATGAGCAGCTCGTCGCCGTCCTCGATGACCGCGGTGACGCGAAAGCCAGGCAGTCCCAGAAACGCGTCGTCGAACTCGTTACCGTCACACATGGCAGGGGGTCTCCCTTTCTCGGAGTTGTCGAGCAACCACGAGAATGGCGAGGCCTTCTGCCGCGTTGGTGGATACCTATCGGAGCGCGGTCAGGTGATCACCCACCCCGGTTCATTGAGAAGAGCCGGTTTTGCTTCCTTTGCTTCTGTTGAGATCAGGCGGTCTGCTGGTCGTTGAGGGAACGTTCGAACTCGATCGGTGAGACGTAGTCCAGCTTCGAGTGCCGGCGCAGCCGATTGTAGAAGGCCTCGATGTACTCGAAGATGGCGTTCGAGAGCTCGAGGCGGGTCTTCCAGCGTCGCCGGTCGAGCAGCTCGATCTGCATCGTCGACCAGAACGATTCCATCATCGCGTTGTCGAAGGCGTCGCCAACCGAACCGAACGAGGGCATGAGTCCGGCCTGTCGGACCTTGTCGGTGAAGGCCCAAGAGGTGAATTGAACGCCGTGGTCGGCATGAACGACCAAACCCCGCTTCGCGCGGCGTTGCCTGATGGCCATGTCGAGGGCGTTGACCACCAGCTGGGTGTCTTGAATCGAGTCGATCGACCAGCCAACGATCCTGCGGCTGCAGGTGTCCATCACGCCGCAGCAGTAGACCTTGCCCTGTCTCGTCCGGTGCTCGGTGATGTCGGTGACCCAGAGCTCGTCGAGCGCCGAGCGGGCGAACTTCCGCTCGACGAGGTCGTCGCAGGTCGGTGTCCCCTTGATCCGTCTGACCTTGGCAGGGCCGGGAAGCCCGGCGATCCCGGCATCGTGCATGAGAGTGGTCACCAGCCCCAGGCTCACGTGGATGCCCCGGGCCCGGATGAGCTCGGCGCGGACCCGCCGTGCGCCATAGGTGCCGCGGGAGTCGGCGTGGACCTCTCGGATCAGGGCCACCAACCACTCCCGCCGCATCTTCGTCGGCGAGAGGGACGTCGGCGATAGGCGTAGTAGCCCTGACTCGAGACACCGAGGACCCGGCAGCAGCGTTGGACGGAGAACCCGGCCCCGACGAGGACATCGATCACCGGGTGGACCCTTTTGGGTGACGAGCCTCACCGCCGAGCATGGTGTCGGCCCGCCGAAGAATCTCCACCTCGTCCTCGAGCTCGCGGATGCGCCGGCGGGCCTGGCGGAGCTCTCCGGACTCGACGGTCGTCGTGCCGGGGATCTCACCCCGATTGATCCGATCCTCTTCTGCCAGTTGTAGAGGCAGGTGTTCGTGATGTCGAGATCAGAAGCCGTCTTCGGGACCGACTGGCCGGACCGAACGAGCGAGATCGCCCGTTGGCGGAACTCTGCTGGGTACTTGCGTGGCATGGGACGAGCCCTTCATCAAGGCCCAATCTCAACAGGGAATCTGGAAACAATCCCTGGGGCAGGTCACGGTGTCAACTGAACGTGCAGCAGACCCGCGCGCCTGAACGCGATACGGGCACGCCCGAGCCTCCCTTGTGACTGCGCCTGCCGATCCGTCATCGTGGGTCCCCCCTAGCCCGAGCAAGCTCACCGAGAGCGCTGAGCTTGCCCACCGTGCCCACGGTCTCACCTCCTATCCACCACTTGGCGGGACGCCATCCAAAGGATCCAGCTCATCTCACAAGAATCAGCTCGTTGGCGCGTTCCGAATCGCATCATCCAGAATCCCAAGTCGCTCGTACAGCGCAAGTTTGTCTCTTGAAACTGTCAGATCCAGCTCGCCAATTCGCAACTGCCCCACGCGGTCCGCCGCAGTGAACGGTTCGTCCTCGACCCGATCCATACTCAACCGGCGAGAATCGTAAGAGAGCTCCGGACCAGATGTGTTGATGAACGTGTAATCATCGCCTCGCCGCAAGCGAATCACCACTTCACCCGTAACAATGCTCGCGAACCATCTCTCCAGCGAGTCCCGGATCATCAACGCCTCCGGATCGAACCATCGCCCGGCGTAGAGGTATCCACCAAGCCGACGCCCAAGGCTACGATAAACATCGATCGTCTCCTCATTGTGTATCGCCGTTACCAGTCTCTCATACGCAATATGCAACAGTGCCATCCCAGGAGCCTCATAAACCCCCCTACTCTTCGCTCCAACGATCCGGTTCTCGATCTGATCACTCATGCCCAGGCCGTGCCGCATCCCCACCGCGTTAGCTGCCCTCATCACCTCCAACGGACCAGCACACGTGACACCGCTAATCTCGATCGGTATACCCCCCACGAATGCAATCGACACATCCTCCACATCCACCTGGACCGTCTCGTCCCAGAACTTCACGCCCATTATCGGCTCAACGATTTCCATCGACACATTCAGCCGCTCTAGGTCCTCAGCTTCGTGCGTCGCGCCCAACAGATTCACATCTGTCGAATATGCGCGCTCACCCTGTCTCAAGAATCGCTTACCAGCTCTTTCCAAATAGCCAATCATCTCTTCTCTACCAGGGCATTCCTCGACGAATGTCGCATCCAGCCAAGGCTTATAGAATCTCAACTCACGGTCCACCAGCAGTGCGTAACGATAGAACCGCTCTATGTCATTCCCTTTATAGGTCGAACCATCGCTCCAAATCCTCACGCCATCCTCGTGCATTCTTCTCGCCAAGATACTCCCCGCAACAGCCCGACCTAGCGGAGTCGTATTGAAATAAGACTTACCTGCCGTCGTCACGTGAATCGCGCCACACCTCAACGCGCTCAGACCCGCACTTGCCAACGGCCGTTTGCAGTCGACCACTCTCGCGTCCTGGGCGCCAAACATCTTTGCCCTCTCAGCCACCGCGCCAATGTCTGCCTCATCCGGCTGGCCCAGGTCCGCCGTATACGCGATGGGGATCGCTCCGTTCTTCTGTAACCAGCACACGGCAGTACATGTATCTAACCCCCCAGAGAATGCGAGTCCGACGCGTTCCCCAGCCGGTACCGAAGTAAGAACACTTGGCAATCCCCCACGCCCACTATTCAATTCGCTCATCCCCTGTCGAAGAACGGTTCCTGAACCTCGGCCCCGTTACCAAATCTTATATATCGGCGGCACCGGACTCATCAGCGTATCATCACACCAGGACTCTGGCACGACATAGTACACAGCCGCGCTGCTGTGTATTTCCCGTTCCATCCTCACGCGAAACGCCGGGTCAGCGATTATCGCGCTCCAATCGATCAGCGAACTTTGGCGAGGGGACCTCGAGTCACGCGCAGGGTCCGTCCGCGCATCCTCTACCAGGGTCCCAAGTGAAGGAACCGTAGCATAATACGGTATCCACTCATAGAAGAATGAACCCGGAAGTTCATGGACCCCTAACAGCGACGGATTGCGGATCCTCATCGGTCCAAATTTCACATGCATCTTCAGAGCCGCAGCATCCCCATACTGCGCAATGCCGTTAAGGACAGTAGGGCGATACGCGCCCAAAGCGAGACCCTTCAGGATGAAGCCCTGGTGTTCCAAGAGAGAGCTTGCCGACCATCCAAACCACCGCGATGGCTCAGCTGTCGGCGCCGCGCAGTACGCCGCAATGGGTACTCGCCCCGCATGATCACACGCAATTGCCCTATCAAGTAGCGCCTCAAGCTTCCACCGACGCGGATCTGCTTGACGCCTCGCGATGCTCCGCAGCTTGCCAGGTTGCACCGCAGCCACCAATAGCGCTGACGGCGCGAGTGCCAGGTTGAGAAGAACCCACTGAGGCATTCCAAGTCCGGCTTGATCGAAAGCCAATGTATTGAGCTCGCAACACAGGGACAGGAACTTCCCAAGGTTGCCAACATCACTCATGCTTTGCGATGTATCGCCAAATTCGATGTACTCGCCATGATCACTAAATGCGATCCGAGCGTCAACGGGACTACTCAATTCAAATTGCTTCAAGTTCGTTTCAAATCTCCCCCGCAGCGACTCGTGCGTGATTAGGTAATATCGGCATTCGTTGTCGTCCTCAGAGACACGCATCAACCTCCGCATATCCTTCACAATTGACGCAGGCAACACAGCTTCCTCATCCCCTAGTGGCCTATGTGCCACTGGTCCTCCAGTAGCCGTGCTCACCAACTCCTTTCGCGTCCACCT
>Ga0326727_10023368_pt1 | contig 11801 bp, 16 predicted proteins | sample MB2enrmetagenome_FD_207643 | JGI IMG/M metagenome (GOLD analysis project Ga0326727, IMG submission 207643) | Lab enriched peat soil microbial communities from McLean, Ithaca, NY, United States - MB29MY | ecosystem: Environmental > Terrestrial > Soil > Wetlands > Peat | place: USA: New York... | reverse complement strand
GACCAAAGGCACGCCGCTAAACGAGAAGTCTGTTGCCAAGCTGGGTCTCGTAAGCATCATGAACAGCGCTGCGCTTTCCATCAGCACCGGCAGCAACGATGCCAAGCGACTACCGCCGGGCTCGACTGTCCGTTCGGAGGAAGCCGCCAGCCTGGATGAGATTGCGGGCAAGATGGCAACGGTTGCCGACAACGCAGACGCGCTCATCAAACAGGCGCAAGGCGAGCTCGATGGCATAAGTCACGATGCACGAGGTGTTCTAACTAACCTGAACAACATGACCGGCGAGCCCAATCAACAGCGCGTCGAAATGATATTGAACCGCATTGACGGACTACTGGCTTCCGAAGGTCCCAAGATAGACCGCCTTTCAAATCAACTACTGGCTTTGACGCAGCACGCTGATGGCGCCATAGAGAATGTCAATGGCACCGTCTCCGAACTGCGCGCGCCAGCGCGCCAGAACCTCGCCGAACTGCAGCAGACCCTGCAGGAAGCTCACGTCCTGCTGGAGAACATGCAAGCTATTGTGCGCGCTAATCATTACAAGATGGACGACACCGTGGAGAACCTGCGCGTCGCGACCGACAACCTCGCGCAATTGACGGACGCGCTGAAGCAACGACCCTGGAGCCTGATTCGCATCAAGCCCGCAAACGAGCGCAAGGTTCCGCGTTGACGGGAGAGAAGGTATGAAGCGACATTTTACGGCAGTGCTGACAACGCTGGCGATCTCACTCGCATTTGCCGGCTGCCTTGGGGGAAAGGTCAAGTACCCCGCCTACTATACCCTCCAAGTTCCACCGCCGCCAGATTCGCGGCCAGCCGAGACTGCGCGCCCATCGCTGGCGGTGCGAGAATTCGCATCGCCGGAGTACCTGCGTCAAGGAGCCATCGTATACCGCGTTTCGCCGGAGCAGATCGGGTTCTACGACTACCATCGCTGGGCGATGAATCCGCGCGACTTCGTGGCCAACTCAATTTCTGATCGTCTGCGTGCCAGCGGCGCCTTCGGTAGTGTAAGGCTCTATGACGGCCGTTCCGATGTTGACTACATTCTTAGTGGGCGTCTGGATAAGCTGGAGGAATTGGATTACGGCGGCGGCGTTCGAGTAGAAGTTGCCATGTCAGCCCAGATTACGAATCTCAAAACCGGCAATACGGTCTGGAGTAATGCCGTTGACGACATCGAAATAGTTGAACAGCACAGCGTACCTGGCGTTGTCTCCGAGATGAATCGGGCCATGGAGCGAAGCATCGAAAAACTCATATCTTCTGTCCGAATTCCCCAGGTAGCCCACTAGGCGAGCTGCTGCCTGCGCCCCCTCTTGGACGACGCCCTCCGCCTCTTCCTCCGCCTTCAGGCTGCTTTGATCCAGGAGGTAAAAAACAAGCTCAGAACCTTTCCCTCTGTTATGTCTTCGGGACTCAGTCGTGGCATCGGGTACACGTACGAAGGGCCCAGCCGGCTGTCGCATACTCGCGATCGCTTTGCGCATTATCTATGCCGCCATCGGCACCTGGAAGTACTGGCAGTTCCGGGCGGAAGCGCAAGCCGGGTACGACTTGTACAGCGAGCGCGTTGTGACCGATGTAGTGGCGAGCGGAGCCACCGAGTCGAACCACGTCTTGCAGAGGGCGATCACTTCGTTGTTCCCGCCGGCTTATGAGTGAATCTGGCGAGGATGAACTCCTGGGCCAGACTGGCAACTACACGCTCGGCGGTATTGATAGCGAAGTTTCCAAAGACTAACCCTGGCCCCCGATTCGAGCTGGGATAATAAGCATTCGAAAGTGCCGCTGAGGCCAAGTCGCCGCCCATACTTGAATAATTCGGCTGCCATCGACGATCGTCACCCTTACAGACGAAAGGATGTGCGGCAGCGTAAAGAAAACGGGACTTGATTGAGCCCGTGCCCTTGTAGAAGTAACGCGGATCCTGATGCAACAACGAGGGCAAAATCGCTCCGCCGATCATGATATCCGTAAAACCGTCGGCGGCGCCTGCACCAAAGCGTTTGCCGTAGCCCTGGGGGCCTTGGCCGTAGTTCGGTGTATCTCCGCCTTGCTGGGCGCCGGCAAGGGTGGCGATTCCGATGGCGGTAATCGGATCGCGCGCCACCCGTAACGCCAGCTTAAATTTCAGTTTCGTGGTGAGGGGCTGGGGATCAGGGTCGTACACAACATAGAAATTAGGAACGATGCCGAGAACACGCTGTTTCTCCTCCAGCGTGACCTGCTGAGTAGCGATCTCCTCGGAAGTATACTGCACGGTTATATTCGTCAAGACTGCCGCCAACCGTAGCTTGCTGTCCGTTACCACCTTGTACTCGCCGGCCTCGAGCTCAAATATCGGGGATGTCCACTCCGCAAATCCCTCTGCCCTGATGGTCAGGCGATAGGGGATGCCCGGCCTGACGTTTTGAAAGCCGAAATATCCGCTGTCCTGCGCGATTTCAGTGCGGCTATCGCCTGGGTCGGGGCCGTGAAGAACAACGCTGGCGCCAGGAACGGACATGTCGGTAACGTCCAGTACCATGCCCACGATGGTTCCTGGCTGTGCGTTCCCGGGGCTGGCGCTGGCAACGAGCATTCCGCCAGTGTCGTTCGCTTGCCTGGGAATGCCGTTGTGCTCGCCATTCTTACTGAAGGGCCCGGTATCCTGCGCACTAGTGCCTGATGGATTGTGTTGCGCTTCGGCTGCCATGGACACCAGTGATACAAGCACCAGAGATAAAGCAGCTGCTCGCTTTAATGAGTGAAGTTTCGGTTGCATATATGCTTCTCTTCCGCGACGCGTTCAATGGGAGCCTTTCGACTTCTTGCCGCCACGCCAGAATCCGGTCGTAGGCCGTCGGGTTGCCTGTGTTGCTTGCGAGCATGGTTGACATGGCGCCGGGATACAGAGCGGCCGAGGACGGCGGCTTGCTTCTGCACTTTGTTGGACCGGCGTTTTTGTTTCCTGGTCTTCCTGGTCACAGGTTGCGTATAGGAAGCAAGTCCGGCTCTCTTGGCTTCCTCTAAAACAATTTTGTGAGCAATCTCTCGAGCTATTTCCAGACTTCCCATTTCTCGCCTCAATACGTAGACAAAAAGACAAATCACCAGAAAGTTACCGGTATTACCGCTCTATTTCCCAATGGGTTCCTCGACGATCTCTGCTTCTGCAATGAGCCAATCATCCAAATCATGTCCGTCCTGCTTGCCTCGGAGTTCGTATAACTCGTGAGCTCGCCGGCGTACCCTTTCCTCAGTCTGCTCTGGAGATCGAGCTGATTCAGTTCTCTTCAAGGCACTTTTCTTCCGCTTGTTCATTCGGATTTCCTCCTACCACCGAAGTGGCATTCCGTGATGCGGCGGCTTCCGGCAGGCCGCTCCGAACCCTATCCGCTTCTATTTCTGGTATACGAAATGGGCGCGGCGATTCTGCTGCCAGCAGGTTTCATTGGATTCAGTACAGATGGGCCTTTCCTTGCCATAGCTGATCGTGCGGATGCGGTCGGCGCTCACGCCTCCCTGTACCAACGCAGCTTTTACGGCATTGGCTCGATTGTCACCCAGCGCCAGGTTGTACTCGATCGAGCCGCGCTCATCGCAGTGGCCCTCAATCGTGAAGGCGACGTTCGGGTGTTGCATCAACCATTGCACATTCGCTTGCAGCGCAGCTTGCTGATCGGGCCGTATATCGTATTTGTCGTAGCCAAAATAGATGTTCTTGATGTTGCGCGCGAACAACTCTTCTTCGCCGGGACCCGGCGGCGGCGGGGGCGGCGGTTGCGTGACAGTGATACGCACCGCTGCTTCCTGCGTGCCGCCGGGTCCCTTGGCATTCACGCGGTACGTCGTGGATTCGTTCGGCGCTACCGTCTTGCTGCCATTTGCGTGTACGATCTGCCCATCCAGCGTGACTTCCGTCGCATTCCGCGTCTGCCACGTGAGCGTCGAGGACTGCCCTGCTTCGATGACCTCAGGTTTGGCGCTTATAGTAGCCGTCGGAGCCGCCGGCGGGGGCGGTGGGGGCGGAGCAGGCGCCACCGGCTTTTTCTTGCATCCACTCAGTGCCATAATGGCGGCCAATATGACGATCCGTAAAGACCAACTCAACCACCGCTGCATCAACTCTGCCTTCGTGTCCAGAATCATACGTTTCGATCCCTCCAGCTTGCGATAATGGCGGTCTGCGCCAGCACTGTCAGGGTGCTGCGAGGCAAGTCGCCCGGTCTGCGAACGTGTTAAGGGGTCCGACCCAGGGGAGGGCTGGTTAACCACATGCCAGCCGAATTCACACGTTCGCAGGCCGTTTGGGCGACCAGGTGCTATCAGTAGCCACAGCCAGGTTCGGCCCATTGCGACAGCACCACCGCTTTCAGGTGCATCTCACGTGCCATTCCGCTGTGCGCGCAAGTTATTGAGTTTTGAGGTACCGCGGCAGCAGTGATAGAAGCCAGCGTGCCCAACCGCGGGCACTGCCCGATAACGGGCAACACTGCCGCGGAAAAGGACACTGTAGAAACCCCACATAAGGCGGGAAAGCAGGACCGGGCCAAGGATTCACGTACTGCGTCGATTGGCAGCTTCCTTGCAGTACGTTGTCAGGGAGAGCGTGAGTAACAAGATGAGAACCAAAAAGCCCTCAATTCGGTTCTGGACGCTGCTCGGGGCAATCAATGTCCTCGCGGCGCTGTACCCTGTCCACCTGGTCCGGCAAGCTGATACTGCTCCAGACTCGTTCTTGGCCGGGGCTGTGCTCATTGTCCTTGTTTTCCTGCTGGTCATAGCCGATGCAATTAGCATTATGATTGCGTATTTCGCTGCTGGCAGTTTCGACCTTTAGATACGGCGTGTTCCAGTGCGATAGGCAATGGCTGGTGCACCCGGGATTAATTGCGGCAATCCGGCCTATCTGATTGCGGACAACACATCGTTCTTGCACCGTGCAGCCCGAGCACGATCTGACCGGCAGTTTGTTGCTCTGGCCGGATACGAAGAGCACCGCACGAAACGCATCCGCTTCAATACCCAAAACGGCGGGAGGCGGCCTTCTTCAGGCCGCCTTGTGGGGGAGGGTTGCGCGGGGGAAAAGAGGTGTTAGAAGGTGAGTACGATTCCGGCGGAGGACACCGCCGCGTGAGAAAATTTATCCATTCTCAGAGAGCTGTTTTCAAAATCAGGAATTTTGTAGGCGAAGCCGCGATGCTCAGCGCGCAGCGCCACATGTTTGACATGCTTCACTTCCTGTGCCCAAGCCGAGACGCTAAACAGAACCACGATGCCTATCAACCCAAGTAGCTTCTTCACGCTTATCGCCTCTGTGAATTTGTTTTGACTCCGCATAGGCAATTGCACCTGAATGGCCGAACCTGTTGTGGCGCGATAATTCGTTGAGCTGCAGTGCCTTGGCGCGGATCAGATGTGTGTTATGCCAAAACCACGCTGCCCGCTCGCTGGCAGCGTGACCTAATCCGGTCTTAGGAGCTCTGGCATCGGAAGATGCTCACGGGGCTAGCGGCAAGAGCGTGTGCGGCCCAATGCCGTGATTACGAATAATCCGCTCGGGAGATGTTGAGGCGCCGCATCTTGTTTTGGAGAGTGGTGCGCTTCAGGCCGAGACGTTCGGCGGTGCCGCCGGCGCCCGCGATTCTTCCTGAGCATGCCTTCAGCGCCTCAATAATCGCCTGGCGCTCTGCATCATGGAAGGTCGAGGCAGACGCAATGGGGGTTGATGCTGATCGCAGCAGTTCTTCCGTGGGCACTACCAGTTCGTCGCCCTGGGTGAGGATCACGCAGCGCTCGATAAAGTTTTCCAATTCCCTGATATTGCCCGGCCAGGGAGCGTTCGTCAGCGCGTCCATCGCGCGCTTCGGAATGGACCCAATCTTTTTCTGCATGCGCCGCGCGAGGCCCCCAACGAAGTAGTGGACCAGCAGCGGTATGTCTTCGCGGCGCTGGCGCAGCGGTGGAACTTCGATCGGAAAAACATTCAGCCGGTAAAAGAGGTCTTCGCGAAATTGACCGCCGCGGATCATGGCCGTAAGATCCCGATGAGTGGCAGCGATCAACCGCACATCGACGTGGATCGTCTTCGTGCTGCCCAGCCGTTCAAACTCATGTTCCTGCAGGGCGCGCAGAAGCTTCGGTTGCAGATCGAGGCTAATGTCGCCGATTTCATCGAGAAACAGCGTGCCGCGATCGGCAAGCTCGAAGCGTCCGCGCCTTTGCATCAAAGCGCCGGTAAACGCACCCCGCTCGTGCCCGAACAGTTCACTTTCGACGAGCCCGGAAGGAATAGCGGCGCAATTCAGCCGCACGAAGGTACGGTCTTTTCGCGGGCTGAGACTGTGCACGGCGCGCGCCACCAGCTCCTTGCCGGTGCCGGTCTCACCGTGAAGCAGCACCGTCGAGTCCGTTGGCGCGACGATGGCGATCTGTTCCAGCACTTTGCGAAGAGCTTCGCTTTTGCCGACGATGTCCTCGAAGTTGTACTCAGCCCGAATCTCGGATTCCAGGTACAGCCGCTCCTCTTCCAAACGATTTCGCGAAGCATTCAGGCGCGCATAGGCGAGGGCGTTGTCGAGCGCCAGCGAAATCTGGGTGGCGACTTGCGACAGCACTTCCAGGTCTTCGATCCCAAAATGATTGGCCCTGCGGCTGCCCAGCGTAATCACCCCCAGCGGTCCATTCGAGGTGCCAAGCGGCGCTATCGCAAGGCACTCAATTCCTTCGGAGATCAGGCTGTCCAGCACGGGCGCAGGAAGCCGTTCCATGTCTGCCTGGGACAATAGTTGCGGTTGGCGCGCGCGGATTCTCTCCAGGTCTTCGTCCGTGAGTTCCGCCATGGGAAGATCGGCCAGAAATCCCTTGCTCTCAGAATCCAAGGCCGCACAATCCAGCCGGTTCCGCTCTTTGTCAATGATCCAAAACCCGGCGAAGTTGTTGGCGAAATGCTTGCGAATCGATGCAGAGGCGGCGCGTAGCAAGTCATCGACGTTGAGATGCGAAATAAGGTGATTGTTGATCTCCAGCAAAAGCCGGGATCGATCACGTTCATGGACCAATTGTTTCTGGTACGACTCTGCCTTGTCGAACGCAATTGCGTTCTCCAGCGCTGTGGCCACATGGGATGCCACCGACTCGATCAGCGAAATATCTTCGGCACTGAACTCCCCTGGCTCCACGCTCCCGACCGACAATACCCCGAGCTTTCTTCTCGGCGTGGAAAGAGGAAATAGGTATGCGCTGCGCAGACGAGTGGGTTTGGCCTGCGGCACCCAGATGTTGACCTTCGACATTTCTGATGGAACGTCGGGGATGTAAACCGGTCTTTGCTTTTCGATGGCCCGTTCGATGACGGTGCCGGCATGCGAAAGTTCGGTTCCAACCTTTACCTCGCTATCAGTAGATGCTGCTTCGACGGCTCGGAGACAAACGGATCGTCCATCTTCGGAAAGCAACAGAATCGCCACCGACTCGAACGGCACTACTGCGGACAGGAACCGATGAATGCTTTTCAGAGCTGCTTCCAGATTAGGCTGGCGCGCGATGGCGCTCGAAACTTCGAGCAGAGTCTTGTATCTGCCATTAGCGCGTATGTCCGGCGCGTTTCCCACTTCTGCCATACGACGTAACCTAGCACTCTGAATGCCGCGTGTCAGTGTGCTTCAAAACTCTTGCCGTGACAAACGTTGCACACCCTAACTCTAATATTATCTTGTATTTGCCGCAAAAGGCCAGGGGGTTGGGTCGCTCCGTTCCCGCGAGCGGCTGCGCAGTTCTGGTCGTGACAGTTCGGTCATCTGCCGATATATGGGCAGATTTGTCCAAAGTGGTCACGCGAACTGTCAGCCTGCATACCTATGGTTATAGCAGTAGGGCTGTGGCTCAGCGGCAGGAGGTGTCCTCTGCCAATTGCCCGCTCGCCAGCATGGGGATCAGGAACTGAGAGCAAGCTGTAATCTTCTGGAACAGCTCGTCATCGCCCAGCGCCGAGGGGGAAACGTAGTACTCTCCAAGTCGCAGGGTGCGGTATGCTTCGAATGCCCAATCGCTCCACTGCTGCAGGTTGTCGTGCTGCTTGGCGAGTTGCTGCAGGGCTGCCCGATCTGCTTCGGTGGAGGCCGAAAGTGCCGCCAGTTGCAACGCATCTTCGGCCTGCTCGCGGTCATGCATGATCCAGCGCTCGTGAAGGGGATAGCCGTGCTCAATGGCAAAACGAAGTTTGCTCTGCATCGTCCTCATCGTTATCGCGGCCTGCACCCCCGCCCAGGCAAAACTCGGTGAAAGTGCCATAGGGTCGGCCTGTTTCGGCTCAGGGGTCACGGCCGGCCGGTTCACTGCCATTCTTGCCGGGTGATCGTCATCAGCATCCGAGTTCCGGCTGTTCGCCGACTGCGCAGTCGCCATGGCGGCTAGGAACAACATCGAAATCAGCACCATTTGTCGCAATTTCCAGGGCATCGATCGCCTCCTGGTTTCACCAATCGGGAAACGAAGCTTTCAAAGAGGCAAGCTTCTGGCGCCGCAGTTCATCGACCTTCCGTTGTTGGTCGCTGTTCAGCACCTTGTAAACCTTTGCTTCCAACAAAGCATTCGCCATGATGAGCTGCTCCAGAATCCGCGACTGTTCGGCCGCCAGAGCTTGCACCTCCTCGGTGTCGAACCTTCCTTCTAGCGTGGCCAAGGTCAGTTTGCGGCGGTTCTTGTCGAGCTGCTCTAAGAGCGGTTGCACTTGCTTGCGATCATCCGCTATTTGCGTCTGGATATCGGCGATCTGCGCTGGGTTCAGCTCCAGGTAGCCAGCGATTTTCTGGGAAACATCCGGCGAGGAGGTTGGTGGAGGGGCAAGGAGCATACTCCCGGACACCTGGGGTGCTGTATTCGCCTGGGTGTACGTTTCGCTCTGATTGCTGTCCTCCGGATTCTGGAACAATGTCCGCAGCAATTGCAGGCGCATCAATCCGATGTAATATCGTTCGACGCTGAGGTATTCCGCCTGTGCGCGGGTGATCTTCCCATCGTGGCTTGCCTGTGCGATCCGCCCCAAGTCTTCAGACAGCATTTGGAGAACACCATCCATTTGTACTAGATACTCTCCTGCATCCCGCGATCCGGTTGGCGTTTGTACTTGCGCCTGAGGGAGGGCTGTGCTGCTCGATTGTTGTCTCGGCAGGCTTGCCATCACATTGTCCGTAGGTTTTGCGTTGCTGTTGTCTTGGCCACTGGCCGAAATCACCAGCACAGCCGTGATTAGCAATCCGATCATCAGTCGCGAGTTCACTCTGAATCTCCTGATACCGCCATTGGGGATGAGCACGCATTGTGCCAATCGGGAGTGCGCTAAGCGGTTGAGCCTCAGACGATGGTGTTGCTTCTTCCTGACTGAACCTGCCCCGCCGCGGTCACCCGCCTCTATGCGGGCAGTGCGCTGACTTATATGCTTCCTGATCTTGCCTCGAGACGGACGATGGATGAAGAGCCTGGACGTGGATCACCGCCCTTCCAGAGAAAGAGTCCCCGGCGTCTGCCGCCGCCCGCATTCCGGCAATGACCATACGAGGGCAAGGCAAATCACGAAAAGCCTGGGGCTGTTCATTCGCAGCATGTTCGTTGTCAAGCAGTTGTGTCTTTCGGCATGACCCGCGCCGCTGGCAAGGCAAATGCATTTCTCCAGGTCGAAGGCGACCTCGATGCCAGTCATCAATGTATCGCCGATCGCAAGGAGGCTAAATGTCGATAAGAAAGCTAACGTTAACCGTTCTCGGTTGTCTGCTCTTCGGAACCATGATGGCCAGCGCTTTTGCTGCACCTACCAACAAAGCAACCACAAATGGCAAAAAGGGCGAGATCACGCTAGTGCAGCCGGTAAAGGTTGGTACCCTGGTGTTGCAGCCAGGCACATATCTCGTCCAATATCGCACCTCGGGGGAGAAGCATTTTCTACGTTTCACCAAACTGAAGCGGGACCCCATTTACTGGTATTGGGCGCATAGCAAGGCCGGAGATGTCGTTTGCGGGGTCGAGCCTGCAGCTAAAGTAGCAGCAGAGACTTCCTTCTCCACCGTCAGCGACCATGATGCACTGCGAATTACGGACATTACGATCAAAGGGGAGCGCGTCGTGTATCACTTCTGACGGACCTCAGTGCTGACACAATAGCTGGCAATCGGAAGCCAAAGGTTGGCGGTGATCTGACTATTAAAGGCCGCGAGCTAGGCCAGGCCGAACGACTGGGCGGCATCGGCGAGGCCATCGCCGCGTAACTTCAGGAACGCACCGGAAAGAAGGGCCGGTGCGTAGTGTTAGGGCACCTGTTGCGCGGCGGATCGCCCACGGCGATTGGTCGCGCTCTGGGACTTACGTTCGGCGCTGCTGCCATCGATGCGCTCTCGAAGGGCATGGATGGAGTGATGGTGGCACTCAACCCGCCGCGCATTGATTTCGTGCCCATCCAGGAAGCCATAGAAAACTGAAGCTGGTTCCAACTAATAACGAATTTGTTCTTATATCCCGTGCGCTCGATATCTCTTTTGGAAGCGTCGCTTGAGTACGATTCAGGATGCACTTTAGCAGACATCATGCATTTCGTCACAATGTCATGAACACGAATGAGCTACAAATCGCGTTGATGCACAGCGAGGATGCCACGGTTCTATCCTGATCGGGTCGAGTCAGCGTGGATTCGTCGCCAATATTGCGCGACCGGCTGCTGGCTGTATTGCGGTCAGAGGCAAGACGAGCTGTGATCGTTGACCTAACCAAGAACCCGTATCTTTCCAAGGTTTCATAACTAGGCCCTGCCCGCTGACGGACAGGCGGACTTAATCTGGTCAGGGAGTGAGCGGCAAAGGCGGGTTTTCGACTTTTCGCCCCGATCGTTCGACAGGCATTAGGCCGCAGCACGCAGAATACCGGCACAGACCATCTTCAACTCTATATAACTGTCGATTGTCTTCCTGATTGAGACCGGCAGCGTGCTCTGGGGCTTCTCCAGCGCAGTGTCTTGCGATGCCGGCTGCTGCTCCCGCGGGCCTTGTTCGAGCATAGACGCCATCTCCCGCAATCCGTTTTCCAACGCGTTTCGGACTTTTTGCAATTCGGCAGTCTGCTGATCACCATCGAGTTTCTGTGGCCAGGTTGGGATGCCAAGAAGAACGTCTGCCCCGCTCGTCACGGCATTCATGATCTCGTCGCTCAATCTCATGTCGGCCGCGCGGTCCGGATCGAACTCAAACCTGACCACGTCCGCAAAGCTCCGCAGATTTACGACCCCAGCCTCCATCTGTTTTCTGATTCCGGCAATCTTCGCATCCCTGTCCGCATTCGGTTCCAAACCCAGCAAGCGAACGAGGTCGGCGCCGGCGTGAAGCAGACGCGCAAGCAACCGCCGCATGGTGTCCACAGTACGCTCGGGTCGCACCTGATGGAAGATGAAGAACATCACCAGAAAGCCGAGGGCAATGCCGAGGAGCCGGTCTCTTGCCGGGGTCATCTGGTCCGGCGCCCGCAGCCGTTCAAAGGCAAGCAGGTTGAAGGAAAAGGCAATTTGTAAACCGATGTAGCCGAAGTACGGACTGGAACTGATCCATGCGCCCAGAAATGCCAGCGCCGCTATGACGAGCAGGAAACCTTGTACCCCTTCGATATTCGGGAATACGAATACCATACAGCCGATGCCGAGAATCAGCCCTCCAATGGTCGATCCGATTACGCGGAAGAGCAGCTTGCGATTGCTGGCGCCGGTGGTACTCAGGCCGGTGAAGTATACGGTGAAGAACGCAGTAGAGATTCCAGGCCAGGCCAGGCCG
>Ga0326727_10023366_pt1 | contig 11801 bp, 12 predicted proteins | sample MB2enrmetagenome_FD_207643 | JGI IMG/M metagenome (GOLD analysis project Ga0326727, IMG submission 207643) | Lab enriched peat soil microbial communities from McLean, Ithaca, NY, United States - MB29MY | ecosystem: Environmental > Terrestrial > Soil > Wetlands > Peat | place: USA: New York... | reverse complement strand
TACCTCATTGCAATCTTGAAGATAATTCGAAACATGTTTGAAGTCAAGCGGCATTTCCGAGCTTCACTGCTGCTTAATTCGGATCTGCAAAAAAGTTCTTGACAGGGTGTTTTTCCTCCGCTATAAGGTGTGCGCTCGTTATCTTCCCAAGATAGGTTGCCGAGAGTGTCGGACATGGTTCATAGCAAGAAAAGGTCATTCCGCCAAGGAAACATATTCGACACCCATGAATGTAATCGTGCGGAATTAGATGGTCGGAGTTCGGCTGTAAGGCAGGAATTTTCCCATGCTGCCACTTAGCTGTTCGCCATCGGGAGTGAGTTGCGTAGTTGGGCTTGCCCCCCATACGGCATCGTGGACCGATCTCCGCCCGTCGTATAGCAGGCTAGCGGACTTGAGTTAATGTTTGAGGACTTTCGTCAGTGAGGCTCTAGCCGACTTCCTGCGGCTAGCGTCAAGAGTTGAAACTCAAAGTCAACAGATGGATCTATCTTAGCCCACAAAGGAGAGGTTTTGATTTGCATCTGGTGGCAAGAGAGAAGAATTCGGACTTGAGCCACAAGATTCTGTCTGAAAGCGTGTTCAAAACCGAATTTAGTTTTGGAGGAGAATGATATGACACATGCTGTTCGACTGTTACCACATGCAGATCATGGAAGGCGATCTCGTCAGTCACATCAAGCGGAATATCGATGTCATCGGCCACTTCCACTCGGCGGGCGTGCCGGGCCGGCATGAGTTGTTCACGGGCGAGACGAACTATCCTTTTTCCCAAATCAGATCGAGCAAGTCGGCTACCAGGGCGTCTTCGGTCTTGAATATGCGCCGGCGATGGACGACGCGACCTCGCTTAAACAGACTCTGGTGCATCTGTCCCAGGCAACATGACCCTGAGAGTCAACACCCTCGCCCGGTGATTTGGCTTATTGGGAGTGCATAGACTCTGGATGAAGTCAGGACGGGATGATGAAAGGTCGCGCGTCGATGGATGGGGATACTGAGTGGTCTTTTCTTCATGCTTCGCCAAGGAGGTCACTCATGCCGGAAGTCAATGTGGCTTTGATTGGGCATCAATTCATGGGGAAGGCGCACTCGAATGCGTACCGGCAGGTGCGCAGTTTCTTTCCGAGCAAGCTCGTGCCGCGGATGAAGGTAATCTGCGGCAAGGCCCCTCCAGCAGAGCTCGACGCGGCGGCCCGACAGTTCGGATGGGAGGAGTCTGACGCGGATTGGCGTCGCGTTGTCGAACGCAAGGACATTGATATCGTGGACATCTCGGCCCCGGGATACCTCCATCGCGAAATGGCGGTGGCGGCGGCCGAGAACGGCAAGCACATCCTCTGTGAAAAGCCACTGGCGAACTCACTGGCGGAGGCTAAAGAGATGCTGCGAGCTGCGGAAAAGGCGGGCGTGAAGCACTACGTGAATTTCAGCTACCGGCGCGCCCCGGCGGTGGCATACGCCAAGCAACTCATCGAGGATGGGCGACTGGGCGACATCTACCACTACCACGGCGCCTACCTGCAAGACTGGATTATGGACCCGCAGTTTCCCCTGGTTTGGCGGCTGGAGAAGAAGTACGCGGGCAGCGGGGCGCTTGGTGACATCGCGGCGCACGCCGCCGACCTGGCGCAGTACCTCAACGCGGAGATCACTTCCGTCGTCGGTCAGATGACGACATTCATTAAGGAACGTCCGCTCCTCCAGACCGGCCCCGGCGCCTGGGGGGCGAAGGCGGGCAGGGGGAAAGGGAAGGTCACCGTGGATGACGACACTAACTTCCTCGCCCAATTCAAGAATGGCAGCGTGGGCGTCTTTGAAAGCTCACGCTTTGGGGGCGGCCGCCGGAACTTCAATGCGTTCCAGATTTACGGCAGCAAGGGCAGCCTGGCTTTCAATCAGGAGCGCATGAACGAGTTGGACTTCTACGATCGCACGGCCCCCGGTAATGAACAGGGATTCCGCACCATCCAGGTCACCGAGGCGACCCATCCCTACACGGGCGCCTGGTGGCCGCCGGGACACATCATCGGCTACGAGCACACGTTCGTGCACGCGGTGCACGACTTTCTGACATGCCTCGAAAAGGATCGGATGCCGGAGCCGAATTTCCTCGACGGCGTGCGCATCCAGGCTGTGTTGGAGGCAGTCGAACAGTCCGCGAAAGCCGGGCGCTGGGTGAAGGTTAAGGTATAACGGGCCCGTGGTGACGCCCGGAACCCCAGGAAGCAAACAAGGAGTGTGAGAGTCTGAGGGAGAACTCGTTTTCTTGTGCTGAAGCGCCGCTCATAGCACGGCGGGCAGGGGGGCTCTGCCCTCCCGCGGGGCGCTGAGCGCCCCTCTATTTCATTCGAGCGCTTTCGCAGGCTCATTTCATGATCGGCACGATACTGGTGGCTCATGGCCGATGCAGCCGGCGGCGCGCCGGGAGCACCCCCAGCGCCACGCATTCATTAGGAGGAGAAATCACGCAAGAGCAACTAGTGTATCGCTTTTCGTTCGGGCCTTGGTATCTGAGTGAAGGGGCCGATCCGTTTGGCCCGCCCGTGCGCGACCGCTTAACACTTGGTGAGAAACTGGGCATAGCCAAGCAGTTGGGATTTGATGCCATGCAGTTCCATGATGATGACGCCGTGCCGGAACTGGAATCGCTCGGGCCGGTACAGATCGCGGCGGAGGCGCGCGCGATGAAACGGCAATTGGCTGATCACGGTTTGGTGGTGGAATTCGTGGCGCCACGGCTGTGGGAGATTCCCCGCACGATTGACGGAGCCTACACGTCGAACGATCCGTCCGAGCGCGCCCATGCCATGGAAAGGGCGATCTAAGGCGTCGACATCGCGAACGAAATGGATTGCCACCTGATGGTGCTGTGGCTAGTGCGCGAAGGGACCTATGTGCGCGAAGCCAAATCGGCCGTGACCGCGACGCAGTATCTGCTGGAGGCGATCAACAAGCTGCTGGCTTACGATAAGCAGTTGCGCATCGTCATCGAGCCGAAACCGAATGAGCCGATGGACCATGCGTATATTCCTACGGTGGGCCATGCGCTGGCGCTCGGCCACCGCACGATTGATCCTGCGCGCATGGGCGTTTTGATCGAGTCGGCGCACCAGATTTTGGCCGGCCTCGACCCCTCGGATGAGATGGGGTTCGCGCTCTCTTTCAGTAAACTCCGGAGCGCGCACCTGAACGATCAAAATGGCTTGAAGTTCGATGAGGATAAGTCGTTCGGTGAAGTCGACCTGCGGCGGGCATTCAATCAGGTTTGGGTGCTCGAGGAGAACGGCTACGGGCGGCACGGCGAGTTCGTGGGCCTCGACGTGAAGGCGATGCGCACGCAGAAGCAGCCGGTCTCGATGAAGCACCTGGGCAATAGCAAAGAAGTGTTTCTGTGGCTGGTCGAGAAGGTACGAACATTCGACCGCACACTTCAAACCGAGCTAATCCAGCAGCGCGACTACGAGGATCTCAACCGATACGTCACCGCCCACCTGCTGGGCATGTGACTCTAGCTCGGATTTCAAATCAAACTCAGTAGCGAGCCGTTGCGCCCACAAGCGTTTCTGGCGACTCGCATTAGCCGTTCTCGTGGGAAGCGCGACACTAGCCGTTTGGAACGTGATGGACCTGAACTGGACACCTCCTCTGACGCCAACTCCTACCATCAACGCCCCGGCGTGACGCGGGGGCGGAGGCTGGAGTTTTTTCTCGACGGCACGGCGCGCGAGGGGGAAATGGTGCCTGAACTGCCTGAGAGCTCCGGTCGAGGAGAAAGCCCTGAAGCCACCCACTTCCCTGCACCAAGTTCAGGTAGGAATGGTATGACCGACATCGATCCGACTTTCTTAAGGGCCTGCCGCCGGCTTACCTTCCCCTCGTCGGCCATGGGTGATCTCCCTCGTTTAGAAATCCGCGGACAGCATACTCAAGGACTACTTACAAAGGGGGGGCTTTGAGTCGCGTCGTCGCCTGGCGAATTCTATCTGATCGCTAACCCCAAACGCCCAACAGCACGGTAGCCAATAACCCAACTGCGATGCCCGCTTTACCGTAATTCCCCACGCGTTCGTCAAAGAACAGAGCTCCACCGCCGACAACAATACAAATGCTTGCGCCCTGCGCAATCATAAACACTATCGTCCCCGGCGTTCCGTAAGCCATCGCCAAGCCCATCGAGACTTGGCCACCCACGCTCGCCAGTGCCATGGCTGAACCGATAAGCATGGATCTCCGCGATAGAGGCTTTCTTTCCCGCATCACCCAAACCACGCCCAATATCACGCCCCCGAGATACCAGTAAAAGAGATAGACCGGTGTGTATTCCTTCCCCACACCCATCCCCGCCAGGATCCGAAGTCCGAAGGGGCAAATCCCATTCAATACAAAGGCTACGACCATGGCGCGAAACCACATCGCTACACCTTCTTCCCCATCGCGCCGGAGAAAGGCTTGTCGCCCACGGAATTCGGTGCGCGGCGAGCCCCCACCATCATAGTTCTCTCTTCCTTCATGTCTTTCCAAAGCAGTAGGATTGAAGCAATAACCAAGCCCAATACGAGCAACTTGCGAAATCCCACGTTCTCTTTATAGATCACGGCCGAAAGCAGGGCAGGAACAGCGGCCGAGAGATTCATAAACACCCAACTGGTCGTGATTTTTCCGAACTGGAGGCCGTATAGAAAAACCCAGAATGCTAGTACGGCCAAGGCCCCAAAAACTAGCCCTATCCCGATGATTCTTCCCGGTGGGACAAACTTCGCTCGCTTGAAGAGAATGACATCCAGCGCCATCAAGGCCGTTGAGCCAGTGAAAAGCACTAGAGTGGTGATTAACGGTGGACACCCTCTGCGGTCCGCTAGCTTGCTTAGAAGACCGAGGGTTCCGATGCTCACCATGCCAAGCAGCGCAAAAAGATATCCGATCAAGATGGCAAAGCTCCTTGGTTAATCGCGACGGAGAGGCGGCGCTCCTTGCCTAGCTCCATGTTTTCTTCATCAAATCCTTCAACTGCTGTTCAATGCCCGGTTGAAGTGCCACGCGGTATGGGTAGCGAAGTGCGGCGCCATCGCCTGGAAACGACAGAGCCTCGTAGCCGCCCTCGAGGAATGCCCGATCTGTAGGAACATAACTTTCGCATCCGTTGGTATATGCCAACGCCATCTTGTGCCGAAACGGGGCAGCCTCCTCAAACCAAAGTTGATACTCCGCGAAGAGTTCGTGAGTTGTGGCTAACAGACACCACGTGTCTCCCACAGTCAAGGCCGCGACTTCAAAGCGCAGAGACTGCTTCTTGCCTTGCCGGACTTTTCCTATCATGTCGCGGAGGCAGAGTGCTGTATCCTGGTGCCACCAGGGCTGCTCGCTCATCGGTTGTACGTTGTTCTCCGAACTGTCCGCACACGATTCGCTCGCCGGCAATAAGCGGTCTTGCAATTCCCACAACTGGTTATCAGTTGGCTCTAAGGAACTGAATGACTTGGCTAGTCGTGCTTCAGCTTCCTGCAAGGCGCGTTCAAGTTCTTTCACGGGAGGAAAATCCCGAATGGGCAGAGCAGACTTGATCGACCTAAAGGTCAAAGCTGCCCCTGGGAGTGCCTGACTTTGGATGGCAGCCTCGATGGCTGCTTCGGCGAGCTTGATCCCAGCCCGCTCCGCCGCAGCAAACCCTCCCCGCAGGGGGTCGCCGTTAATGTTTGCGCCACAGGCCTGCGCGAAAAGCGCGAGCGTACCCCCGCCGAAGTGCTCGCGTACTCTCTTGACCGCGTAGCCAGGGTAGTCCGCACTGATCAGTCGGCTCGCTCCGTGGACGATGACCGGGTGTGCCGCATGGCTGAATAGTATCGCGCGGGGGTGCCCGTCCGTTTGGTCTACGCGCAAGACGTCCACCCACGGAACTACTGTACCCTGCGGATAAGCCTTCATTATGATGCCTCGAGGAGTAGGAAATCGACGGTTAAACCCGATTTGGACGGGTGCCCGGCCAACACGCAGCACGCATTCTGACAATCGAGAATTTGCCTGGCCCACTGTTTTGGCCACGTTTGTGACTAGCTCGCTGAGCCACGCCATGCTCTCACGAGAGAGAGTTTGCCATCCGACGACGCTCCAGGGGATTGTGAAAGGTGCTGAGTGTGTGTGGCTGCAATTGAACAGAAGATTCGAAATTCCCGTGTGCTCCCGGACCGCTTGGCACAGCTTATCCGCCAGCCCAAAGTCAAATCCAATCAAGTCCAAAGAAACGATAGCGACTCGCTTCCTGCCATCACTCAATACTAGAACGCGCGCAAATAGGTCGTCGTGCACCCCGTTGCTGCGTTGGATACAGCCTACTAACGGAACTCCGACCGGCGGTGTAATCAGTATTTCGCTCACCCCCGCGAGGAGCTTGTGAGGATGCTCTAGGGCCCTCTTGTTTTGCTCCGTCATTTTATCTCCTGCTACCTTCAGCCCACAGTGAGATCTAGCGTTGATGGTGGGCTAAGAGAAGACTTTGTCGATACTCAGAACGTCCGCGAGCGTCATCAATTCTTCGACAGCGTCGTCATGCACCAGCGCCCAGTGCTGGGTCATCCCGGTCTTGGTCGCTGTCTCAAACAAATCCCCCACCGGTGTTGCCAGCTTGACGTAAGCATGCGGTGAGCCTAACAACTTTGCCGGCCCGCTCAAAGCTTCACCTTGCGCCACGACCATCTTGAACCTCTCGACATCGCAGAAGAGGCTCAATAAAGTGACCCGTCCGCCCTTGGCCCGGAAGCGCATCCAGCAACTGTCGGGTTCTGACTCCCGGTACTCCCCATCGGGCTCGATCAATACCTCCTGCTTGCTCGCCGCTAGGTTGATGTCGTGGATGCCCGCATGCCCCATCAGTAAACAGTTCTCCTCTTCATCAAAGGTGAAAATCTCGGTGTACATCGGCGGCCTGCCGGTGAGCTTCTTGAGGAGCCACAGCGCCACCGCGCCGCCTACCTCGGCTTCCATACTCACCACCGCCCTCTCGAACAATGCCGGTACGTAAAGGCAAGGACGGAGTCCCACCACCCGGTGCAGTTCCTCACCCACGTCTTCAATCGCCACCGCGTCGAGATGGTATTTCTCGACTACATCCGCCAACCCCAACGAAACCCTTGCGCCGCAAGCCAGACCCGCTTCCGTAACGTCACGGGAGAGGGGGATTTCCGCTTTCAACTCTCGCACGAAGGCCTCGACCCGCTCCTTGGGGATCGCCTCGCAAAGCTCTCGGTAGTCATGGGTCGAGATGTAGTGGAGCTCAGGACCTAGCTCCTTCTTGAGCCTGAACTCGTCCACATAGGTCCCGCTCATCTGGTTGCATCGGTAAGGGAGAACCCCGATCCGTACGCGCTTCAGATGTTTTGCCGCCTGGGCCGCTTTGCCGAACGCCACGATTTTCCGGAGGGCCTGCTTATTCTGGTCGGAGCCGAAGGCGAAACTGAACTTCTTACCCATTCTTTTCAGGGCGCCGCTGGCTTGCAGCGCTCCGACCGGCCCGCTGTATCGGAAAAGGTCGGGCATACCCATTCGTTCGGGGAGACGCTGGAAGGGTGTGTAGCACCAAAGAAGGAGCGGAGTGGCCGGCAGCCTCTCGAGCGCTTCCAGGATTAGCCGGTCTTCCCCCCACGTGATCTGGCAGAAAACCAGCCCGTCAATGTCCTCTTGGCGAAAGAGTTCGGCGGCTCTTTCCACCTGCGCGGGCGTGGCAAGCACCCCAGGGTTAATCACCTCCAATTCCGGGCCGAGGGCCTTCTGGATGCGGGCCGCGTCCTCGTCGAGCAAGCGGGGCAGGTACCGGAATGAACCCTCGCTGGCCCCGATCTGCGTGAACCATTCCGCCGTCGCCAACAGCAGACCGATTTTGGGTTTTTCTGTGGTCATACCCTTCCTTGCTTCAGCAGTTCATAAGCAGAGGGCTGGATTTCCAAGACCGCCGGCCCTTGGCCCACCCATGAACGCTGAGGGCTTCCCGAAAAGACTACTGATACTCCCGGAAGGCTTCGCGGAACTGGGCAGCGCGCGCGTCCACCACGTCGAAACCGTCCCGCATCGTCACCCCAAAACCCGAGCCCAGCCCCGCGTCCGAAACCCCAATGCTAATGTTGATCGCGCGCCCCAGCAAGGCGTCGGTCTGCGGCAGCATCCCTTTCCAATACTTCAGCTCCGGCCCCTGGTAGTGCGGACAACGGAACGGGCATCCCTCCGCCGTCACCGTCCGCTTCTCCAAAATCTGCTCCATATTGGCGTACACGTGCCAGCCCGAGTCCGCCACCACCTTCGTCCCCAGCTCCTTTGCCACCCGGCGCGCCACCTCCTCGCTCGGCAAAAACACCGTCAGTAAGGTCGCGCATTCCCCCTCCGGGTCGGTGATCTGCCGGAATTCCAACCCCGGTAAATCGGCAATCGCCGCCTTGAAACGCCGTTTGTTGGCATGCAGGTGCGTCGTAATTGTGTCCAGTTTCCTTAATTGCCCCCGCAGCACCGCCGCTTGCAGCTCAGTCATCCGAAAATCCAAACCCACGAATGGTCGCCGCCCCACTTCCACTCCCATCCGCAGCGGTGCATGCCCTTGATCGTGAATGCCAAATAAGCGTCGGTAGATCGCCTCATCCTTCGTCACCACCATGCCCCCGTCCCCGGCCGTGATGGTCTTGAAAATGTTGAAGCTGTATGTGCCCACCTCACCCACGGAGCCCACCGCGCGCCCCTTGTAGCGCGCCCCGAACGCCTGCGCGCAGTCCTCCACCAGGTACAGATGGTGCGCCTCCGCTAGGGCCTTCAAGTCCTCCAACCGCGCCGGATTGCCCAACATGTGCACCGCCATGATCGCCTTTGTGCGCGGCGTAATCTTCCGCCGCACATCGGCGGGATCCAGATTCAGCGTCTTGTCCACTTCCGCCAAGATGGGCACCGCCCGCGCCCAGACGATCGACGACAGGCTGGCAATAAAGGTGTACCCCGGCGCGATGACTTCGTCACCTGGACCAATCCCCAACCCGCACAGCGCCACCAGCAACGCCGAAGTTCCCGAGTTCACCGCCACCGCATACGGTACCCCCATCAGCTTGCCCACTTCCTGCTCCAACTGGTACACCTTCGCCTTGAAGGCCGGATCCTCGGCGCTTCCGTAACGGAATAGATATCCGGACTCCAACACTTCCAATACTTCCCTTTTTTCCTCTTCTCCGATCAGTTCCATCCCAGGCCCTGGCATGTCTATGTCCCCCCCTTTTCGGTCGGATGTCCGCTGGGAGAACCTCTCCCGGCCCAGCGGTGGACTTCACAGGTTTTTGCTCGCCATCCAGGGTCGGCGGGCTGGACCCATCATGACTTATGACAAACGACTTCAGCGTGCTTCTCTTATGGCCTTCTTTATCGCATCTGTGCAGCCCTGCATGACTGCATTTTTCGTGCCGTACCTGAGCAAGAGCTTCTTGCTTATTGGTTCAAGAAAGGAACCAATAGCGGTATCATCAGTAACAGGGGATCCTCCGCCTAATGCTCTTTTAAGATTGGACATGCTGGCGGCGAACTCCTTATCGTACACAATGAGGCTCCCCCACCCATTAACGTTGACCATCATTTCCCAACCATTGAGGTTTGTCCAGGCGAGAAGTGCGTCCAGGTAGCTTTCAATGACTCTGGCGCTTTCATTTCTGCTCGTTGTCGGGGTCAGCGTCCGGCACATTACTTCCCGTGCGGCCCGAACTTTAAGTTGCGAAACCAGGTCGCGAGCGACCTGGGCGCGATCTGGAAACAGCTTGCGTCCCAAAACCCCTAACCGGCCCAACTTATCTTGATTGATCAAACTCCCCAGCTGTGCCCGAAGACCGTCTATCTTTTGGGGATCGGTCTCGTTGATGGCCGAGAAACAATCAGCTACCAGCTTTTTATGCTCAGGATACAGATGTCCCGCCACCTCCAGGAGCACGTCCCGTTGGTTTCGATTTCGATAGTCGTAGTCCCATGCAGAAGCGAGAAAGTAGTAAGTTCGAGGAAACTGCAGAAGTGGGCACTGATTGTTCCCCATTAGACCCCGAAGTTTCGGAAAATCTCCAAGGATGTCAAGGTTTTTTCGAACTTTATCTAAGGGCACGTTTGTAGCAGGGAAGGAGGGCTCGCCTTCGATGATTCCGTAAGGCAGGAAGACAGTTCGCTCCAGTACACCTTCCATTTGGCAGATGGGCAAATACTCCTTGAACCCAGAAATGAGCCACCACGGTTCCGGCACGTCCCTCTTCATGGCGCGGATGGTCCCCTTCATCAACTCTGCCTGCCTAGCTGGTCCTTGCCACTCGGTATTCCCCCACCCCGTCCACATCCAGTTGATCAGCTTGGCTTGCTTGCCGTGCACGTTATAGCGGTCGAGAAGCTCTCTCATGGCGCGGAAAACTTTCATCTCATCGCTGAGCGGGCTGTACGGCCAGCCGCCGGGATCCGAGTCGATCATGCAAAAGCCGTCGGCCTTGTTGACGATCCGGTACAAAGCTTCCCGTGACTTCACAATGGCTTCGAACTGGCGCGGGTCCGCAGGGTTCAGGTCTAATTGGTTCCAGTATACCCAATAGTAACGTGCCCGGGGATCAGACATGCCGAGATTGGATTGGGCCACCCTGTCGACACTATGCATGATCCAGACTTCCATTCCGTGCCGCGTCTGAGCGTAATCGACGACCCGGTTGACTTCCTGCAGGTAGGCCTCATCTTCCGGGGAAAGGGGGACCGGAATGATGTCCATGAACGGCCAGATGTAAAACAAATTCACGCCTTGATACGCCAACATGTCGATGTATCGCTGCCAGTCCTTCTCCTTCCACACTCGGAAGGTGTACGGGTAATTAATGGGCCAGCCGTTCAAATGCATTCCCCTCACCGCCAACGCGGGCTTGCTGGCGACGTCCACCGGTCCTTCGACATAAGGCGTTTTGCCGTCTACCTGAATCATCTTCATCAGCGCCGCCAACCCAAACTTCGTCCCATGCGGTGTTGCTCCGGCTACAATCAGGTAGACTTTGCCGCTTCTAGCAAGTGACTTAATGAGATACCCTTCCTCCCCTAACTCCCTTCCCCCAAGAACGTCGGATGCAACCTGCTCCGCCAACGTCTTACCCACCACAATGAACGAAGGCGGTGCTTCATCCAGAGTTGCGCGTATCGGAGCTTTCGTGCCAGTAATCTCCTCAAGATAATCCGCCAAGTCCTTGGTCCCGTACTGCACGTAGGAAAGCTCACTCGCGTCAACCACGATCACACTTTGGGTCAACGTTATCCTGGCAGGTACGCCTTTGGCCCCCGCATCTGGCGGAACCGCCGCTTCGCCTGACATCCCGTACCCGGCGACCAGCAAGCCGAAAATTGAGAACCACACTGTAAACTTGGAAGCCATCGTTTGTTTCCCCCCTGCAGGTTTACTCGCCGGATGGTCCAATCCAGTTCTATACACCGCTGACGAATACGCTCATCTGTCCAACTAAGTACTAATCGACAATCTCACATCCTGCGTGCGACGGGCAAGAATCCTAGGCCAAACGGACGCGTTCTGCGCTGGCACAGTCGCGAACTCCGACCAGGCGAACGAAACTGCGCCCTCCCAGACAGCAGGCCCGCCCCTTCAGGATGATTCCCTGAATGAGCAAGCCAATCCCGCCCGAGTACAATTCAGCTAATGTAAACGAACTAAATAAAGTGACATTCAAACCTAATTCTGTTACACTCTCGGGTCATGAAAGCGCTGAGCATCGAGCGTTCCGATGTAACCCGGGAGAAGTTGTTGGCGATGGCAGAGGAGG
>Ga0326727_10023365_pt1 | contig 11803 bp, 8 predicted proteins | sample MB2enrmetagenome_FD_207643 | JGI IMG/M metagenome (GOLD analysis project Ga0326727, IMG submission 207643) | Lab enriched peat soil microbial communities from McLean, Ithaca, NY, United States - MB29MY | ecosystem: Environmental > Terrestrial > Soil > Wetlands > Peat | place: USA: New York... | reverse complement strand
TGACCTCGGCCCATCGTCGGACCAGCCCCTGCTAGGCAAGTACAATTCACAGGAAGCCGTTTTCCAGTGCACTACTTGCGGCGCCTGCGAATTCCAGTGTCCGGTCGGCATCGAGCATCTGCCTATCCTCGTAGGCCTGCGCCGTGGCGCCGTCAACACCGGCGAGTGGGAAGACCAGCACGGAGCCAAACTGTTTCTTGCTCTGGAGCGCGGAAGCAACGCGTTGGGCATGAATCCTTCTGAGCGCGACAAATTCATCGAAAAGCAAGGCCTGCCCATCTTCGATGGAACCCAGGAGTATTGTTTGTGGCTCGGCTGCATGGGCAGCTACGACCCAAAGGGCCGCGAGATTGTGGCCGACTTTGCCCGAGTCATGAATTACCTGGGCACAAGCTACGGCGTGCTGCGCAGGGAGAAATGCACCGGCGATCCAGTCCGCCGCCTGGGAAACGATCTGCTCTTTCAGCAACTGGCCGAGGCCAACCTGGAAGCGCTGGCGCAGAACAAGGTACAAAGGATCGTCTCTATTTGTCCGCATTGTGTCCGCACCATCCAGGAAGACTGGAAGGAGTACGGCGCGCCGCCGGAGGTTGAGCACCATAGCGAGTTTCTCGCTCGCTACGCCGATCACCTCAGCCATTGGCAAGCGTTGAAAGGGCACGACTTCAGCAGTGCCGAATGCGACTTGGAATCGACGCGGGCATTAGCCCCGGAGAGGAGTTCTTCGGGCGCAACCACCGCCAATCCCGTGAGCTTTGTGTCAGGGCACGACTTTAGTCGTGCCGAGAAATCCGCAAATACATTGAGGGCTTTAGCCCCTGCGGAAACCGCTGAAGGGTACGGGCTTCAGCCCGTACATCTTGCTCAAGCCAAATCATCCGGGGCTTTAGCCCCTGCGGAAACCGCTGAAGGGTACGGGCTTCAGCCCGTACATCTTGCTCAAGCCAAATCATCCGGGGCTTTAGCCCCCGAGGTACGAGAGAAGATCGTCTTTCACGATCCCTGCTACCTGGGCCGCTATCGCAATGTTTACGATGAGCCGCGCGCTGTCGTTAGAGCCACGGGCAGTCTGGTCGAGGCCCCACGCAGCCGAGAGCGCAGCTTTTGTTGCGGAGCAGGCGGCGGACTCGCCTTTCTCGGCGAAGAGACCGGCGAACGCGTCAGCCACAATCGTGCGCAAGAGTTGGCAGCAACCGGCGCGCAGACCATCGTCGCAGCCTGCCCGTTCTGCAATACCATGCTTCGAGATGCGCTTGCCGCCATTGGCGAAGGCGCGCCACAACTTGTCGATATTGCACAACTAGCTGCGCGCGGATTGCCCGATTGAAGCATACGTGGGGTAGAATAGCGCCATGGCGGACATCGTTACGGGCTTGCGGCAAGTGATCCAGGACCTCGTGGCCCCGGACCTCAAGGCGATCCAAGCCAAACAGGACGCGACCACGCTCCTGATAGACGCATTCCGCGCTGAGATGCGCTCGGAATTTGCTGCGCTCAAAGCCGCCAATCAGACTGAAGTTTTGCGGCAGGTTTCTCCCTTGAAGGAGCGGCTCAGCGTACTGGAGATTAGACCTGGTAGAAAAGGGCCGTCAGTGAGAACCGCTGCGAAAAAATAAACAATGTCCAATCCTGCGCACGCCATCGGTCTCCCCTGTCGATTCATACCTCCGCCAGACCGGAGCACCTTCTTTTCATCATGAAAATCATCGTCGCCATCAAGCAAGTTCCGGAACGCGATGCGCAGATCCGCATCGCCGCCTCAGGCAAATGGATTGAAGAATCCGATCTCCAGTTCGCGCTGAACGAGTCCGATGCTTACGCGCTGGAAGAAGCGCTGCAGCTCAAGGAAAAACACGGCGGCGAGGTGATTGTCGTCAGCGCCGGCCCGGAGCGCATCGGTGCAACTATCCGCGAGGCGCTAGCCAAGGGCGCAGACCGGGCCATTCAAATCGTGTGTGACGATCTTGGCTCACGCGACGCGCTTGGGGTTGCACGACTGCTGGCCGCCGCAATCAAGCCGGAGAATCCCGATCTCGTTCTCACCGGCCTGCAATCTGAAGACCTCGGCCTGGGACAGACCGGCGTTGTTTTGGCCGAACTGCTCGGGCTGCCCCACGCAACGCTTATCCTGCACGTTGAAAAGACCGAGACAGGCGTGACCGTCAAGCGCGAACTTGAGGAGGGTTGGTTCCAAGACGTCGAGCTGCCCACGCCCGCAGTGCTCACCATTCAATCCGGCGGCAACAAGCTCCGTTATGCCACGCTGATGGGCATCAAACGCGCCAAGACCAAAGAAGTTCGTCAGCTCACCGCGGCCGAACTCGGCGTTGAATCTTCCCCGGTGGTGCTCTTGGATCGAGTCACAATGCCCCAAAAGAAGAAATCCACACAGATGCTCCCAGGCAATGCTCAGGAGGCCGCGGCAGCGCTGGTCGAAAAGCTCAAGTTCGAGGTGCGTGTCCTATGAGCGGCGTATTGGTCATCGTGGAACAGCGAGCGGGCCGCATTGCCCGCATTGGTTGGGAGGCCGTAGCCGCCGCGCAGCATCTTGGCTTGCTGTCAGGCCTGCCGGTAAGCGCTGCCATCGCCGGCGCAGCCACTGATTCCTTAGCCGCCGAAATCGCAGCCCTGCCGCTTACCAAAGTGATCCGGGTAGACCATTCGCTCCTCACCCAATACACTGCCGACGGCTACATCGCGGCTCTGCAACAACTCGTCCAGGCCGAGCAACCCGGCTACGTCGTTTTCCCGCACACCTACCAGGTTCGCGACTATGCGCCGGCGCTTGCGGCCCGCTTCGGCCAAGTGCTCATCGGCGATGTGGTCGCAATTGAAGCGGGTCCCGCATTCACGCGGCAACTTCTCCAGGGCCGGCTAAACGGTAGCTATCGACACTCCGGCAACGGCCCGTGTTTCATCTCGGTGCAGGCTGGAGCTTTCCGCGCCGAAACGCCAAGCCAGGACGCAGTCAAGGCCTCGATCGCAACCTTCACTCCCACCATAGAGCCAGCCCAAATTCGCACCCGCCCCGGCGAACCCTACAGCGCCGGATCGCAGACCGTCGATCTCGGATCTGCGCAACTGATCGTCAGCGTAGGCCGCGGCATCAAGGACGCGGAGAACATTCCCATCGTGCAGGAACTGGCAACAGCGCTGGGCGCGGAACTGGCAGCCTCGCGGCCCATCTGCGATAACGGATGGCTGCCCATGGATCGACAGGTGGGCAGCTCGGGCCAGACCGTCTCGCCCAAGCTCTACCTTGCCGTTGGAATCTCCGGCGCCATTCAGCATCTGGTCGGCATGAAGGGATCGCAGTGCGTGGCCGCCATCAACAAAGACCCCGACGCGCCCATCTTCGAAATCGCCGACTACGGCATCGTTGGCGATCTGTTTGAAGTTGTTCCCGCGCTGACGGCGGCTGTAAAAGCAGCGAAGCAGTAAGCGTCTTGGTACACGCCGTTTGCGTCACGGCGGGTCTGCACGATATGTTTCCTTGTTGACCAGGCAATGCCGCGTCAACGGGGGCAATCAGAATGCTTCTTCCGGAGACTTATCTAGCCGCGCTCTCGCTTATGGTCCTGAGCATGTTGTGCTGGGGATCGTGGGCCAACACCCTCAAGCTTTGTCCAGGTTATCGCTTCCAACTTTTCTATTGGGACTACGCCCTGGGCCTGGCGGGAGCTGCGATCTTCTGGGGCCTTACCGCCGGCAGCATCGGCCACACCGGGCCACATTTTCTTAGCGACGCGGCGCAAACTCCTCTCAATCTCATCATTCTGGCCGCCGTTGGAGGAGCTGTCTTCAACGTCGCGAACCTGCTGCTGGTGGCCGCCATCGACGTGGCCGGAATGGCTGTGGCATTTCCAGTCGGTATCGGCCTGGCGCTGATCGTCGGCGCCATCTCGAATTACTTGGTCCGTCCGGTCGGCAATCCCCTGCTGCTCTTTGGTGGAGTTGCCCTGGTGATGGTGGCCATTGTGCTCGATGCCGCCGCTTATCGCAGCCGCGCGGCCAATGCCAAGGCAACCACCACGCGCGGTATCGTGCTGAGCCTGGTGGCCGGCGTGCTCATGGGCTGCTTTTATCCGTTCGTTGCGCGCGCCATGACCGGCACGCCGGCCGAACCCGCACCAGGCCCTTACGCAGTTGCCTGCTTCTTTGCGCTTGGCGTTTTGATCTCCACAGTGCCGGCAAACCTGCTTCTCATGTGGAAGCCCCTCGACGGCAAGCCGCCCGTTCGCGCAGGCTACACCAGCGCCCCGTTGAGCTGGCACCTGGCAGGCATTCTGGGCGGTGCAATCTGGTGCACTGGTGGAGTGGCAAATTTTGTTGCCTCAGGTGCACATCTGGTTGGGCCCGCCGTCTCCTACTCCATTGGGCAGGGCGCGACCATGATCTCCGCTTGCTGGGGCGTGTTTGTGTGGCATGAATTTGCCCAGGCGCCGCAGCTGGCCAAGCGGTATTTGATCTTCATGTTCATGTTCTTCCTGCTGGGTCTGACCGCCGTGGCCCTGGCGCCGCTTTACTAACTTCTAATTCGAGCAGGAAAATCATGCAAAAACCTATCGTCGTCGTCGGCAGCGTCACCATGGATATGGTTTCGCGCGCCAAAAACATTCCGAAAATCGGTCAGACCGTCATCGGTACAGGCTTTGAGACCACTCCCGGCGGTAAAGGCGCGAACCAGGCTGTCGCCGCGGCCCGCGTGGGTTATCCAGTCAAGATGGTGGGCCTGGTGGGCCAGGATGTCTACGGCCCGGCCTTGCTGGAAAATCTTGGCCGCGCCGGCGTAGGAACGGAAGCCATGGAACCGGTAGCCGGACCCTCCGGCCTAGCGCCGATTTTTCTCGCGGAAAACGGCGATAACGCCATCATCGTCATCCCGGGCGCAAACGGAAAAGTTGACTCGGCCTACGTCGACCGCCACGGAGAGTTGATTCGCTCCGCCGGAATGGTGCTCTGCCAGCTTGAGATTCCCATGGACACTCTCAGCCATACGCTGGCCCTGTGCGCGGATGCAGGCGTTCCGGTGATGCTCGACCCGGCTCCTGCCGCTCCGCTACCCGATCAGGTCTGGGGCCAGGTTGCATGGTTTACTCCCAACGAGACAGAGGCTGCTTTTTACGTTGGCGAGGCACCTAATCCTGAAGATGGCGCGACGCGTCTGCTTGCCAAAGGGCTACGCGGAGTAGTCTTGAAGCGCGGCAGTGAAGGCGCGTATGTGGCCACCGCGGACGGCCAAGCAGGCTGGGTGCGGGCTTTTAAAGTCGAAGCCGTCAACACCGTCGGTGCAGGCGACTGCCTCAACGGCGCATTTGCCGCAGCATTGCTTGAGGGGAACGATCCATTCGCGGCGGCGCGATTTGCGTGCGCGGCCGCGGCCATCTCCGTCACTCGCCCCGGCGCGCAGGCGTCAATGCCCACTAGAGCCGAAGTGGATGAATTTTTGTCGCTGCACACATAGAATCCGGAGTCGAATTTACAAGTGCCGGATCAAAACCAAGGGAGAAATCGCGCCGAATGCTACGCAGAATAAGCCTTGGAATCGTATTTTGGGCAATCGCCCTTGCAGCGGCAGCCCAAGACACGCAGTATCCGGCCAGAGGACAGCAGATTCCCGTTCCCGATTGCATGAACCTTCACTCTGCGTGGGACGGTGTGCTCCAAGCGCCTTGCCTGTTTTATACGCATGAGCGCTGGCTGCGCGATCTGCAGCACTGGCGCTCGGAGCGGCGCATCCGCGTTGCCTACGATCCCTGGCGCTACCAGTTGCCTGCCCTTCACTGGACCCAGTCCAGCTTCATCCAGCCGCAAATGATGGTGCAGGATCGATACTTCTACGACCCGGTTGCCGGGCGCTACACCGTGGGCCGTTACCTCGACGATTTAGACAAGCGCTACGGAGGCATCGACGCGGTGCTGGTCTGGTCGACTTATCCCAACATGGGGATCGACGACCGCAACCAGCTCGAAATGGTCGAGTCAATGCCCGGCGGCCTCGATGGTGTGCGCCAGATGGTTGCAGACTTTCACCGGCGCGGCGTCCGTGTGCTCTTTCCCATGATGATGTGGGATGAGGGAACGCACAAGCCTGACCAGGACTGGCCGGAGGCGATTGCGGCTCTCATGAAGCAAATCGACGCCGACGGCATCAACGGCGATACCCAGGACGGCGTGCCGCTGGGCTTCTCTGAGGCAGCGGAGAAGATCGGCCACGCGCTTGCCTTCGAGCCCGAGGGCAGCCCCAGCGACGAGGCCCTGAGTTGGAATGTAATGACCTGGGGCCAGTACAGCTTTCCTTTCATCCCCATGGTCGACAAGTTCAAGTGGCTTGAGACCCGCCACATGGTCAACATCAGCGACCGCTGGAACCCAACGAAGACCGACGACCTGCAATTCGCCTTCTTCAACGGGGTGGGATGGGAGAGCTGGGAGAACGTGTGGGGCATCTGGGTCGGGATTACTCCACGGGATGCGGAGGCCACGCGCCGTGTTGCCACCATCGAGCGCGCAGTGGCGTCCTTCCTAATCAGCCCGGATTGGGAGCCGCTCTATCCCACACACAGCTACGGTGTTTACGCCAGCCGCTGGCCGCTCGGACAAGAGACAGTCTGGACCATCGTTAACCGCAACGGCTATGACATTGGCGGACGGCAGATGGATGTGCCCCTCACAGCCGGCATGCGCTACTTCGACCTCTATCACGGCGTGGAGTTGAAGCCGGAGATCAATGGGCAATATGCGGTTCTCAGCTTCGATATGGAAGCCAACGGCTACGGCGCGATTCTGGCGACACCGAACGAGCCCAGTAACGCTATCAAGGCGCTGATGACGCACATGGCTGCGATGACCAAGGAACCGCTGGCCAGCTTCTCGCATCAGCCTGCGATATTGCAGCAGAGCATCGTTCCCATCGCGGCAACCAAGCCCGCAAGCGACGCGCCGGACGGCATGATCAAGATTCCAGGAGGACAGTTCGTCTTTAAAGTTGTGGGCACCGAGATCGAAGGCGGCGGAAGCGCTGGCGTCGACGTGCAGTTTCCGTGGGAGGATTCGCCGCGCCGCTTCCACGAGAAGACCATGCAGGAGGCTCCGTTCTTCATCGACAAATACCCTGTGACAAATGCGCAGTTCAAGCAGTTTCTCGACGCTGCGCACTACGCGCCGAAAGACACTTTGAATTTTTTGCGCGACTGGAAGAATGGAGCATTTCCGGCGGGGTGGGACAACCGGCCAGTGACCTGGGTCTCGCTTGAGGATGCGCGCGCGTATGCGGCTTGGGCGGGCAAGCGGCTGCCGCACGAGTGGGAGTGGCAACTGGCGGCACAGGGCACGGATGGCCGCATCTATCCATGGGGCAACGCATGGCTGCTTGCCAACGTGCCTACGCCTGTAACTGGCCGCACTATGACCGGCCCGGACGCTGTGGATGCTCATCCCGCAGGCGCCAGCCCTTATGGCGTTATGGACATGGTGGGCAACGTGTGGCAATGGACCGATGAGTATACCGATGAGCACACCCGTGCAGCCATTGTTCGCGGAGGAGAGTACTATCAGCCGCAAGGCTCCATCTGGTACTTTCCGGAGGCATTTCGGAACGACGAGCACAGCAAGGTGCTTTTGATGGCTCCGAGCTACGACCGCTCGGGCGGCGTTGGGTTCCGCTGCGTGCGCGACGCGCAGTAGGTAGTTCCAGACTGTCATTTCAGGCGAGAAGAAGTTGAAGAAGCTGCTTTTGTCTTCCCGTAAATACCTCACATCATTAGAGATGACCTCCTTTCATACAACAGCCTTTGACAAGCGGCCGATAAAGAGCGATTCTATAGCGAAGAAAAGGCGAAACAATGCCCTCCGCCTCAGCGCTTCGCATCGAGATCGAGAACTTGCTTGAACGGCGCTTCCCCGCTGCGCTTACGCCTGTGCCGCGGACGATCCGCGAGACTGCGTCTACGGGCATTGAGGAGGTAGACCGGCTGCTGGACGGGGGGTTGCCGGTGGGCGCGATCAGTGAGGTGACGGGGCCGGAATCGTCAGGGCGGACCAGCCTCGCGCTGGCCTTTGTGGCCGAGCGGACGCGGCAGGGGCAGGTGTGCGCATGGGTGGATACGCACGATGCACTCGATGTGGAATCGGCTGCGGCGAATGGCGTGGAGCTTAAGCGGCTGTTGTGGGTGCGGTGCGGAGGGGGTGCGGCGACGGAAAAACGGGCGGCGGCTGGCGGCGAGGACGCCGCCAGTACAGCCGGTCTGGAGACCGGCGCTACCTCCCTGGCCTACCGGATAAATCCCGGGGCTGACGACCGAGCGAACTCTTCCTCCGTGGCTAAAGCCAGCGCCGATCCTGTTGGCTTTGTGCGGGGGTTAAAACCCCCGCCTCCCTCCGGATCGGGTTTTTCCGCAGCACCTCCCTCCGCAACGAGTTTTCCCCTGGCCTCAAAAAACAAGCCGTGGCCGCGGCTGGAACAGGCTCTGCGGGCGACCGATCTGCTGCTGCAGGCGGGAGGGTTTGCGGCGCTGGTGCTGGATCTGGGCAGCACGGCCGCGGAACACGGCTGCCGGATTCCTCTGGCTACTTGGTTTCGTTTCAGGCAGGCTGCCGACCGTACACGGTGTTCGCTGCTGGTGCTGGCGCGGGAGCCGCTCGCACAATCCAGCGCGGCGGTGGTGCTGGAATGCGCGGCCGAGCGTGCGGTGCAAGATGGTGAAACGGTGATGAGCGGCTACAGCTATCAAGTTCGGCGGGGACGGCTGCGGTTTGCGCCTGAGCGCTTCACGGCAAAGATCGCCGAAGTGCGTAAGCCTCCTATGTCAACCTGGCAGGCGGACAGTCAATGGCAGAGGGAGAAACTACAAAGAAGCGGTTCGACAAAACAAGACGTGGTCATGGAGTTCTACGGAGTCCCACCCATCGGACAAAAACTTCCGATGGATGGGGCACAGCTTTATTCCGCTAGGGCTGGCGGGAGACTGGGATGAAACAGGAACTCTACGTTTGCGTTCACGCCGCGGAGTTTCCTACGCAGGCCTTGCTGCGGTTGCGGAGCGGGCTTGAGTCGCAGCCGGTGGCCGTGCTCGAAGGCCGTGCGCCACTGGAAACGGTCTGTTCGCTGAACCGCGCGGCGCTGCTTAAAGGGGCGGCTGAGGGCATGACCAGGCTTGAGGCCGAAAGCATTCCTGAATTGCTCCTGATAACGCGCTCACTGGAAACAGAGGCGGCGTCACGCGCGGTAATGTTCGAGTGCGCCGCACATTTCTCTCCGCGGATTGAGGCGGCGAGTGAGGGGACAGCTTGCGCCTGCGTGCTGGATATTGCAGGGACGGAGCGGCTGTTTGGTCCGCCGGAAGAGCTGGCGCGAAGGCTGCGGGCGGCACTTACGGCTGCGGGTTTTCGTACGTCGGTGGCGGTGAGCGCGAATTTTCATGCAGCACGGTTGAAGGCGGCGTCGGCGCGTGGAGTTACGGTGATTGCGGATCAGTGTGAGGCAGAGGCGATGGCGAAACTGCCGATTGCACAGCTCGGCCTGAGCGAGGAGCATGCGGAAACATTTGCGCTGTGGGGCATTCGCACGCTGGGCGAACTGGGCGCGCTGGCGGAGACCGATCTGGTTACTCGGCTGGGGGCGCAGGCCGCGGAATGGCGCAAGCTTGCCCAGGGCGCATTGCCGCACACCTTTCAACCCATCGAGGAAGAGTTTTGTCTCAGGGAGTACTGCGACTTCGATACGCCGGTGGAGCGGATCGAATCGCTGCTGTTTATGGGCGCGCGGATGATCGATTGCCTGGCTGCGCGTGCTGCCTCACATGCGTTGTCGCTGGCTTCGCTCGCCGTAGAGATGAAGCTGGCGGGCGGGCTGACAACCCAGCGCACTATTCGTCCGGCCACCCCTACTGTGGATAGAAAGTTTCTGCTCAAGCTGCTGCAACTGGAGATCGCCGCGCATCCGCCGCAGGCTGAGGTACTCTCGCTTGCGCTCAGGGCGGAGGCCGGGCAATCGAGCAAGGTGCAACTGGGACTGTTCGCGCCGCAAATGCCGGAGCCTTCGCGCCTGGACGTGACCATTGCGCGGCTCAAGGCTATTGCCGGGGACGAGCGGGTGGGCTCGCCGGTGCTGGAGGATTCGCACCGGCCAGGGAGCTTTCGCATGGAAGGATTCACGGTCGCCGGCCAAGCGAATGCGCCTGAAGTTTTAGAGGAACCTCGCCCGCGGCTGGCGCTGCGGCGCATGAGGCCCCCTTTGCCTATACGCGTTCATCTAGACGCGCTCAAGCCAGTTGCCTTTCGCGGCCGGGAACAAAGCTTCAAGGTTGCGGCAGCGTATGGACCGTGGAGAAGCAGCGGCTGCTGGTGGTCTACCGACGATTGGAATGCGGAGGAGTGGGACGTGTTGGCTGAGGACGCAACCGGGGCCCTGGTCGCATGCTTGCTGGTTCACAATTGCGCGCAGAACGAGTGGCGCCTGGAAGCTTTTTATGACTGACGAATACATCGAACTGCACGCGGCTAGCGCATTCAGCTTTCTGGCAGCGGCGTCGCAGCCTGAGGCGCTGATCGAGCGCGCGGCGCAACTGGAAATGCCAGCCATGGCACTGGCTGACCGCAATGGCCTCTACGGTGTTGCACGCTTTCATACCATGGCGAAGAAGAGCGGCGTCAGAGCGCACATCGGCGCGGAGATCGCGGTTAGCTCCTTCGGCCACATGCTCAGGCCACCGATTTGGCTGCCGCATCAATTCCCTGCCGAGCCGCCGCGGCTGCTGCTGCTGTGCGCATCACAGACTGGCTATCGGAATCTCTGCCAACTGATCACGCGCTTCAAGATACGCGAGCAAACAAAGGCTGAGGGAGCGGCTACGTTCGATGATCTGGAAGAATTTTCAGCGGGCTTAATCTGCCTGACAGGCGGCGATGAAGGACCGCTGGCGGCGGCGCTCGCACATGAAGGCCGCGAGGGAGCACGCAGGATTGCCGGCAGGCTGGAGGCAATCTACGGGCGAGGTAATCTTTATCTCGAACTTCAGCGACACCAAGAACGAGACGCCGAATGCCGTAACCAGTCGTTGCTCGATGTCGCATCTTCGCTGCAACTGCCTGTTGTGGCCACGAACGGAGTGCGTTATGCCACGGAAAACGATCGCGAAATTTTGGATGTGCTGACCACCATCCGTCACCATACTTCGCTTGATCGGGCAGGGCGGCTGCTGGCGGCGAACTCGTCGCGCTCGCTGAGGCCGGCGTGCGAAATGGCTGCGCTGTTCGCGGATATTCCCGAAGCCATTGCCAACACTCGCATGGTCAGCGACCGGCTCGAATTCACGCTCGACAATCTCGGCTACGAATTTCCGCGCTATCCGGTGCCGGACGGCGAAACGATGGATAGCTTTCTGGCCAAGCGCGTTGAGGAGGGAGTGCGCAAACGCTACGGCTCGGCTGCCAAACGATCTTTGCTCGACAAGGCACGCGCACAGGTGGCGCATGAGCTAAAGCTGATTGCCAAACTTGGATTTGCAGGATATTTCCTGATCGTCTGGGATCTGATTGGCTACTGTCAGAAGCACGGAATCCTGGTGCAGGGACGGGGTTCGGCAGCCAACTCCGCGGTCTGCTATGCGCTGGAAATTACCGCTGTCGACCCGGTGGGCATGGAGCTGTTGTTCGAGCGTTTTTTGAGTGAGAACCGTGGCGAGTGGCCGGATATCGACCTCGACCTGCCATCGGGCGATCAGCGCGAGCAGGTGATTCAATACGTCTACGAGCGCTATGGACAACTGGGCGCTGCCATGACCGCGAATGTAATTACGTATCG
>Ga0326727_10023364_pt1 | contig 11804 bp, 8 predicted proteins | sample MB2enrmetagenome_FD_207643 | JGI IMG/M metagenome (GOLD analysis project Ga0326727, IMG submission 207643) | Lab enriched peat soil microbial communities from McLean, Ithaca, NY, United States - MB29MY | ecosystem: Environmental > Terrestrial > Soil > Wetlands > Peat | place: USA: New York... | reverse complement strand
TCTTTTGCCAGCACATCAGTATTTTCACACACTTGGCCGCTTACTGTAACAACTGATTCTGCTTTGGCTAAGGGTCTGTTGGCGACGTAGATGTGATGGTATGCACCGTAAAGCGCAGGCCTAAGAATTGTATTCATACCGATGTCCGTGCCAACGAAGACTTTTGTTCCCACCCTTTTGATATGATGAACGCGGCCGAGCAGCACAGTCGAATCAGAAACCACGAAACGTCCCGGTTCTATCATTAGGTATGGATCGCCTATCTCATTCTTCTCGACAAATTCCTTGAATAAAGTGCTGACACGTGATCCGAGCGTTTCAATATCCAGCGGGCTCTCGTTGGGTCGATACGGCACACCGAATCCGCCTCCGATGTCAACAAATTCGAACTTCAATCCAACTTCCTTCGCGATCCTTCCAGCGATATCGAAAAGTTTGCGAGTGACCGAGACGAAGTAGTCGAGATTGAGAACGTTGGATCCCGTCATCATATGTATTCCAAACCTTTTGATTCCACTCCCCTTGGCTCTCGCGTAGGCTTGAACGATTCCTGATTCCTCAACTCCGAACTTCGTGTTCTCACCCCCAAAGACTAATCCGGGATATTGTCCTTGACCGACTCCAGGATTGACCCTAAAGGAGAGAATCTCTGGCATTCCATACCTCAGAAGTCTTGGTAGGAGAGCAACATCGTCCAGATTAACGGCAGCGTGGGATTCAATTCCTTGGGCCAGTTCGTAGTCACTGTTGTAATTGCCGCTGTAGAGCAACTGTTCGGTTCTGAAGCCAGCCAAACTCGCCAGCGTAAGCTCTTCTATGCAAGAACAATCCGCGCCTGCACCCTCTTGTCTCACGATGTTCAGGATTGATAGATTGTTATTGGCCTTGACTGCGTAGTTTAGCCTGAACTTCCCGTAACCTTTCCCGAATGCCGCTATCAAGCGTCTACAATTGTGTCTGATTCGTTGCTCGTCGGTCACGTAGGTTGGCGTACCGAAGGAGGATGCAAGTTCAACAATTTCGCGTTTGCCTATTCGCAGCTGGCCCTCGGACATGAGGAGGGGTGGCATGATTTCGTTCATTGCGATTTCATCGTTCCTGGCAAGTTTTGGGATGAGTTAGTTGGGGGTAGCATGTTTGATGGTCAGGTTTGCGTTGGGCCGAGAACATCTTTCATAGAATAGATTCCCGGCTGTTCCTGTGATGCTATCCACTTGCAGGCAAGCAATGCTCCGGCTACCATCGCTTTCCTTGAGAAAGCTATGTGCTCAATTCTAATCATATCGTGTTCTCCTGACAAGATAAGCTGATGAATTCCAGGAGTTCCGCCCCCTCTCAATGAAACCATTTCGACTTCTCCGTCCATTCGCTTTGGTTTCGCTGTCCTATCGGTTATGGTGACAGGGAATGCGGAGTCTCGGTTGAGGAGCTGAAGCATTGTTTTTGCTGTTCCGCTTGGTGCGTCCGCCTTCATCTTATGATGCTCTTCTATGATACTGTAATCGTAGAGTTTGTTGAAGTGAGATAACTGGTGAGTGATTTGGAAGATGATGTTTGCGCCAACAGAGAAGTTCGTTGATATCACGGTCGGAACGCTCTTAACTATTGAATTCAGCTGTTCTGATTGGGCAGCGGTGAATCCGGTTGTGCCTATTACAATGCGTTTTCCTAGGGCTATGATCTTGGGTATGTTCGTTAGGTCGGCGTCGGGTTTAGAAACGGAAAGGACGACATCGCAGTTAGCTGCTGCATCCTCTATGTGAGAAGCGTCTCTCATGATCGTTTCCGAACTTAGTAATCCAATCTCACTTAATGTCCTACCCACATTGGGATTGCTATTGCTGCATACAGCTCCCGAAATTTTCACGTCGGATGATGCTTGAGAGATGATTTCGCGACCGAATTTTCCAGTCGCGCCTACCACGCACAAACTAATAGCCATCGTAAAACCATCCGCGCCAATACCGATCTTCTGTTAGCCGCCTGTTAACGTCTACATCGAAGTAACTGCTCAAAGGTTCGAATACTTCTGGATGTTCTGCCTGCACTTTTCGTGCCTTGTTGAGGAGCAATTCAACGCCTTGTTTTGTCATTCTTCCTAGTGGTGGTCTGAGAGGGCCTCCTGGCAGCCCCAAAATTCCCATCAACGTCTTGATTGGCAGAGGATTTCGAGCTTTGAACGCCACAGGCCCGCGGCTAGTCTGCTCATTTGTCTTCACTGTGACAATGTCGAATAGAGGTTGAAGCGCGATCGAGACAGAGTTCGCTTTGTCCGTTAGCCCTTCGAGCGCATAACCACACATGTCTTGAACGCTCTTGGGTGCCACATTCGATACTACTGAGATTACTCCTGAAGCCTTGATGCTCGGATCCAGCATCATTTGTAACGTTTTGTCGTCATCGCCTGACAATATGTTGAAGTTGTTCCCACAGAATTTTCGGATGGCCCTCATGTTCTCAAAGTCGCCAGTTGCTTCCTTGACGGCACAGATGTTGGGGCAGTGTTCGTTGGCAATGGCCAGGTCTTGAGCTAGAATTTGAGTTCCGCATCTCCCCGGAATAACATAAGATGTAATGAAAATGTCAGGAAAGGCGGATGCCACGGGCTCCAGGTACTCTCTTCTGATCTCTAATGAGCTTGGGCCATTGTAGTAAGGATCGACTAAGAGTACATGTCTAATGCCCATCTTTTTTGCGTGCTCTGTACCTTCGATGCACTCTGTAGTGCTGTTGCTTCCTGTGCTTGCGATTACTATCGTCTTGGAGCCGACTGCATTGAATGTTGTCTCAAAGGCCTTGATGTGTTCTTCCCACGTTAGAGTTGGGCTCTCACCTGTTGTGCCAACACTAATTATCCCTGAAATTCCATGCTTGGTTTGAAATTCGCATAAGGACTGTAATCCTTCGAAGTCTACACGTTTCCCGTCGTTGGAGTAGGGAGTCACGATAGCCGTGAATCCGCCCTTGTATGGTTGATCCATTGGCGTTCGCCCTACCGCCTCAACCTTTATACTTAAGAATTACGCATTCCGTAGATACATTACGTTTTTCGTAACGAAGAGAATGAGCATTGGACGAAATAGACTACCAAATCCTTGAGATTCTACGCGAGAACGCCAGAACGACGAACGAAGATATTGCAAAGATAGTGAAGTTGACTGAGGGCGCTGTCAGAAACCGCATCAAACGCTTAGTACTGATCGGAGTCATAAAGCGATTTACAATAATCACAGAGCCAACTCAACCTGAAGCCATAGTTCTCATAAAGACTCAAGCAAAAGGAAGCAAGGAGATTTTGAGAAGAATACGCAGATACACGAATCGATTGTTCGAGACTGCTGGTGAATACGATGTTGCTGGGTTCATATCCGCAGAGAGCATCGAAAAAATCAACATGACTATCGACAAACTGCGTGGCGTCGAGGGAGTGATTTCGACCGCGACGCTACTGAAGATCGCGGACGAACAGGTACGCTAATGCACGGCATTTCAGTTGAAGAAGCGAACTTTTCGGTTCAATGTGTGCCGGGTGGGAAAATGATCTGCCTCGCGGCCTAGCAAAACATCTCGATTCTGAATAGTTGCAATCGCCTAGTCCGAACATCTGTGAATGGTGAGCTCAGTAAGGCCGAGCGGGGTCGACGGTCCTTGACGTCATTCCTGTCTGAAGTCGATTTGCCTTAGATGCTTGAGACAGCGCGCCCTGTGTTTCTTCCACTCTTAATCAGTATTTTCCGCACAAGTCGCTCTGTCTCTTTGAACTCCTTGAGGAGTGTCCTTGCAACAGGAGTCAGGGTGGTTCCTCCGCCGCCCTTTTTCTTTCCATTTCGCGTTCCACCGCGATGCGTTACAATTACCGGTTGGTGTAGCCTTCTCCTTATCCGGATTAGGTAGTCCCAGGTAAATTTGTAAGACATCTCTAGTTCCTCTGCGGCTGCGGCTATTGATCCGTACTCATCTACCGCCTCCAGGATTTGTGCTCCCCCTTTGCCGAGGATTCTTTGGCCGTTGGAATTTAGGTAAAGTCGGAAACTATATCCCAAATCGGTTTTTCTGGAGCGCATCGGTCTCATCTCCGCGTGCCAGATAACCGCGCAAGCTAACATCTATCGTTTCCGGTGTGCGGAGAGCGGTTAACCACTGCCCCGACAAGGCCATTCGGTTATTGGCTTATCGGGTCAGATGGCTAATTTCGGCTGACCCAGCTTCGGTTTTCAGCTGGGGTGACTTTTCATTCACGGCAGGAGTTTCAGGGCTTCTGACCGTAAACACAATAGTGCCATGACTTACGTGGGTTTCCTGAAATGTCCCAGTAGACGTGTTTGATGTACGAGAACTCTTCGAGTGAGTAGTGTGATAGCGAGGCGCCATGGCCGCTTTGCTTGTAACCTGCCCACGGCATTTCTGATGGGACGGGGACGTGGTCATTTATCCAAACGGTTCCGAATCGCAGATCCCTAGCCGCCCTCATTGAGGTTGTAACGTCCTTTGTCCAAACCGATGAGCCAAGCCCGTAGACGACCTTGTTGCTCTCCTCTATGACTTCGTCGTAATTGTTGAATTTCAAGACGGTGAAGACGGGGCCGAATATTTCCTCCATGACTATTGACGAGTCGCGTTTGTCTGTTTGGATAACGGTGGGTTGTATATAGTATCCGTCTTCGTGGCCTGGAATTTTCGGGCGTTTTCCGCCGAATAATAGGTGTCCGCCTTCCTCTACGCCCTTGCTAATGTACTTCTCAATATTTTGCCTGTGAGCAGCTGAGACCATCGGTCCTAGGTCGGTCATCATGTCTTGCGTATCGCCAATTACGACTTTGCTGAGCTCTTCGTTGAGCCTCTTCGTGTACTGGTCGATTATGGACTCGTGGACGTAATACCTGGTTGAATTTGCGCAGTCTTCTCCGTTGTTTACGAGGCCGCCGGCTACAGCACCTTTCACCGCGGCGTCGATGTCTGCGTCTGGGAATACGATGAACGGGGCCTTACCGCCGAGTTCAAGTGACACCTTCTTGATTGTATCCGCCCCAAGCACGCTCAGCCTTCTCCCAACCTCTGTGCTTCCAGTGAAGGCCACCATACCAACGTTAGGATGACTGGCAAGGGTCTCGCCAACCTCTCCACCAGGGCCTGTCACGACGTTAAGTACGCCCTTAGGTATCCCAGCTTCCTGCATTATCCTCGCAAGTTCAATTGTGCTCAGTGGGGTGTAGGTTGCTGGTTTAATGACCACTGTATTACCCATAGCGAGTGCTGGAAAGGCTCTCCAGACGACCATCATCAAAGGATAATTCCAGGGAGTGATAACTCCAACCACCCCGATGGGTTCACGCCTGATGGCGCTAGTTCCCTCCGCTACGTATTCACCCATCGCCTTGCCTTCTAGAATTCTAGCGGCTCCGGCGATGAAACGAATATTGTCGATTGTGTAGGGAATGTCGTAACCGGTGCATTGCTTGATTGATTTTCCTGAGTTTGCGGATTCAAGTTTCACGAATTCATCAGCTTTAGCTTCGAGCATGGCTGCAACTTTCAGAAGTAGGTTTGCTCTATCTCCTGGAGGGATCTTACTCCAAATTCCCTTTCGGAATGCGTCCTGGGCAGCGTCTACCGCTCGTCCAATGTCGTCTTTTGTGGCGTGTGGAACTGTCTCCATCACTTTGCCTTTTGACGGATCGAAAACATCTAGTTGCTTATCGTTTGAGGATTTTACCCATTCATTCTCGATAAACATCAACTTTGGCATAATCAGGCCTTCGTTGGTCCATGGGCATCGATATGTACAAATAAACATAACGAGCCGCTATCACGAAGTGCAATGAGACCGTTTTGTACGCTGTGTGATGACCAGTCCAAGTCCATCGTAGTATCAATTGCGTTCGGGCTAGAACTTCTTGCCACGATCCTCTTGCACTTTGAGGGGCTTGGTGATTAGGCGGATACGGCTTACAGTAGGGGAGTTGTAAGCAGAGAAGTGACGGGTGATTGCTAGTTTTGATGGGTTGGTAATTTCACGTAGCGGAGCTGTAGAGTAAGCCATCTATATCGAAACCTCAACAGTGCGAAAATAGTCGCGGGGAACGAACGTGCCGTTCAGCGTAGTCGTGGTTGGATGCGGGGCTCAAGGGAAAGCCATCTCGACTTACCTCAGTAGATCGCGTGAAGTAGCCAAGGTTCTGCTTGGGGATGTGAACGTGGAGATGTGCCAGTTACACGCCAACCGTGTGGGAAGCCCGAAATTGTCGGCACACGCCCTAGACGCGGGCAACGTCGATGCTGTGACGAGACTTGCGGAAGGCACGGACATAATCGTCAACGCCGTCCCACCCAAATTCAACCTTCCTCTAATGGACGCGGCTCTGAAGAGTGGAACGGACTATGTTGATCTCGCCTTCGGTCCACCATACGACACTTTTGAGAAACAGATGCAAAAAGACGCCTCGTTCAAAGAGAAGAAACTAACCGCGCTCACCTCCACCGGATCCTCCCCTGGAATAGTGAATGTGATCACCGCCCACGCGGCTGACGAACTCGACTCCGTGCAGAGCATTCGGTTGAGGATTGGGGATGTGATGCATAGCAAGGAGCAAATTTCGACCTGGTCCCCTGACACGATGCTGGGCGACATGGCGGAGGAACCAATCGTTTTCGAGAACGGAGAATACAAGAGAGTGCCGCCATTCAGCGGCGAAGAAGTCTTCAACTTCCCACAGCCCGTCGGCCCACAACCCACCTTCATGCACGTGCATGAAGAAGCAATAACGCTGCCCAGATTCATCGGAAAGGGCATCCGTTACCTAGACATCAAACTCGGCACACCAGAGATGCCACTGATAAAATCGCTTGTCGACCTAGGCCTCTGCAGCTCCGACCCAATCGAGGTGGACGGCGTCAAAGTGATTCCACGCCACCTTCTCCTCCGACTCTTCCCGCCAACTCCGACGCCTGAGGAGATAGAAAGGAAGCTAGCGACCGGCGTTATCACCGATGCTCATCAAACGTACGTAGTAGAGATCGTGGGAGGGAAAGAGAGCAGCACTGTTACCTACACGTACACCGTAACCGCGCCTAGCTTACGGCAAGTGCAGGAAACCATGCCGGGCGCGACTCACGAATCCTACCTAACTGGCACCTCAGCCGCCGTCTTCACGGAAATGCTCGGGGAAGGAAGAATCTGTACCAAGGGTGTGATAGCACCCGAATGCTTAGACCGCGAAGCTAGAGAGGAGTACTTAACCCGAATAGCGAAGCTGAACGTCAAAGTTGGACTGACGATCAAACGCAGCGTAAATTGATGCTACGAATTGGAGAAATGAGTACCTTCCGCAATTTGTGCTCCAGCGAACAAACATCTGATTGCTCCTCCGAGGCGGCCCGTATATTGATTTCGGGGTTCACTTGACTCGAAAAACCCCATCAGAATTCAGTTTCTGATGCAATCGTTATACCTGCGCCTGAATCCCCCGATTTTTTGCGCCATCTTTCAACCCGGTTCGGTTTTGAGCCAGAAAATGCATTTTTGGTACTAGAAAACCCAGAAAATGAGCGTGCTTACCATCCTACTAGCATATATGGTAGAATAAGGTAATCTTTGGTGTGAGGATGTTAAATTTGCTAGCTCTCGAAGGCCGATCGGAACCTAAACTCCTCGGGCCAATCTCACCGCGCCCAGAGCAATTTCGCTCATTCGAGAGATCACGGGAATTGTACGAGCAGGCGATGAACTACCTTCCCGCCGGAGCTTCATCCAACGTCCGCGTTCACATGCACGAACCCTTCCCCATCCTGTTCAAAAACGGCGACGGACCACGGGTTCGGGATGTAGATGGGAACAGCTACATTGACTACCTCATGGCCTACGGCGCGCTGATTCTGGGACACAGACACCCTAGGATCATGGCCGAAATTCAGAAGCAGCTACAAGACGGAACAATGTTCGGCACAACCACCGAGCTCGAAATTGAGGTTGCCAAACTCGTTTCGAGTGCCGTTCCGAATGCTGAAATGGTCACGTTCGCCAACACGGGAACCGAGGCGACGATGGAGGCGGTGCGAATTGCAAGGGCAGCAACTGGGAAGGATAAGATCATCAAGTTTGAAGGGCACTACCACGGTCATCATGACTACGTGCTATTCAGCGTAGACGCCCCGTCCCCAGTCTCAGGGCTGGAAACAAGCCCCATGAAGCTACCATACTTCCCTGGCATACCTGAGGAGGTAGCGAAGACAGTCATTGTGGCGCAATGGAACAACCCAACCTCCCTTGAACGCATCCTGAAGAAACATAGCGCAGACGTCGCAGCCGTCATAACCGAACCGATTATGGCAAATCAGGGCATAATCCCACCCGATCCAGACTACTTGAAACAGTTACGTGAACTGACCGTCAAATACGACGTCCTCCTAATCTTCGACGAAGTCCTCACTGGCTTCCGGGTCGCAAAGGGAGGCGCACAGGAACTCTACGGCGTCAAGCCAGACCTCGCATGCTACGCCAAAGCCATCGGAGGCGGAGCTCCAGTGGCCGCTGTAACCGGCAAAAGAGAAGTGATGAGCTTGATCGGGCCGGGCAGAATTGCTTTCGGCGGAACCTATAACGCCAACCCACTATCACTCGCCGCCTCAAAAGCCACACTGCAAACACTCTTCGAGAACGACGGCGAAGCGTTCCGCAGAATGACTGACATTGGAGCGAAAATGAAAGCGAGACTGTCAGAGACTTTCAAAGCCGCAGGATACCATGTCGTAATCAACAACGTCGGCCCCCTGCTATCAATCTACTTCACGAAACTACGAAAGATTGCAAGCTACAGGCAGGCAATCCAATCCGACACAGAAAAATACAAACAATTCAGAGACGAGATGCTAAAACATGGAGTGTACATGCACCCAGACGGACTAGAACGCCTACTAATCTCAGCCGTTCACACCGAACGCGAAATCGACGAAACCATAACCGCCACTGAACAAACACTGAAAGCACTCCGCACTCAAACCCTAGACGGATACGGCCTAAGCGACTAAGGAGCCCCACGTTGGCCTCCGAAAGCCACGATTTCGGAGTCGTAGAGTGAATCGTCTCGTGAAAACATTAGTTATTGGAGCTGCAGGCCAAATCGGAGCCTACACCGTCCAAGATCTGATTCAATATGCTAAGGCGCAAGTAATAGCCTCTGATAGAAAACTCGACAACATCAAGAGAGCAATGACCGACCTTAAACTCATTACCGAGACGCAGCTGATAGAACTCGACGCCAACAATTCAGAAGCCGTCACACGTGTAATCAAAACTGAGAAGGTTGACACGGTGGTGAATTGCGCCTGGTATCAAACTAACTTGGCAGTCATGGAAGCATGCCTCAAAGGAGGCGCCCACTACACAGACCTTGGAGGGCTATTCGACACCACATTGAAACAACTTGAACACAACCCGGAATGGAAGGATGCCGGGCTCAACGCTACCATCGGCCTAGGCAGCACACCTGGAATAACCAACGTCGCAGGAGCCGCCGGATCGGCGAAACTTGCCGCCGTCGACACGATCAACATTTACAGCTCTTGGGGAAACACTCTACCCCTAAAGGAAGCGAATTGGCCGGGCTACTCCATCCGAACCGCCCTTGACGAGTTCTCTCAAGAGCCAGTGATGTGGCTTAACGGTAAACATGTGAAGCAGCCTGTTTTGTCAGGTGAGACTACGGTGACCATGAACGAACCGGTCGGAAAGGTTGTGGCATATTACGTAAAACATTCCGAACCCGCCACGTTGGGAACGTTCGTCGGTAAGGGTTGCCGAAATGTCACCTTCCGAATAAGTTTTCCACCCACGGACATCACTACTTTCCAAACTCTGCGAAGCCTTGGGTTCGCTGACACGGAGGAAATTCAGTTTGGGGAAACGAAGATTTCGCCCCTTGATTACCTCACCGCAATGCATCATCGTGCTATATCCAAAAGCAGGCACGGATCGCCTCCGCATGAGGAATATGAATATGATGCATTCAAAATCGATGTGTTCGGGACGTACAGAGACGCGCCTGCCACTGTAACTTATGACATAATCACCTGGAACGATCCGGAGAAGGGGCTCCCATCATCACGGGACACATCCGTACCCCCGGCCGTAGCTTCAAATTGGCAATCAACTGGAAAAATGAAGTCGTCAGGCGTATTTCCACCGGAGGTAACGATAGAGCCAGAGGCCTTCTTCAAAGAGTTGGGTAAACGAAAGATCCGAGTGGAAGAGCACTTTACGGAAACAAGGAAGTTCTACTAAGAATTATCCCGTATCTCCTTCTACAGCACCAAAGCGTATCTACTGTTAGGTTTTTCCGCCAAAAAATGCGTTCAGTATGAAGCTAAATGCCAAATGTTAAAACCGCTTTAAGGCGCTACACTAATGGTAGAGGAATAAGCAGTTCAGGGTGGTTTTTGGTTGGATAGAGCAGCTATCGGAAAGATGCAAGGTATCGTAGTAATTGTCGTATTATTGATCGCAGTGGCGGGAGCGTACTATTTCTATTCCTCAACAACCCCTCCAAGTAGTTCAACCACGAATGTATCAACAGGCGCTTCAACCAGTCAGCTGCCCACCTCGCTTGTGGTAGAAGAAGAAAGCCAACCCGATTCTATGGATCCTGCAGTTTCCTACACGACTCCGGGATGGGAGGTCGTTGAACAGGTCTACCAGGCCCTCTTGGCACCTAATGGGACGAGTTACAACACCTACATAGGGGTCCTGGCTGAGAATTGGACGGTTTCATCGGATGGAATGACCTACACGTTCTTTCTCAGACACGGTGTGACCTTCAGCAACGGAGATCCCTGCAACGCTTACGTCATGTGGTTCTCAATTTACCGGACTCTCATCATGAATCAGGCACCAGCATTCATTCTTGGCCAGAATCTGGGTACGACAAATGGTGCAGGGTTCAACGTAACCGACAGCATACTCAATTCGATAAATTACACAAACCCTTCACCGAAGGATCTGAGCACAATGAGTTACGGTAACCAATCGGTTCAGGCCGTCTCACCCAATCAACTCATAATACACCTTGGGTACGGTTACAACGGTAACGTACCGTATTCCTCATTCCTCGCAACCCTAATCACGCCTATGGCCATGGCTGTAGATCCCAACGTTGTCGAAGCGAATGGCGGCGTCGTCGCGGGCCAGCCGAACAATTACATGGAAACGCACGCCTTAGGAACAAGCTTCTACGAACTGCAATCTTGGGTGCAAGGGCAAAGCGTCACCTTAATCAAGAATCAGAACTTTTGGGGAGCGAACGTCCCAGCGTCTGACAGCAACTATGCAATTCAGCCAGCGATACTTAACACGATTAGTTTCTATTACAAAGCGACATCCGCGATGATCGCTGACCTGGAATCTAACACGGCTCAAATGATAATCGCAGCCTCAACCAATTACAATACCCTGAAGCAGGCCCCTGGCATCACCACGACGATACTGCCTACCATTTTCGGCTCGTCCGAAAGTGTCCTCGCTGTTTACATGGACAAGTACGCGTTTCCTCCCTTTCAAGACCTGCGAGTTAGACAGGCAATTTCCTATGCGATTGATTACAAATCCATAATCCATTCGGCCTACGATGATTTGGCAACCCAATGGATTGGCCCAGTTCCACCAGGCTTTCCGGAATACAATCAATCCATAGCAGGATTGCAACCCTATCAGTATGACGCAATCATGGCGGCGTCCTTGCTGGCGCAAGCCGGTTACAGATCCACCCTTCCAAACGGGACAACTCTCAACCCCAGTGGGAAGGTATTCCCCTCCG
>Ga0326727_10023363_pt1 | contig 11804 bp, 12 predicted proteins | sample MB2enrmetagenome_FD_207643 | JGI IMG/M metagenome (GOLD analysis project Ga0326727, IMG submission 207643) | Lab enriched peat soil microbial communities from McLean, Ithaca, NY, United States - MB29MY | ecosystem: Environmental > Terrestrial > Soil > Wetlands > Peat | place: USA: New York... | reverse complement strand
ACCTCGATCATGACCATCGTCGCCACGCAGACCGAGGGCACAGTTCTCATCCACGAGAAGATGTTCGAGTCGAGGATGTTCTGGGTCGACAAGCTGATCGGCATGGGCGCTAAGATCGTGCTCTGCGATCCACACCGCGCTGTGGTCTCGGGCCCGTCGCGCCTCCGAGGGGACTCCCTCACGTCGCCTGATGTGCGCGCGGGCATGGCCATGGTCCTCGCAGCGCTCTGCGCGGAGGGCCAGAGCACTATCCACAACGTCTACCAGATCGAGCGGGGCTACGAGCGGATCTGCGAGCGGCTTAAGGCTGTGGGTGCGCACATCGCGCGCGTCGAGGATAAATAGGCCAAGCATTCTCGCGACCGCACTGCATTCCCACTCACTGCCGCACGTAGCTAGTTAAATGCCAACATCGAGGCTGCCAGATCCCCACATTCAAGCGGCTAGATCGGGGCATATGGTATCGCGAAACGCGAAAAAAAACTCCCACAAGTTGCTCTGAGCACGCTCTTGCGTCGCTACTGAAAATTTTATCCGCGTGTGAGGCAGATGCAAATTCCTCTCGCGAACCTAGTACTATATGGGGGACAGGCGAGAGGAAGGGTGTAGGCCCGACTTTCTTCCGGAGGGCCTACACCTTCCTCTTGCTTGTCCCCTAACAACAGTCTTGCGAGAAAGACCTTCGCCTTGCCTAGCCTAGGCTACTACTTGGAGGACGACGCGAGCGCGACGTAGGCCTGCTGAAGCTCGCGGAAGCGCGAGCCGGGGGCGAGGCCGCGACCTCCGAGCGCAGCGAGGGCGAAGGCCCAGTCGGCGAGGATACGCTGTTCGGCTTCGGCATTGCTCATGGCGAGACCTCGCGCCAGGGCGGGAAGGTCGGCAGCTGCGGTTCTCGATGCTACGTCGACGACTCGCTCTGCCTCGCGGCGGATGCGGGTATCTGCGGGCAGGGCTTCTGCGGAGAAACGGGACCATAGCGCGCGCCTGACCTGCGAATTGGCCGGCCCCGGCCAATCACCTTTCAGCGCGAGGCAGGAATGCGGCTGCATATAAGCGCTCAACATAGCCCCCGACCGCCAAGGCGCCCACGGCGCTGTCGACGAAGGTCGGATCCGGATACCGCAAGAAAACCGCGATGCGCGAACGCATGCGGGCTTCGAGCCTAGCGATATCGAGCATCGCGCCGATCGCGCAAGGCGCTCAATCGATCTCGTCGCCATCGACATCCCGCGCGCCCGCAAGGAGGAGGACAGCGAGGAAGAGTACGATAGTCCGCGTAGCCGCGGCGAGAAGGAGGCAATAGAGCCCTGGCAGAATCTTGAGCGCCAAAGCCGAGATGAGTGCGTCGACACGCGAAGCAAGGAGAAAGACCGGCACGAGGGCCGCGGCCATGACCGGGACGAGTGCATACAGTCTCTTGGGGAAATCGCCGCCGCGGCGACGGAAGCGCCCGCCGGCCAGGGCACCGAGAGCCGCGGCCGTGAAGATTCCGAAAGGCAGGGCGCTGCGGTCGAGAAGGTCGGCGATGATAGGCTTAGGATCGATGCCGAAAGACGAGGCCTCCCTCGCCGCCTTCCATGCCTCGAGGACGGAGAGCGTCTGTGGCCGAGTCCGCGCCAGAAGGGCGCGATAGGCGGCCTCATTGTCGATAGGCAGTTCCATGATATTAGCCGGCCCAGATACAGGACCGGCGGTCCAGCTGGGCTTGTAGACGTTAGCCGGCCTATCTCGCTCGACGCAGACCAGGAGGAGCTTGCCGTCGGTGAGCTTGGCGTAAGGGCTGCACACGAGGGCTCGGAGGCCTGAGCTTCCCGATTCTAAGTACTCGAACTCGCGGAAGTAGAGAGCCCCCTCCGCCCAGGCGACGTCCTTGGCTGCGACGAGGCGCAATATCTCCGGCCCGCCAGGAACGCGGACGAAGACCTCGGGAACGAGGCTTGAGGCGAGCGCGTCGTCGGCCTCGTCCTTGAAGAAGGCGACCTTCTCGGTTTCGCCGAGGCTTTCGGAGAGGTAGCGCCTGACGTCGGGATCGCTCCGGTACCTCTTGTCGGAGTCCAGTTCCTTGAATACGCGATAGGAGCCGACGACGTCGCCCGAGCGCAGGAGGCTATATCCCTCGAGTTTCCTCTCGTAGAACGCTGCCTTGTCTTTATCCTCGGGATCGTAGCCGCGCTCGTGCATCTTCTCCCAGGACGTGGCGGCGAGGCGGCGCGCGTCGGTGTACGAGGGATCGAGCTGAACTGCGGTCGACGCGTACTTGTTCGCGTTCATGTCGTCCCCCTTCGCCGAATAGTCGAGGGCTTTGAGATAAAAATCTTTGGCCGCGGCGGGGTCCTTCGCGAGCGGGATCTCGGGCGAGCGTTGCGGCTGCACGTCGCGCTTAGCCTTGAGTTCGGCGGCTGACAGGACCTCCTCGACCTCGGCGACGCGAGGATCATTGCGGGTTATGGCCTGGCAGACGCCCAACTCGCTACGGGCGCGGACGAGCTCGCCCGACTCGATCCCCGCGCTGGCGGCGTCGAGGGAGGCGACGAAAGCCGAACTCTCCGCATGCAGATCCGCGGAAACGGCCTCGACCGGAGGCGCGACGATCAAGGCCACGGCGGCGAGGAATGCGGAAAGCACCACGGTCGGGACGATCGCACTCTGCACAAGATCCTCGGCCTTGCCCTTCGAAGACCCGAGGGCCACGGCGAGGCCGAGGAACTGCAGGCCCCCGATCCAAGCGAAGAAGCCCCGAAAAGCCTGGGCGAGCTCCCACTTGAGGGCCAAAGCCGGGACAATCTCATTAGCGGAAAAGCCGATCGCCGCGGCGAGGAAGAAGCCGGCGAAGGCGAGGAGGTCTATGAGGATGACGACGCCGAAGATCCTCTGCCCGTTATGCATCGAGCCCCCCACGCCTCTTTGGGGCTATTGCAAGGTCCATCACGCTCATCACGAGGCCGATGAGGGCCTCAAGCGCCGCAAGGAGAAGGTCTTCCGGGAGGACAAGCCCGCTTCTGCCGGCGAGACTAGCGATGAAGCCGAGAGTATCGGGGCCGGACAGGATCGCGTCGAAGGCGACGAGGGCGACGAGGGCCGCGGCCGCTATAATGGCGTTAGCTAGCGGCCATAGAGTGACCCTGCAAAGGAAACGGCAACCAATGGCGAGGAGGATGAAGCCTCCGAGCGCGGCGAAGACGGAAGGGAGGGGGTCGCCATCCATAGCGGCGAGCCTGTCCCAAAACCACGAACCCGCATAGACCGAGGCTTCGGGGAGGAGAGCAAGAGGCTTGGCTTCGGGCAAGGCGGCAGAGCAGGTTCTCCCCTGGATATCGACGGAACCGTTCGATGCATCCAGGGGAGCGCGCGGGGCATAGACTAGGCGCGGATAATCCGCGCCGAAGTCGACGTCAGCTACGTTGATCGCATCGCCACCTTCATAAGAGCCGACCCACAAGACGGAGCTGCCTCGCTGGTTCATAGTTCCGGCTGCCTGGAGACGGAGCTCCTGCTTCGTTCTCTCGGGAGCCGAAGCTAGTTCGCGAAGCAAGGGCACTCGCCTGATACCGACGCCGAACGAAAAAAGTATAAGGCCTAAGGAAAGAAGGCCGAACCAGCCTGCGACTCGGCTCTTGATCCGTAGCTCAAAGGAAAAAAAGGCGAGGAATAGCGTGAATAGGGCAGCCAGAGGGACAAGGTCTAGGGCCGCCTTACATGCGTTAATCGCCAAAACATGCGTCCCGCCGGAGGATGCAGCGATAAAGGCAGCAGCCCCTGCGGCGAAGGAAATCAAGGTGAGGATTATCACGAATTCTATACAGGCACGGCCAACAACTCCGAGCCAGGATTTCATCGGCCCACTCTAGCATGCTGCTTACTGAGCTGCAAGCTAAGGACTTTTCCCAAAAGGAAGCACAGCTTATCCACAGCTTTCACAAGCTATCGCTCAACTGGAAAGACATATACAGAGAACAATTACGGATACAGACAACAATGCCACTTATGTCATTTAAACTTGACTTGATGTTTAATTAATTACTATATATATATTTAGCAATTAGTACTAAATATATACCTGAGTATTTCAATACTTTTCTGAACAGGTCGTATACTTTTCCATACGAGCGATAAATAAACCTAAAATCATCCTCAGTAATCGCACAAGTTATCCACAAGGAATAACATCAAGCCGGTAACCAAGCCCGCGAACAGCATGGAGACTCTTCCCCATACCTGGCTCAGCCTCGTCGAGCCTTCGACGAAGCGACACTGCAAGCTGTCCAAGGTTTGGATTAGTACAGGGTATTGCCGCTAAACAGGTCTGTGCGGCTTCCCTTGTAATGGGCAGAGGCGCACTGCGTAGGAGGAGGCTGAACAAAGCGAACTCACCGTCGCCCAGCGGGACCGAGCTCTGTCCCCGAAGGCTTCGGCCCTCAAGGCTGCATCTCGCCCGGCCCCAGCAGAAGGCTGCATTGCGGAGTCGGGATAGACGAGCATGGAGCTCTGGCAGAGACCATGGCTCCCGAAGGTAATCGGAAGCCCCGGCCGCAAAGGCTTCTTCCATGAGACCGACAGGGCCATAGGCAATGAAGCTCGTGCCCCGGCGCCCACGAGCGGCTAGAGATCCCATGGCGAGAAAATCGACAGCCGGGAGGACAACGAAATCGGCATCAGGAGCGTCGAGCGCCGAAGGGCCATTCATTATGACGAGAGCGGCTGATTCGTCAGAGAAAGAGCTGTAGGGCTCGCGGTCGGCCAGGATGCGTATCGTCACGATGGCGGCGGTCCGCAAAGGACAGTATCAAGGGGTCGGGGCCTGGCCGGGCCCGCCGCTTGCAGCACCGCCTGCGACACCGCTGACGCCCTGCCCTGCGTCCTGGGTGAGCATCTTTTTCTTGAGCTCGTCGAGCATAATGTCGGCTCCGGCGCCGGAGGACTCAAGCTGGGCGAATTGCTTCTCGAGAGTCGCGCCGCTCGTGGCGTCGTCGAGCTCCTTGGTGGCGTCGGCCCTTGCTTCCATCTCGTCGACTTTCTTCGACATGCGGTCGAAGGTATCGAAGGCGCTCTTATTGCCGGAAAGGCTAGACATGGTCTTGTTGATTTTGTCTTGAGCCTCGGCCCGCTTGGCGCGTGCGATGAGGATGTTCTTCTTGCGCGAGGCCTCGTCGATCTTGTTTTGAAGCTCGCGGAGGGAAACCTTGAGCTTCTCGACCGACTCCTTCTGGGCCTGCCACTGCTGGAAAAGCTGGGTCGCGTAGCCCTCGTACTCCTGCTTACGGAGGAGGGCCTCTTTGGCCAGGTCGTCGCGGTTGGAGCGGACGGCCAACATGGCCTTCTTCTCCCAATCCTCCGCCTGCCTCTTGTTCTCGGCCGCTTCGCGCTCAAGTTTCTTCTCGTCCGCGATGGCCATGGCCACGGCCTTCTTGGACTCGATCATTTGCTCGTTCATGTCGATGAGCAACTGATTGAGCATCTTCTCAGGATTCTCGGCCTTGCTGATCATGTCGTTTATATTAGAGGAGACGACTGTCTTAAAACGATCAAAAATGCCCATGCCTCGATCCTCCTAGTGATCCATGTAGCGGGAGAGCGCGGGGTAATGCTCGGAAAGGGCGAAGCCGATCGCGTCGAGCGAGGCCTCGAACTCTTCTTTATCCATCGTATCGTACTCGAGGGTGTCCATAAGGACTACGTCCTCTCCGTCGAGGGCGTAGGCGCCATGAAGGAGTCCCGAGTAGTTGAGCTTGAGCAAATCGGCATAGAAGGCCTCGCGATCCTTGGAAGGGCGCTTCATGACACGAGCCGAGATGATGACAATGGGCTCAGCGAAGGAAATCGCGAGACAAGCCAGGCCCTTCCCCGAATCCTCTACGATCCAGGTGCCGCTCTGAGGCTCTTGATACGATATGCCGAGGGAAATTAGGTAATCCTCGACTTTATTGAGACCTGCCATTTCTTCCCCCTCGCCCGCCGGAAGCCGAAGTCCCTAGCCTAGGAACACTTGCCCCGAATTGTCTATGGCGAGGATAGTCTTGCACTCAGAGCAGCGGAAGCGTCCAGGACGTGCGGCTTTGAGTTTTTTATTGCAGATTGGGCACGAAAATATCTTGGGGAAAACCGAGGCGGTGGCAGTTTGGTTGCCAGCCTGGAAAAAAGCCGTAGCCTCTTCCAGATTGTCCTTGATGTTGAAAAACTGCGAAAAGCCGAGCAGCTGGAAAACCTCGTAGACCTTGGGCTGGATCTCGAGAAGGACGATATCGCCGCTTCTGGGCTTGACCGCTTTAAGGAAGGCGGTAAATGAGCCTATGCCGGTGGAGGAGACGTAGTTAAGACCGCCACAGTTGAAGATGAGGCGGGTAAAGCCTGCGTCTATCGCCTTCCCGACGCGTTTCTGAAAAAAATTCGAGTTATAAGTATCGATATAACCGGTGAGGAAGAGGGCGAGGCAGTTTTCCACCGGATCGACTTTCTGCAGACGAATCTTTAAGCTGTCGTCTTTCTCGTCGTCGAAGCCGGGGACAATATCGTTATTGTTTGGCATATAGCTCCTCTCAGCCTCACTTCATGTTAATCACAACCATTGTAAAAGCATCTTAGTGCTCTCGTCAATGCATTGTCAAATCACAACGAAGCGCTTGTCCGACCGCACTTGGTGCCGCGGTAAGCTCCCTAGCAGTATCGGTCAGGAATCTGCCGAACTGTATTTTAGAACGCCAGTCCACAGTCGAGGGTTACGGCCGAGCCGGAAGCCAGGCAGGGATCAGCAGCGATGAGGTCTACAGCCGCCCGAGCCACCTGATCGGCAGAAAGGAGTCTCCCCCGAGGAGCTTTGGTAGCCTGTTCGAGCCGCTCCCGGGCGCTTAAATACTCGGTATCGACGAGGCCGGGGCAGACGAGGACCGTCCCGACACCCCTGCCGGAACCTTCTATGGCGAGAGACTTGGCGAGCACGGCGAGACCGGTCTTGGCTGCCGCATAAGCCGCATTAGTCGAATACGCGCGTATTCCATCCGTCCTCGTACCCCCGAAGAGGAGGATCCGCCCCCAGCCCCTCTCGGCCATAGAGGGAAAAAGCGCCGAAGCGAGAGCGCCAGGGAGGGCCAGGTCGAGGAGGGCGAGGCGCTCCCAATCGGCGGCACTGGTCTCGGACAGGCTTTTGCGCAGGAAGGGACCAAAGGCCACCGCGAGGATATCGATGCGGCCTAGCTCCGGCAGAGCAGAGATGAGGCGTCCGACCGAGCCGATCTCGGGCTGCAGCTCCATAAGGAAGCCCTCTGCCTCGGCGCCTCTGGCCCTGAGCTCGGCTATGAGGTTCGCGAGGCGATCAGCCGAAGAGCCACCATGCACGATGATGGAGACGCCGCGCCCCGTCATCTCGCGGCAGAGCGCCGCCCCTATGCCGCCCGAGCCGCCTACGACGAGGGCGCGGCGGCCGGATAAGTCGCCTTGAAGAGCATCCATACGCCAAGTACTATTACGCCGCCTGGAGTCGGGCACAAGGGGCGAAATCGATGAACGAGCCGGATTTATCAGGATTTGCCGTACTGCTCTGCAGGGCGGAGGAAGGCGGTAATGTCGGCTCGGCCTGCAGGGCCATGAAAACCATGGGACTTAAGCACCTCATCCTCGCCGGATGCCCCGATTTTGACGAGGACCGTGTACGCATGATGTCGGTCCACGCCTTCGATCTCTACGAGTCGGCCGAGCGGTTCCCCGACCTGGCCTCGGCCTTAGCGGTCTTTTCTCTGTCGGCCGGATTTACGCGACGTCGCGGCGAAAAGCGCAAGGCTTTCTCCTTAAGTGTCGAGGACTTCGTTGCCCAGGCCCTGAAAAGGCCGAGGGGCGCGACTGGAAACGCCGGGGCCGTCGCGCTCGTCTTTGGCAACGAACGCACGGGGCTCACCGATGAAGAAATCAAACTCTGCTCCCTAGCCGTGCATATCGCGACCTCTGAAGACTTTCCCTCGCTCAATCTGTCCCAGGCGGTCCAGATCGCTTGCTACGAGCTGCGCAGACAGGCCCTGGGCAAAAAGAGCGGCAGCGCCATGCCCGTGACTCGCGCCGAGGCTGACGAATCGGTGGCGCGCATTGCCTCCCACCTCAAAGACATAGGCTTCTTCAAAGTGTCGCGAGACCGCGACCTGTCGGACTTCCTCCGCGACACGATTGAGCGTTCGGCCTATACCCCGAGCGAGCTGCGCTACTTCGAGTCGGTCTTCCGCAAGGCTGCGGGCATGATCCACGGCGTAAATAAAGCGAACAAAGATGCGGCAGAACGATTGGGGGAGATCACGGAGAAAAGATAAAACCACAGGCTTCCCTAATATCCCTAAAACTAGAACACAATGTGCTTGGCCTGGATCTCGTCTGCCTTGCCTGCCAGCACGAGACCGCGATGCACGATATTGCGCAGCTCACGGATATTGCCCGGCCAATCGTGGGCCATGAGCTTGTCCATCGCGTCGCTTCCGACCGAGACGCGACCGCGCGAGGCGAGGAGTGCAAAATGCAAGGCGAGCTCGACTATATCCTCGCGCCTCGCGCGCAGGGGCGGCATCTCAATGACTAGGGTATCGATGCGGTACAGGAGATCGGAGCGGAAACGCCTCTCCTGCACCGCCCTAACGAGGTCGCGGCCGGTAGCCGACACGAAACGGAAGTCTGCGGATACGCTTGTTCGCCCGCCTAAGCGCCAGAACTCCTCGGTCTCGAGCACGCGCAGAAGCTTTGCCTGGAAAGGTAGGCTGGCCTCCCCTATCTCGTCGAGGAAGAGAAGCCCGCCCGAGGCGAGTTCGAAGGCCCCGGGTTTGGCGACAGCGTCCGTGAAAGCACCGCGCTCGGTGCCGAAGAGCTCGCTCTCAGCCAAGAGATCGGGAATGGCGGCGCAATTGCGCGCAATGAAGGGGCCATTCTGCCCTGAGGAATCGTGCAGTGCCCGCGCGGCGATCTCCTTGCCCGTGCCGCTCTCGCCGAAAATGAGGACTGGATAGGAAGAATCGGCGTAAAGACGCACCCGCTCCTCGACCGCGCGGATCGCGGGGCTTGATCCGAGGAATGGCCCAGAGCCACTCGTACGCTGGTGTATCGGGGCGATAGCGGAGCCGAGGCGGGCGCGCAGGTCCTCAAGGCCGTAGGGCTTGGCGATGAAATCGAAGGCACCCGAGCGCAGGCAGTTGACGACGACCGAGGGAGAGACTTCGCGAGCTATGACGAGGAGGGGCGCACCCCCGCTCTGGGCAGCGGTCTTGCGAATAAGCTCGGCGCGAGAATCATATCCCGGCGGGAAGCTGAGGAGAACGGCGGCGGGAGCGCTGCGCCTCACGGCTTCCGGAGCGCGGACGATCTCGGAGCAATGAAGAACGCTATACTCTTTCGCCAGGAAGGACGACAGATTCCTGGCCTCGAGCGGGTCGTTCTCGGCAAGTAGGATTGTTTTCATCGTAGAAATTGGATATTAGGGGACGAATCGATGGGACGCAAATAGACAATTGTACTTTTTATGCATGCCCCTCGTAGACAATCGTCTACGAGGGGTATCGGCTATTCCCTGCGGAGGCGGGCGACGATGAGTGATATGCAATACCACAAATAAATGAAGGCACGATACCATTTCCAGGGCCGAATGAGGGACGAGGGCAACCATTCGAGGCCCTTGTGGAATAGGCTCCGCGAGGGCTTGGAGCGACGTTCAGCGAAGACCTCGAAGAGGTCGGAGCACCAGAGGTAGACGCCTGAGTTGAAATGGGCGAGGTTGCGGGGGATCCAACGCTCACGACCAGGGACTCCGTTGCCAACGAGAAGGAGAGTCGGGGTGGCCTTCTTGACCGCCTCAATGATCGCCCCTTCAACCTGCTTTGGATAGCGTCCGGCATAGCGGCCGACGACGCGGAGGCCAGGAAAGGTGGACTTTATATTACCCTCGGCCTTCTGGATGCTCGAGCGCGAGCCACCGAGGAGGTATACCGACTTGCCCCGCTGCTCGAGGGCGGCGAGGAGTTTAACGACGAAATCGAAGGGCATGTAGCGGACAGGCTCAACCCTATGAAGGAAGCGGGCGCCTTTAACTATGGCGAGAGAGATGGGGAGCACTAGGCTCGCGCCCTCGATCATCGTGCGGAACTCGCCGGAGCGGCGGGCGCGCATGAGATCCCACAGGGAGAGGAGAACTATCTGATGGTTCTTTCCGTCCGCGAAGCGGTCGATGAGCCCTTCGATTCCTTCATCGGGGAGGATATCGACGCTTACGCCTAGTACGGAGATGCGGTTCAGAGGGGCTTGGGAATCCATGACGATCGCTCCGACAGGATGATTTGGGCAGCGGCCACCGCATAGAGCGCGGCGGTCTCGGCCCGCAGAATCGCGCCGGCGAAATGCAGGGGCTTAAAGCCCGCTGCGACAAGAAAACCGACCTCGTCCGGCGAAAAGCCGCCTTCGGGTCCCACGCAAAGCGCGAGGGCTTCAGGCTCCTGGTTAAGATACCCGTGCATCGAAGACTGTGCAAGGGGAGCCTCGTGAAGGAGTATCCGAGGGCAGTCGGGCCCTAGGCCGAGGGAGACTAGGACTTCAGGCAGTAGAGGCATGCTTACGGGATCAAACACCTTCGTGGCTACGCTCGAACCGGACTGCTGGAGGGCTTCCCTGACTACTCGATTCCAGCGCACTCGGCGGCTGGAGCCGGATTCCTCGCTTCTCGCCGCAGCGCGGGCACAGAGGAGGGGAACGACGGCCGAGACACCCGTTTCAGCTGCTTGCCTCGCGACGAGATCCATCTTGGCGCCCCTGGGCAGACCCATGACGAGCACGATGCGCGGGCTTTCGCTGGCGGAAACAAGCTTCATAGCACAAGGTGGGGAAGCTACCCTGCCGTGGCGGGCGTCGAACAAGTAGGCCGATGCCGCGCCATCAGGAGCGGTTGACTCGGCGGCCAAGACAGAGAGGATGAGGCAGCCTGGCTCTGCCTTGAGGACGGTACAGAACCAGGGTGCGCCACTTGAGTCCCGCGCCGGGAACGAGTCGCCCGCGCCCAGTCTGAGCACGCGGGCAACGTAGTGGGCACGACCGCCCTCGATGCGGCAGGTAGGGCTTCCGTCCCAATCCGCCGGGAGGATGAACTGCCGCATCGAGGGCCTAGAGCCTTCCCTAGTTCTTGGGCTCGGCGGAAGGTAGGGCAGCCCCGGAGTCCGCAGGTTGGGCGACGGCCCCGGAAGCTTTGGCCGTGGCACCAGCAGGCGCTTTAATGGCGGCCGCGGCCTTCTTAGCTTCGACGAGCTCGCGCACGGACTTCGCGTCGTTCAGGAGCTTCGCGTAGTTCGGGTCATCGATAAGCTTGATGGCCGCGTTGAGCGCGTCGTCGAACTCGAGGTCATAGACCGCGGCTGTCTTGTTCCGCTCGAGCTGGTTTTTCACGAGGAGGCGAAGGACACGCTCGGGCAGGGCGTAGGTCTTGCCAAGCTCGGAGGCGAAGGCGTTGCGCTGGTCGACCGTGGCGTTGGGCTTGTCCTTGACGAAGGCATCCAACTTGCCGGAATCGAAGAGCTTGGCAAGGTCGGCAGCCTGAGCGTCGGTCAGGTCGGGATCCTTGACCTCAAGGTCGGGCGGGATGCCGGTCTTGTCGATATTCTCGTCGCTCGGCGTATAGTAGCGGGCGGTCGTCATCTTATAGCCGGTCGTGTCGATCGGGTAGATTTGCTGGACCGAGCCCTTACCGTAGGTATTCTCGCCGACGAGGTAGGCTCTCTTATTGTCCTTGAGAGCGCCAGCGAGGATTTCGGAGGCCGAGGCCGAGCCTTTGTTAATGAGGAGAACGATTGGCTTGTCTTTAG
>Ga0326727_10023361_pt1 | contig 11805 bp, 11 predicted proteins | sample MB2enrmetagenome_FD_207643 | JGI IMG/M metagenome (GOLD analysis project Ga0326727, IMG submission 207643) | Lab enriched peat soil microbial communities from McLean, Ithaca, NY, United States - MB29MY | ecosystem: Environmental > Terrestrial > Soil > Wetlands > Peat | place: USA: New York... | reverse complement strand
TTGCGATGATTGCAGAAAAGCCTATCGATCTCATGCTCTTAGACATTCGGCTGCCAGGAATAGATGGTATCGAAACACTCAAGGCTACCCGAGAGATGGATAAGAACATTTTGGTTATCATGATGACAGCCTTTGAGGATGTTAAGACAGTCATCACTTCCATGAAGATGGGAGTCTTCGACTACCTCGTGAAGCCTCTGGACATGGATGAGATCGAGATCATCGTGGAACGGGCACTTGAAAACTTGACTCTAAAAAAAGAGATCGAAACGCTCAGGCGCGCCTGCATCAGAGAATCCGATCTTGAAAACATAGTGATGGTCAGCGACGAGATTCGGGATGCATTCAAGAAGGCGGACAGGGTTGCGCAGAGCCACGACACAACGGTATTGATCGAAGGTGAAACAGGAGTGGGGAAGGAAATCATCGCACGGTATATCCATTATCGAAGCGATCGATTCGGCAAGCCCTTTATGGCTATCAATTGCGGTGCAATCAACCGAGACTTGGTGGAAAGCGAGCTTTTCGGTTATGAGAAGGGTTCGTTTACCGGCGGACTGCACGAGGGGAAAGAAGGAAAAATAGAGGCTGCCAACAGAGGGACACTATTTCTGGACGAGGTCAGCGAGATTTCCGTCCAGACACAGGTAAAGTTGTTGAGGTTTTTGGAGGAGAAGGAGTTTTTCAGAGTTGGAGGGACGACGAAGAGACATGTGGACGTGAAGGTCATCGCGGCAACAAATAAGAAGCTTTCCGAAGCGGTTAAAGAGGGGACATTTCGGCGAGACCTCTTTTACCGACTGAACGTGGCTTGGATTTATATCCCGCCGCTTCGGGAGCGGAAGTCTGATATCTTGCCTATGGCCATGTTTTTCACGGACCGATTCAACCAAAAGTTTGGCAGGAATTTTCAATCCATCTCGAAAGGTGCCCAGTCGCTTCTTCTCCGGTATGAATGGCCGGGCAACGTCCGAGAATTGAGAAATTTCATAGAAAGAATAGTGTTGATGGAAGATGGCAGGGAAATAAAGGAAGAACATCTCATCAAACTACTGGGCCTGGTGAACCGTAATTCGATAGCGGATAGCTCTGAGATTGACATTCCCCTGCAGGGCATTGACTTGGAGGAACTGAACAAGAGATACATGGTTCGTGCTCTTGAAATGAGCAAAGGTAATTTCTCGAAGGCAGCAAGGCTCCTGAGTTTATCCAGGCCGACATTAGCCTATCGCCTTCAAAAATACGGCATTCCAAAATGAAGCTTGATTGTTGTACGTAGAGCGTTTTCGGAGGATGACTCCTTGAACTCCAACCAACCGCGATTTGCGGGTTGTCTTTTCTATTCTCTTTCCATAGTGCTTCCCTCGCTCAGTAATCGTCTCTATGTTCAACTGACAGAGCCGGGTTCAAGAGGAAAGCATTCGTGAGGACGTGCAATTCATCCGGATGGGTCGTCTTTGGTATCAATTGGGTTGGAATTATGCGGCGGCCTGCCATAATTCGGGCGTCGTGGTGCTGGTAAGAGTCTAGGGATGGCCGTCTGTTGATGGCCGGGGCCAATGTGCGGCCTTGACCTTATCAAGAGCCGCTTTGTAACCGCGCAGAGCCAGTGGCAAACTCGCGGTTTCCTTTTCCGAGGTGATAGCCAAAATGGTCAATTCGGAGCGCAAGATTCAGCTCTATCGTGGCATCAGATCAATAAAAAACGGCTTTTCGCATTTTCAGTCCGTAGCAACATGAAGATAACGGGGCTAATAATACCAACTACATAGACTTCATCCCATCCTTATCATACGAATCATGCCGACAACTATTTCCTGCTACTTGATAACCGTGGTTGAAATGATCCTTTCGGAAACCGAATCAACGGAGTTGACGGTTGAGAGAATGGGGATTTCTCAATAAATATCTGAGCCACCTGCATGGCTGCCTGCGCGATGACTAGCCAAATGTGCGGGTTCATGGGCTTCTCCTTTCTTTCTCTCTCTCAATGAAAACCCACAAACCCTTAAATATAGAAAGAAGGGAAGAGGTAGGCGAAGGAGGTGAAAAGACTTTTCAGTGCAGTCCTCATAATTTTTCTTGACACTCAATCCTCAACCGTTGATAAATATATCAATATTTATTGATGTGTTGATTCTTTTACGGCTACGACAAATCTTTGAAGGAAAATCGTGCCTGCCAAGAAACAAGAGAAAGTGGTCGATCTCGACCAGAGCCTCAGCATCGTGGCCTTTGTCGGCAAAAGCCTTTCAGATGAGAATCGTCTCCGGATCCTTCTATCGCTGTGCAAAGGCAAGAGGACTGTGTCCTCCATAGTGGAGGAGATGAATCTTTCTCAGCCGCTCGTGTCCCATCACCTGAAGGAGCTGAGACGCTGCTTGCTGGTAAACGTGGAGCGTAAGGGTCTGTTTGTCTATTACGAGATCGCCGATGAGAGAATCATCGACATAGTCGGGCAACTTGCGCACCTGGCAACGGATCTGCTGTCGAAAAGGGACACCTTTTAGCCTGTGGGGAGAACACATGGACAAGGGCAGAATTCAAGAACTTATCGAGTCAATGAATCCGCTCGAAGCGGCGGAAGAAATGGCCGATGCAGCGAAAACACTCTTTTCTCTTCTGGGTGAGGATGCCCTTCGCGATTTCCTCACCAATCTGATAGGAGAAGGGGGTCAGGACAAGATTACCGGCCTCGTCCACTTATGACTGGCTACGTGCATGGACGAAGGTGTCGATCCAACAGCAATGTGCCGGAGTTTGGTGGAAAAATTCAATCAGTCGGAGCAACTGCGTTCAGTGGCGCACCCGGAGATACTCGTCCTGTTCGAGGACTGGCTGGAGGAACTGGAGAACGAGACGGTAACGATAGCCAAGCGTCGGGGTTCCCTTGCTCCGAGAGACCTTTCGAGAGGAGAGCTGGGACTTTCTGAATCCGGGGCGATGTTTCTCATAACCAAGCTGAAAAGAGAGGGTAAGATTTAGGTTTTCCCATCTGTTTCGGTCACTACATTACGAAAGGAGAAGGTGGAATGTTGAAACTGGTGGTTTTTCACTCAGGAAGGCCGGGTTGAAAGAGTTGCGCCGCGGCTACGGGTGTAGCCAAGAGAATGAAAGACCGTTTTGGTGATCAGATCGACTTACAGATTCATTTGACAGACTCAAAGGAAGCCGAGCAATACGAGCTGAAAGGCTCTACCAGTGCCTTTATCGACGGCGAGTTTGTGCCATTGGATGTAGCAATGTCAGAAGAGAAAATGTCACTTTATCTGTCCTCCAAAGGCATTCACGAATAACTATAGGCGGATACGGCGTTTGAAGTGAACTGAAAGAGACTTTGGCCCCCACTCCTGGCGATCACGATTGGCGTGGGGGCCTCTGGTTCACAATCAGAGCGGTAACCCCAAGGGGCGGGCCTCAGAATCACTCAGTCTAATCAATCATTGAAAATTAGGTTTATGAGGACACATACGGAGCAAACAATATGTTGAAGGTCCGTTTTTTCCTGAATGAACCCAATGGCAAGCCTTGAAGACACTTCAAGGAGATGGCGTCCAGGTTGGGCGCAGAGTACCCAATAGACGTCGAGGCTACCTCAAAGCCTTTCGCTGAATACCGAACCGATGAATGGGCGGGTACGGAACTGCCTTGAGCCCCGGCAATCATGATTGGCGAAGAGCTCGTGGCGGAAGGCTCGGATGTTAACGAGGAGAAAGTTGTCGCTGAAATCAGAAAACAACTGGGAATGCCTCCACTCGAACCAGAGAAGAAAGGGGTTCTCGGTCGTCTGTTCAAATGAGACAATAACGAGAAAAATCGGCACGTCCTCATTCGGTCTTTCGTTCGGTTTTGACTCATAAAATAATCGTTCCGCCCGTGCGTCCCGCATAACAATTGGTAGCACCAACGCCCCTTTTGCCACCCTATCCTTGCATCTCAAAACCTGCTGGGATTTTTCTGGAGTGATTTGCCTGAACTCTGTGGGATTACCTACCCAAGGATAGCATCAATTCTTCAGATCTTCTACACCCTCAGAGAGGCGCAGGTGCTCATGGAACGGTGGAGCAAGGAATACAACACCTTAAGGCCACACAGCTCATTGAACTATCGCCCACCCGCTCCTGAGGCCATACTGACAATCTGGATCGTCGATACTACACCCGGTGATCCTCTCCCTATACTAGGAGGTCAAGGTACTATATCTCTAACTTAACAAGTGGTACATAATTCGGGGGCACGCCAGGTCCGGTGCTTTTTACGTTAATGGGCCTCTCCTGTGCGAAGTCCGGAGTTCGGTCAATGCACTCATTTGGTAACGGACAGGGCGGCTCCAGTTATGACCCCGGCACAGAAGAAGAGTTGGGCCATGTGATCTTCTGGCTGTTGAGAAGCAGAAGCGTCACGGTGTTTCGTGGATAGTTCATAACACATAGCCATTACCCACCGTGATAACTCCCTTTGTGCCTCATCACTTAATATCACTTCGGATGTCCGTTGACCTAAACTCTTAGCCGTTTCAAGCAGGGCTCGCCTTAGGTCGGCTTCCTCGATTCTAAGTGCGGTCATCTCATTTCCTTTCGGTGGTGTAGATTTCAATCCTTTGGTTCACTGGAGGAATGAGTGAACATGGTTTGCTTGTCATGTGATGCGGCAGCCCACAGGCCAAGATGGAGTGGACTGTCCCGCTACACGACAAGCGGAGATGTAATTGATTTTCGAGCATAGCGCACGGCTAGGTGCTCGATCAAGGATAATTGCCACCGATGCCCCCCATGCAAATACAGCCTGGTAATGTCGAGACAGGGGAAACGCTGAAGACTCGTAACCATGCGGACTCTGGGTTGCCCAGGCCGAGAACGACGACGCCTCATAATGGCAGTACATGGTAGGCGATGATCAACTAACTTGGCCCTTAGCCCTGGGACACGGTTGTGCCGGCCTGTGGCTTTCCATTCTTCTTTTTCTCGCTTGACACTACCCGCGGCTTCGTCAAATCAAAGCTGAGAGGTTTTCAGGCGGGGCGGGAACATTCCCACAAAAGAGACAAGACTTTTGGCAATGCCTATATGCATAATTCTGGGCTCCGGGTCGTGAAAACGATTCGCGTCATTGGAAATACTTTTCCACCATTGGAACATCCGACAAGTACGTATCAATTTTCTTAATGAGACCAGATTCAATCGTAAGAACGGTTGCGAGTTCTTCATCAAGCATCTGGCCGTCTTCTCTGGTCGCGGTGTTATGTAAAGATAGCGCTATTCCGAATTGGCCTACTAAAATGTGGTGGAGTTCTGTTTTAATGCCACCCTCGATTATCGCCTTAATTCGATTGATCACCGCATCTGTGCCTGCAGCGACACCGGAAATGGTGCCATTACCTGGAAGTGTCCATTCAATATCGTCATGCAACAATTGCTTTATGCGTTCAAAATCACGATCTTTATAGGCATCTAAGAAGTCTTCGGCGATCCTGTGATTTGCGCGCCTTGTCATTTCTCCTCCGCAGTGCCGATCCGCCCATTTAGAGGAAGACACCGGAATAATGTGGGATTATGCCGCGGTCTTGCCATTCTGAGGTGTTTGCCCCGGAATTCGGTCTCGCCAGAGCGCCCTTGCCACCTGCAAAGACCCCGGATAGTCTCGCGAGGCAGGAACACGGCAAGAGTGTAGTCACGTTGATGGAAAAGCCACCTTCTTCCTTTTTCTAAGCGTACGTCGGCCTCCGTCACTTTGTCAACCATTTCTCGCATCCCGCAAGTGGCGGCTTCTCCTGGCCCCGACTTCTCGCCCGGGATTCCTTGCGGCCTCCTGTAAGCGATTCTGAGACGACCTCGACCGGGCCGGGTAACAATCCCTGCCTCTTCCCTGAGAGTGTAGCCGCGCGCGTCCTGTGAAGTCGATCCCCCCGCCACGGAAGACGAAACGCCAAAGTACGACGGCGGACCCTGGCGTTTCTTGCAGCACAGATATGGCGAAAACTAGACGTGATATCTTACCATACCAATGTGGTGCGAGACCAATTTTCTCTTCCGGGGGTTCCGTCCCATAATGTGGACCGCCTATTACAGCGGCATGAGGCGAAAAGAGATCCTGGGGTTGAACAGAAAGCCGGTCAATCTTATGAAGCGCATTATCACCCTTTTCCCTGACAAGACAAAGGAAGGCCACTGGAAACGTGTCCCGATTCACCGTGATCTGGTTCCAATACTTGAGGAAGCACAAAAGGTGACGTGTTTGGGGACTGAAAAGGTGTTTGTGCTGAAGGATGGCCCATCTATTAGACCGCTTGAGCTGGAAGCGTTCAAGAATTGTTGGCCGCGAGCCTGTGAAGCCTTGGAACAGAAAAAGCTGTTGCAAAAGCCGATCCCTCGCTTCAACGACTTGCGGCATACTTGGAAAACCAATGCTCGCAGATCGGGCATGGACCCGGAGATCAGAGAAGCTATTCTTGGGCATGCCGAGCGAGGGAAGTCAGTCGTCGAGAGGTATGGAAGGATCAGTGATCAAGAGTTTTTGAAGGCTATTGATAGTATGACTTTTGACAATGGTGAAACTGAGATCTTGCTGGCACGAAGCAAACAAGAGGCTTCCGAGAAAAAACCTGAACATTTTCTGAACAAGCGAGGGGTCCGAAAGAGAAAGGCTGTGTCGCCGCACAGCCTAACTCTTTGATTTCGCTGGTGGAGATGAGGGATTTGAACCCTCGCCCCCCGCGTTGCTAACGCAAAAAAGAGATACGGTAAACAGCAACCTTGTCGACAATCCCCAACAATTTCAAGTAAGTTCAGTCCCGCTCATTACGTTACAATTCGTCTCAGTCTGAAAAAACCTGAGCATTTTCTGAACAAGACTTTGCAAAACCCAAAAACACAACATTGACACCGGATATTCTTTTGAAATCTGTACCCGCGACCACCGATGCGGGTGTTCTCCTCGCCAATTCTGACCATCTACTCCAGATACGATTCTTCGTCCCGTTTCTTCCATTCTTCTGCCATCGTCTTGGCCCTGTCGATCTCATATACAGCCCATTCTCGAATCCTTCGAAGTGGGTGATTGAGGAACCGTTTCGCCGTGTCTGCCTCCTTTTCCATCGCGGCACCGATATCGCCTCCGTACCATTGAAAACTGTGACTCCCAGCCAGGAATTCGCTGAATGTCTGTTCATCGTCCTCAAATGCAGACAACAGGTACTCCGTCAGCTCCGGCACTACGCAATTTCCGCCTTCATCTACATACGGAAGAGAGAGATGTCTCGCTAAGCGTCTGGCTCCGATTTCTCCGCTGATTCTGAGCCAGCTCTTTGCGGTCTCCAGTGGAATTGAATTGAACAATTCTCTCAACGTGTCTACGAAAAAAACCCAGGCGGTTTCCTTATCCATTATACGGTCCCCCACGTGTTTCATGACCTCCTTGGGAAACTTTTTGGCCATTTTGCCCAGAAGCTTCGCCGCCTCACGGCGAACGTTTATGTCACCCGAGACAAGCGCGGCCGCTGCGAGCTTTAAGGCTTGATCCGGGTCGGCATAAGCGATCAAGTCTTCTAGAATCCTGAACCACCAGACAAGTTCACCCGCGGCATCGGCAACGGTTAGGTCAAGTAAATCCCACACCAGCCTCGTCAATTTAGCATTTCTTAGTAACGCAACTTTTTCGCTTTTTGTAGCGTCATGTAAACGATAAGCTATTAATTCCACAGCAATCCCTGCCGCTCTTTTGTTACCTTCTTTGCCCGCACCCAAAAGCCGCTCAAGTACTGCTTTCATCGTCTCACTTGGCATAGTCCTTTGCGCAGCGTAGTAAAGAAGCCCGCGTAGGAATTCAGCGGGCAAAGCTTTAGCATCGACGAGTTTCAATACTCGCTCGACATCCTTGGTCGATGAACCGCCAGCCATGAACAGATCGTAAGCAACTCTTGGGGAGTCATTCTGGATTGTGTCAATAACCTCATTCACTAGCTTGGTATGGTGTTGATGATTTTGTAGTAACCCGTTGACGTAACCGGCACCCAATCCACTGGACCCTGTTGCAACGGCTTTCTTCACCAAGATGTCAATGTACTTAGCATCTTCATCTCGTTTGCCTATTTCCCGCCCCAACAGATCCTTGCATCTCGCCTCCTCGGACATGAGCCAGGGCAGTTCTGATAGCAAAAGCATTTCGGTTTTCAGAAGCTCTGCGGCTAAATTGCCAATCTCTTGATTCCAGGCGTCTTTGCTTCCACGAATTGACCGATCCCACGGCTGCTTTCCTATAACCCGAACCAAGCGCCCGTGAAATGACCCTCCAGTGAGTTCTTCAAGCCACTGTCGCACCGCCCGAACGTAGGGTTCCGCTGTCTCTCGTTCAGCATAAAACTGAAGAAAGTTGTCGATTTCATTGACTACTTCGCCGAGACCGGCGCCTTCAAGCCTTTCGAGGGTCAGAGCTTTTTTCACTAGGTTCAAGAAACCCTGCTTCAAAATCGTTATCAGGTTTGAGGTCAAGATCTTCAAGGCTCTTTGCTTGAGTGACGGATCTGAATCCCCTAGCATGCGAACCAAAATGTTCAGAGCTAATGAATAGCATTTTCCGAATCCAGTATCACTCCCAGGCTGCCATTCCTCAGGGGTGATTCGGTCGGCCACTACTGCCCTGGTGTCCATCCGAGAAGCTCCGGGATGCAATAATTGGTCAAGTGCCTGTATAGCAAGATCTGCAACCGCATATTCTCCCGAAAAAATCCGGCTTTCCAAGAGTCTTATTCTGTCTGGGAATGAAACAGCAGTGCCGGAAAGATATATACGAAACAGTTGTTTCCAAACTTCGGTAGCATTATTGCCTATGCCAGGCTCAGATTCCTCCAGAGCCAACGACAGCAAGGTGGCCTCGGCGTCCCCAAAATATTCGGGGAACCACGCGAGTCGCTCCAGAAGCCACACTATATGTCTGCGCGGACCCCATCCTTCCGCTGAAGAGGTGCCAACGATGAGCTTCAGATCTCCTTCTCTAGACTCTTCGATAAGACGCCTCAGGAGCGGAAGATACTCATCAGGATCTGTCTCCACCATTGTAATCAACTGCCGAGCAGTCCGGACTGCAGAAAGGTCCGCGGTTGTTAGGCCGTGTGCCCATTCCCGAAAAAAGTCGCCTACAATGCGACTCACCTCCTTTGTACCGGACTTGGCTACGCGAGTCCGAAACGAATCGACAATCGACTCAGGAATGTTGGTCAGGAATCTGGTTGGATCGTCTGCGGCCCACCGTTGCCAACCCGTATGTAGCGCGACCCGAGCAATTATTTCAGGGGTTACGTAAAAGTAACGCCCCGCTTGAGCCACAAATCCTGGGGGCCTCTTCATTTCCATCGCTGTTTTGATAAAATCAGGCGGTCGTCCTAGATCCAAGAACTGGCACAGGGTCTCGACTTCTATCCTCACGTCCTCTTTGAACCCCACTTTTGTGAACAATCCGACAGCACTCAATACCTCAAGTTGCGCTTTGTCTAGACGTGCACGGAGGTACTCTTCAGGGGAAGATAAGCTGGCCGCCAAGCCGGACGTAGAAATTGTTGGGTGCTGACGGCAAAGGTCCACGGCAAATCTGACGAATCCGCCTGACAAATCCGCGTACTGAATTCTGCTGTCCATGGAGACAGCAGGAAAATTCTGTTCCAGAATCAGGTTGACCACTTCTTTTTTGGGCTGGTTCAGATACAACCCCGACTCCCCGCTAAATAGCGGCCTCTCGGTATTGCTGATGCAAATTACTCTGACCCTGTTCTTGTGCCCGCGCAGCAAGTCCTCTAAACGTACACCTGTCGCAAGTGAGCATTCATCGGCCACGAGTATTGCTTTTCCTGGTCCGTTGGCTGACATAGATGCGAAACGCATAGCCGCTTCCTCATTGGCAGTGTAACAAACAAGGTGTTTGGCACCATCAATTGCTTTCAGCACTTCATAGACAAACCTTGTTTTTCCCACTCCCGCATCGCCTCTGAGAAAACGAACCACGGTCCCACATTTTCTGGTAAAGTCTACGTGGGCCATGATTTCGTTGCGCATCTGAGAGGTTTGATCGTCCACGACGTATTGCTGAGTAAGTTCCGTCGCACTGTCACCCCAGGACTTAAGATGAAAAAAGGATTCTAAATGAGGCCGGAAAAACCGGACGACTACGGCTGGATAGTCGCTCGCCCACCTAGCCAAATCGTCGGCTGTGAGCAGCTGAGGCTCAGGAGATCTCTTGTTTATGTTTCGTGCTTCTTTCAAAAGAGTTTTGAGCCAGCTGTCCCTCTTCTTGTCAGACAGGGAGTCACAAATACAGAAGCTGTAACGATAACCCTTAGAAATCAGTTCGGCTGCATGCTTCTTGCGCATTTCTGTTACGATGGCCGGCTTCGTTACGTCTCTATGCTGCTGAGCCTTATATTGCCAACATGTACGTTTTCCGAAGTATCCAGTGCCGCTTGCTGGAATAGGTTTCACTAATCTGGTGTCTATCCCACCGTCAGGAATGTTGGTTTTTTCATTCGTCCGCAGAGCTGAAGAGGGTATACCGTGGAAGTGCATCTCTCCCTCAATCAAACTGTCCACGAACTGAGTAAATATTTTACCTCCTGGCCCTCTCAGATGCTCCACTTCGGCGGCTTCAACTTTCCACATTTGGGATTCTCCAAGACTTCAGCAGATATGCTCCAATCCGCCAAATCGACATATAAAACAGGCTACTACAATACTCCTTCTCACGGGCTGGGTCAATTCCTAGTCTAAAAAGAGCGCGAGGTTATTCCCCTGTAATCGTGAGATATTCCTGACATATTATGAGGGTAAGTAGTCTGAATCCGAGGATGAAATACCGCATGCGCCGGATGACCTTGGGGGGCACACCGATTGGCATGAGCGGGCTACTATCCGATTACAAGATGGAAGACGTGTTGAAGCATACCTTATGACCGCAGAGCAGGTGCAGGGAGCAAGACTCATTTCTAGCGGGGACTGGTGGAAGAGGATTGAAAAATTATAGGGACTGAAAAGGGGCCAAATCTGCTCTTGGCTCATTCATGGAGTCTTAATGTGAATGACCATTGCTCTTTCTGCAGACACCTCTGCTGAAGTTGAACACTGGGGGATTCTTGAGAATAGCTATTTGGACACCGAGGGGTCAGAACAAGAAAATCAGGATGCCGACTCTAGATCTTAACATCCTGATTATTTTTGAAATCCCTGGTGGAGATGAAGGGATTTGAACCCTCGACCCCCGCGTTGCGAACGCGTTTATAGGGTATTATAGAAACATACATATACAGAAATAGAAGCCTGATATTAAGTCATTGCGTGCTGTCTCATTTTGTTTGATGACGTTTCGTTTTCAAGAAAGGTTAGATAAAGGTTAGACAACACATAAAGCAGAGTCTATGTAAAAGTAAGATTCTGCTTTAAGATTTTCTCGCATCGATATGCACGATAACGGTATACACTAAAACATCGAGATTCGCACCATCCTCGAATCCTAGCGGAGACCTGATTACCCATATTTCAGATTGGAGACGGAAGATGCCGGGTATATGACCTCCGGTGTCATGAACATGAGGATTCTTGGCAGGTGAGAGAATAGGCGCAGCAGCGGAGAGGCATGGTACAGCCGCAGAAATAGTCACCGCCGAGTCTGGTGAAAAAATTAGCAGCCGGACTGTTGCGAGGGTGTAGAGTTGAAATGATACATTGGAACAAATGGAGGTTATGATGAAAAAAGCGACAAAAGCCCTGTTTGTCTTGTGTTTTATCATGCTTGCCTTTGGAATAGCAAGAGCGGAAGATAACTACG
>Ga0326727_10023357_pt1 | contig 11806 bp, 10 predicted proteins | sample MB2enrmetagenome_FD_207643 | JGI IMG/M metagenome (GOLD analysis project Ga0326727, IMG submission 207643) | Lab enriched peat soil microbial communities from McLean, Ithaca, NY, United States - MB29MY | ecosystem: Environmental > Terrestrial > Soil > Wetlands > Peat | place: USA: New York... | reverse complement strand
AAGGTTTCTGGGGCCTGTTTGGGGTCGGCCAGAGTCGTCGCTCCGAGGGCCGGCATGAACGCGGCGAGAGTGCTTTCAGGATGCCGCTACCTCGGACTTGCCGATGCTTTGAAGACTTGGATGATTGACGCCGATTGTTCACGGAAACCCCTCTCCCCACGCAGACTTCGGCGGACACGATCGTGAAAGAAGCGACCCGGGCCGCATTTCCGGCTGCGGGCCCACGAGAGGTGGTATGGACAACCAGTTAAGGCCTTTGAACCTGGGTGAGATTCTGGACCGCACGGCAGACCTTTACCGCTCCCGGTTTCTGTTCTTCGCCGGGCTTGCGTCCATCTTCGCCGCCGCGATGCTGGCCGTCGAGTTGCTCCATCTCGGCGCCATTCGCCTGATGGGCTATCCCGAGATTGCGCCCCATCTCGCATGGGTATATGCCGCGTCAATGTGCATGGCTCTGCTGCTGATCTCTCTGCTCGGGGGCCTCTTGATCGCGGCCTTCAACCGGGCCGTGGCGTGGATCTATCTGGGAAAGCTGGCCACGGTGCACGCCGCCGTCAGCAGCATCTTTGCAAAAGCGGGCCGCTACCTGTGGCTCATGACATTGACCATGGTCCGCGCCTGGGGGCCGCTCATTGGCGTGTACATATTGTTCTTTGGGATCTTGATCGCCGCAGGCTTCGGCGGGGCCATGTTCTCGCCCGGAGCCGCACACCAACCCGCGGAAATTGGCCCCGGGGCGATAGCCGGAGCCCTCATCGGCATAGTGGTTACGGGGCTGCTGTTGATTCCAGCGCTCGTTTACGGGGTCTTCATGTCGCTGCGCTACTCGCTCGCCATGCCGGCATGCGTGGTGGAAGGATTGCCAGCGGCAGGGGCGATCCGGCGCAGCATTGCTTTGAGCGAGGGCTCGCGCGGACGCATCTTCGTGCTTGGGCTGCTGGTTGGGGTTGTGCGCCTCATGCTCGGACTTCTCGTCGAATTCCCCATGATTGTCTTCGCGGTGAAGCATCTGGGACAGCCCATTCCCCTCGGCTGGATGGTCTACCAGCAATTCGGCGTATTCGCCATGAACACATTGATCGGCCCCATCTACTCGATCGGCCTGACGTTGTTCTACTACGACCAGCGGATTCGTAAGGAAGGCTACGACATCGAGTGGATGATGCAGGCCGCGGGGCTTTTGCCGCAGCAGGCCGCGAGCGAACTGGGCGGGGCCTCTCTGAACTGACAGCGCAAGCGGATTGCCTGCGCAAGAACGGATTGGAAGAAGCGAGTGCAACCATGAACGAAACATTGCGTCCCTCGACTCTCGGCGAGATTTTAGACCGCACCTTCCAGCTCTACCGGCGCAGCTTCTGGCTCTTTTTCGGGACAGCCGCCCTGCCTTTCATGTTTATCTTCGCACTTGCCATTCCAGTGGGCGCATTGATCGCGATTCCGGGCATTACGGCAAGAAGCCACTGGGAAAACGCGCCTTTGATGGTGGTTGCAATCGTTCTGTTCTGCCTGGCCGCCATCCCGATTTACCTTGCCGCCTACGTGTTTTCTTACGCCGGGATCACGCAGGCGACAGTGAGTTTGTTTCGGGGCGAGAAGCCGACCTTTCGCGGCACGCTCGCCAGCGTAAAGCCCCGGTTCTGGACCTATCTGTGGTACATGCTGCTGCAAGGAATCACTGCGGGGATATTTCCCACCCTCGTCGCATGTGCCTTTATCGTTCCGCTCGTCTATCTCATATCCCGCCCCGGCATGGACCTCTCTGCGCGTTTCGCTCTGGGATTTCTGGTGGGCCTTGTGGCCGTCACAGCCATTGGCGTCATGATCTGGTTGTTCCTGAGCTTCACGATGGGCATGGCCGCGTGCGTTGCAGAAAAGAAGACTGCCTGGGCGTCGCTCGTCCGCTCGTGGCGCCTGAGCACCGGAACGCGTGGGCGCATCTTTGTCACGTATCTGCTGGTAATGGCGCTGGCGGTCGCCATCTCCATGGCCCTGTCCATCCCTATGCTGATCCTGATCTTCCTGTTCCCGTCATCTGGGCCAGGCGTCGCTGGCATGCCGGCGGCATTTGTGGCGGCCGAGATCGTTAGAGCGATCGCAAACTTCGCCTCGCAGGTGCTGCTTATGCCGATCTCCCTCATCGCCGCGGTCCTGTTCTATTTCGATCAACGCATCCGCAAGGAGGGCTACGACATCGAGTGGATGATGCAGAAGGCTGGACTCGCCCAACCACCCTCCGCGGCGCCTCTGGTTGACGTTTCGGGAGGTTTCCCGCCGGTTACGCCGCCTGATAACGTGGAAAAGCGATGAGTTCGTTCGAGTCCGGATCGCGTTGTTGGATCGTTGGAGCGCCGGCGAAGCGGGCAGCGGCAGCTGTGCTTGTGCTCGCCGCCATGCCGCTGGCTCGCGCCCAGCAAGCCCCCTCCAGCTTTCACGACGTGAATCTCGCCGAGTACCGCCAGCACCTGGAAGAGTTGGATGGAGTGGTTGCCAATTGCGCGGCACAACTCCAGCTCAAGACCCCTCCGCCTTCAAGCGAGAACGCGTGCGATCCCGGCCGCGTCGGTCCCGACGATCGCGTCGAGGGCCTGGCCGGCGCGGGGGCGGCGCGCGAGGTTCGCTACGACTGGCTGCGCGCGGCCTTGAGCACCGCGGGAAAGAAAGCCGGCGGCGCGACGAACTTTGCGCTCGGGGCGCATGCCAACGCAAAAAACAAGCCGCCGGACATAAACGCGCTGCTCAAGGACGCCCACGAGCGGCTACGCATCGACGAACAACAAATCGAGAACCCGCTCGCGGAGCATCCAGCGTACGCCGAGCAACGGAAATCGCTCGATGCGATTCTTGCCCGCCCGGAATACAAGAACGCCACGAAGGTTTCGGCCAAGGATCGCATGTTGGAATGGCTGGAGAACTTCTTCGACCGAATCCTGGCGCGCCTGGCCGGGATTGGATCGCGGGCTCCGTGGATCGGCAGATTCATTGAGATATTGCTGGCGGCCGGCGCTTTGACGACCTTGGCCTGGCTCTTGTTTCGCCTGGAACGCAACGCGCGCGTGCGCCTGGTTCCCGACATCGAAGCCGCGCCGGGAGCGCCCTCGGCGCGCGAGTGGCAGGTGTGGCTCAAGGACGCCGAGACCGCGGCGGCCGCGGGCGCGTGGCGCGAGGCCATTCATTCCGTCTATTGGGCGTCCATCTCACGTCTCGAGTCTGCCCGTTTGTGGCCAGCCGATCGCGCGCGCACGCCACGCGAGTATCTAGGGTTGCTCAGGGGTGCCGATCCGCGCAAGACGACGCTGACCGCGCTCACCCGCAGCTTCGAGCGCACATGGTACGGCGGGCGCGAGGCAGAGGCCGCCGATTTTAGCGCCGCACTGCATCTGGCCGCGGAGCTGGGGGTGGAAGCGAAATGAAACTCTTCGCCTCGCTCGATCCCAAAGACCGCAAGCTGCTGATCTGGTGCATGAGCGCCGTTGTTGTGCTGGCAGTGATCACCGCAATCTTCGCGCGCCAAGAAAATCGCGACGACAATCCGCTGCCCAGCACGTATCTCACTGGCAGGCACGGCGCACAAGCCGCCTACGAGATGCTCCAGGCCAACGGCTACAACGTCGAGCGGTGGGAGCATCCGCTGAGCGAGTTGGCCGACCGGACCGACGCGCAGACAGTGGTGATCTTCGCCGAGCCCGATCCCAGCTCGCCCGTTGACTTCAGAGCGGTAGAGGACATCGTTGCCCACGGCGGGCGCGTGCTGCTGACGGGCTGGATGGGCGGCGCGCTGGCTCCCAATGGCAACGTGAAGCCTTCGACGCAATTCGGAGCGCCGTGCCAGCTCACGCCGCAGGGGCTCGATCCACTGGCCGGATCAGGCGAAGTGTGGATGGTCCCGGAGGCATCGTGGGGTTTCAGCCAGCCGCTCGATCGCGTGCAATATAACTGCGCCGGAGCACCGGCGGTGGTCGAGTACGCGAGCGGCAAAGGCGAGGTGATCTGGTGGGCCAGCTCGACGCCGCTGGAAAATGGATCCATTCAACGCGCCGCAAACCTGAACCTGCTTCTGAATTCCCTGGGCGCGCCGCAAAACCGCCATTTTTATTGGGATGAGTCGCTGCACGGCGAGGTTTTTTCCGACTGGTACTATGCCAGGGGTCCGGCATTGATTCTGCTTCGGTTGGGACTCCTCGGAATCGGACTGCTGGTGGTTTTCAGCTTCAGCCGGCGGCGCGGGCCAGTGCGCGATCTCCCCGCGCCGGTCAGGGCCACGCCTGTGGAGTTTCTTGAGGCGCTGGGTTCGCTTTATGGCGAGGCGCACGCCTCTTCGACCGCAGTGGAGTTGGCCTACGAGCGCTTCCGCCGGCGCATGGCCGGCCTGTGCGGATTCGAAGGGGCTCGCACCAGCACCGGCGAGCTTGGCCCCGCCATACGCCGGCGTTTTCCGCAGGCAGGCGAGTCGCTGGAGAAGGATTTGGCGGATTGCCAGGCCGCGATGGGGGATGAAACACTGCCCCCCAAAAAGGCATTGGCGCTGGTGCAGGTTTTAAGCCGTCACGGCGAGGCCCTGGAGGCCGCGGCGCGAGCGGGAAGACGGCAGGGATGAACGGTATTGATGTTGCTGAATCGAGTTTCGAAGCAAGGAGATAAGAATGAGCGAAGAGAATCCGTCGCAACAAGGCACAGAGGCTCAAGGCACAAACCTCAGAGCAACACAGCAGTTGCTGACGCACGCACGCGCGGAGCTGGGACGCGTGATTGCCGGGCAAAGCGAGGTCATCGGCGAAGTGCTTGTGGCAGTGCTCACGCAAGGCCACGCGCTGCTTGAAGGCGTGCCGGGAATTGCCAAGACGCTGATCGTGAAATCGGTGAGCCGGCTGTTGGGCCTCAGTTTTCAGCGCGTGCAGGGAACGCCCGACTTGATGCCCGCCGACATTCTGGGCACCACGATCTTTAGAGCCGGAGCCGATGCTTTCACCTTTCACGCGGGCCCGGTTTTCACCGATCTGCTGCTGGTGGACGAGATCAACCGCATGCCTCCCCGTACGCAAGCGGCGCTGCTGGAATGCATGGAAGAGCGCCAGGTGACGAGCGACGGCGCGTCGCGGCAGTTGCCCCAGTGGTTTACAGTCTTCGCCACGCAAAACCCGATCGATTTCGAGGGCACTTATCCTCTGCCCGAAGCGCAACTCGACCGATTTCTGCTCAAGATTAAGGTAAGTTATCCGGGCGCGGACGAAGAACGGCAGATGCTGGAGCGGCACCATGGCTCGAGCGTGAGCCTGCTGGACGACGCGAAGATTCAACCCTTCGCCGCGGATCTGCTCGAGGCGGCGCGCGACGAAATTCGCGCCATACGAGTCGAATCGGATCTTTACGGCTACATTCTCGAACTGGTGCGGCGCACCCGCGAGTGGCCCATGCTGGCCCTGGGCGCGAGTCCGCGCGCGGCCATCTGCCTGCTGCGCGTGGCCCAGGCCTTCGCGGCCTTCGAGGACCGCGACTACGTGATTCCCGACGACGTGAAACGCGCCGTCCTGCCGGTGCTGCGCCATCGCATCCTGCTCAAACCGGAGGCGGAGCTGGAAGGGTTCGATGCCGACCGCGTGCTGAACGATGTGCTGGCGGCGGTAGCGGTGCCGCGGAGATGATCTCCGCTTCGCTCCATCCCGAAACCGTACGCGCGCAATGCAGGCCGCGCCGGCGCTGGTTTGCGTTCGGATTTACCCCGCGCACAATCTGGTTGCTGGTTGCTGGCTTGGCGCTGGCGCTGCCGGGATTCTGGTCGGCTCGTCTCGGCTACGGAATGCTGGTGTGGGACGCGCTGGTCCTGACCGCGGCTTTCTTCGACTGTCTCCGGCTGCCCTCGGCTGAGCGTATCGCGGTGGAGCGATCCTGGAGCAACGCACCGTCGCTATCGAGCGCAACCGAAATCGAAATTGCCGTGGAGCAGGACGGCGGAACGATTCTCGAGTGCCGCATTGTCGACGACCTTCCTGAAGCACTGGTGGGCGTGCCGGCGACGCACAGCCTGCGCGCCTGGCCGCGGGTGCGGGCCGCGCTGCGCTATAAAATCGAGCCGCGCGAACGCGGCGACGTGACCACGGGTGCAGTCTATCTGCGCTACCGGTCGCTGCTGGGGCTCGTCGACAAGTGGGCTATGGCGCCGCTCATGCAGACGGTGCGGGTGTATCCCGCGCTGCGGCAAGGCGAAGACCAGGAGATTTTTCTGGCACGCGGGCGGCAGATCGATTTGCAGCTGCGACAAGTGCGCGAACGTGGCCTCGGCCGCGATTTTGAGAGTCTGCGCGAATATCTCGAGGGCGACGATCTGCGCGACATCTGCTGGACCGCGACGGCGCGGCGCGGGCAACTGATCACGCGGCGCTACCAGACAGAACGCAACCAGGCGGTGTGGATCGTTCTCGACGCGGGACGGCTGCTGCAGGGGCGAATCCTGCGCGATACCGGCGACGACGAACGCCGCGGATTCTCGAAGCTCGACTATGCGTGCTCGACCGCGGTGGCGCTAGCGCAGTTGGCGCTCTACTCCGGCGATCGCGTGGGCCTGCTGGTCTACGGGCAGCATGTGCAGCAGCGGGTTTTGCCGGGGCGCGGCCCGGCGCATCTGCGGTTGCTTGTGGAGGCTCTGGCGCAGGCGCGCGCCGAGGCGAGCGAGGCCGATCATCTGCGCGCTACGGCCGCCCTCAACCGCTGGCAGCCGCGGCGAGCGCTGATCTTGTGGATCACCGATCTGGCGGAAACGGCCATGCGGCCGGAGGTGATCGACGGCGCCATGCAACTGCTCAAGCGGCATCTGCTGCTGTTTGTAGCCATGGCGCAGCCCGATGTAGAAGCCATTGCAAAGACCCGGCCAAAGAATGTGGAGCAAATGTTCCGCGCCGCCGCCGCGCAGGAACTGGCGATGCGACGCGAAGTTCTATTGGCGCGGCTGCGCGAGCAAGGCGCGCTCACCCTCGATCTCGATCCCGACCGGCTGACCTCGGCAGTGCTGAACCAATATTTGCGGGTGAAAGAGCGGGCGATGGTGTAGGCAATCAAGCCTAACGCGGGGTTTCTTCTGCCATCTTCACCGGCCGGAACAGCCACACCAGCAGCAGCGCGAACAGGCATCCGCCCACGGTGAACTTAAGCCAGACATGCGCCGCGGACGGCGAGAAGAAGCCCTCTAAACAGCCGGCGATGACGAGCAAGGGAACCACGCCGGCGATCATGCGTGTGGCCTCTGCGCCGGCCAGGGCAACGGAGTCGCGCCAGCGATAGAGGCCGGGAAAGACCACGCCACGCCCCAGGCGCAGACCGGCAGCGCCGGCAAGGACGATCGAGGGCAGCTCCAGCGAACCGTGCGGGGCCACAAAGCTCCACAGGCTCAGCGACAGGCCGTGCTGCTGGCAGGCCACGCCGATCACGCCGAGCAAAAGGCCGTTGAAGAACATGGACCAGATGGGGCCAAGGCCAAAGACAACGCCGCCGGCGAAGGCCATAAAGCAGACGGTGATGTTGTTGGTCATGATGGCGCTCGAAGCTGCCGGTTCCAGGCCGACAATCGAGTCCGTCCACATCTTGTGATGTTCGATAGTGTCAACCATCTGCGGGCCGAGCATGTGACGCATGAACTGGGGACGCGCCAGAGTGAGCACCGAGCCCAGCGCCGCGCCGGCCAGCAGAATGATGAGCGAGAGCAAAACGTAGCGAAAGCGCCGCTGTATCAGGGCCGGGTAGTCGTCGCGCAGGCAATAGAAGATCTTCAGGAAGCCTTTGCGCCGGCTGGAATAGATGATATGGTGGGCGCGAGCCAATAACTGGTTTAGAAGCTCGGCGTAAGCACGGGCGGTCGAGTCCTGGCGCAGGGTCGACAGGTCGCTGGCCGCCTGGCGGTAGAGAAGCGCAGTTTCGCGCAGCTCAGCGCGCGAAAGCGTGCGCACGCCGCCCTGCGCTGCCCGGTTGAGGAGCCAGTTGAGGCGGTCCCAGTAGGGCCGGCGTTTGGCGAGCCAGTGATTGGAGAGAATTGTTGCCATGGAACCGATTGGAGACCAGCTTAACATCGACACCCCTGAGCTTGTGGCCATCGAGATGCCGCTGGCCGGAATCGGCAGCCGCTTCATCGCCGCCCTGATTGACTCGCTGATCCTGGGCGCGGCATTCCTCTCGCTGGCTCTTTTTGCCTCATTCGTGCTTCCCGCCCTGGGCGCATTCGGCGAGAAGGCCGCAACCTGGGGCGTTGGTGTCTTCATTCTTATCTTTTTTCTGGTCTTCTGGGGCTATTTCGCGCTCTTTGAGGCGTTCAACAATGGGCGCACGCTGGGCAAGGTGGCGGCCAGGATCCGCGTGATTCACCAGTCGGGCCGTGGGGTCAGTTTTGTCGAGTCGCTGGGCCGCAACCTGGTGCGCGTCATCGATTGGGTGCCGGGATTTTACGGGGTGGGCATCGTCGCCATCTTCCTGAGCCGGCGGCACCAGCGCCTGGGCGACATGGTGGCGGGAACGCTCGTAGTGCGGGAACGCGCGGTCGATGCGCCCTCGTGGGGTGAAAACGCATCGCCCACGTTGGGCGGCAGCTCTTCGCGCTTTTTGACGGCTGCAGGGCCGGCCGCACACTCGCCGATGCCTCCGATGGGGTCGCCGCCATCGGGCGGTCCGTGGGGTGGTCCACCGCACCTGCGCGTGACGCTACCCGCGCAGGCGCTGGCCAAGCTGACCGCTCCGGATCTCGAAGTGCTGGAAGGCTTCTTTGCCCGGCGGCTCGATATGGATCTCGCAACCCGCGGCGCGCTCGCCCAGCGCATTGCCTCCGCTCTGTCGGCCAAGTCCGGACTTGCAATTCCTCCAGAGACGACCGTAGAGACCTTCCTCGAAGCGGTCGCGCACCAGTTCCGGGAACTGGGGCGGATGATCTGAGAAAGAGACAGCGGAGTTAGAGGAACTGGCGCTCCTACGGAGATTCTTCCTTTGCGCTGGCATCGATTCCAGTGGATGCAAAATGGAATTCGAGAGCCCACACGCTCGCGGCCGTTTCACCGCCAACCCATGCGGGAGTGAACTTCCACTTCTCGGCCGCATTGAGAGCCTGATTGGCGAAGTAGCGGCTTGGTCCCGGATTGTCGATCGACGCCTGGACGATTTTGCCTTGTGCATCGACTCGGACACGGATCACCACCCGGATGTGACCGCGAATAGCGCCCTCGACTTTTTCGGGCACTTCGGGCAAAACGCGCGAAGCAACCTCGCCTTTGACGACCGGGCCCCTGGGCGTCTCGCCTCCCGGAGTTGGAGATTGAGGTCGTGAGGCCAGAGATGCTTGAGAGGAAGACTGCGACGAATCGGCAGGCGATGGAGTGGTCTCACGATGGGAGATTCTGTGCGCTACCACCACCGCACCCACGCCCAGCAGGGCACCAATAACCACCATCGCGACAGCATCGGAAAGTGGCTTTCCACCGCCCACGGCAACCGGCTCGGCAGGCTCTGCAGGCTCAAGCTGCGCTTTGACGCCGTCCAGGGTCAAACGCCGCGCCGGGTCGATTCGCAGACACTCCCGCGCAATCCCGAAGAAGGGCTCAGGAATGGATACCGGTACCTCCGGTTCCCCACCCTGCCCTCTCTCCCATGCCGGAAATTTCTGGGTTAGCGCCTCGACCAGAACGACGCCGAGCGACCACACATCCGCCGCCGGTGCGATCTTCTCCGCAGCGGTCTCCGGCGCATCCCATGACGACCGCGGACGCCTCAGCGGCTCGCCCGCAACCAGAAGCCGGTCGGAGGAAAGCTTTAGCCGGTCGTCGACGACCATAATGTTCGATGGAATGAGATGCCCATGCACCAGATCCCGCCCGTGCAGAAAAGTGAGCGCATCCAGAACCGGGCCGAGCATCTCTCGAGTCTCCGCGGGCGTCAGGGGGCGCTCGGGAAGAATCTCGGAGAGAACCTCTTCGGCATACTCAGTCACGGCAAAGAGCATATCCTTGCCGTCGAGTTCCACGCGCCCGTGATCGAAAAGTTCCACCAGTTGAGGATGAGAGAGATTTTTGGCGATCTCCCATTGCCGGATCGAGGCCTGGGCATCCGCCCGATCGGCGGCAATGAACTTGATGGCGGCCTTACGCTTGGGTTCATCGCCGAATTCGGTGAGGAAGACGCTGCTCGACTCCGTTTCACCCAACAAGCGGAGAAGCGTGAATCTGCCATCGATGAGGCGACCGACGAAATCGGCGCCGGGGAGGGCCGTACTCATATCGGTCTCTATTCTACCGGCGACTGCCCAATGCGCCGCAACTCAAAAAGACCGTCCGCGTCCGATGCGGGCTTGAACGCGGCGGCCGGGGGAGCCGGAAAGCCCCGCCCCAAGGGCCTATTCAGGCTAGTCTCGGATACGAAAATGGAGGGTTGACCAATCGGGTTCCGGCGCGGGGCTTTCGTCAGGACGCAATTCTGCCCGACTATTGCTGCAGGATCACCTGGTCGCCGGCATTCAATCCGCTGACAATCTCAGTGACAGACCCGTTCGAGAGGCCCACGGTAACCGGAACCTTCCTGAAGCCTTCCTTCTGGCGCTTATCGGGAACCTGGACCGACGCATTCTTCTGGTTGTCGTAGATCACGGCGTTTTCCGGCACCGTCAACACGCCCTTGTGCTCGTCGAGCAGGATCTCGGCGTTGGCCGTCATGTTGGCCTTCAGCTCTCCGCCGGGATTGTTGATGGACACCCGCACCTCAAAGGTCGTCACGTTGTCTTTTTCCACGCCCATGGGGGCAATCTTGGTGACTTTCCCGGTAAAGAGCCGATCGCGGAAGCTCTCCACTTTGATGCGCGCAGGCTGGCCCAGATAAACGTGGGCGATATCCGCCTCATCCACTTTGCCCTGCACGTAGACCTCGGAGGTATCGCCTTCGGTCATCACGAGGGTGGCCGTCGAGCCCAACACCAAAATCGAGCTGACGGCATCGCCCATCTCCACGTCGCGCGAGAGAATCACTCCGTCCATCGGGGCAGTAATTGTCGTGTAGGAGAGCTGCTCCTCAAGCTGCTTCAGGCTGGCCTGGCTTTGCAACACCTGGGCTCGCGCCTGCTTCAGCTTGGCCGTGTCAACGCCGATCTGAGCCCGGGCGGCGTCGCGCTTGGTGAGCGCCGCCAGATAATCGCGGTTGGCGTCGTCCAGAGCCTGGTGGCTGACGATGCCTTCCCTGCTCATCTCCACATTGCGGTCGAGCGTAGCCTTGTACATGGCCAGGTCGGGAGCCGCGGCGTTGACCTTGTCCTGTTCGATGTTGGCCTCGTAGGTGGTCACATTGGCCTCGGCGCTGGCCAGTTGCGCGCGTTGCGCATCCACCTGTGCTTCGATCTCCTGCTGATCGAGCTGCGCCAGATCCTGGCCCTTGTGCACCCGGTCATTGATGTCCACAAAAAGCTTTTCCACAATGCCGGAAGCCTTGCTCTTGACCTCGACCTTGGTGATGGGCTGGATTTTGCCTGTGGCCACAACGGACCGCGCCACGTCGCCGCGCGTCACTTTGGCCAGCCGGTTGGAGTCAATGGCATCTCCTTTGGCAAGGTGTACAAGAGCCACGCCCGCCACGAGCACCACAACCGCGATCACCGAGCCTAACACGATCCAAAAACGCTTGCTTTTACGCGACGTTGCCACAAATCCCTCCCGAAACAGAGATGAGAGCCCGGCCATCCCAGAAGATGCTTGAAGACGAAGAAGCGATCAGAGATTCTGACGGCTGCGGGCTGCCGATGTTACCCTCTGGACCGTACTACGCAGGACGGCGCGGTCTGGTTCCACGATGGCTTCAG
>Ga0326727_10023356_pt1 | contig 11806 bp, 5 predicted proteins | sample MB2enrmetagenome_FD_207643 | JGI IMG/M metagenome (GOLD analysis project Ga0326727, IMG submission 207643) | Lab enriched peat soil microbial communities from McLean, Ithaca, NY, United States - MB29MY | ecosystem: Environmental > Terrestrial > Soil > Wetlands > Peat | place: USA: New York... | reverse complement strand
ATAAGCGACCAGGCGTCCGAGTTGCGATTCAAGATCGTTCTTCTGGTCTGACGAGGACATCCGGGCATAAAGACCTACAGCCAACCCTGGAGATACCGCTAAAGGAGCGGCTAATTCCGTCACAACCACTGTCCCTGTCGGCATCTGTTCCATCTTTACGCCGACAGGGAAATTACCGTTCTTGAACCAGCGCCATGCCGTCTTGTAACTAATGCCTCGATTCTTTGCCCATTGACTTAGTTTCATGGCTATATTTTATCTTTTTGTCAATAGCTGTCTATATTATAATTAGCTGGTAGTACCCTGGCAACCGCCAGTCTCGTCCTTTAATCCGATAACGGTTAACTCGCTAGTGCGGGCAGCACGCCAGTCCATGAGCAAAGCGGCATGACCGGCATAGCCGCTCTCTGTAAGTTCGAACTGCGCCCGGAACAGCTTGTTGCTTCCAGAACAAAGGAGAACGGCACCTGCTTTATGATCAGCTTCCATTTTGGTAATGCGCTCTTCCAGTATCGCCAAGTATAGCTTCTTTGAGTGAGGTTTTTTGCTGCCGGGGCACTTTTCCCCAGGCTTGCCGATAACCCTTCAGTTTTTCTTTGTCTTGTCCCCGAGTTCATCAATCAATCCTGGCTGGCGTTTATTGATAGAGGCAATCTTACCGTTGGTCGCTGACATACCACAGCGCGCATCCAAGCCCTGATTTCCGGTCTATCCGCCTTGAAACCGATGTAATAAAATTTTCCTCATCTCCCCAGATTCCCGCCTCATCCTTTGCCCGCGTTATGCCGGTATAAATCAGCTCCCGAGTCAGGACTTCGGAATCATGCCCAGGAAGGAGCATGAGAACGCGGTCAAACTCGGAACCCTGGCTCTTGTGGATCGTCATGGCATAGACCGTCTCATGGGCAGGCAGGCGCACCGGAGAAATTTTTCGCACCCTGCCATCCGGGGCCGGGAAGAAGACGCGGGGGGTGCCTCCTGCCTCCGGATCAGGAAAGACTATCCCTACATCGCCGTTGAAAAGCTTCAGGTTATAGTCGTTGACCGTGATCATCACCGGGCGCCCGCGGTACCAGCGGCTGCGTGGTTCTATCAGGCCTTTTTCAGCAAGGATTTCCTCGATGATGGCGTTTATACCTGTAACTCCGTATGGCCCCTGGCGCAACGCACAGAGGACACGGAATGCATCAAAGCGTTCCAGTGCCTCGGCAGGTGATCCGGCAGCAAGGTATGCACCATACCCGGCAACTACCGTCCCGGAAAGAGCCCTCCTGAGGCTATCGGGCTTCGGCACGCTGCGCCAAGCCATGTCGCGGTGACTCTCCCCCTTGAGCAGGGCAATAGCGCCCTCCCCGTCTCCGGCGTTGACCGCTCTCCCAACGGCACCGATACCGCTATCGTCCTCGAAACGATAATTCCTTTTCAGGACCACCAGTGAGTCGGTGAGGGGGGGGAGCGAGTTGGTTGACGGTTCCGCCGGGATTCGCTCGCCCGCTACCCGGGCGACGAGATCGGCGAATTCAGATGAAAACGGTTCGTTCCCCCCCCTGCCACAGATATCGCCGAGGACAGCTCCAGTTTCGACTGATGCAAGCTGGTCTTTGTCCCCGAGGAGGATAAGCCGTGCGTCATGCCTGAGGGCGGCAGCCAGCTTGGCCATCAGTGGAAGTGCGACCATTGATGCCTCGTCGATAACGACTGCGTCGAACGGCAAGGGGTTATCTGCTGAATAGCGGAACCTCACCGAGCCGCCTATTGAGCCGAGCAGCCGGTGGATTGTTGATGCCTCATCCGGGATCATTTCCTTGATGGCCGGAGCGCAGTCAAGTTTCTCCTTCATGAGGCGGATCGACTCATTGAGCCGGGCTGCCGACTTCCCGGTGGGGGCGGCAAGCGCAATCCGCACGCCCATCTCCTTCGCCTGCTCAAGGAAGAGTGCGATTATCTTTAAGACCGTGGAAGTCTTGCCGGTCCCCGGCCCTCCTGAGATGACGCAGAACCGTTTCCGAACCGCCACCACCGCCGCCACCTTCTGCCAGTCAGTCCCTTCCCCGCCGTTTCCAGGAAATAACCTGCCAACTCCCGCCGCAAGGAGCGCCTCGTCGATCTCGCCATAGGAGACTGCCGCTTTCTCAATTATGAACCTCGCCAGGTCCTGCTCGTACTTCCAATATCGGTAGAGGTAGAGCCGGCCGTCACCGTCGAGGATAATCGGCCGGAAATCACCGGGGAGACCGACGACCTGGGTACGTTGCAGAGCGTCTTTCAGTTCTTCAAGGGAGGGTACAGCGACATGTTCTCCGTCGACCTGGATTGTCTTGCCGGCAATATCCGCCAGGTTAAGGCAGATGTCGCCGTTCCCCACAGCGTTGCTCGCCAGGGATACCGCAAGTCCCAGCCAGGGGGGCGCATCGCCCACTTCCCGGCAGATGAAGTCGGCAAAATGCCGGTCGATTGCGTTCAGTTCAAATCCCATCATAACCGCCTATCCTCCGACCTCGATCAGGCACCTGGTCAATTCATCGATCATCTCGCGGGGTGGGGTATCCCGGAAGATGCCAAACTCCTCACCCCGTTCAAGACTCACCCCGCGTATGAAAAAATAAAGCACGCCGCCGAAATGGGTCGAGTAGTCGTAGCCCCTCACCCGCAAGGATAGATACCTGTTGAGGGCCACCGTATAAAGGAGATACTGGAGCGGGTAGAGTCGCCTTTCCATTGCAAACTTGAGAGCTTCCCGGCTGTACGCCTCCTGCCGGTATCCCAGATGGTTCGACTTCCAGTCAACCAGGTAGTACCTGCCACCATGTTCGAAAACCATGTCCATAAAGCCCCGGACCATCCCCCGAACCGCCCGGAATTTCAGGGAAGCGCTCAATTGAAGCAGGTCAACCGCACCATCACCGCCACTCCATTTTCGGAAACAGTTCATTAGCAGGTCGGAGGTGATGAACCTGAGGGGAAAGAAGAACTCAAGCTCGGCGATCCAGCTCCCCGGCTTGAGGTCTGAAAGGGTAAAGGTCCCTTCCGGCGCAGCAAGCGGTACGGTGATAACATTAGTGACCATGGAGCTTACTTGGGGCTGCCACTCCTTCTCGTAGCCGTATTTTTCGAGCCCCTTTCCCACCAGGGAGCTGACCGCGGCTGAAGAGCTCCCTGCAAAGTCGAGCTCCTCGAATATCTCATGGAGGAATATCCCCGGCTGCGCCCCCCGCGGGAAGTTGAAGATGCTCATCCCCTGAGACACCTCGCCGGCCGCTGGGCCGGACATGTCATTTCCTGTTCCGGTCTCATCCCGGTCAGGCAGCTCGACCGCCTTGGCCTCATGCGCCGCGAACAAGGTGAAACTCGCCACGTGCCAGTCGCTCTCGACAGTCCCGTGAAAAGGGCGGCAGGCAGGAGGTTCCCCTTCGTCCCGGAGCGCAATATAGGGAGTGGCATCACCTGCTTCGCTCATCTGCGTGACGGAAATAGTCCCCTTTCCGCTTGCTGCCAGGGTTCGCAACTGCTCTTCCATTTCCTCCATGGGAAGCCCAGCCACTTCGCCAGCCAGGCTGGTGACCAGGTCATCCGCGCTCCTGGTCACCGCGGAGGCGTGAAAGAGGTAGGCGAGAGGTGATGTCTCGGGCCTGTTCTTACCGGTCCTGTCGGCAATTTTACCCGCAGACAGGTAGCACCTGAATTTTGCCCTGGTTAGGGCAACGTAAAGCAGGCGGAGGCTTTCGGCCAGGGTTTCCTTCTGTGCCACGATCCGGTGCCGTTCGTAATCTGAAGAACCGAAATCCTTCACCATCTTGAACCGGTCGTGGAAGGTGACCACCTCGTCGCTTTCCCTGATCCCGCCCCACATGAATGGGCAGAAGACGACCGGGTACTGAAGTCCCTTGCTGACATGGACCGTAACTATCTTGACCAGTTTCTCATCGGTTTCCAGGCGGATCTGGTACTCGTCAGCCGCATCCCCACAACTTACCCGCTCGCCGAACCAGGTGAGTAGTCCCTCAATGCCGACTCCCCGCTCATGGGCCGCGTGGTGAATGACCTCAAAGCAGTGGAGGAGGTTGGTAAGCCTGCGCTCGCCGTCGGGGCGCCGGAGAAGCCGCCCCCGCACTTCCTCCCTGGCCAGGAAGGACTGGGACATGACCATGAAATCCCGCTCAAGCCAGATCCGGTGATAGCTGCGGAACTTCTCCAGGCATTCCTCCCAAGCCTCCTCATCCTCAAGGAGAAGGGCGATATCGTTTCCTGACCTGCCGAGAATGTCGGTCACCAGGGCCGCCCGGACCTTCGGCTCATTCCCCGGGTCTGCAATAGCCGCAAGAAGGGAGCAGACTTCGCGTGCCTCGTTGGTTGTGAAAATGCTCATGTCACTCCGCATGACACTGGGGATGCCGACTTTTTTCAAGGCATCCTGGATGTAACCGGCCTGCCTGTGACTGCGGACAATAACCGCGATATCCTCGGGGAGGAGGGAACGGTCGTCGATACGGGCCTTCCCGTCCACACCCTCCTGGAGGAGCCTAGCGATTTCCGCGGCAACGGCTGCAGGGACGGCATCGTTCGCGTGACCCACATTGATCGCCCCACCCTTCTCGTCAGGCGGCATGTACCAGACCTGCAGGGGGGCGCCGTCCCCCTCGCTGAGGATGAGATCATCTCCCCCCTCTTCCTTGCCCGACTTAACCGGATGGTAACTGATATCATCGAACACGAAAGGATTCGTCTCGTTGGCGAAAACCGTGTTGAATGCCGCAAGGAGGCGAGGGGTTGAGCGCCAGTTGCCCGTCAGGGTGAAACGTCTCTCCTCATCTACGTCAGCCGCTGCTTCCAGGTAGGCAAAGATGTCCGCCCCCCTGAAACTGTAGATTGCCTGTTTCGGGTCAGCGATGAGAAACAGGGGGAGGTCAGGGTCAGTATAGATCTTCCGGAAGACGTCGTACTGGACCGGGTCGGTATCCTGGAATTCGTCGATGAGGGCAGCCCGGTACTTTCCCCTTAGGTTCCCGGCGAAGATGCCGCCGTTTTCCCCGCACAGCGATGTGTAGAGGTCATTGAGTAGGTCATCAAAGAAGCGAATGTTGGCCTCCCGCTTCCGTGCCGGCAGGCGCTCTCGGCCGAACTCTACAAGTTCCCAGCGCAGGGCGAGGAAGCGCTTTTCCACACTATTATGAAGTTCCTCGCACAAGTCGAAGAACGGGTGAACCGGCGCATTCCCTTTCTGCTTCTTTCCTTTGGCAATTCCGGAAGTACTGAATTTGCTGAAACCGGGAAAAAGATCGAAAGCATTGCCATTGGCGACGAAAGTGTCCATAGCTTCGAAAAGCTCGGGGAGGAGGTCGGTCCGGTAGCTGTCAGCGGCCCTGCCGAGGACCTTGTCGTTCTGGATGATGCCCACGATCTCCTGCTTTTTTCCAAGCCACCCCTTCCGCACTCGTTCATAAATATCGTGGCACCCCTCTTGGATGGCCGCGATCTCGGCCGCACTGAATTGAGGTACAACCTCAAGCTTCGGGTTGGACAGCATTCCCTTGAGAAAATTCATGAAATAAGCGGGGGAGTAACTGTTGCGCAGGGCATAACCGAGGAGAGGAGCCGGCTCGGCGAAGAATCGCATTCGCCAGAAGTCGTAAACGATCTCCTGCAGTAATACGGTTTGATCGGTGACGAGTTCTGTGTCATAGAGGGAACCGCTCTCGAAGGCATTATCCTGGAGGGCACGCAGGCAGAAGCCATGGATGGTGAAGATCGAGGCGGTGTCGAAAGACTTGAGCGCCCGGTCGAACATGTCCCGGGACTTCGACGAGGCGGGGCCTTTGCCGTTGACGTTCGCAGCAAGACCAGTGAGAAACGCGTCTTTTGTTTCGCCACCGGCAAAGACCTCAATTGCCTCCCGGATCCGACTGCGTATTCTCCCGCGCAGTTCCTCGGTCGCTGCCTCGGTGTAAGTCACTACGAGGATCTGTTCCGGTGTGAGCTCTTTCTCGATGAGAAGGCGCAGGTAGAGGCAGGCGATGGCATAGGTCTTTCCCGTGCCGGCACTGGCCTCGATCATGTTCTTACCGGATAGTTCGACGTGCAGGTGGTTCAGTTCTCTCATATCGTATCCCTATACCTGATGCTGGAGCAGAGGTTCGAGAAAAGTGCGGGACACCCGCTCGAATTCGGCATTGAACGGGTCAACCTGACCAAAACATAGCTGGAAATACGGGTCCTCCCCCTCGCCGGAGAAGTTGTACCCTTCTTCCCACCTTTTCCGCGCCCGTTCCAGATCCCATTCAAGTTTATAGGCGTAGGCCATGGCTGACGCCGGGAAAAACCGGAGTGGCTTCATAAGCCCCTCCCAGTAAAGCGCAAGGATGGTCTGCAAGACGTCGGCCGCGTTCTCCACTGGTCTGAAAATCCTGGATCCGTCAGCCATGCACAGCAGGCTTTCCCTGGGATAACCCTCCTCCTGGGATGCGTTGAGGAGAAGGTGCTCGATCCAGGTACGCACCTGGTCCTTTGCCTTGATTTTCGCTAAGCGGTAACGGATCATCCGGTCGGGCCAGATGCGGTCCAATCGTCCGGACAACCTGAACCCTCCCAGTTCAAGAGTGATATCGACGGGCGCCAGAGGCTCACCATCACCGATTTTGCTCCGCAGGGTGCCGGCAAAAGCACTGACTTCCTTAGCGGCAGCCACGAACAGCGCCTCACCATGTCGTGCCGGCGGGAGGATTCCCCGGCTCCGGGCAACGGTTAGGAAACCCGGAACGTCCCCTCCCTCCAGACAGAGCTCCAGGATTTCCTGCTTCAGGCCGTAGGCTTCGAGTCCCTCGACGGCAAAGGGCTCCCTCTCTTCCAAGGGAGTGGCAACATCTTCAAGGCGGATTCCCAACCGGTTTTCCAGGAGAAACCTGGCTGGATTGTCAAAAAAACGGATAAGTTTTGGGAGGGGGACATCCTTCCATTCGGCCGACGGGGGAGCGATCTCCGTGACAAGAAATTCCGCCGGTTTCCAGGGGTTGTTGCGCCTGTCGAGAAGCGCTGCGCAATTCTCCTTCGAGTAGCTGAAGAGCTTTGAGCAGTCATCGAAGTAGTCCCTGCTGAATGCCTGGAGACGGTGTTTCGTGACGAGAAGATCAGCGGCTTTTACCCCCTCCCCTGCCGTAAACCCCCTGGCAATGGCATCGAGAAACTCGCTCACCAGGACCGACGGGGGAATCTCGCTGTTGTCCCTGATGCTCTGCCCAACGTAGCTGATGTACAGACAGTCGCGCGCCGAAAGGATAGATTCCAGGAACAGGTAGCGGTCCTCTTCGCGCAGGGACCGGTCACCGCGACGGGGGTTCTTTGCGATCAGGTCGAAGCCGGCGGGGTGGCTTTGCCGCGGGAAGGCGCCATCGTTCATCCCGATAAGGGCGACTACCCGGAAAGGGATGCTCCGCATAGGGAGCATGGCACAGAACGTAACCCCGCCGGTCATGAAACCAAGTCCCTTCTCCTGACGGGCGAGATGCGCGGAAAACCACGAGCGAAGGACGCCAAGTTCCACCTTATCGGTGAACCCCGCCTGGCCCTCCAGTTGTCCGATCTCCTCCACCACGCCGGCAACGGCCGAAAGCTCGTGAGCCGAGTCATCGTCAGCCGCGATGAAGTCACCCAGCATCGTTCTCAACGCTTCCCGCCACTCGCCTAGCGTCCGCGGCCTGGCTAGGTTCCTGGCAAACTCCGCAATTTTGCCAATGAACTCCATAAGCTTGCCGAGGGTCTGGGCGTTCGACCCTTCCATTTCATCGTAGGGAAGCTTGCCGTTGAACAGCCTTCCTCCATCGTCGGGCATGGCATAACCGAGGAGGAGCCTGTCGAGACCCGCCTGCCAGGAATTGTCACGATAGCCCGGGAACCCGAGACGTTCCCTGTCCCGCTCGTCCATACCCCACCTGACTCGCGTCTCCGAAAGCCAACCGCGGATGGTTTTGAGCTCATTACCATCCAGGTCGAAACATCTGCTGACTGGAGTCGCCTCAAGTATGTCGAATACCTGAGGGACGGTGAGGCGGCTGCCGGGGAGATTGATTAACTTCAGAACTACTGCAGTGATCTCCCCTTCGCTTGCGAGACTGCGGTCGGCAATGGAAAAAGGAATTTTTCGTGCGGGGTCCTGACACCCTTCGAAGACCGTCGATATGTAAGGGGCGTAGGTCTCTATATCGGGGGTCATCACCACTATGTCACGCGGCGCAAGACCATCCAATCGCTCCAGCATGGCGAGGAGGTTGTCATAAAGGGCCTCGACTTCCCGCATGGCACTATGGCAGGAGTGGATCTGTACCGACCGGTCATCCAGGTCGAAAAACCGCTTTTCCCTTCCCTCCTCGGCGCCGAGCAGGTTAAGGATGTCAGACTGGATGCCCTCGAGGAGCAGAGCCCCGCCCGGTTCACCGTAAAAGTCTTTCTGGGCGGAGGCTACCTCGCCTAGTTCGACGACCATGTCGGAAAAGTCCCGGCCAAGCTTTCCCAGTGATGCCAGAAGAGGGTTCCCTTCAATGAGGAGGGACCGTTCCTCCTGGCTCAGCCGGGCTTTCTCCCGGTCCGAAACAATGTCTGCCCAGTATTCGCGGGTAGGACTAAGGAGGAACAGGTTGACCTCAGTGATCCGCGCCGTCACCGCCAGAATGTCCATATGATATTTCGGCAGATAGGAGATACCGAACACCGAGAGCCTCGTCGGAATCCCGCTGCCACTCGGCACTCCGGCCTCAATCTGGCGGCAGAACCACTCCTTGAGACGTCCGCGATGCTGCCCATTTCCATTAGCGGCCAGCTCTCGCCAGAGGACCGCCTGCCACTCCCTTTCAACGTCCGTTTCTCCGGCCGCTTCCCATTCCAGGAGCATGTCGGGGCGAAACAGGGTGTACTGGTCAAAGGTGTCGGCAATCCTCTCCGCAAGCTGGAAGCACTTGAGCCCGTCTCTGTCGCCGGCCAGGTAATGTTGCAGCGGTGCGAACGCCTCCTGACCCAGAAAATCCGGTAGCATGCCCATGATCCGCCAGGTCATCACCTCAGGAGTAAAGGGGGAAGTGTCTGGAAGCTCCGGCAGGGCAGAAATGAACAGCCGCCAGATCATTGAGTTCGGGAACGGGTAGTTGCAGTTGGCCCAGACGCCGAAAGCCTTGGCAAGCTCCATGGCGAGCCAGCGCTGCATCCCCTTGCTCTGCACGACAATCGTTTCAGGGACAAAGGGGGATGCTAGTGGTTCTGCGACTACACTCGCAAGGACCTCGACCAGGTTTTCCAACCGGTTGCTGGTGTAGATGTTAAGGGGCATAAGGGATTCCTTTATCAGGTTTCCATGGATGATAGCAGAAGGTTATGTCAGAATACGTCGCAAGTGATGGACTGGATACAAAACGTGACTTTCTACCGCATTCAAATACCTTGCATCTTGCGGTGCTTGAACACGAAGGATTGGGCTCATGCGCCAACTCCAGCTTGACAAGCATGTAGGTGGGCACAGCTTTTGATAGCCGTGGCAGGTTTCCCATACGCGGCGTTGTTTCGGCGCAAGATACACGAGAATGATGCGTCTCAGGACGCTTCTTAAGCCTTTCGGCTCGGGACAAAGGCTTAGGCCGCTTTCTCCAAGTCTTTAGAGATCCAGCCCGGATCCCCGCTGACCATTTCGCTTACCGTCCTGTTAAAGGCGGAGGAACTGAACAGTGGAAAAGCGAAGCTGCGGTATTTCTTTCGGCCTATCGGCTTGGGCAGATGGACATTGGGGCGACCTTCGAGCTTCAAAGAACCGTTTGTAGCACTCGTCCACCTGGCAGGCGATATTCTGGTGCACCTGGCTGTGAAGCCAGGACCAGGATTCATTGGTTTTGGCGTAAAGACTCACCGGTTCAAACTGATCAGCACGGTTGGGAAAATGGATATTGGTGTTGTCTTGATGTTTTTGATCTTCGCACCACTCGCGGTTATGCAGGCGGTCCAAGGCCAGACGGTTGCGCAGTGAATGACAGTCATCAAGGTAGGAAAGAAGTTTCTTTGCCTGGTCAGGCGTGACATCAAGCCATGAGCGGTATGAGCGCGCCAACAACGGAAGGCAGGGTGTCCGCTTTTTAGACTTACTGTCTTTAGTTTTCAATGTAGCGTCTTACAACATCCGCGCTCAATGCTCCGGTGTCATAATATGTAGGCTCTTCCGCTTTCTTCCCTCCTTCGAAAAGCAAGGAATTCCCGCGGGATGTTTTAAGGCAAGAAAAGTCCGGGAAGATCTGTCCGCGATCAACCTTGATTGATCCGTTGCTTCAGAACCTGGCTGGGTTTGAATGTCAGGACCTTCCGAGATGAAATGATGATGGCCTCGCCGGTTATAGGATTTCTGCCTTTACGGTCAGACTTTTTTCGTACTGTAAAATTCCCGAACCCACCTATTTTGACTTTCCCTTCGGTCGTAATGGCTTCCTTTAGAACTTCCAGTGTGAGTTGCACCAAATCAAAGGCTTCGTCTTTCGTGCATTTTAAATTCTCATAAACCTTTTCGACTAAATCAGCTTTCGTCATTGCCACTTCCTTTCCTAGTCAGAATTAGATTCTGAAATATCATATTTCACTCATGATTTACAATGAAAAATTATATTTTTTTCAGGTGGGGGGTGTACTATAATCCTAAAAGTATTTGGGGATCTCAATAGTTTGTTCGTGGCAAGAAGAAAAATTAAGATGCTTTATGTTTAAACAGAGGGCCCTGTCCGTTTTTACGTAAAAGGTCATGCAGTCGCTTTCTGAACATTATACCACCGGATGTGACTGACGAAGGAATCTTGCCCGGTTGCGGACATACTTACCAGTGTGATAGAATTTAGCAAAATGCAACTCCAGAGGTGCGGCGTGCGTTCATTTCTCTTAAAGCTCATGGGCCTTATTTTCATACCGGTATTATTCTCATCCTGCGAAACCACCTATCTTGTGGACACCTGGCATAACCCAGACAGTACAATCCTGAGGCACCATAAACTACTGCTGGTCTATATCTCCAAGAATGATTCTAACTGCAGCCTCTACGAGGATGGTTTCGCAGGCGAACTGAAACGCAGGGGTGTCGCATCTGTGTCGGGCCATACGCTCTTTCCCGAAGGGAAGAGAGTTAACAGGCAAACCCTGGCAAAGGGGGTTGAGGAATCTGGCGCTGATGCCGTGCTCACGATGAAGAAGATTGGGGTCGAGCGGCAGACGACCTTACAGCCCGACAATGAAGTCATTTATCCGAACTACTGGTATCCGGGTGCATTTCCAAGGTGGGACTTATACGGTTACATTGACGGGTGCAGCTATTATGAGCCGCCTTATTTTTCCATTTACGCGATAGCAAAGATACAAGTCAATCTTTTCGATGCGCAAAGCGGCAAGCTGCTGAGGGCCGCCACAATCCAGACATCCGAGCCGGACAACGCCGTCTCCGTCAGCAAAGAACTTTCCACAATCGTGATCAACTCCTTCATAAGGGAAGGGCTGATCTGATGTTAAAAGGACTGACAGGCCTCACTTGTTGCCATACCGGATATCGCCTCACATGTGACCGGCCCCCGCAAACTCTGTGAATGGCCGGATGGCAGTTTATTTCGGCTTCGCCTACGACAGCCAGTCCCCTGGGAAAATCGATCATCCATATTTTGTTCGCCGGCGAGAAAAATAGTGGTGGTTAACGGTGTTGACAGGGTCTACTTATCTGGAGAATAAGCTCGCAGGAGAAAGATCGATCAATCGGGGGCAATAATGGCAAATATTATCTTTCGGCGCTTAATCACTCTGATAACGGCAT
>Ga0326727_10023355_pt1 | contig 11806 bp, 9 predicted proteins | sample MB2enrmetagenome_FD_207643 | JGI IMG/M metagenome (GOLD analysis project Ga0326727, IMG submission 207643) | Lab enriched peat soil microbial communities from McLean, Ithaca, NY, United States - MB29MY | ecosystem: Environmental > Terrestrial > Soil > Wetlands > Peat | place: USA: New York... | reverse complement strand
GACTTTTTTTGCTCGAAAGAGGGTTTACGAGCAGTATGGTTATTTGGATGGCAATCGGTTTCCACTGGCAGCAGACTACGAATTGCTTCTGCGACTACTGTATCGATATCCGGTAAGCGCTTCTTACCTTCCGCAGGTTCTTGTAAGAATGAGTGTAGGCGGCACAAGTAACCCTGGGATTTATACCGTCAGAGCCGTAATTGAGAATTATAGAGCGTGGAAAATCAATGATTTAAAGGTAAATCCTTTCATTTTTGTATTAAAACCACTTTCGAAACTATTCCAGTTCCTGCCTCGCCAATTGATCATCTGATGATAATCGTTGGCCGATGTTTGTAATGCGCGGATGCAATGATGATTCCTCATAGGGTGGCTATAATCGGTGGATCCGGCTTCATAGGAACGAGGTTATGTCGCAGGTTGCAAAAGGAAGCAATTTCTTTCTTTATTGTGGATAAGAAGGAGAGCGTTGCGTATCCGGAGCATGCTATATTGGCAGACGTGCGATCGCTGGAAAAGCTTCGCGAGATGGTTTCTGGCACCGATGTAATCATAAATCTGGCTGCCGAACATAGGGATGATGTCAAACCGAAAAGCCTTTATGATGAAGTAAACGTAGGTGGAGCAAAAAACGTATGCCAAGTAGCGCGAGAAAAAGAAATTAATACGATAGTATTCACGAGTTCGGTGGCTGTTTACGGATTCGCCCCGGTAGGAACGGACGAGTCAGGAGATCTTCGCCCCTTTAACGATTATGGACGCACTAAGATGGAGGCGGAGTTGGTTTACAGGAATTGGCAGGTCGAAGAACCACAGCGGAGGAAGCTCGTTATTGTAAGGCCAACAGTTGTGTTTGGTGAACGAAACCGGGGCAACGTATACAACTTGCTGAAACAAATGACATCGGGCAGGTTCGTGATGATTGGTAAGGGCGAAAACATTAAATCCCTGGCTTACGTGGAAAATGTGGCTGCCTTCCTGAAACATTCAGTCACCTTCCCCCCTGGTGTTCACGTATGTAACTACGTGGATAAACCTGATTTTGACATGAATAGGCTGGTCGCAACCGTTTATCAAATCTTGGGGTTGCGCAAGCCTCGGCTGCGGATTCCATTTGCTCTGGGCATGGTTCTGGCTAAAGCCTTCGATTTTGCTTCCCTACTCACGGAAAAATCGTTCGCAATCAGCTCGATTCGCGTCAAGAAATTTTGCTCGAACTCGGCTTTTGACACAAGCGTGTCAGCGACTGGATTTGTGCCTCCTGTTCCAATTTTGGAAGGATTGAAGAGAACAGTTTCTTACGAATTCTTGGAGCATCACGTCGAGTCCCTGTTTTATACTGAATAGTAACTCAATCAGATGCTTGCATGAGTCCGAATGACTACAAAGGTCGATCGTTTTTATAAATGCTGAGTATGAGGTCGATGTATAAGGTGCTCTTGTGAGAGTATTGCTGGTAGCCGGTGCCCGGCCCAATTTTATGAAGATAGCGCCGATTTACCGGGCGTCGCTTGCGCACAAAGAGGTCGATTGCTGGATCGTTCACACTGGTCAGCATTACGACCGCGAGATGTCGGATGCTTTCTTCGAGGACCTGGACATCCCGAGGCCCGATGTCTTTTTGAACGGCGGGTCGGGCTCTCACGCTGTTCAGACTGCAAAAATCATGACGGCCTTTGAAGAAGTGTGCGAGGCGCAGAGGCCGGACCTGGTCGTTGTAGTGGGCGACGTGAATTCGACGCTAGCGTGCAGCATTGTCGCTAAGAAGGCGGGAATAAGAGTGGCCCACGTGGAGGCCGGGCTGCGCAGTGGAGATATGTCCATGCCGGAGGAGATAAACCGGATTGTCACCGATTCGATCTGCGACCTCTTTTTCGTTACCGAGGAGAGCGGCGTGCATAACCTTCTGAGAGAGGGTAAACGCCCCGAAGCCATTCATTTCGTCGGCCACGTCATGATTGACAACCTCATTCACCAACTGAAGCAACTCAATGACGGCGCGTTCCGGCCAGAATCGTTTTCCACTTATCCGCTGAAGCAGGCGGAAAGGGAGTATGCCTTCCTCACTCTGCACCGGCCGTCGAACGTGGACAGACGTGAGAACTTCGAAGAAATAGTTTCTGCCCTGAATGTGCTTGCCAAAAAAAGGAAGATATTCTTCCCCGTCCACCCGCGGACAAAGAAAATGGCTGAGGAGTTCGGCGTCCGGTTCTCCAGAAACGTAGTCCTTTTGCCTCCCCTCGGCTTTAAGGAATCCCTCTTTTTGTGGAAGAACGCACAGGTGGTGCTGACGGACAGCGGCGGCCTACAGGAAGAGACTACCGCCCTCGGCGTGCCGTGCGTAACCATACGAGAGAACACCGAGCGGCCCATAACCGTCGAGATCGGGACGAACGTGCTGGCAGGCACAACAAAAGATACCATTATCGATGCTTACGACAAGAGCATCCAGAAAGCCGGGAATGCATCCGTCCCGAAGTTCTGGGACGGTCTAGCTTCGGAAAGAATATGGGAAGTGATAGTAGGTCAATCATAGATGCCTGAGCATGTAATCTCTAAAGGACACGTTTCAGCAGGTAATAGCGTTCGCAAAACCAGCGGTGTAGTCCGGGCCTTCATTTACTCTGCCATGTTGTTTGCGGTTTACCTTTCTCCCCTCGAACAACTTGTTTTTGGTGATTGGGGCAAGGAAGACTACTCCCACTGCTGGCTTATTCCCTTTGTACTGGCCTATCTGCTGTGGGAAAAGCGCAAGGAGCTTGCAGTGCCCTCGGCCGGGTCCTGGGTGGGGATGGCGCCTTTTCTTGCAGGCGTTATGCTCTTCTGGGTCGGGGAGCTTGGTGGGGAGTACTACACGATGTACCTCTCGCTGTGGCTCGTTGTTATCGGGCTTGTCTGGCTCCATTGCGGCTGGCAGAAGATAAAGATAACCGGTTTCGCGTTCATCCTGGCCCTCACCATGTTTCCTCTGCCGTATATCTTGAACTCCAACATCTCCCTAAGGCTCCAGCTTATCTCTTCCAGGCTGGGCGTCGCTTTGCTTCACATCTATGGGATGTCCGCTTACAGGGAGGGCAACGTCATCGACATGGGCTTCACCCAGCTCCAGGTAGTCGAGGCGTGCAGCGGGCTGAGATATCTCTTCCCCCTCATGGTGCTCAGCCTTATCCTCGCCTACTGGTTGAAAGGCCATATATGGAAGCGGATCGCCCTTTTCCTCTCGTCCATGCCGATAGCCATCATGGTCAACGGTCTGCGCATCGCAGTGACGGGTGTCCTTTACAGCCTGTGGGGGGCGACGGTGGCCGAAGGTTTCTTCCACGGCTTTTCCGGATGGTTGATCTTCATGCTCACCATACCCGTGCTTCTCGCAGTCATGTGGGTGCTGCGCCGGCTGCCGCCGGCTTCGTCTCAAGCTACGGATAAGCAGCAGAATTCGCCGCAGAGCGATTCAACAATCGGCCCCCGGCGCTCCGCTTTCTCATCTCTTCTCCGGCCTGTTTTCATAATTGCGATACTCCTGCTCGGCGCCACGGCTGTCCTATCGAGGACGGTAGAATTCCGGGAAAAAGTGCCGATTGCGAAGCCCCTCAGGGATTTCCCGACTCAGGTGAGCGGATGGACTGGCGTCAAAGCGCCGATGGAGCAGCAATTCATCGATGCCCTCCATTTCAGCGACTATGCGATGTTGGACTACAACAACGGCCAGGGTAAGTCGGTCAGTTTTTACACTGCTTATTACGAAAGCCAGCGGAAAGGCGAGGCCACTCACTCGCCCGAGTCGTGCCTGCCGGGGAGCGGGTGGCTTTTCAGGGAGGCTGGCACAGTCGATGTGCCGATAGGGTCCGGGCAATCGATGCGCGTCAAGCGGGCATTCATGGAAAAGGTCGGCACGAAAGAGCTGATCTATTATTGGTTCCCCATGCAGGGTCGAACCCTGACCAGCCTCTACGAGGTAAAGGTCTATACTTTTTGGTACGCCTTCACCAGGCACAGGACCGATATAGCCCTCGTCCGGCTCATCACCCCTGCCTATCAAAACGAGCCGCCCAGTGAGACGGAAGCCCGGCTGCAAAATTTTACCAAGGAAATAGCGCCGGTATTGAGAGAATATCTACCGGAATAGATAACCCCTGCCTCAATCCCCCCTGCCCTCTCAACCCCGCCTTATTGCCGTTACTGGAACGCGAATCGACAACAATTGCGACCCAGCCACGGCGATCTCAGAACTTCCTCTCCCTCCACCCATCCTTTATCCACCCTGGGAACCACCTGTAGTACTCCGGCGGGTGGGCGCGGTCGAGGCCGTCGTAGGTGGCCTTGGCAAGCTCGACACCCTTCTTCGTCCGGTAGAGCTTCACTAAACCCTTACTTTCTAGGGCGACCAGGGCATTGTCAAGGGCGGCGCCGTCCGCGTCGAAGCGCTCCAGGATGTCTTCGCGGCTCATGAAGATGCCGGGGTTTATGCGGTAGTCCTCGGCAAGGAGCGCGAGGAGCCTCTCCTCGTCGATCCCTTTTTCCTTCTCAGTATCTCCAACGTCCGGCACGGGCACGCCGAGGACGGGGTGGATCGACCGCCGCTCCATCTTCAGCTCAGCAGCCATCTTGCGCACCCCCGACCGGAATATCACGAGCCTGCACGCCTCCATCGTACCGCCCCCCATGTGCTCCACCTTCGACTGGTTCATGATCTCCACGAGGGGGTAAAAGGGCGTCACCGCATCGCCGCCTATGACCTGTATGGCGTCGAGGCTCGCCTCCACGGCCGCTTCGCAGCAAAAGACCTTCGACACGTTCGACTCGACGGTGATGTCCGCCCCGAGGTCCCAGAGGTAGGCCGTATTGTAGGTGGCGAGACGCGCCATATTTTTCTTGATGATGAGGTCTGCTATCTTGAACTGGTTTTCGGGGATATCGATCGTCGGATGTCCGAACTGGACCCTCCGCTGCGCGTGGGGCACGACGTTCCGCAAAAGCTCCCCTATCCAGCCGGAGACGAGGGCGCAGATCAGGGTCCGCTCGAAATTGAGCCCCACCGTCATTACCCGCCATCCGTCCCCCTCTTTGCCGATCATATTGGCTGCCGGTACGGGGGCGTCGTGAAAATCGAGCACGCCGTTCTGTATGTTGTTGAACCCCATGACCTCGTTGATCTTCTCCACGGTAAAGCCCGGCGTCCCCCTCTCCACGACGAAGGCCGTCAGGTGGCGGTAGCTCGTTATGTCCTCCGGTTTGCTGCTCGTCCGCGCGTAGACCATATACCTGCTGGCAACCCCGGCTGAGACGATGAAGCGCTTCTTCCCGTTCAGCAGGTAAACGTCCCCTTCGCGCCTTGCCGTTGTCTGGATGGAAGCCGCGTCGGTCCCGGCGAAGGGCTCGGTAATCACGACGGCGCCGATCTCCCCCTTCACGATGCGGGGGAGGAACCTCCGCTTCTGCTCTTCCGTCCCGTGCTCGATGATCTGGCGCAGGCCGCCGAGCATGTTGCCCACGAAGACCCTACCCACCCCCGGCATCCGGCCCATGGCCTCCGCCGCGATGCAGCCGCCCGTCGCCCCTAGCCCAAGCCCCCCGTACTCCTTCGGAATCGCAGCCCCCGTAATCCGCCTCTCGCCGATCCTGTCGAAGATGTAGAAAGGGAATTCCCTGGTCCACCGGGTCTCCACGTCTTCGGCCCATACCTCCCGCGCAAAGGCGCTCACCTCCTCCGCAAACGCTTTTTGCTCTTTTGTCCACCAGGGGTACGATTCCATCGATAGCCTCCTTTCATTAACGCGGAGTCAGCGCTCACGCCCGATACTGCGCTGTTTGCCTGCCCTGCCCCCTTTATCCGAGTTGTACCATTGAATGGGTCTGCCTGGCAAGGGCCGCGGGATACACCTTTCTTTTTGCAGAAAATTCATCGGAACGGGCAGCCCCGCTTAACACTGCTGTGATTAAGTACTTACAGACTTTCTACAGGAGGGCGAATGGCAGAGAAAGCCGGACTGCACGGCATCACGCTCATCGGACGGCCCGCCCGGCTCCATCCCGGCAACGCGCGGAAAGCCGCGCTGCCGCAGCCATACGGTTCGGAGCGGCCGTTCTTCTCTCCGGAGGATACGACTGCGGGCGCAGAGACGGAGCTTCAGGCCGTGGTGGCGGGCAGGAAATCGGACGTTGACCTTCCCCTTGTGATCGAGCAGTCCAACTACCTTGCCAACATCATACGGCGGACTGCCGCGGGTGACGCACCGAGGAAACTCGCCGCGGAGCTGGTCCGCTTTTTGAGCGACGGCAGCCGGGACGTATGGGAGAATAGCTGGGTCCGGTTCCCTAAGGCCCTCCTCAATCCCTTCGCCCTCAGCGTACTGCGCAGCGACCTGCAGGCCGACAAGGCGAACCCCCAGGCGGGGCCACGCTCGGACGCCGGCAAATTCACCCTCATCAAAGACGGCGCCGAGATGCTCCGGGTGCCGGTCAGCTACCTGGTGAAGCTGGCCCTTGCCGACGCGGTGGGGGGTGACAACGTGCATCCCCTCGTCCGCCGGACGGGCGTGCGGCTCCTCGACCATTTCTTAAGCGACAACACCTCCCCCGAGACCCATTCTTTTTACATCGTCCGGGGCGGTCACGCGTCAGGGCCGGGAAAGGGGCTTGCCGGGGAGACGGCGAAGCGCTTTCTCCTCACCCAGCTCCTCGTGATGTACGCAAACGCGCGGTTCGGATTGGCCGCAAGCGGCCAAAAGGCGATGATCTATTTTTCGCCCCACCCCCCCGTCCGCCAGAAGAAGCTCTCCGCCTGTATCTCCGATTACTACTACCGCGAGCTTTTCATGAGCCCGTGCCTTTCGGGGTGGGACAAGGGCGAGGCAAAGCAGGACTACATGCGCCTCTGCCACGAGGTGCTGAGCCGCAGCCGGCTGAACGCGGTGGCCAAGCTGCACGACGCGGGCATCAACACGAGCAACCTGGTGGTCCTCCCCAGCACCTCGGACATCAGCCTGGCCAACAACGGGACCCACGTCAGCCTGGGGAGCGCGGCCCTCACCCTCCTGCGGGCCGAAGGATCGTCCGGCTTCAGCCTGCGCGAGGAGAAACAGACGGGCGACCTCGCCATAAAGATCATGGAGCATTTCCTCCCCCTTTTCGTAAAGACTTACAGCGCGGCCCCGTACCGCTTCGATTTCGCCGATTTCCATCCTGAGCGCGTCCTCGGCTTCCTGCCCCACGAGCTTGACTACACGCACCTGCGGATGCTGTGGCGGCGCTGGAAAGCAAAGGCGGACATCAGGCTCTTCGGAAAGGCAGTGACGCCCCTCGGGCCGCCGCTTCTCGACGGGACGATCAGCCGCCTCACGGGTCTCAGCGGCGATTTCGTGCCCGATTTCAGGCTTATCGATTACCTCGTCGCCCTGTTGAGCACCGAGCAAAGCCCCGCGCTCGACGGCGTCCCCGGCAACAGCGAAAGCCTCAAGAAAGACCTGGCCGACCTGGGTGTGTTCGACATGCGCATGTCCCTTTACCTGCCGTTCAAGCTCCGGGAGTTCGACAGGGTCGGCTTTTGCGGGTTCGAGGGGCGCCATTACAGCCTTTTTCCGAGCATCCGGGATGACATGGCCCCTGCCGTGGACCTTCAGAACCTCATCATCGCCTTCGCCTTCAAGTCGATCATGGGCGGGAGCGTCAGCAGCCGGGACATCCCCGACACCCCGTTCATCGAGAGCGAGCGGCGGCAGATCTTCTTCGGCGCAGCCATCGGCATCCCCACGTTTTTCGTGCGCCGCGACACGGAGAACCGCTTCATGCGGGACATCCTCGAGCGGTGCGACCACGTGCGGTCAAGCCACAGGTATCCCGGATATCTCCGGGTTTACAACGCCGAGTATTGCCGGGCGCTCGTGCGATGTCTTAAGGCCGAGGCGGCCGACCTCATAGAGCTCTTCGGGATAAAAGAGACTATAGACGACCTGAACGACAGGCTCGACGGCGCAACGGGCCGCCAGGCGGCCGCCAGGCTTACGAAGGATATACTCGAAGGACTGGGCGCCCGCACGCCCCTCGACGTGAAGGGCGAGACCTTCAACGGGGCGGCGGAGGAGTTTTACCGGAACCCCCTGCGCCTGCGCCAACTGTCCGAGGCCCTCGACCTCCTCGAAGACGAGCTGACGGGCCTCGCCTCGCCTTCGTCGCCCTATCATGCCACAACCGGCAGGCTCCTTTACGGTCTTGCGTCAGGGGACCCGCTCGTCTACCTCCGCGGCCTCCGCAACGCGCTCATGGCCGAGACGGCCCCGGTAGACGACATTCTACGGCTCATCTGCGCCGTCCTCCTTACGGTGGGCGCGGAGCTTTCGGCCGTACCGGAGCCGGCGGAGCCTTTCAGGGAAACGGGGACATGACGCCCCACCAGTATATCGACCGGGATACATTCGTCCTGCGCACGGAAAGGCTCTACCTCGACCGGGTCATCACCTATCTCTATTCGAGGATCAGGGAAGACGCCCCGTCGCTTTTTCGGCTCCTTACATCCAGAAGGGTCTCCTCCCTGATCGCTTTTTTGAATTACGATCTCTTCCTTTCGAGACGGATCGGAGGGATCAGACGGTTTCTCGACGACTGCGCCATCGACTGGAGCGAATGCCTCGACCCTATCGGTGCGCTCTCCTCGCCCAAGAAGCTCTTCGAGCGGAAGATACGCTACTGGCAGTGCCGCCCCATGCCCGACCGGCCCGACGCCATCGTCTCCCCCGCCGATTCGCGGATGCTCATCGGCTCGCTCAATGAGGCCTCAGGGCTTTTCCTGAAGGGCAAGTTCTTCGACCCGGCGGAGCTTTTGGGAAAACCCGAATGGGTGGAGGCCTTCGAGGGGGCCGACTTTGCAATCTTCCGCCTCACCCCGGACAGGTATCACTACAACCATGTGCCCGTCTCAGGGAAGGTCCTCGATTTCTACGCGCTGTCCGGCGCCTACCACTCGTGCAACCCGGAGGCGATAGTGACCATCGTAACCCCCTATTCGAAAAACACCCGCGTAGTCACCGTCATCGACACAGACACGCCCGGCGGCACGGGCGCGGGGCTTGTGGCGATGGTCGAGGTTACCGCGCTGATGATAGGCAAAGTGGCGCAAAGGTACAGCGAAAGCAGGTACGACGACCCGCGGCCCGCCGAGCCGGGCATGCATCTGAAAAAAGGCTGCCCCAAGAGCCTCTATGCGCCGGGAAGCAGCACGGACGTGCTTCTCTTTCAGCCTGGCAGGATGACCTTCGAGGGACAGCTTGTGCGCAACATGCGCCTCTCGCCGGGGTCGAGCCGGTTTACGGAGGCCTTCGGGAAGCCCCTTATGGAAACAGACGTGAAAGTGAGGTCCCTCATCGGACATGCCCTCCGGAAGGCGCACGTCCGATAATTTTTGATTTCTTAGGAGAGATACCGTGCAGAACGCGACGTTCGTCCTTGCCCTCGGCACCTTTTCCTTTCTTTTGATAGGCTGGGGGTTCCGCTCCCTGCCGGAGGAAAAGTGGCAGATCGCCTTCGCAGCGCCTGCCGCAAAGCTCGACACCGGCGCATGGAGAAGCACGAACTACACGTATTACGGCGCCTTCCAGGCGCTTGCGCTCTTCGTGAGCGGCTCGCTCTTCTACGTGCTCGTCGGCGCCATCGACGTATCGCTGCCTCTAGCCTTCACGGTTGGCCTCGTTGGCGCATTTGTCGTTGTCTGCTTCGGGTCTTCGCGCATCCTTGCGCGGGTGGTCGAGAAGAAGGCGCACACCTCGACCGTAGGCGGGGCTTTCTTCGCGGGCCTCCTCGCCGCGCCGTGGCTCATCGCTGCAACGAATTGGGCGGCAGGCACGGGACCCGGCCTTTCCCTTCCGGTCGTACCGGTGCTCGGCGCGGCGACGACTGTATACGCCCTGGGCGAGGGCCTGGGAAGGCTCTCATGCATCAGCTTCGGCTGCTGCTACGGCAAGCCCGTGTCGCAGCTCCACCCGGCGCTCCGGAGTCTCTTCCACAGGCACAGCTTCATATTCAGCGGCGGGACGAAAAAGATAGCATATGAAGCGGGCCTCGACGGCACGCGGGTCGTGCCCATCCAGGCGATCACGTCGGTCTTCCTCGTGCTGACAGGCCTCGCCGCCACGTACCTTTTCCTTGATGGGCTTTACTCGGGCGCTTTTCTCCTGTCCGTCATCGCCAGCCAGTCGTGGCGCTGCTTCTCCGAGACCCTGCGGGCGGACCACAGGGGCGGCGGCCGCGTGACGGCCTACCAGGCAATGGCGGTCTTCGCCGTACCCTATGCCCTGTTGATATGGGCAGTCTTTCCCGCGGACGTGCAGGGAAGCCCCGACATCGCGGCAGGGATAGGACGGCTTTGGAGCCCTGCGCCTATACTCGCACTCCAGGTGCTGGCCGCAGCTACGTTCCTCGCCTCCGGGCGCAGCAAGGTCACTGGGTCGTTTCTGACGCCCTACGTAAGACGCGACAGGGTTTAGGTGTGATCTGGCCGATCCCCACCTCGTCTCCGGTCTCGGCTATGCGGCGGTTTTCGCCGGCACGGTCCTCGAAGGGGAGACCATCCTCATATCTGCAGGGATCGCCGCCAGACAGGGCTATTTAAGCCTGCCGCTGGTCGTGCTCCTCGCCTGTATAGGCGGCGTCGCGGGGGACCAGTTTTTCTATCTCCTCGGGCGCTTCAAGGGCAAATCGATGATACGGCTGTGGCCTGCCCTCGACCGGAAGTCGCCTCGTGTCCTCGCGCTTGTCGACCGTTACAGGGTCCCGGCGATCATCGGCCTCCGGTTCCTTTACGGACTGCGGATGGCTGCGCCCTTCGCCATAGGCATGTCTGGGGTGCCCGTCCGTCTTTTCGTCCTCCTGAACGCGATTTCCGGCCTCCTCTGGGCGGTCGTCTTCGGCACGGCCGGTTATTTCCTGGGGGCGGGGTTGAGCGCAGTCGTCTCAAGCCCGGCTGCGCGCCTCGTTGTCGGCGCGCTCATGACCGTCATCGGCGTTGCTGCGGCAATGCGCTATATGGCAGTCCGCAGGAGGGCCGGCAGCCGGCCGATGACGTTTCCTTTACGACATCAGCGCGGTCGGGCAAAAGCGGCACAGGGCGCCTGTGAAGATGTAGAACAAAAAATGGATCGACGAGGCGTAAACGAGACCGTTTCGGACGCGGAGCATAAGGTAGGGGAAGACGAAGCCTGCGACGATGGCCGAGGCGGAGAAATAGCCGCCCATCAATAACCCGTTCCGGATTAAAAGGTAAAGATGGGCAGCGCCGAATGTCAGGCAGCAGAGAAGGCACGTCGCCAGAAGAGGCACGCCCCTCTTCACCAACAGCGCAGCGAGCAGGAGAACGAGCACCTGCTGGAATACGATCTCGAAGGGTTTGGCGAAAACATAGCTCGAACGGCCTGAGCTACGTAGTGGACAAGGCTGAAGGGCCAGCTCCCTTTACGGCCACATCACGCTGGCTAAGACGATCAGAAGCCCCCTGGCCGCCATAGCAGCCGAGTTGCTATAGGTCGGTCCTGGGACCCGCTTCGGCTTGCCCTGGACACCCGCCAGGGTAAAGGCATTCAGGACATATCACCTTGGCCGTAGTACAGCCCGCTCTTGCCGCCGCCTTCCATTATGCTCTTTATTCCGTTAGCGGCGGCCGGCTCCGGAGGAGCGCCTCAAGGAATCGGGAGGTGTGGATGCACTGTGAGACGTGTTGGCCGGAGACTGTACGTCGGTACGTCGGAGGCCACACGTCGAGCAGGGCGCCGCAGATCGCGATTCCGCAGAGGCGCGAGTCCAAGCCTGGAGGAGTCCGACA
>Ga0326727_10023354_pt1 | contig 11806 bp, 8 predicted proteins | sample MB2enrmetagenome_FD_207643 | JGI IMG/M metagenome (GOLD analysis project Ga0326727, IMG submission 207643) | Lab enriched peat soil microbial communities from McLean, Ithaca, NY, United States - MB29MY | ecosystem: Environmental > Terrestrial > Soil > Wetlands > Peat | place: USA: New York... | reverse complement strand
GCCAAACGCGCTACGCCGAAACCACTGCCCAGGCCGCCGCCGACAGCGCCAAAGCGGCGCTGCTCTTCGCCGAGAACCAGGCCCGGGCCGAGCGCCCCTGGATTCTTGTCATGGTCGAGCCCACGGCGGGCGTGGTCAACAGTTTTTCGGTGGTCGCCACCAACCGTGGCCGCTCGCCGGCCCGCATCGTCTCTCGCGCCGAAGGCCTCGCCATCGTTCGAGACGAGTCCGAGTTGCCGCATGCCCCAATCTTCAAAGCGGAGCCCCCCGCCCCGGTCGCGCCCATCCTTCTGCTGCCCGGCGAGTCGGCAAGCATCAAGACCTTCCATCGCGATGAAGTGAAGTCGGTCTGCGAGGATGCCATGCAGGTGCTGCGGGTGGAAAACTGGGAAGAGAAGATTTACCTCTACGGCAAGGTTGCCTACACCGAACTGGTTGCGCCCGGCGCAGAGGCGCATGAAACCGGCTGGTGCTGCTGGTACATTCACGGCCGCCAGAAGAGCGGCATGGTGATGGCCGGGCCGCCGGAGTACAACCGGCACAGCTAACTCGGCACAACGCGGCGTGCCGGTCTGCGATAGAGCGCTCTACCTTCCCGTTCCCCCGACCGTCATCTTGTCCAGCTTGATGGTCGGCATGCCCACGCCCACCGGCACGCTTTGCCCATCTTTGCCGCAGGTCCCGATGCCTTCGTCGAGCTTCAGGTCGTTGCCCACCATCGACACGTACTTGAGCGCCTCGGGGCCGTTGCCGATCAGTGTGGCATCGCGCACCGGGGCCGTCACCTTGCCGTCCTCGATCAGGTACGCTTCCGACGCCGAGAACACGAACTTCCCATTCGTGATGTCCACCTGCCCGCCGCCGAAATTCACCGCGTAGAGCCCGCGTTTCACGCTGCGCAGAATATCCTCAGGCGCATCGTCGCCGGCCAGCATGTACGTATTCGTCATGCGCGGCATGGGGATCGACTGGTAGCTCTCGCGCCGCCCCGATCCCGTGTTCGGCATGCCCATCAACCGCGCCGAGAGCTTGTCTGACAAATACCCTCTCAGCACGCCGGCCTCGATCAGCACCGTCTCCTGCGTCGCCGACCCCTCGTCGTCCACATTCAGCGAGCCGCGCCTGCCAGCCATGGTTCCGTTGTCAACGACCGTTACCTTGGGGCTCGCCACCGGCCGCCCGATCAATCCCGTAAACGCCGATGTTCCCTTGCGATTGAAGTCGGCCTCGAGTCCATGTCCCACCGCTTCGTGCAGCAGAATTCCCGGCCAGCCCGGCCCCAGCACGACTTCCATTTCGCCGGCCGGTGCAGGCACCGCGCCCAGTTGCAGAATCGCACCGCGCGCCGCCTCCTGCGCAAGATGCTCCGGGCTCTTCGTCCCGGCAAATTGTTCGAGGCCGGATCTGCCTCCGCCGCCCGCCGAGCCTTTCGTCGTCACCGCGCCATCTTTTGCGATCACGAAGACATTCAACCGGCAGAGCGGCTGCGTGTCGCTGGCAAACGCCCCGTCCGACGCTGCAACCAAAATCCGCCGCAGTTCCTCGCTGTAACTCGCCCGCACCTGGACGATGCGCGGATCAAACGCCCGCGCCGCGCGATCGGCGCGCAAAATCAGCTCCAGCCGCGCCGCCAGATCCAGGTCGAACCCGCCCAGCGGAACCGGGTAGAGATCCGCCGTCCGCGTCTCCGTAAATCCCTGCACCGGCTGCTTTGCCGGTCCAGACGCAATCAGCGCCGCCGTCCGCGCCGCATGCAGCAGCCGCTCCGGGTTCAGGTTGTCGGTATAGGCGTACCCGGTCCGCTCCCCGCTGAGCACGCGGATGCCGCACCCGGCGCTCGTGCCCTGGCTTGCCGACTTGACAATCTGCTCGTCCACGCCCAGAGCGGTGGCCGTAACCGACTCGAAGTAAAGGTCCGCGTAGTCGCCGCCCGCGCTCAAGGCCTCGCCCAGGCAGCGCTCCAGCAGCCTCTCCGTCAAGCCGAATTTCTGAAAAAAGTAGCGCCGATGGCTGGAATTTGGGGAAGTCTCGTGCCGCATCATCGTAAACCCAGTGTACGCCGAGCGCGTCTTTCCTTTCAGACAGGCCGGAGGCCCGCATCCGTCGCATTGCTCTTCTGGATACGTACCACTTCCGTGGCCTTCCGTCCGCAATTCCCCGCATGCTAGGATGCGTCTTATGAAGAAACTGCTTGCAACAGCGCTGCTCTTGATGGTGTTTGCAAGCCCCGCGTTCGCTGCCGGGTCCCATCATCATCACCACCATCATCATCACCATCATCACCACGCGTAAGCGCCTCTTTTCGCGCCGCTTTTCCCCTTCGCGTGGGCAGCAGCCTTTGTGTGTCTTTTCCCTGATCGCGTTTTGCTCAACCGTTGAGTCATGCTAAGGTTCTTGCCATGACCGATCAGGACGATCTTCGCTATCCCGTGGGGCGTTTCCGTCCGCCCGCCGCCAGCATGCCCGGCATTCGCGCCGCGCACATTGAAACTTTGCGCCTGCTGCCCGAGCGGCTTCGCGCCGCGGCCGCCGGCCTCAGCGAGGCTCAGCTCGACACCCCCTATCGCGACGGCGGCTGGACCGTACGCCAGGTGGTCCATCACCTCGCCGACAGCCACGCCAACTCCTTCATTCGCTTCAAGCTCGCGCTCACCGAGGATTGGCCCACCATCAAGCCCTACGACGAAGCCGCGTGGGCGCGCCTGCCCGACTCGCGCCTGCCCATCGACGGCTCGCTGGTCTTCATCGACGCGCTGCACGCGCGCTGGGTGGCCCTGCTCCAATCCATGACGGAAGAGGACTTCCAGCGCGGCTACAATCATCCGGAAATGGGCCGGCAAAACCTTGCCGCGGGGCTCGCGCTCTACGAGTGGCACAGCCGCCATCACACCGCCCACATCACCAACCTGCGCCAGCGCATGGCGTGGTAAGAGAACGCCATGCATGCCGGCGCGACGCCTCGGCAAAAAGCCGCTGCAGAAGAATCCGGCGCCGCAACCGCCTCCCCCGCGCAATTGGCCGGGATCATCGAATCCTATCTGGCCGCGCACCCCGCCGCGGCTGTGCTTGAAGATGGCCACGTGCTCTTCGACATGCGTACCGCGCGCTATTCCGTCACCGAGTCCCATGGGCGTTGCCTGCTGCAGCTTTGGAGCGACGAGCGCAACCTGGTACGCACCGTCGTCGAGGTAAAACCACGCGCGCAATCGCTGCGCCTGGCCACGCGTAAGATGGGCGCGGCCCGGCCGCAGTTTCTGGAGCTTGCCCCCACCAGCGATCGCCGCACCCCCACCGCCCGCGACGCCGCGCGCCGCAACTATCAGCGCTTGCTCGAGCGCGTGCTCACGCGGCATTTCCTCGGTTGCAAAGTCGACGGCCTGCGCACGGCCATGGATCTCGAGCACAGCTTCGGCCCCGCCTACGTTCGTGGCCGTTTGCTGAAGGGCACCGCGGCCGATGCCGTGATTGGCGTGGGCGCCGCGGAATCCGCCCCCGTCATTGATGGCGTCCTCACCCTCGGCATTCTCTGGCTCGACTACTGCCGCCAGCACGCCGACGCGCGCCGCCACTTCGGCGGGGTCAAGATTGTCGTTCCCGCCGGCGCATGGCGTCCTACAGCCGAGCGCATGGCTTGGCTCAACCACGCCGCCGCCGATTTTGAATTATTTACTCTCGACGAGCGCAGCGAAGAGCTCCTGCCCGTCGACTTCCGCGACACCGGCAACCTCGATTCTCATTTGGTTCACGCCTTTTCGCGCGAAGCCGCGCTGGAGCGGAGCCAATCCGGAATTGCCCGCCTTCTCGCGCTCGTTCCCGATGCGGCGCGCGAGCGCGTGGAAATCCGCGCGCACTCCGCGACGGAGGCCGGCCTGCTGTTGCACGGTTTGGAATTTGCCCGCGTGCGTCACGGCGCCTCGGCCCACTCCTTTGCTCGCGAAGACGAAATCACCTTCGGCGCGGGACCGAGCGAAGCCCCGCTCACGTCCGAAAACGAAGACCTGTGCCGCGATCTCCTGCGCCGGCTTTTCTTAAGCCGCCACGCCGACGGCGCCCACACCGATCCGCTCTTCCGCATGGCGCCCGAGCGCTGGCTCGAGTCGCGTCTCCGCACGTGCATCGGGGATCTGCTCCCCGAGCTGCGCGGCGATCTGGTCTACAACCAGGTTCCCGCGCTCTCTACCGGCGATCGCGGCATGTTGGATCTGCTCACGCTCGACCGCAACGCGCGCCTCGTTGTTCTGGAATTAAAAGCCGACGAGGACCTGCATCTTCCCTTGCAAGCCCTCGATTACTGGATGCGCGTGCGCGCTCTCAATGCCGACCGCGAGGCCGCCCGTGGGACCACGGCGCCGCTCTCGGCCTTCACGCGCAGCGGCTACTTTCCCGGCGTCGAACTCTCGCCGCTGCCGCCGCGCCTCATTCTCGCCGCGCCCGCACTGCGCATTCACCCGGCCAACGAGGCGGTGCTACGCTACCTCTCGCCGGAGATCGAGTGGGAACTCGTCGCCCTCGCCGAGCACTGGCGCCGCGAGCTGAAGATTGTTTTCCGCAAGCACAGCAGCGACCCGCGCTGATCGCGGATCGCCGCCTTCTTGTTCCCTCGTTCCCTTGGTCCCTTGTTCCCTGTTTCTACGGCTTCGACATCAAGTCCGGCATCGGCCTGCCCGAGGAAAAATCAATCGGCACCGACACATGCTCCTGCACGACCAGCCACTTTCCGTCGATCTTGCGGTACACGTCGGTCACGCGAACCGTCATATCCATCGAGGACCCATCTGCCGCCTTTCCCGACACATGCTGGATGCTGTGTCCATACGCGATCATGCCGTCCGATGTAATGCTCAGGTCGCTGATTTCGAACTTGATGGGCCCGCTAAACATGGCAAGAAAATCCTGCCAGTCCTTCTTGTAATCGTCCCAACCCACGTGCTGCCGCGGAACCCCGACGTCAAACACGAACAGATCGTTGCCCGGAACGTACATCTTCATGATCGCGTCCAGATCTTTGGCGTTGAACGCGGCCGCAAAACGGTCCTCCAGCGCGCGAATCTCCTGCTCATCCTTCATTTGCGCCCGCGCCGGCAGCCCCGCGCTCAGGCATCCCGCCACAAGCGCCGACCCGATCACACAAAACAGAAATCTCCTCATTGACCTCTCTCCTCGTCTCAGTCATTGGATTTTGGGGAATCCGAATAGCCCTGTCAGGTTTTGAGGTATACGTTCGACCGAATCGCCCTGTCAAGCGGAAAACGCGTGTGCAGCGGGCGAGGCCCACCTTGGAATTCGGGAGCCTTCGTCCTGGCTGCCAAATGGACCACCCCGCTGCCGGTTGTTCCTCCTCACTGCGTTCATCCTCCGGTTTGCCGTAAACTGGTGGAGTTATGGCCATCGCTGGTGTCCCTGCCACCATTAAGCCGCGCACGCCCCAGGGCGTGTTTGCCAATGAGCCCTTCACTAACTTCAACGACCCCGAGAATGGGCGCGCCATGCAACGCGCTCTCGATCAGGTGGCCGTGCATCTCGGCAGCGATTACCCACTCATCATCGGCGGCAAGCGCCTGAGAACCGCCGAACGCATTCGCTCCATCAATCCGGCGCGCCCCGCGCAAATCGTGGGCGTGCATCAGAAGGCCGGCGCCGCGCAGGTGGATGCCGCCATGACCGCAGCGCTCCGCGCCTTCGACTCCTGGAGCAAAACCGCAGTCGAGGAGCGCGCCTCGCTGCTGCTCGGCGCCGCTGATGTCATTCGCAAGCGCAAGTTTGAGTTCATGGCCTGGCTCACCTACGAAGTCGGCAAGAACTGGGCCGAAGCCGACGCCGATGTGGGTGAAACCATCGACTTTCTCGAGTTCTACGCACGTGAAGCACTGCGCCTGGCCGCGGCCACGCCGCCCATCCAGTATCCCGGCGAGCGCGACGAACTGCATTACATTCCGCTCGGCGTGGGTGCGGTCATTCCGCCCTGGAACTTTCCCTTCGCCATCATGGCCGGCATGACAGCCGCCTCCATCGTCACCGGCAATACGGTCATTCTCAAGCCGTCGAGCGATGCGCCCACCATCGCTGCGCGTTTCGTCGAACTTCTGGAAGAGGCCGGCATGCCCGACGGCGTGGTCAACTTCTGTCCCGGCTCCGGCGCCACATTCGGCAATGCCATCGTGGAGCACCCCAGGACCCGTTTCATTGCCTTCACCGGCTCGCGGCCCGTCGGCCTCGAAATTCACTTGCGCGCCGCGCAAACCCAGCCCGGCCAGATCTGGATCAAGCGGACAATTCTTGAAATGGGCGGCAAGGACTCCATCCTCGTGTCAGAAGACGCAGACCTCGACGCCGCCATCGAAGGCGTGGTTGCTTCGGCCTTCGGGTTCAGCGGTCAGAAGTGCTCGGCCTGTTCCCGCGTCATCATTGAAGCGCCCGTCTACGATGTCTTCGTGGAACGTCTGCGCGAGCGCGTGGCCACGCTCACTGTGGGCGACCCGGCAACCAATCCCAATCTCGGTCCGGTCATCAACCAGGCCGCGCTCAACTCCATGCTGGGCTATATCGAGACCGGCAAAAAGGAAGGCAAGCTGGTCGCCGGCGGCAACGCACCGGGAACCAGCGACGGCGGCTACTTCCTGGAGCCAACCATCTTCGCCGACGTCGCGCCCAGCGCGGTGATAGCACAGGAAGAGATTTTCGGGCCCGTGCTGGCGCTCATCAAGGTTGCCAGCTTTGAAGAGGGACTGCGCGTGGCCAATAACACCGAATACGGCCTCACCGGCTCGGTCTACTCCAGCAATCGCGATCGCCTCAACCGCGCGCGCCGCGACTTCCACGTTGGCAATCTCTATTTCAATCGCAAGTGCACGGGCGCCATGGTGGGCGCGCATCCCTTCGGCGGGTTCAACATGAGCGGGACCGACTCCAAGGCCGGCGGACCGGATTATCTGCTGCTGTTTACGCAGGCCAAGAGCGTCGCAGAAAAATTAACGGTCGTGGAGAGTGAGCCTGTTTAGAGCCGGATTTTGAAACGGGGATTTCTTACGCCAGCGCGCCGGGCGGGTTCCGCGCCTCGGCTTCCATCTTGTTGCCGGCTTCGGCGGCGGCTTTTGCCAGCACCCGGTGATGAATGGTGAACAACGCCAGCTCCAGCCGGTCGCCCACGCCGGTCTTGTCGTAAATCGAGCGCAGATAATTCTTGATCACCTGTTCGGTGGTCTTGAGCCGCTGCGCAATCTCACGGTTCTTGCATCCCTGGACAATGAGGGCCACAATGCGCATTTCCTTGGGGGTAAGGCGGTCGCGCACGCGCGTTCCTACCAAGTCTTCCTCGGGCGACTCAGGCTGCGCGGTCTGGGTGGGCAGCCAGGTATCGCCGCCGGCTACGCGGCGCACGCACTCCACCAGAGCGGTCCCCGTCACGTTGCGAAACACCACGCCGCGAAATCCCTGCTGCACGTAGCTGGCCGCGTTTTCATTGTTTTCCACCACCACAATGCCGCGGCTTCCCGTGGTTTCAAGCAGCATGGCGAGCCGCGCAAAATCCGGCTGCAGCGAGGCCGCAAATACCACAATGGACCCGGGAAATGTGGTGATGGCGTGGAACATGCGCTCCAGGTCGGTACATTGCGCAATAATGCGCATGTCCTCGTCCATGGCCAGAACCTTGGCGGTCCCAGCGCGGAAGATGGCTTGCGAATCGGCCAGGATGATCTTGTTCATGACGGTAGCCCTGACTGCCTTACCCCTCTCGGGAAAAACTGAGCAATTCCAACCAGGCAACGCAAAAAAACCAGCATCCATTCAACTTCGGTCGAGCTGTCTTCATCCCATCGTCCCTATCGGCTGAAAGGCAACGGCTCTTGGCAGTGTCCGTTCTTCGAACATTGCCTGTCGAACCATCTTACTCGGCAACCCTCGACATCATCGCAGGCCTGTGGCCCCCGGGGCGTCTATGACCGAGCTTACAGCTTGTTGGCTCTCTGAGTCATCTAATCCTTGTCCCGGCGCCATAGAAACCATTAACTAAAAAGGGACAGCCGGGCCAGGGTCTGCTCACACGAGTGGGGTGGATGGCGCCGGGCACCAAATTGAATCGCAGGCTCTAAACTCTATCTATGGCGAGGCCGATCCTCCTGGCAGTTGACGACGACGTAAGCGTCCTTGAGGCCGTGGTCCAGGACCTGCGTCGGCAGTACGGCAACACCTACCGGGTAATGCGTGCCGCCGGGGGGCAGGCCGCGCTTGACACACTGGCCCAGTTGAAATCGCGCGACGAACCGGTGGCGCTGATCATCAGCGACCAGCGTATGCCGGGCATCGCCGGCGTGGAGCTGCTGGAGCGCGCGCGCGAGATTTATCCTGACGCACGGCGCGTGCTCCTCACCGCCTATGCCGACACCGAGGCGGCGATTCGCGCCATCAATACCGCGCGCATCCACTACTACCTCAACAAGCCCTGGGATCCGCCGGAAGAAAAGCTCTATCCCGTCCTCACCGATCTCCTTGAGGATTGGCAGGCGGGTTACCGGCCGGTTTTCGAAGGCCTGCGCATCATAGGCCATCGCTGGTCGCTCAACGACTTCCGCGTGCGTAACTTTCTCTCGCGCAATCACGTGCCCTACCGCTGGCTCGACGTTGCTGCCAGCCCTGAGGCCGTCAAGCTCCTTGAAGACCGCAAGCTCGATCCCGGCAAGCTGCCAGTGTTGCTCTTTGCTGACGGCTCAGTGCTCGTGGACCCGGATCTGGAATTGCTCGCCAGCCGCGTCGGCTTGAGCGTTCAGGCCGCCCAGGACTTCTACGACCTGATCGTGATCGGCGCCGGTCCTGCGGGCCTCGCCGCCGCGGTCTACGGCGCCAGTGAAGGCCTGCGCACCCTCGTCATCGAGCCTTTGGCGCCCGGCGGCCAGGCCGGCTCCAGCTCGCGCATCGAAAACTATCTCGGCTTCCCCTCCGGCATCACCGGCGCCGACCTCGGACGCCGCGCTCATGCCCAGGCCTCGCGCTTCGGCGCGGAGTTCGTCACCCAGCGCGCCACCGGTATGCGTGTTGCCGGCCAGTATCGCTTTGTCCAGCTTGCCGATGGCCGCGAGGTCTCCAGCCACTGTGTGCTGCTGGCGCCCGGCGTCCAGTACCGCAAGCTCGAAATCCCCGGCGCAGATCGCCTCGCCGGCTGTGGCATATACTATGGCGCGGCCCTGGTGGAGGCCCGCGCCTGCCAGGGCGAAGAGGTCTACATCGTCGGCGGCGCCAACTCCGCCGGCCAGGCCGCCCTGCACTTTGCCAAATATGCCACCAAAGTAACAATGCTGGTACGCGGCGACGGGCTTTCGTCCACCATGTCGAAATATTTGATCGATGAGATTTCTCGCACATCCAATATTGTGGTCGAGGCGCGAACCCAGGTGCTGGAGGCCATCGGAAATGGGCATCTGGAATCGCTGCGATTGCGGGGCCCGGCGGGAGATTCTCAAGTGCCGGCAACCTCGCTTTTTGTCTTCATCGGCGCAGTGCCCGTTACGGCCTGGCTTCCTGCGTGCATTCTGCGCGACGAGAAGGGATTTGTTCTGTCAGGAGCGGATTTGCGCAAAGAGGGCAAGTGGCCGGACGTGTGGCGCGAAACCCGCGAGCCTTACCTGCTCGAGACCAGCGTTCCCGGCGTGTTTGTCGCCGGCGACGTGCGCTGCGGCTCGATAAAACGCGTGGCCTCCGCGGTGGGTGAAGGTTCCATCGCGGTGCAGTTTGTTCACCAGTATTTGGCGGGGTTCTGACGAGAGCACGATGAGCGACACTCAACTGAGCGGAGAAGCGATCCAGGTCGAATCGATCCATTTGCGCGACATCGCGGAGGCTCTCCCGTGCACCCGCGTCTTTGCTGAGACTCCCTTCAGCGAGATCGGCGGCCCCGATCTCGTCGATCGCGTCACCGCCAAATCCGGCGCGGTTCTGGTGGAGGCCGGCGCACCGTGGAAGTTCTACTGGCTCCTCCTCGAAGGCGAAGTCTGCGTCAAGCGCCCTGAGGCGGATGGAACCTGGACCCTGGTAGGCATCGTGCACGGCGGCGAAGGATTTGGGGAAACGCCCCTGCTCAACGGAAGAGCGACGTCGATGTTCCGCGTCTTCGTTTCGCAGGACGCGGTCCTCCTTCGCTTCAGCGAACAGGATTTCTGGTCTCTGCTTGCCTGCTGCCCCGCGGTGCGCAAAATCGTCCTCGCCGACAGCGCGCAGCGCTTGCAGACCTATCAGGTGGAGGCGCTGCACCGCGAAAAGCTGGTCTCCCTGGGCACGCTCGCCGCCGGTCTCATGCACGAGCTGAACAATCCCGGCTCAGCCGCCAAGCGCGCCGCATCCCAGCTCCGCGAAAACCTGCTGCGCCTGCAGGAACTCAGTCTGCGCGGCAGCGCGAAACCCAAGACCCCCGAACAGATCGAGTGCATGAAGGGCCTTCTCGAACACGCTCTCCATGGCTGCAACCAGCAGGCCATGAGCAGTGTGGAACAGGCCGACGCCGAAGAGGCCATGAGCGAGTGGCTGGCTCAGTCCGGCGTCGAGAATGCCTACACCATCGGCCCCGTGCTGGTTTCCATGGGCTTCGATCACGAGGAGATCGCCTGCGCCCAGGAGCACTTCGATGCCGCTTCGTTTTCTGACGCGCTCAACTGGTTCGGCGCGCTCGTCTCCAGCGTCTCGCTGGTCTGCGCCATTGAGGAAAGCATTGCCCGCATCTCCGAGCTGGTGACAGCGGTGAAGAAATTTGCCTACGACGAGCGCACCCCGGGCAAGGAACTCGACGTCCACGACAGCCTGCAGAGCACCCTCACCATCCTGGGCCACAAGCTGCGCCTCAAGCAGATTCAGATCGAGAAGCGCTTCGCGGCTTCGCCCTCCACCATCCGCACCCGCGGCTACGCCCTCAGCCAGGTATGGACCAATCTCATCGACAATGCAGCGGATGCTTCGCCGGAGGGTGCGAAGATCGAAATCTCGACGTGGTCCGAGCCCGGCCAGCTTGTGGTGTGCATCGGCGATCACGGCTCAGGCATTGCGCCTGACGTTCTGCCGCACATCTTCGAGCCGTTTTTCACCACCAAGCCGCAGGGATCGGGCACCGGACTGGGCCTCGAGATCGTGCACCGCATCATTACGCAGAAGTTCGGCGGAACGATCAACGTCGAATCCGAACCCGGCAACACGCGTTTCATCGTGCGCCTGCCGATGAACGCGGCTACGGAGCCGGCAACGAAGAGCTGATAGCCATAGCGGTTCCAGGCTTGGTGTATCCAGGACTCAACCCTGGTTCTGTCATCCTGAGCGACCGAGCGCTTTCCCGTCACGGAGTGAAGGGAAAGCGCGAGGCAGTTGAAGGATCTGCGGTTGTCCTTCTCCGATGCGAGACGGGTACACCATTCTTGGAATTCCCAAAGAGTCTCCCGGATTACTGCAGAAACTCGCGCAGCGGCTCCTCAATTTCCTTCCGCATCAGTTCGCTGCGCTCGCTCACCGCATTCCATCCCAGAACCATCTTCGCTGCCGTGCAATCGAAGCGGGCCTGCTGGGTGCGGCTCATCCAATCGCGAAAGGAGGGCAACGGCCGCTCCGGGGGCCGCAACGCGACTTTCACCACCTACTTGAGCATGTCAAGGAATCCCGGTGTACCCCGGGTCTCGCTTTTGAGCCCCGGGGAAACCGGAATGTCAAGGTTCGAATTCACGCGGACAGAGACCTTCTACTTGTACTCAATAATGGTCATCGTCCGCCGCCGCATCCGCCGCCAATAGTACTCGAGCAGTCCCTGCAATGCGGGGAACCGCGAGATCACGGTGAA
>Ga0326727_10023352_pt1 | contig 11807 bp, 12 predicted proteins | sample MB2enrmetagenome_FD_207643 | JGI IMG/M metagenome (GOLD analysis project Ga0326727, IMG submission 207643) | Lab enriched peat soil microbial communities from McLean, Ithaca, NY, United States - MB29MY | ecosystem: Environmental > Terrestrial > Soil > Wetlands > Peat | place: USA: New York... | reverse complement strand
GGTACCGTCAGCTCCCACGCGGGCTTGTTCCTTCCGCGGGCCCGGCTCCGTTCGTCGGTCTTTGCCGAGAAGGACCGGCAGGACGCGGCGATCGGGTTGGACGAGGGGATCGACTACCTCGCCCTCTCGTTCGTGAGCGGAGGGTCGGACCTCCGGGAAGCGCGTCGGTGGCTGGACCGAAGACCTCATGGCCGAACCGTCGGCCTGATCGCCAAGATCGAGCGTGCCGAGGCGCTCGAGTCGATCGACTCGATCCTGCGGTATGCGGACGGTATCATGGTCGCTCGGGGCGACCTCGGGATCGAAGTTCCTCTCGAGCGGCTGGCGCTCGAACAGAAGCGGCTCGTGCGCCGCGCGAACATCGCGGGGAAGTTCGCGATCGTCGCGACGCAAATGCTCCTCAGCATGGTGAACGCTCCCCGACCCACTCGGGCGGAAGCGACCGACGTGGCGAACGCCGTGCTCGACGGCGCGGACGCGGTCATGCTGAGCGAAGAGAGCGCGGTCGGAAAGTACCCGCTCGAAGCGGTGCGCTGGCTCGACCGGATCGCCCGCGCCACGGAAGGGTCGTTCGACCCGCGACCGCTGCGCGAATCGGAGTCGAGCGATGGCGCGGAGGGCGAACGGGCCGTGGCCGCGGCCGCCGTCCGTCTGGCCGAAGGGGTCAACGCGCGTGCCATCGTCACCCCGACGCATTCCGGACGCACGGCCCGGTTGGTCGCTCGGCTCCGGCCTGCCTGTCCCGTGGTCGCGCTGTCGAGCTCGGCGCACACGCGGCGTCGCCTGGCGCTCGTCAGCGGAGTGTCCGCGCTGCCGGCGCCGGTGCATCGCGACCTCGTGGAGCTCCGTACCCGCGCGGCCGAACTGGTCGGTCGCGCCGGGCTCGGTCCGTCGGGCCCGATCGTCCTGACGGCCGGCTATCCGGTCGAGGGCCGACCCACGAACCTCGTCACGCTGGTCGATTCGGAGCCCGAACCGCTCGCGGGCCCGCGGGCCTCCGGAGCGCCGGGTTCGCGACCGCGCCGCGGCGGCCGGTGACCCAGTAGAGCAGCGATAGCGGCGCAAGGGCGACCGCCCCGGCGAACCACCACGCCACCGTGTAGCCGAGCGTTTCCGCCAGGTAGCCGAACGCGACCGCGAGGCCGCTACCGAGGAAGATCTGGATCGAGTTCAGGAAGGAGAGGCCCAGGGCGAGCGTCTCGCCGTGGGCCTCGGGCAGGTACGACGGGAGCAGGTAGAGGATCGCGAAGACGATCCCGTCGGCGACCCCAAGGAACGCGAAGAGGGCGATCAGCCCGACGATCGGCAGGTAGGGGATCAGGAGGATCCCGACCCCGGAAGCGATTCCCCAGAACAGGATCTGGCGGTGCATCGCCCCCGACCGCTCCCCGAGCCATCCGCCGATCGGAGCGCTCGGGATCTCGAGGATGATCATCACGGTCGGTAGCGCGGCCGCGAGCGCGATGGACCATCCGGGGTGGACCGCGCTTGCGAAGTCGATGAAGTACTGCGCCGCGATGTAGTAGGCCGCCCACAGCCCGGCGGTGCCGACAGAGAGGGCCCAGATCGAGCGGGAGCGGAGGATCGGAGTCGCCGCGTCCCACAGCTTGCGCAGGCCCCGGCGTTCGGGGACCGGGTCCGTCCGCGGCAACGTGAGGAGGGAAACGACGGCCATCACGAGGAGGACGACGCCGCCCGCGAGGAGCGCGGCGGGCCATCCGTACGTCTCCCCGAGGAGGGCGCCGCCGAAGAGCCCGATCCCCGAACCGATGCTGAACCCGGAGTTGAAGAGGCCGATCACCGGGCCTCGTGTTCCCACGGGGTAGTACGAGGTCACGAGCCCGAGCGCGGGGGCGAAGAAGAAGGCGGCTCCGGCGCCGGCCCCGAAGCGGAAGGCCGCGAGAACGACCCAGTTCGGGGAGAACGCCGACGCGAGGGAGAAGGCCCCCATCAGGAAGACGGCAAAGATCGAAACGCTCCGGTTCCCCCAGCGGAGGGCGGCGAAGCCCGCGGGGACCTGGAAGATCCCGGCTCCGAGAAGGAAGGCGCCGAGCACGAGCCCGAGCTCGAAGGTGGTCGCGGGGAGCTGCCGACCGAGCATCGGGAGCACGGCGCCGATGTTGTACCAGTTCACCGCGTAGACGATCCGCGCGAGCATCAGGGTCGTGGCGGCGGAACGCCGCTCGGACCGGTTCAGCTCCGTCCGCGGACTCCCGGGCCGATGAGCCCATGGGTCTCGAAGTACCGAAGAAACCCTCGGGCGGCGAGCTCGTAGCCCGAGACGAGCGCCTCGCGCTCGTCCAGCGCCGCGGATGCTACGGTAGATGCGTCGAAGTCCCGAAGTCGATCCGCCACGTACACCGGGTCGGGGCGTTCGAGCGCCGCAGCCAGCGCCACGTCCCTCCACTGCTCCACGACCGTGCGGTAGCGCACGAGGTCCGCGGCTCCGTCCGGGCTCGGACCGAAGTGGCTGAACAGGACCAGGCGCGGCTCGGTCCGACGCATGACCTCGATGCTCGAGAACAGGTCGTCGAGGTCGAGGTCCGGCGGCGGGACCGCAGGACGCAGGTGAGCGCTCTGTTCCAAGCGGACCCCCGCACCGTCTCCGGTGAAGATCCCTTGGATGCCGGAATCGAAGAACGCGAGATGGTGGCGAGCATGGCCGGGGGTGGCGAGCACCGTGAGCTCTCCGCCCCGAAGCGGGAAGTGTTCCCCGCCGCGCAACGCGACCAGACGCGCCGCCGGGACCGGGGCGATCACGCCCCAGAGGGGGTCCGCGGCCGCGCCCCACGCCCGTCGGGCGCTGGCGATGAGACGGGTCGGGTCTACGAGGTGCGGAACACCGACCTCGTGGGCATAGAACGTCGCTCGGGGGAAGGATTCCGCGACGGCGCCGAGACCCCCCGCGTGGTCGAGATGGATGTGCGTAACGAAGACGTGACGGACCTCGGCGGGCGCCACCCCCGCACGGTCGACCGCGGCGAGCAGGGCCTCCCGACACGTCGACGGCCCGGTCTCGATGAGCGTGTAGCCCTCGTCCTCGGGCAGGAGGTACGACGCGACCAGTCCCTCAGTGTCCCGAAAGTCGAGGTCAAGCAGCTGTCGACCTTGCCCGAGTTCCCGAACGACCGGCCCCGTCATGGTCCCTACCGTCTAGAACCCGAGGAACGGGGTCGTCACCCCGTACAGGATGAGCGTGAGCAAGGCCGTGAACCCTCCGATCAGGACGATCGCGGCGACCCAGGTTCCCGCGCTCCAGCGCAGGACCTTGGCCCCATCCAACGGACCGACGGGGAGCAGATTGAAAGTCCCGAACCATCCGTTGACCCACGCGAGCAGGATCAGGGCAGAGTAGGCCCAGGCGTTGACACGGTAGGTCGCGATCGCTCCCGCGAAGAAGATCACGGCGAACGTGACGTTCGACAGGGGGCCGGCCAGGCTGGTCCGCCCCCAGTTCTCCCGGTCGACCGCGCTCATTCCGCTGATGACCGTCGCCCCGGGCGCGGCCCAAAGAAACCCAAGGTACGCCGTGATCAGCGAGAAGACGAGTCCGAACGGGGACATGCGGAACTCGGCCCAGAATCCGTGGCGCTGGGCGTAGATCTTGTGGGCGAGCTCGTGGCAGAGGAAACCGGTAAGGGCGGCTGCAGCGGCGATCAGGACCACGGACAGCGACGCGAGCGACCGGAAGCCCGCACCTCCTCCCGTCAACAGGCCTCCCCCCCCGAAAATGATCGTAAGGTCGACGGTGAGCACGACGAAGGCGATCGAGAGGTGGAGGATCTCGGTACGCGACGTCGAGACCCGAGGGACCGGCGGCGCGGCCGGCGTCCAGCTGTAGTAGTACGGGGGCCCCGAGCTCATGCGGTCGCCCTCCGGGGTCCCGCTCCCAAGAGCTTTACGGGCATCGGAGGCGAGGCCAGCGTGCCGGCGAGAAGGTCCCGCACTAGCCGGACCCCGTCGGCGAGACGCGGACCGGGTCGGCTAAAGTAGGCTTCGTCCGCCACGAACGTTCCCCGGCCTGGGGAGAGCTGTTCTACCGAGCGACGAAGCTCGTCGTTCCGAAGCTCCCGCATCGTTCGGTCGACGGAGAAGCTGCACGGGCTCAGGATCAGAAGGTCGATGGCTTGGGAGGCGAGGTCGCTCCACGTCGTCCGGGTGCCCGGTTCGCCCGGGGACGGACCAACCGCCGAACCGCCGGCGAGCGCGATGATGTCCGGTGTCCAGAGACCGGCCAGGATCGGCGGGTCGAGCCATTCCACGACGGCGACCGAGGCATGACCGTAGGCGGTGGAAGTCGGCCCCCGAGGAGCGCGAGCGCGACGCAGCAGTGGCTCTGCCGCGGTCGGGTCCCCGAGGGCCTCGGCCACGACCTCGACCGAACGCCAGACCTCCTCGAGCCGCCGTGGCATGAGCGAGACGACCCGGGGAGCGATGCCGGCCCGCGAGCAGGCCTCGGTCACCTCCGCCTCGGTCACCGAACAGACCCCGCACAGGTCCTGCGTGAGCAGAAGGTGGGGCCGAAGCTCACGAACGAGGGCCACGTCGAGCTCGTAGAGCGACTGGCCCTGGTCCCGTGCCGCACGTACCCGCGCGTCGATCTCCCGGGAAGGTCGGTCGGAGTCCAGGGTCCGGGGCCGCATGACCACCGGCAGCGAGGTGACCTCGGGGGGATAGTCGCACTCCGCGCTGCGACCGACGAGCTCGGGACCGTGCCCGAGGGCGCAGACGATCTCCGTGGCGCTCGGCAGTACGGAGAGCACGCGCATCGACGACTACCTTGGGGATCCGGCCGCCGAGTCGGGACGCGGTTAGTTACGTTTTCGGGTCCGCGAGGTGCGACGACGCGACACGGCCTTCACACGGACCTTTCTCGAGGGCCTTTCGCGCCGCCTCGGCGCGACCGGCGCCGCGGGGCCCGGCGGGGTCTTCACTCCCGGGGCCGACACGGGCTTGGGTCGCTCCGCGGGGCGGGGGGCCTCCGTGCGCACGGGGGGAGCCGGCAGTCCGAGATGCTGGCAAAGGGCCGACTCCCGCTCGTGCGAGAGCCCGAGCCGTCGCGCTTCCTCGCGCTCCTCTTCGGCGAGCGCCTTCTCCCCGGTGTGCGAGAGGGCCGCGGCGTGCAAGAATCGAAGCGGCGGGTCCTCGGGGGTCCGGGCGAGCATCGCCTCGATCTCGAGCCGGGCGGCGCCCCAGTCGCCGAGGTCGATCAGTGCCGCGAGAAGGTGAGCCCGTACCTCGGTCCGTGCTTCGTCTTCGGCGAGAAGGGCGCGGTAGATCTCTACCTCTTCCTTGGGAAGGGCGCGAGCCCCGAGCACCGCCGCCTTGCCGATCCGCGCCTCGACGTCGTCGGGCCGGACGGCCAGTACCTCGTCGAAGGTCCGGTCGGCGTCGACGACCAGGCCGAGGGCGAGCAGCGACCGACCGATACCGGACTTGGCCGGCAGGAATCCCGGTTTCAGGTCGCTCGCTTGACGGTAGAAGCGCAGCGCGAGCGCCGGCACTCCCCATTCGAGCCACGTTCGGGCACGCGTGAGGATCGTGTCGAGCTGCTGCGCGCTCGGGAGGAGGCGCCGGGACTCGCGCGCCGGCGCGCGGGGCTCCTCGCCGAGGAGGGTTTCGAGGCCGAGCTGCCGCGCGAGCTCGGCGAACCGAGGACCCTCGACGAGGGTCCCGCCCTTTCCCACGACCTCCGCGGAGAGCGCGAGAGGAAGGTGGCCCGGCGTGAGTACGACGAGATGGGCAGGGACTCCGTCCCCCGCCTCGAACAAGCGTCGGATCGTGTCGAGGGAGACGTTGTTCGGGTCTTCGAGAAAGGCGTACAGAAAACCGTCTCCGGTCCGCAGGATGAGTCCCTCGGGGATCGGCTTGGCCGAATCGAGGCGCTGGCCCATCGCCTCGACCAGCGCGCTGGCGAGCTCCACGAACGGAACGGATGCCATCGAGACCTCCAAGGCCCGGTGTGTTAAATATGATGGTCGTCCAACGGCAATCGCCGTGGACCTCGCCGCTCTCTATCGGTATCTTCCCTCGCTGGAGCGGGAGCTCCGGTCCTCCTACACCCGGGAGCGGCGCACCGCCCCGACCACCGTCCGACCGTACCTGGACGTCGACCTCGAGTTCACGCTGCGCGGCGGGAAGCGGTTCCGCGCGATCTTGGTCCTCGCGGGCTACCATCTCGCCTCCGGACGCCCGCCGCGCCCGGCGCTCTCGGCGGCGGCGGCCCTCGAGCATTTCCAGAGCTGGATGCTGATCCACGACGACATCATCGACCACTCGGAAGAGCGTCGGGGCGGTCCGACCGTGCACCGAGCGATGGCCACCCTCCACGAGCGTGAGCGCCGCGTGGGGTCGAGCGAGGATTACGGCACGGGCATCGGCATCACGCTCGGCGACCTTGAGGAGCCGTTCACGGTCGAGGCGCTGCTCGCGACCCCGGCGCCTCCCACCGCCCGCCTCGCCGCCCTGGCCGAGTACGTCCGTATGACGCGGCTCACGGCGTACGGTCAGCTCCTGGACATCCGCAACGGCACGCTCGACCCCGCGAGCGTCACCGAGGCGGACGTCCTGAACGTGCACCGCCTCAAGTCGGCCGTCTACACCGTCGTCTCTCCGCTCAAGATCGGAGCGCTGCTCGCGGGCAGCCCTGCCCTACGGCTCGAAGACCTCGAGGCGATCGGCACCGACCTCGGCATTGCCTTCCAGTTGCGGGACGACGTGCTCGGGGCCGGGTTCGACGCGGACGAGTCGGGCAAGAGCGCGAACGACCTCACCGAAGGCAAGCGGACCCTCCTCGTGGTCCGGGCGTGGCAGCTGGGCTCCGAGGCCGACCGGACCCGTCTCGGACGCGTGCTGGGCAACCCGACCGCGCCCGCCGAGGACGTTGAACGCGCCCGGGGGGTCATCCGGACCACCGGGAGCCTCGAATACTCCGAGAAGCGGATCGCGGAACTGACGAAGCGGGCGCTCCAACGCCTCGCCCGGAGCCGGACGATCCGCGCGGGAGCGAAGCCACTCGTGCGCGAGATTGCGGACCGGCTGGTCCGAAGGAAATCCTGAGCGGGCGGTCTACGGCCCGCCGTCCGAGGGGGGCTGCTGCTGGACGCCGGCCGCCTGCAGGGCCTGGGAGAGCTCCTGCTGCATCGCCGTGTATCGTTCCTTCAGGTGGTTCTCCTGCCGCTCGACCGCCTTCAGCCGGACCTCGGCGGTCTCCTTGTCCTCGGTCAGGAGGTCCTCGATCTCCTTCCGGTTCTTCGCACGGACAAGCAACCCCCCGATCGGGCGATAGATCACCGCGTCCTCGGGGACGGCCTTGAGCTCCTCGAGCGTGTGCGAAACCTCGCGAACCTTGAGGTCGAGCTGCAGGCGCTGCTGCTGGGTCGCGCCGAGCTCCTGCTGAAGCCGCTGGAACTGTTTGATGTCGTTCTGGAGCTTCGCGGGGAGGGCCACGAACGCCTCACCCGATGGACAAGATAAGCGCTTCGGGCAGTTTCGACTACCGGTCGCCGGGAACGGGACCCCGGCCCGACGCGCGGGCCGTGGCGAGCGAGAGATGGATCCAACCGAGGTAGGTGTTCAGCGCCGCTCGCATCGCCCCGGAGTCCCGGGCCGAGATCGTCAGCTCGAGGCCTCCGCCCGCGACCGGCCGAACCTCGGCGCGGGAGCGGGGAACCTCGCGCGCCGCCTCGGGAAGGAGCGCCCGCTCGACCCACGCGGCGAGCATCGGGTCCGAAAGGCGCAGGGTGACCGTCGCGGTCCAGGTCTCGGGCTCGCCGCTCATCGGTCGAGTTCGGGTTCGAGCACCGAGAGGATCCGGTCCGTCTTCTCGGCGGCCGCGGTGACGTAGCTCGCGGGGTCGAGGATCGCCGCGATCTCCTCCGGGGTGAGGTGGGCCCTCACCGTCGGGTCGGCCTTCGCCCGATCGAGCAGCGTGCCTGCCGCCGGGCCGCCCCGGGTCAGGGTGCGCAGGAGTTCGTGGGCGTCCGCCCGCGCGAGGCCCTTCGAGGTCAGGGCCAGGAGGAGGCTCTCGGTCATGACCGCGCCACCGGTACGGGCGATCTCGACCGCCATCCGATCCGCATCGACCTGCAGGCCTCGGAACACCTCGGTCAGCTTCCCCAGGATGTCGTCCGTGAGGACGATCGCGTGGGGGAGCACGATCCGCTCGTTCGCCGAGTTCGCGAGGTCGCGTTCGTGCCACTGGACCATGTTCTCGAGCGGCGGCTGGGCGAGGGCCCGGACCAACCGGGCGAGGCTCGTGACGTTCTCGGAGACCATCGGGTTGCGCTTCTGAGCCATCGTCGAGCTCCCGACCTGATGCGCCTCGTCGAACGGCTCGGCGACCTCCGCGATCTCGGTCCGCTGGAGATTGCGGACCTCCGTGGACAGCCGTTCGGCGGTCGCGGAAACGAGGGCGAGGAAGTTCGTGAATTCGGCGATGCGGTCGCGGCCCACGATCTGGGTAGGAGCCTCGTCGACCCCGATCCCCAGCCGTCGCATCACGCCCGATTCGACCGCCGCGGCGCGGGCACCGAACGCGGCCCCCGTGCCGACCGCTCCGGCCATCTTGCCCACGGCGAGCCGGGGCAGGAGCTGGTCGAGCCGCCGGCGGTGGCGCATCACCTCGGCCGCGCCGACCGCCGCCTTGTACCCGAAGCTGATCGGCACTCCGTGCTGTCCGTGGGTCCGGCCCACCTCAGGGGTCGCGCGGTGCCGACGCGCAAGGTCGCAGAGAGCCCGGGCCAGGTCCGAGAGGTCGCCCCGAAGGATCGCGGCGCTCTCGGCGAGCTCGAGGGCGAGCGCGGTATCGGTGATGTCGGCGCTCGTCGCGCCGTAGTGCACCCAGCGCCCCGCCGGTCCCGCGGCCTCGGCGAGGGCGCGGGAGATCGCCATCACATCGTGGCGCAGGGACTTCTCGAGGGCGTCGACGCGTTCGAGGGAGACATGCTCCCGGTCGGCGACCCGCCCGATCGCGTCGGCGGCGTCGCGGGGGATCATGCCCAGCTCGGCTTCGGTCGCCGCGAGGGCCGCTTCGACCTGAAGCGCCCGGGCGAGGCGGTTCCCGCGGGAGAACAGGTCGCGGACGCGTTCGCGTCCGTATCGGAACTCGAGCGGACAGAACAGGGAGCCGGGGTCGTCCGTCACGGCCGGTGAGCCGGGGCCGGCTATATATCCGTTGGCGCGCGGCGCCGATCCCGACCCTCGGAGGGGGTCAAGAGGACTCCACCGCGGACGTATTCAGGGCGCCGTCGATGCGACCCCGGAGCGTCGATGGCCGGCATTCTCGTGGCCCTCGGGGGCAATGCGCTCCAGCGGGCGGGCGGTCGAGGTTCGTGGGAGGAATCCCGAACCCAGATGCACGCGGCCGTCGGCGTCCTCGCCGAGATCGCCTCCGAAGGCTTCGAGCTCGTGATCACCCACGGGAACGGTCCCCAGGTCGGCGTGCTCCTACGGCAGAACGAGCTCGGGGCCCGCGAGGTCCCGGCCCGGCCCATGGATGTCCTCGGCGCCGAAACCCAAGGCCAGGTCGGCTATCTCATCCAGACGGAACTGACCCCCGCGCTCGTCCGCGCGAAGGTCGAGCGGTCGGTGCTGACCGTGATCAGCCGGACGGAGGTCTCGCCGGACGACCCCGCCTTCCACAACCCAACGAAACCGGTCGGCCGGTACTACACCGAGGAGGAGGCCCGAGTGCTGCGCAAGCAATCCGGGTGGGCGATGCAGTACGACGGGGCCCGCGGAGGCTGGCGACGGGTCGTCGCGTCGCCTAAACCGGTGCGATGGGTCGAGGGAGAGGCGGTGCGTCACCTGATGGAGGCGGGCCTCGGGACGAGCTGGATACCGGTCGTGTCCGGGGGCGGTGGGATCCCCGTGATCCGGCGTCCGGACGGGGGTTATGACGGCGTGGAGGCGGTGATCGACAAGGACCTGGCGGCCTCGCTCGTCGCGCGCCAGCTCGGCCTCGACACGCTCGCGATCGTCACCGACGTACCCGGCGCGGCCGTGTCGTTCGGCAAGCCGGGAGAGCGCTGGCTCGGGGAGGTATCGTTCCATGACCTTTCGGACTACTACGCCCGGGGCGAATTCGCCAGCGGGAGCATGGGACCGAAGGTCGAAGCCGGGCTGGAGTTCCTCGGAAACGGCGGCCATCGGTTCCTGATCACGGACATCCCCTCCCTCGCGCGCGCCGTCCGGGGAGAAGCCGGGACCCGGGTCGAGGTCCCTTCCTGACCTTAGGGCTCCCGACGAGCGATGCGGTCGATACCGCTTCCGTACTGCAGGGCGCGCTTGGGTCGCGCGGCGAGAGGTTCCGGGAGCCCCCGATGCCGCGCCCATGCGCGGAAGAACGCCTTCGGCTCCGGCAACGGGAGCCGGCGTTCGACGGGGATCGACCGGGCCGCGGCCACGAACTCGGCGTGGAGGTACGGCGCGTGGACCGCCCGTCCGAGCCGCCGCGCGATGTGGACCGTCCGAGGCCAGTCGTCCGAGATCACCTGGTCGAGGTCCTCCGTCGAGCGTCGTTCGGCCGCGCTCGGACCCAGCCCACGATAGTGGGCATACCCCAGGAACAGCTCATCCGCCCCCTGACCGCACAGGAGCGGTCCCGGGGGAGCACGATCGACGGCGGTCGCGAAGGCGAGGAGCACGCTCCGCCGGACCGGGGGGAGGCCCCCGAGCTCTCGCTCGACCTTCTTCGCGACCTCCTGCACGTCCTCGGCGGTTACGAGGCTTGGGGTCCAGGGAAGGGCGAGCCGACGAGCGCCCTCCTCGGCGGCGGCCAGGTCGGCGCTCCCTTTGGTGCCGACGGTCGAGAGCATGAGTTGGGGGTGCGAGCGTAGCTCCCAACCGATCAACGAAGAGTCGACGCCCCCGGAGAACAGGAGTACGAGGGCGTCCGGCGAGACCCTCCACTGTGCCAGCGCGTGGTGGAACGCAGCATCGAGGCGCTCGTAGAAAGGTTCGAGGTCGGACACGCCCGCGAGAAGCCTCTGCCCCCCAACAGCCCTCCCCCATGAACCCTTATCTCTGGTCCCGCTCCCCCCTCGCAGTGCCGCCCCGCCCCGACCCCCCCCCCGTCCGCGCGTGGGTGCGACGCGCCCTCTTCGTCGACCGGGACGGGACCCTGAACCCCGACCTTCACTATCTGAAGGAGGCCGAACGGCTGGAGCTCTGCCGCGGCGTGGGCGATGCCCTCTCCCTCGCCCACGACCACGGGTATCTCATCGTCTGCGTTACCAACCAGTCGGGGGTCGAGCGGGGCTTCTATACCTCGGAGGACGTGGAACGGATCCACGCGCGATTGAACGAGCTCCTTCGGCCGCACCGAGCCCGCGTGGACGCCTTCTACTACTGCCCCCACACTCCCGAGCACGGCTGCGACTGTCGGAAGCCACGCACCGGACTCTTCGAGACGGCGCGACGGGACTGGAACATCGACTTCGCGTCGAGCGCGGTCGTAGGGGACCGCGCGCTCGACGTCGAGGCGGGCCGGACCCTCGGCCTGCTCACGGCGCTGGTTCGCCCCCGCGGACACGCGGAGGAGGTCGAGGCCGAGATGGTCCTCCGGGCGGTCCCCTCCGACGTGGTCGCGGATTCGTTCCCTTCGGCGGTCGGCCGAATCCTGGCCCGGGGCTAGCGTTTCCCCGAGCAGCCGCGGCCCGCGAAGCTGTTAAACCCTCCTTTGCTGCGCCGCCTTCGGTGCGTTTTGCTTAGCCTCATACCGGCGGTTATCGCCGTCGCGGTCACCTTCGTTCTCGCGGCCGGGGCCGTCCTCGCGAGGGCCCTGACCGCCCCGGCCGGGATCGTCG